>JAABUU010000571.1_pt1 | contig 81016 bp, 81 predicted proteins | sample 5559301 | NCBI WGS metagenome assembly JAABUU01 (sample SAMN10711884, study PRJNA513360) | rock metagenome | isolation source: Antarctica rocks | place: Antarctica: Victoria Land, Richard Nunatak white
GATCAACGGTTCGAGCAGTGCCCAGAGCCGGTCATCGACCAGTCGCCGCGGCGGGGAAGAAACCCGCGTCGACATGAACCGAGACGCTCAACCACGGCCGCATCGAACGGCTGGAACGACACGCCCGCCGAAGGTTCTGAGACCAGGTCTTATTGGTTAAGCACGTTGCGGAGGGCAAGGGATTCGAACCCTTGGCCAGGGGGTCACCCTGACGACCGCTTTCAAGGCGGTTGCACTCGGCCACTATGCGAGCCCTCCTGGTACCGCGCCATCATGCCGCGCGGCCACGGGCGTGAGGGTGATGACCGACAAACCTGACTCGCGGACCGCCTCCTCGAGCTCGTCGAGTGTGGGCGTCCGGCCGACTTGAATGGAGATGCCGAGCCGCCGCTGCGCCTGCTTCCAGCCGATCTCGTCGATGATGCTCCGGTAGATGGCCGCGACGCGCTGCGGGTCCTCGTCGATGTCAGCGTGCATCCGCTGCCGCCGGCGGTCCAGCGTCACCTCCACCTCGGCTCCCCCCCGCACGTTTGCACGCCAGGGCGAGTTGGTGAGGACGCTGAGCCGACCGTCGATGCGATGGTGGCCGACCGGGATGTCGTAGCGGCCGCCTGTCCGTCGACCGGTCAGGTGCAGCAGAAGCAGGCCCTTGCTGACCGGCCGGTGTAGACGCGAGCGAAGCACCGTTCGCATTACTGGGTTGAGGAACCGGACCAGGACCAACGGTGGCGTCGCGCGCGTGACAGCTGGCATCAGCGACTCCTCTTACGTCTCGGCCACACCATTCACGCTCAGCCGGCGGCTACTCGCTCGCGGACCGCATCGTCTTGCACTATCCCGGCTTCCACCGGCTCGAGCCGCTGGGCGCTACGAGCAGCAGTCTCTCGCGCCCACGGGCCCGTCGTCACGAGGCCGAGCGCCAGCACGACGAGCCCGCAGCCCGCGATCGTCCACCAGCCGGCGTGACTAGCCGTGGCGAAGCCCGCTTGCAGGGGCCCCCGCACCCGCGAGGTGACGAGCGAACCGACGACTGCCACTCCCATCGACTGGCCGATCTGCCGGCTGGTGGAGGCGACAGCAGCGGCGACTCCGGCCTGCTGGCGCGGCATCCCGGACACGGCTGTGTTGGTGATCGGCGCGTTGACCATCCCGAAGCCGAGGCCGAACAACACGTAGGCCGCCAGTAGCCAGGCGACCGACGTGTGGGCCTGCAGCCGCGTGAGCATCAGGACGCTGGCCGTCGTCGCGCATCCGGCCACGAGCAGAGGCAGTCGCGGTCCGCGGCCGGCAACCAACCGCCCTGACAACGGTGCGAACACGACGGTCATCGCTGCCATCGGCAGGGTGTAGAGGCCGGCGTGCAGCGCCGAGAAGCCGCGCACGTCCTGCAGGTAGATGGTGTTGAGGAACAGGAAGCCGGCCAGCGCCGCGAAGGCAGCCACTGCAATGGCTGTCGCCCCGGAGAACGGCGCACTGCGGAACAGCCGCATCTCCAGCAGGGGCTCGTCGTGCCGAAGCTCGTAAGCGACGAGCACGAACAGTGCCCCCGCGGCGAGGGCGAACAAGCTCGTGATCTCGGCCGAGGTCCACCCCCGGTCCGGCCCCTCGATGATGGCGTAGGTCAGCGATGCGAGCAGCACGATGACGAGCAGCTGGCCGACGGGGTCGAGTCGACGAGCGTGCGGCGCCTTGGACGTCGGCACGAACAGCTGGGTCAGCACCACGGCGGCGAGGCCGACGGGGATGTTGATCCAGAAGATGGAGCGCCAGCCCGCGGAGGTGACGAGCACGCCGCCGAGCACCGGGCCGAGTGCCAGGCTCACACCGACGACGCCGCCCCAGATGCCGATGGCCCTCGCGCGCTCAGCGGGGTCGTGGAACGTGTTGACGATGATCGACATTGCCACCGGGTTGAGCATTGACCCGCCGACGGCCTGCAGCCCGCGGAACGCGATCAACCAGCCCAGGCTGGGCGCCACGCTGCACAGCAGGGAGCCGAGCGTGAACAGGACGAGCCCGAGCTGGAACACTTGCCGCCGCCCGAACCGGTCGGCGGCTCGACCCCGACAGTATCAGCAGGCTGGCAAGCACCAGCGTGTAGGCATCGATCGTCCACTGCAGCCCGGACACCGACGCCGACAGGCCGCGCTGGATCGAGGGCAGCGCCACGTTGACGATCGTGGTGTCGATCCCGACGATGAACAGGCTCAGGCAGCAGATGCCGAGGATGAGGAAGCGGCGGGCCCGGGCCGGCTCCACTCTGATGGGCTCCACTCTGATGGGCTCCGCGTTGATCGGATCCGCGCTGGTCTGGCTCATCGCGGTCCTTCCGGTACGGGCAGGTGGCCGACCTTCCAGGCCGCGGCCGGCAGGTCGGCATCCAGCAGCGGCTTGGCTCCGCCGGAGAAAGCCAAGGCATCCGAGCGCCCCAGAAGCTTCTCCGGGACCGGAGCACGGGCGGCGAGGGCAGCTAGCTCCTCGACGGGCAGCGAGCGGTCAGTGGCAAACAGGACGATGTTGCCGTAGCGCCGCCCGCGCAGCACCGGCGTCTCGGCGGCGAGCACGACAGTGCCGAACACCGACGCCAAGGTCGAGACCTGGGTGCGCGTGAAGTTCAGCGGTGGCCGGTCGATGACGTTGAGTGCATAGACGCCGTCGTCGCGCAGCACCCGCCTGACGTCGGCGGCGAACTCGACGGTGGCGAGCGGACCCGGTACGTCCGAGCCGACGAACGCGTCACCGACGACAAGGTCCGCGCTGGCGGTAGGCAGTCCTGCCACCCCCGCACGGGCATCACCCACCCGAACCGCGAGTCTCGACGACGTGCGTAGCCCGAGGAAGCGCCGCGCGGTGTCGAGCACCTTGCCGTCGACCTCGAACACGATCTGCCGGCTCTTCGGACGGACCGCGGCGAACGAGCGGGCGAGGGCGCAGCCGGCGCCCCCCAGGTGGACGACGTCGAGCGGCGCCGGAGGAGGCGCCATGACGTCCATCGTGTCGGCGATGCGCTGCAGGTACTCGAAGTCGAGGTACTCGGGGTCGTCGAGGTCGATGTACGACGCCTCAAGCCCGTGGACGACGAAGAAGCGCCCCGAAGGGTTGTCGGGGTCGACCCGGACCTGCAGCCCGTCCTCGTCGAACAGCACCTTCCTGGACCGGCGCCCACGAGGCTCGCGCGTACCCGCCACAGGGTCAGTGTGTCCCGGCGCTGCGCCGGTCAGGCGACCCGGCGGCGACCGCTGGGCCGCGCGCTGGCGCTGTGCGCAGCCGCAGAGGACTGGTGGCGGCGAGGCGCGGCGTGCTGGGACGGGCCGCGTGAGCTGTCCCGCCGTGACGGGTAGCGGTCAGCCCGGTCGCTGCTATCGGCCGGCGCGGCGGAGACGGCGGGCATCTCGCGCGTGATCTCGGCAACGACGAGCGTCGAGGTGACCCCCGCCTGCACGTGCATCCGCTGGACCTCACGCACACCGTCACCAGGGGCGAAGGAGACCACGATGCCCTCGGCGCCGGCCCGGCCGGTGCGACCGGAGCGGTGCAGGTAGGTCTTGGCATCCTGCGGAGCGTCGAAGTGCACCACGCGGTCGACGGCGTCGACGTGGATGCCACGGGCGGCGACGTCGGTCGCGACCAGCACCGGGGAGCGGCTGGATGCGAAGGCGGCCAGCGCCCGCTCACGTGCGGACTGGCGCAGGTCGCCGTGGATCGGAAGCGCCTCGACACCCGCACGGGTCAGCTGGCGGGCCAGCCGGTCGGCGCCATGCTTGGTGCGGACGAACACGAGCGTGCGGGGCGCAGACTCGGCAAGCTGCGCCGTCATCGCCAGCTTGTCCTCGGCGCGCACCTGGACGATCTGGTGCTCGACCTGGCCGGTCGGTGCCTCCTCCGGCACGGCGTGTACGGCCGGGTCGGTGAGGTAGCGGCTGGCCAACTTCTCGACGTCGGCGTCGAGCGTGGCCGAGAACAGGAAGCGCTGACCGTCGGCCGGCGTCATGTCGAGCAGCTTGGTGATGGCGGGGAAGAAGCCTAGGTCGCACAGGTGGTCGGCCTCATCGAGGACGGTGATCTCGACGGCGTCGAGCGAGCACTCCTGGCGCTCGATCAGATCCGTGAGGCGGCCTGGGGTCGCGACGACGATGTCGACGCCGCGGCGCATGGCAGCGGACTGCCGGCCGAGCGAAGCGCCGCCATAGACGGCAGTGACGCGTAGGTCGAGCGCGCGTCCGAGGGTCTCGAGGACCTCGGTCACCTGGCTGGCCAGCTCCCGGGTCGGGACGAGTACCAGGCCGCGGGGCTGGCGCGGCATCGGCCGGCGAGTGCCGCGCGAGGCGGCGACGCGGGTCAGCAGCGGCAGGCCGAAGCCGATCGTCTTGCCGGAGCCGGTGCGGGCGCGGCCGAGCAGGCTGCGGCCGGCCAGTCCGTCGGGCAGGACGCGCGCCTGGATCTCGAAGGCGTTGACCAGACCTTGCCGCGCAAGGGCGGTCACCAGCCGCGGCTCGAGGCCGAGCTGGGCGAACGGGGTGGGCTCGGGCGACGGCGTCGCGGCCGAAGCCTCGAGCGCTGCCTCGAGGGCCGAGACGCGCCGGGGTGCGGCGGGACGGGGGCCGGCCGAGGCGCGGGGCCCCGAGCGGGAGGAGGAGCGGGAGGACGAGGTGTGCTGGGCGGGGCGGCCAGAACGGCCGGCGGCGCCACGGGGGCGAGGCATGCGTATTCCTTCAGGTGTAGATCGGTAGCCGCGAAGGTCAGCGCACGCACAACCCCATGAACATGAGGGGGGCGGACACTTCCGGCACGACCGGCGGGGCGGTTCGGCCCGCGCGAGGAGCGGCCGTGGTGCACCGCAACATGCTTACCGTACCGGAACTCGCCCCTCACCAGCCCGGACGTGACCCGAGGCACCCTACGGGCACGCTGATTCACCCGCCGGGTCGCCACTTACGCTTCTTCCGTGACAACACCCAAACCTTCCGGCAGCCCTGCCGAGACCATCGCCGCCGGCTACGCCACCTCCGAGCCCGCTGTGGTGCTGGGTGCGGTCGTGGTCGACGGGACGGCATCGCCGTCGGCGCAGGTGAAGGTGCCGCTGTCAATGCTGAACCGGCACGGGCTCGTCGCCGGCGCGACCGGAACCGGCAAGACCAAGACGCTCCAGGCGATGGCCGAGCAGCTGTCGGCTGCGGCGTGCCCGTGTTCCTCGCCGACGTCAAGGGAGACCTGTCGGGCATCGCCGCACCCGGCCAGCCCTCGGAGCGCATCACGCGCCGCGCTGGCGAGATCGGCGACGAGTGGGCGCCAGCCGCGTGCCCCGTGCAGTTCCTCAGCCTGGGGGACGACGGCAAAGGCGCGCCGGTCCGGGTCACCATCACCTCGTTCGGCCCGCAGCTGCTGGCCAAGGTGCTGAGCCTGAACGAGGTGCAGAGCTCGTCGCTGTCGTTGGTGTTCCATTACGCCGACGGCGCCGGCCTGCCGCTACTGGACCTCAAGGACCTGCGGGCCGTCATCCAGCACCTCACCTCACCTGCCGGCAGCGCCGAGCTCGAGCAGCTCGGCGGCCTGTCGAAGGCGACGGCGGGGGTCATCCTGCGGGAGCTGATCGGCTTCGCCGACACAGGGGCCGATCGCTTCTTCGGCGAGCCCGAGCTCGACACGGCAGAGCTGCTGCGGACGGCCAAGGACGGTCGCGGCGTCGTCACCGTGCTCGAGCTGACCGGCGTGCAGGAGCAGCCGGCGCTGTTCTCCACCTTTCTGATGTGGATGCTGGCCGACCTGTTCCACGAACTGCCCGAGGTCGGCGACCTCGACAAGCCCAAGCTGGTCTTCTTCTTCGACGAGGCCCACCTGCTGTTCGACGGTGCCTCGAAGGAGTTCCTCGCGTCGGTAGCGCAGACGGTGCGGCTGATCCGTTCCAAGGGCGCCGGCGTCTTCTTCGTCTCCCAGTTGCCCACCGACGTGCCGCGCGACGTGCTCGGCCAGCTCGGCAACCGGGTGCAGCACGCGCTGCGCGTGTTCACGCCCGAGGACGCGAAGGCGCTCGCGTCGACTGTGTCGACCTTCCCCCGCTCGCAGGTGTACGACCTAGACGAGCTGCTGCCCTCCCTCGGCATCGGTGAGGCCGTCGTGACGGTGCTGCGGGAGAACGGCGCTCCCTCGCCGGTGGCGTGGACGCGCCTGCGGCCGCCGCGCTCGCTGATGGCGCAGCTCGACCCGGCCGAGCAGGCGCGGCTGGTGGCGGCTTCGCCCCTGACAGGGGAGTACGGCCAGGCCATCGACCGCGAGTCGGCGTACGAGCGGCTGCTCGGCAAGGTCGCTGCGCCGGCCGCGGCGGATGGGACGACGGGGGCCCCGGCAGCGTCCGCCCCTGAGCAGGAGCAGGAGCACGAGCACGAAGGCGGCGGGGTCGGCGAGAAGGTGGGTGAGGTCCTCGGCTCGCCGGCGTTCAAGGCCTTCAGCCGCTCGATCGGCAGCGCACTCGGGCGAGAGGTGACCCGCTCGCTGTTCGGTACGGCCCGCCGCTCGCCCCGCCGGCGGCGCTGAGGGACGTGCATCCGGTCATCGACCTGAGCCCGCCCGCCGCCCCGGAACGGCCGGGAGCGGTGGATCCCGGGCCGCCCGCCGTACTACTGCTGCACGGGCAGCCGGGACTCGCTGTCGAGTGGTTCCGGGTCGTCGAGCTGCTCGCACCTACCTGTCGCCTCGTCGTCCCCGACCGGCCGGGCTACGACGGCCGGCCCCAACGGGCAACCGACTGGGCCGCCAACGCCGAGGCAGCAGTCCAGCTGCTCGACGAGCTCGGCCTGGCGCGCGCCGTGGTCGTCGCCTTTTCGTGGGCGACGGGAGCGGCGCTGGAGCTGGCCCTGCGCTTTCCCGACCGGGTGCGGGGGCTGGTGCTGGTGGGCTCGGTCGGGGCGCCAGGAGCGGTGACGCGCTCGGACCGGCTCGTCACGCTGCCGGGGGTGCTGCCGCTGGGGGCTGCGATGCTCACGCGAACCGGGCCGCGGCTCGCCGACCTCATCGCCTGGTCGGCCGGCTCGCGACTTGATGCGGACACGCTCCGGGCGCTGCGCGCCGTCGCCGGGCTCTGGCGCGAGCGGGGTGCCTGGCGGGCGGCCGCTGTCGAGCAGCGCTTCCTCGTCCGCGATGCCGCCGGGCTCGAGCGCCGGGTGGCAGGCGTGCAGGCACCAGCTGTCGTCGTTGCCGGCACCCGCGACCCGTACATCCCGATGCGGTCTGCCGTCGTCCTGGCTCACACGCTGCCGCACGGCAGGCTGGTGCGGGTCGAGGCCGGGCACCTGATGACAGTGGAGACGCCCTCGATCATCGCCGCCGCTGTTCTCGAGCTGCTCAGCGAGCCATCCATCTAGCTGTGCCGGTCGAGACTGCAGGCATCCTGCCGTCCGGGAAGCTCGTTGCGCCCGGAATGCGCCGTTCCGTGCCTTCGCTGGACGAGGATGACTGCAGTTCCAACACTGCCGCCCTCGGGTAGCCCGGAGCCATGCACGCGATCACGCTCGAGCAGCCAGGCGGTCCCGAGGTCCTGCGATGGAGCGAGGTCCCCGACCCGGGAGAGCCCGGGCCCGGCGAGGTAGTGCTCGACGTCGTCGCAACCGCCGTCAACCGGGCCGACCTGCAGCAGCGGATGGGGTTCTACCCGCCGCCCCCGGGGGCCTCGGAGCTGATCGGGCTGGAGTGCAGCGGCACAGTGGCGGCTGTCGGTGACGGCGTCACGGGGTGGTCGACCGGCGACCAGGCGTGCGCCCTGCTGGCCGGCGGCGGCTACGCGACCAAGGTGCTCGTCCCGGCCGGCCAGCTGATGCCGATCCCGGACGGGGTCGACCTCGTGGAGGCTGCGGCCCTGCCCGAGGTGGCCTGCACCGTCTGGAGCAACCTGATCTGGAAGGCGCACCTGAGCGACGGCGAGACGCTGCTCGTGCACGGCGGCAGCTCGGGCATCGGGACGATGGCCATCCAGCTCGTCCGGGCGCTGCGCCCGAAGGCCCGCATCGCCGTCACGGCGGGGAGCGCTGCCAAGCTCGAGCGCTGCCGCGAGCTCGGCGCCGACATCGCCATCAACTACCGCGACGAGGACTTCGTGGCCCGGATCCGTGAGGAGACCGGCGGACATGGCGCCGACGTCGTACTCGACAACATGGGCGCCAAGTACCTGGCCCGCAACGTCGAGGTGCTCGCGGCCGACGGACGGCTGATCATCCTCGGGCTGCAGGGCGGGCGGAAGGCCGAGCTCGACCTCGGCGTGCTGCTGCCCAAGCGGGCGAGCATCGCGGCGACGAGCCTGCGGGGGCGCCCCGCAGAGCAGAAGGCTGAGGTCTGCGCCGGCGTGGTTCGCGAGGTGTGGCCCGCCGTCACCGACGGACGTATCCGGCCGATCATCGACCGGCGGCTGAGCCTGGCTGACGCGGCGGAGGCGCACCGCGTCGTCGACGAGTCCGGGCACATCGGCAAGGTGCTGCTCGTCGGCCCCGGTCAGGAAGGCTGAGCGCAACCACCAGCGGCGGGGTCAGCCGGCTGGGGTCAGCGGCTGGAGTTGTATGCCGCGACGACAGCCTGCGGCAGGCGCCCCCGGTCGCCGACCGGGTAGCCGTTGCTGCGGGCCCAGGCGCGGATGTCCTGCCTGGCCTGCTCCCGGCCCGCGGCAAGGTAGGGGCCGAGACGGCGGCGAAGCCCTTCGGCCTCCTCCGGGCACAGGTCGACCTCGTAGCTGGTCCCGTCGAGGGAGAAGCCGACAGTTTCGCGTGGGGGCTCGGGCGTGAGCGCCGCCGTGGGCGCCGATCGGAACTCCAGCGGTTGCTCGGGCGCCAGGAGCGGTGGGGCGGCGGCTGACCGGTCCGGTGCGAACCGGCACGGCACCCCAGCCAGCACCAGCGAGAGCAACCGCACCGGCAGTCCCAGCCCAGCACGGAGCACGTCGGTCACGCACCGTCAATGCCCGGCGACGCGCACGCCGAACGTCTGCTGCGCGTGGTGTCCTGCACAGCGCGACGCAGGGCGCACGATGACTCAGCCCGCACCCGGCCGGTCGGGTCCGGCGAGGCAAGGAGGTCGTGATGCGGGTGCGAGTGGCGCTGGCTGCTGCTGGTGTGGTGCTGCTCGCCTCGTGCTCGGGCACGTCCGGCCGACCCTCCCCGGCGCCGACTCAGCCAGCAGCGCCACAGCCGGCGCTCAGCGTGCTCAGCATCTTGTCGCCCGGGCAGACTGGCGCCGTCGGCACAACAGAGCGGCAGATGTACAACGCGCTCACCCGCAGTGACCCCGCGACGCGACCGACGCCAGGCTCGGCGACTACTACAAGCAGGCGCCGCTCGACCCGGCCCCGGGCGACGTCACGAGCACGGAGACCCCGCGCCCCGGTGTGACGATCAAACGCGATCGCTACCGGGTGCCCTACGTCTACGGCAACACCGATGCCGACACCGCCTACGGCGCGGGCTACGCCGGCACCGAGGACCGGATGTTCGTGATGGACGCACTGCGCTACGCCGGTGCGGGCCGGCGCTCGGAGCTGCTCGGCGCCACCCCGGAGAATCTCGCGGCCGACGGCGACCAGCTGCGGCAGGTCGACTACACCCCGCAGGAAGCGCAGGCCCAGATCGACGCCCTGGGCCGGCAGGGCCCGGCGGGAGCCGACATCGTCGCGCGGATCGGCGCCTTCGTCGACGGTGTCAACGCCGCCCGGCAGAAGATGTGCCCGTCGGTCACGGCAGCCTCGTGCCCGACCGCGTACCGGCTGCTCAAGCTCACGCCTACGCGCTACACAGCGGCCGACGTCGTCTACGCAGCCTCGCTCGTCGGCGGGATCTTTGGCCGCGGCGGCGGGCACGAGGCGCAGAACGGGCTGTTCCTGCGCCAGCTGCAGGCCACCCTCGGCCAGACACACGGGCGCGCCGTCCTCGCTGACCTGCGGGATGCGGCCGACCCAGCCGCCCCGGTCACCGACCCGGGCGCGCGAACTTACGGGGCACCCGGCCCGGTCGATCCCGCTGCAGTCGCCCTGCCCGACCTCCCAACAGCCCTCGTGCGGCCGGCGACGGGTACGGGTGGCATCCCGGCGTCGGCGACACCCAGCAGTGCACCGGCCGGCGCGGGAGCGGGCGCAGGAGCGGGCGGGGCCGGCGGCGCTGCTGCCGAGCTGCACGTCCCGGCATCGATGAGCAACGCCCTGCTGGTCTCGGCCAGCCGCAGCGCCACCGGGCATCCGCTCGCGGTGATGGGCCCGCAGACCGCCTACCAGGCGCCGAACTTCTTCGACGAGATCGCCCTGCACGGACCGCACCAGCAGGCGCGGGGCGTCGCGTTCGCCAACCTGCAGTTTGCGGTGCTGATCGGGCGCGGGCGCAGCTACGCCTGGTCGGCGACCAGCGCGTCGGGAGACCTCGTCGACACCGTGTTCGACCGGCTGTGCAACGCCGACGGCTCGAAGCCGACGACGATCTCGGCCGGCTACCTCGACGGCGACCGCTGCCTGCCGATGACTTCGCGCACCCAGCTCGAGCACGATGCGATGGGCAGGGTCATCGCGAGGCTGCCCGACCTGCGCACCCGGCACGGCATCGTCGCCTACCGCACGACGGCGGGCGGCACGCCGGTCGCGGTCGTCTCGCAGCGCTCGACGTACGGCCACGAGCCGGACTCCGTGCTCGGGTTCCTGCAGATGAACGACCCGGAAGCCATCCACGGGCCCCACGATTTCACCGACGCCTTCAGCAAGGTCGCCTTCACCTTCAACTGGTTCTACGCCGACGCCCGCGACATCGCGACCTACACCTCGGGCGACCTGCCTCTGCGCGCTCCGGGCGTCGACCCGGACCTGCCGCGCTGGGGCGACCGGCGCTGGGACTGGACGGGGATGCTGCCGGTCGCGGCGCACCCACAGTCGGTCAACCCTCCGGGCGGCTATCTCGTCAACTGGAACAACAAGCCGTCGTCGGGCACCTACGCCGCCGACGACGTGTGGGGCTGGGGGCCGGTGCAGCGGGTGCTCGCCTTGCGCGACCGGCTGCAGCAGGCTGTCGATGCCGGGCCGCTGACCCGCGCACGGCTGGTCGGGGTCATGGCCGACGCTGCCACCGTCGATGTCCGGGGCGCGTACCTGCTCGACACCATGCTCGCTGTCGTGGGGAATGACCCAGTCCTCGCGCGGTACACCTCGGCGCTGAAGGCGTGGCGCTCGAGCGGCGCCCACCGGGTCGACCGGGCCCGCACGGGCCACTACGCCGACCAGGGGGCCACCGCCCTGATGGACCAGTGGTACCCGCTCGTGGCCAAGCAGATGCTGCGGCCGCGGCTCGGCGCTCTGGTCGACGCGCTGCCCGTGGCCATCGACAACCCGACGACGACGCACCAGGGGTCGGCGTTCAACAATGTCGCGTCCTACGGGTGGGTGCAGCGTGACCTGTCTGCCGTGCTCGGCCGGCCCGTCGGTGCCCACCTCTCGCAGGGCTACTGCGGGAAGGGCGTGCTCGCCGCTTGCAGGACGGAGCTTCGGGCGACACTGCAGCAGGCCGTCAGCGCCGTGGCCGGCGAGCAGCACACCGGCGACCCGGCGCGATGGACCCACGACAAGGGCCTGGATGAGATCCGGTTCATGTACGTCGGCGACACCGTGCCGCCGATCGACTGGCAGAACCGGCCGACGTTCCAGCAGGTCGTTGGCTGAGTCCGCTCAGGTGGCCAGCCCCGTGGGTAGCTGTTCGTGGTAGGCCTTGAGCACCTCGCCCGGGGTGTCGAAGTAGGCGTCCGGCGCCAGCTGCGCGCTCACCCCGTAGCGGTCGAGCTGGTGGCGAACCGGCAGCAGCACGCTCGACATGACCAGCCGCGTCCCGTGCTGCCGGAGCAGGGCCGCTGCTTGCAGCAGGACGGCGGTCGCGGAGAAGTCGACGTCGCCGATGGCAGCGGCATCGACGCAGAACCACCGCGGCGCTTCGCCGGCGGTCAGCTCCTCGAGGTCGTCGAGGAAGGTCGTGGCGTTCGCGAAGTAGAGGCTGCTGCCAAAGCGGTACACCACCAGGCCCGGCTCGGTCCGGGCGCCGGGGGCGACCGGCACCGACTGCCAGTGGCCGCCGGCGCTCTTAACAAGGACGCTGCTGCGCGGCCGGTAGCTGTGCCGGAGGTGGTCGACCATCGATGCCACGACGGCGACGACCGTCCCCTGCTGCACGCCGAGCAGCACCACCGCGGCGGCTGTCACCGATGCCACCCCGAACTCGGTCGGGCGCAGGGCGAGGATGCGACGTAGCCCGCGCACATCGATCAGTTCGAGGCCGATGAGGAACACCACGGCCGCCAGCGCCGCGATCGGCAGCGACCCGAGCGGACCGGTCAGAGCCAGCAGCACGACGAGCACGATGACGCTCGTCGCCACCTGGGACAGCTGGCTGCGGCCGCCGGCACCGTCGACCAGTGCGGTCTTGGTCGGGCTGCCGTTCACCACGAAGGTGCCGGTGAAAGCGGCCGCGACGTTGGCGGCGCCGAGAGCGACGAGGTCGCCGTCCTGGTCGAGCTCCTCGTTGTGCCGAGCCGCGAACGCGCGGGCCGTCGCCGAACTCTGCGCCAGGACCACGACGAACATCGACCCGGCGACACCGGCCAGCTCGGCCATGTCGGCGGTGCTCAACGCCGGCACCGTCAGGTGCGGCAGACCGCCTGGCACCGTGCCGAGCACCGCTACACCGTGGGCGGACAGATGGGCCAGGCGACTCACCGCGATCGCGCCGATGACAGCCACCAGGGCACCCGGCAGCCGGCGGGTGAGCTTGCCGGCGCCGATCAGCACGGCAAGCACGGCAACCGACACGGCGACGGTGCCGGGCCGCAGTGCGTGCAGCTGGCGGGCCGTGTTGATGAGCTTGCTGACCGTTCCGCTGCCTTCGGCGTGCACCCCGAGCATGTCGGGAAGCTGTCCGCATGCCACTTGCACGCCGACTCCGGTAAGGAAGCCGATCAGCACCGTCCGGGACAGGAAGTTGGCGAGGAAGCCGAGCCGGATCACCCATGCCGCGAGCAGCATTACTCCGGTGAGCAGCGCCGCGAGCCCCGCCAGCTGCACGTACCGGGCCGATCCGGCCGCGGCCATGCCGGTGACACCCGCTGTCAGGATCGTCGCTGTCGCCGAGTCAGCGCCGACGACAAGGTGACGGGAGGCGCCGAGCAGCGCGAACACGACAAGCGGGACGAGCAACGTGTACAGGCCGGTGACCGGCGGCATCCCGGCAATCTTCGCGTAGCCCAGGACCGCTGGGATACCCACTGCCGCTCCTGCAACGCCGGCCAGCACGTCGGCGCCGATCGTCGACCGGGACACCGGTAGCACACCAGCCAGCACGGGCAGCCGTGACCAGGGTCGGGACGCTCCCGCCGGCCGAGCTGCCATTCTGGACAGACTGCCACCGGCTGACGACCAGGGGCACTCGCGGTCGTCGCAAGGGTGGCCCCGGTGGCTGTCCGGCTTGCGATAGTTGGTGTGCCCTCGTCCGGGGCGCGTCGCCCGGTCAGGATCGGGCAGGCACAGGGTCATGAGCGAGCAGGACCAGCAGGTCGTCATCGTCAGCCCCGACGGCAGGCCCGCGATCAACCAGGACGGGTCGTCCGTGGCGGGGCCGGAAGCGATGCCGGCCGAGGCGACCTCGGGGGAGCCGGAGAGCCGCAGCTTCAGCGACATGGTGTCCCAGCCCGACAAGGTGATGCGGATCGGCACGATGATCAAGCAGCTGCTGGAGGAGGTCCGGCAGGCCCCGCTCGATGACGCCAGCCGGCAGCGGCTCGGGCGCATCCACACCAGCTCGATCGCCGAGCTCTCGCAAGGGCTCGCCCCCGAGCTGCAGGACGAGCTGCGACGCCTGACCCTGCCCTTCGGGGAGGGCGAGGTCCCGAGCGACGCTGAGCTGCGCATCGCCCAGGCTCAGCTCGTCGGGTGGCTCGAGGGGTTGTTCCACGGCATCCAGACCGCCCTGTTCGCCCAGCAGATGGCGGCCCGCCAGCAGCTGGAGGAGATGCGGCGGCGCGCGCTGCCGAGCGGTTCGTCCGCCCCGCAGCCAGGTGAGCAGCCCGGCGCGATCTCCTCCGGGCCCTACCTGTAAGCCGCGGGCGGGGTCAGCGGGCAGGGAACTCCCGCTCGATGATCAGGGCGACACCGTCGTCGTCGTTCGATGCGGTCACCTCGTCGGCCACGGCGAGCACGCCTGGGTGCGCGTTGGCAACGGCGACCCCGAGCCCGGCCCAGCCGAGCATGGGGATGTCGTTGGGCATGTCGCCGAACGCCAGCACACCGTGCGAGTCGACGCCGCGCTCCTCGCATAACGCGGCCAGGGTGGATGCCTTCGACACCCCAGCCCCGCTGACCTCGAGCAGCGTCTCGCCGCTGTAGGTGACGACGGCGCTCTCCCCGGCGATGTCGACGACCTGCTGATGGATCGCCTCGGGCCCGTGCTCGGGATGGCGCACCAGCAGCTTGGCCACTGGTTGCGCCACGAGCTCCTCGACGCGGGCGATCCGCCGGCCGGGCGCCGGCCAGGCCGGCACGTACCCCGGCTCGTGACCGAACTGCAGCTGGGACTCGACGGCGAAGTGCACTCCGGGCAGCGCCGCACGGATGGCCCGGACCAGCTCGGCAGCCGCGGCGGGCTGCAGCGCGTGCTCGCGCACGATCTCCCCCGAGCCCAGGTCGTACACCAGCGCCCCGTTGGCGCAGATGGCCAGGCCAGAGGCGCCGGTCGCCTCGACGATGGGATGCATCCACCGTGGCGGCCGCCCGGTCACGAACACGACGAGTGCTCCGTCCACCTCGGCGCTGGCGAGCGCCGCGACGCTGCGAGCCGAGATGGTGCCGTCGGTGCGCACGAGCGTGCCGTCGAGGTCGGATGCGACGACACGCGGCCGCCGCGGCCTCACGAGCCCGCCGTCACGCGGCCACCGGCATCAGCACCTGGCGCCCGCCGAGGTAGGGCTGCAACGCGGCCGGGACAGCGACGGAGCCGTCGGGCTGCTGGTGGTTCTCCAGCAGCGCGACGATCGTGCGGGCCATCGCCACGAGTGTGCCGTTGAGGGTGGCGACCTGCTGCGGGGAACCCTCGGACGCGCGCATCCGGATGCCGAGTCGCCGGGCCTGAAAGGTGGTGCAGTTCGACGTCGAGGTCAGCTCCAGCCAGCGGGCTTGGGAGGGCAGCCACGCCTCGCAGTCGAACTTGCGGGCTGCGCTCGAGCCGAGGTCGCCGGCGGCGACGTCGATCACCCGGTACGGCAGCTCGAGCTCGCCCAGCATCGCCTCCTCCCAGGCGAGCAGCCGCTGGTGCTCATCGGCGGCCTGCTCCGGCGGGCAGAAGGAGAACATCTCGACCTTGTCGAACTGATGCACCCGAATGATGCCGCGGGTGTCCTTGCCGTAGGAGCCGGCCTCGCGCCGGAAGCACGGCGAGAACGCGACGTAGCGCCGGGGCAGCGTGGCCTCATCGAGGATCTCGCCGCTGTGGAAGGCCGCCATCGGCACTTCCGAGGTCCCCACCAGGTAGTGCTCGTCGACGCGGTAGACCTCGGCCGCGTGGGCGCCGAGGAAGCCCGTCCCCTCCATCGCCGGCGGCAGCACGAGGGCCGGGGGAATGACGGGTACGAGGCCCGCCTCCGTCGCCCGGGCCATCGCCAGGTTCAGCAGCGCCAGCTCCAGCAGCGCTCCGACTCCGGTGAGGAAGTAGAAGCGCGCGCCGCTGACCTTGGCGCCGCGCTCGGTGTCTATGGCGCCGAGCAGCGTGCCGAGGTCGAGGTGGTCACGCGGGGAGTCGATGGCCGGCCGCTCGCCGACCTCGTGCAGCACCAGGTAGTCGGCCTCGCCCCCGGGCGGGGCGCCTTCGACGAGGTTGGGGACCGCGAGATGCGCGGCCCGCCACTCGGCGTCGACCGCAGTCAGCCCGGACTCGGCCTCCTGCACCTCGCCCTTCAGCGCCCGAGCGCGCTCGACCATCGACGGGCGCTCCTGCGCCGACGCTGACCGGATCGCCTTGCTCGCCTGGTTGGCCTCGGCCCGCAGCTGGTCGACGTGGGCGACGGCGGCACGGCGTGCCTCGTCGGCAGCCAGCAGGGTGTCGACAGCCGCCGGGTCGTCGCCGCGGTCACGCTGCGAGGAGCGGAAGCGCTCGGCGTCCTCGCGCAGCAGCCGCAGGTCGATCACCGGTGCCTCACGTCTGCCGAGGCTACCGGCGGGCAGGAGGCCCCCATGTCCTCCCGCGGCACGCCGGGGCTGACGACCAGGCTGCTGGTGGCCGGCGTCGCGGTGCTGCTCGTCGCGGTGCCGTTCTCGCTGCTGCTCGTGGCAGTCACCGACGGATGGGGGCCGCTGCACCGGCTCGACCTGCGCGTGGCCGCCGACCTCAACGTCTACGCCCATGCGCACGCCGGAGTGGTCACAGTTCTGAAGCTCGTCTCCATCGTCTTTCACCCCACCGCGTTCCGCCTCGTCTCCCTCGCCGTGACGGTGCTGCTGCTCGTCCGCCGGCGGGTGCGGCTCGCGCTGTGGCTGGTCGCCACGGTCGAGGGCAGCGGCCTGCTGTCGAGCCTGGTCAAGAGCCTCGTCGACCGGCCCCGCCCGGTGCTTCCGCATCCCGTCGCCCACGCCCAAGGGCTCTCGTTCCCCTCCGGCCACGCCCTCGGCGTCGTCGTGGGCGTCGGCGCGCTGCTGCTCGTCGGCGCGCCGCTGCTCGACAGGCGAGGCCGGGTCGTCACGGCGACGCTCGGGCTGGTGGTGGTACTCGCGGTGGGGTACTCGCGCATCGGCCTGGGGGTGCACTACGTGAGTGACGTGCTCGGCGGTTACGTTCTCGGCCTGGCCTGGCTCGCGGCGACCACAGCTGCGTTCCGGGCCTGGCAGTCTGATCACCAGCCGGCAGCACGGCGCCACGGCCTCGACGAGGGGCTCGAGCCCGACCTCAAGGAGGCGCTGTGACAACGCCAGACGCGACAACGCCAGACGTGCGGCGACACGCGCCGCTCGAGCAGCCGCGGGCCACGCAGGTGCGGCGGGCCGCCATCCCGCTGGTGCTGACGCTCCTGCTGCTGACCGGCCTGATGCTGGGCATCGGGGAGCTGCTGACCCACCACGCCGGCGCGGTGGGGCGCCTCGACGTCCGCATCGAACGCTCGCTCGCCGCTCATCGCTCCGGCACGCTCAACACCGCCACCAAGTACGGCACCTACCTCGCCGAGACGGTGCCGGTCATCGTGCTGGCGGTGCTGGCTGTGGCTGTGGCTGTGATCCGCACCCGCCGCTGGCGGCCCCCCCTGACGATCGCCCTGGCCGTCATCGGTGAGAAGGTCGTCTACCTCATCGTCGGCACCGTGGTGACGCGGCAACGGCCCCCGGTCCCCCGGCTCGGAGCCGCGGACCCGTCCGCCAGCTTCCCATCCGGGCACACCGGCTCGGCCGTGACCCTCTACAGCTCGATCGCCCTCGTGCTGCTGGCGAGCCGGGCGCGGCCGGTCTGGCGGGCCATCGCGGTGGTGCTGGCGGTGCTCGCCCCCATCGTCGTCGCCTTCTGCCGGATGGACCGCGGCTTCCACCACCTCACCGACGTCGTCGCGGGCGGGGTGATCGGGCTGGTATGGCTGCTGGTCGTCAACTGGGCAGTGCTGCGGCCCTACCGGGACCGGGTGCGGCGCGATGCCGTCGCCGCTGACTGGTTGCATGCAGAGCATGGCAGCAGAGCGGACGATGCGGCACCCGAGACAGGACACGCAGCTGCGCCGGACCCTGGTGCGGGTGGCCGAGGGCACGCTCGCGCCTGAGGCGGCCGCCGACCTGCTCGAGTCCGGGCTGGAGGAGTTCGGGCTGCCGGAGTGTTCGACCGGCCGGGGGTGGACCGACCTCGGCTTCGCGCGGGTCGACACCGATCGGGCCCGGCGCACCGGCGACCCGGAGGTCGTCTACGGTGCCGGCAAGACGCCGGCGCAGGCGGTCGCCATCGTGCGGGCCCTTCGGGATGCGGACCCGCAGCGACCTGCCCTGGTGACGCGGGCCCCCGGTGAGGTCCTTGCCGCCCTGCGCGCCGAATGGCCGGACGCGACGGTCAGCGGCAGCACCGCCACAGTCGGTGCCGCGCCCGAGCCGAGGGGGACTGTCGCCGTCGTCAGCGCCGGAACGTCCGACGCCGCTGTCAGCGACGAGGCCGAAGCGACGGCCCGAGCCTTCGGAGCCGGCGTGCTCCGCATCGACGACGTCGGCGTAGCGGGGCTGCATCGCCTGCTCGACGTCGTGCCGGCGCTGCGCGACGCGGACTGCCTGGTCGTCGTCGCCGGGATGGAGGGAGCGCTGCCTAGCGTCGTCGGCGGGCTCGTCGGCACCCCGCTCGTTGCCGTCCCCACGAGCGTCGGCTACGGCACGGCGATGGAGGGGGTCACGGCGCTGCTGGCCATGCTGACCTCCTGCGCCCCGGGCGTGGTGGTGTGCAACATCGACAACGGCTTCGGCGCCGGTGTCTTCGCCGCGCGGGTGGCCCGGCGGATGCGGGTCGAGCCATGACCCGGCGCCTCGGCTGGCTCGATCTGTCCTTCGGCGCCAGCGGCGACATGCTCCTGGGCGCGCTGGTCGGCGCCGGCGTCCCCCTCGCGGTGCTGAGCAAGGCTGTTGCGGCGCTGGACCTGCCGATCGAGCTGCGCTCCGAGCAGGTGCTGCGCGCCGGGATCGCCGCAACGCGGGTTGTCGTCGACGCACCCGAGGCCACCCAGCCGCACCGCACCTGGTCGCAGGTGCGGAGCCTGCTCGAGCGCCTGCCCGAGCAGCTGGGGATCCGGGCGAACGTCGTGTTCGCCGCGCTCGCCGCCGCGGAGGGGCGAGTGCACGGCATCGATCCGGAGACCGTGCACTTCCACGAGGTGGGTGCGCTCGACGCGCTGGCCGACGTCGTCGGGGTCTGCGCGGGCGTCGCCCACCTTCAGCTGGATGCGCTGACAGCCAGCCCGGTGGCCCTCGGTGGCGGCAGCATCCGCACCTCGCACGGCGTGCTGCCGGTGCCCGGCCCTGCCGTGCTCGCGCTGCTGAGCGCGGCTGGTGCGCCGGCGGTCGGTGGCCCGGTGGAGCACGAGCTGTGTACCCCGACGGGGGCGGCGCTGGTCACGGCGCTGGTCAGCGCATGGGGTGCCCTGCCTGCACTGCGGGTCGGCGCGGTCGGGGTAGGAGCGGGCGCCCGCGAGATCTCGGGACGGCCGAACGTCGTCCGGCTCGTCGTCGGGCACGCCGTAGCAGAGGTCGCCGGGGATGCTGCAGCGGAGCGCCCGGCCGAAGAGGCAGCGGTGCTGCTGGAGACGAACGTCGACGACCTCGACCCGCGCGTGTGGCCCACGGTGCTGGTCCGGCTGATGACTGCGGGGGCGTCGGACGCGTGGCTGACTCCCATCCTCATGAAGAAGGGGCGTCCGGCGCACACCCTGAGCGTGCTGTGCCCACCCGAGCGCCAGAGCGCCCTGGCAGGCGTGGTCCTGCGCGAGACGCCGACCCTCGGGCTGCGCAGCACGGTGGTCCGCAAGCGTGCTGCCGAGCGTGCCTTCGCCGAGGTGGTGGTCGATGGTCAGCCAGTCTCGGTGAAGCTGGGCCTCGCGACAGGCGGCAGCGCCGGGACAGGCAGCAGCACTGGGGCAGGCAGCGAGGTTGTCACCGCGACCCCCGAGTGGGACGACGTGGCGGCAGCCGCCGAGCACCTGGGCCGGCCGGTGCGCGAGGTGCTGGCGCGGGCCAGCGAGCTGGCCTCGAAGCTGCTCACCGAGCGCCAGGGCTGAGCTGCGCGCTACAGACGGGGCCGCCCGAACGGTGCGAACTGTGCGGCCGGCAGCCGGCAGACCGCGTCGCGCAGGGTCTCCCTCGACTGCTCCAGAGCCTCACCCTCGCGGCGCCAGCGGGCGATTGCGACCAGCCGGAGCAGCGCGGGGCGGCGGATGGCGTGAGCCATCACAGTCGCCTCGAACGCCACCGCCTCGGCCAGCAGTGCCAGCGCTGCCTCGGACGGCTGGCTGCCCGAGGCGCGCCGGCGGCCGTCAGCCCGCGCCGCCGTTGCGCCCGGCCCGGCGTCGAGCTCCGGCTTGGACCAGTCGTCGGGGGGCGGCGCAGCTGTCATGGCGGACGTCCTGTCTGGTGCGGCAGCTCTGGCGCGGCCGGTGCTGACTACCGTGGCGTAGACCACAGCAGTCCCCTGCTGCTTCCCCGCCCGGTGTTGGGTCATACCCGGCGCGAGCGGCCGAGGCAGCCCATCGCAAGGAGCCCGGATGCATGCCTCGGCCGGCGGCGTCACCAGCGAGGTCGGCCGGCTGCGGACGGTGCTGCTGCACCGCCCGGGCGACGAGCTCAAGCGCCTGACCCCGCGCAACAACGTCGAGCTGCTGTTCGACGGGCTGCCATGGCTCGGGCGGGCGCAGGAGGAGCACGACGCATTCGCCGAGGCGCTGCGGCAGCAGGGCGTCGAGGTGCTCTACCTGGTCGAGCTGCTGGTCGAGGCGCTCGCGAAGCCGGCCGCCAGGGAGCAGGTGCTCGCCCAGACAGTTGACAGCGCCGTGGTGGGGCCGGCGCTGGCCACCGTGCTTGCCGACACCCTCGCCGGTCTGTCGCCGCCGGAGCTGGCCGAGGTGCTGACCGCCGGCCTGTCGTTCGAGGAGCTGGGGCAGGGCGAGGGGCTCGTTGCGAAGCTCGCCAAACCGCACGCCTTCGTCATCCCGCCGCTGCCCAACCTGCTGTTCACCCGCGACTCCTCGGTGTGGATCGGCGACCAGGTCGCCGTCACCAGCCCGAGCACGCCCGCGCGGGGGCGGGAGGCGACGCTGACCCGCGCCATCTACACCCACCACCCCCGGTTCGCCGGCACGAGCCTGCTGTATGCCGGGGAGCCGGGCGGAACGGGTGCGGTCGGCGCGCCGGAGGCCTTCCTCGAGGGCGGCGACGTGCTGCTGCTCGCGCCCGGCGTGGTCGCGGTCGGCGTCGGCGAGCGCACCACGCCAGCTGGTGCCGAGGCACTGGCGTGGCGCGCGTTCACCGCAGGGGTGGCGCACACCGTGCTCGCCGTGCCCATCACCCAGCAGCGGGCGACGATGCACCTCGACACCGTCTGCACCATGGTCGACCTCGACGCGGTGGTCATGTACCCGCCGATCGCCGACACGCTCAGCGCCTTCGTCGTGACGCCGGATGCGGTGACCGGCCCCGAGCGGTTCCTCGTCGCGGCCGCGAAGGCGATGCGCATCGACACCCTGCACGTTCTCGAGACCGGCCTGGACCCCGTGACAGCCGAGCGCGAGCAGTGGGACGACGGCAACAACACGCTCGCGATCGCGCCGCGGCTCGTCGTCGCCTACGAGCGCAACGAGCACACCAACGCCCGGCTGGAGGACGCCGGCATCGAGGTCATCCGCATCGCCGGGTCCGAGCTCGGGTCCGGGCGGGGTGGCCCCCGCTGCATGTCGTGCCCGGTGCTGCGGGACCAGGCCTGACCGGAGCCCCGCAGTCCGACGGCTCAGTCCGCCGGCCGCCTCACGTCAGCGCGCGAACCATTCGCTCGGCACCCGGGCGGCGCAGTTGCCGCGCAAAGGTCGTGCGGCCGTCGATCAGACGCTCGAACAGGCCGAACGCGGGCCCGCTGAGCAGCGCGTGGAACAGCGCCGGGCGCCGGCTGAAGGCGGCCAGCAGGATGCGCCCGGCCTCGACATCGGGCCCGAGCACCGCATCGATCCGGCTGGGGTAGTCCGCGAGGTCGCCGGTGGCAGCGCACTCCCCGGCGATCTGCCCGGAGCGCAGGGCGTAGGAGATTCCCTCGCGCGTCCACGGCTCCAGCAAGCCGCCGGCGTCCCCGGCCACGAGCACCCGGCCGCGCGACAGCGGCGAGCCGGCGTCCCGGACGCGGGTCAGGTGCCCGGACTCGACCATCGGAGTCGCTGCGCCGAGCCCGAGCCGCTCGACCAGGCGCCGGTAGTACACCCGCAGCTCCGGCGCCCGCGTGCGGTCTCCGATGACGCCGACGGTCCACCTGTCGCCCTTGGGAAACAGCCAGCCGTACGAGCCGGGCACCGGGCCCCAGTCGAGCAGCGCCCGGGCGTCCCACTGAGCGCCCGTCGCCGCGAACTCGCCCTCGAGCCCCAGGTCGACCTGCCCGCAGGAGACGCCGACGACGGGTGCGCAGCGCCCTGCTGACCCGTCCGCTCCCACGATGGCAGCGGCCTGCAGCTGCTCGCCCGAGCGCAACCGCACCTCGCCCTCGGGTGTGACGGCAGTAACGACCTCGCCCGTGCGCACCTGGGCGCCCGCTGTAGCCGCGGAGTCGAGCAGCGCGGCATCGAAGCCGTCTCGCAGTGTCATGCCGAGCCCGCTCGCCATCCGGCGCGTTGCCGCCAGGCGCCCGTCGAGGCTGAAGGTGATCCGCCGGGCCGTGTCGGCCACGACGGTGGCCGGCTCCAGCTCGGACAGGTCCGCGGAGAGCCGGACGATGCCACCGCCGCACGTCTTGTAGCGGGGCGGGACCGCGCGTTCGAGCAGCAGCGTGCTGGCCCCAGCCCGAGCTGCCGCCCGCGCGGCTGCCGCACCAGCCGGGCCGCCGCCGACGACGACGACATCCCAGCGCTTCGGCGTCACCGGCCGTGGAGCTGAACTGCCGGCGCCCGCGTCACCGCAAGGTCTGGGATCGGCTGACGACTCCCGCGCGGGCGCGGCGCTCGTCGGAGGTGAGCGGCTCCGTCCGGGCCAGCGCCGCGTCGAGCCGGGCGCGGATGGCGGCGGCGGGCTCCTCGCACTGCTCGGGCGTGGCCTCGTGCGGCAGGTCCCACACGGGGACGAGCAGGCCGTCAGCGCGGAAGGCGCCGGCGTAGCGGGTCTGCTCGCCGAGGGACAGGCCGCCGTCGACGGCCAGGCGCGCCAGCGCGTCGAGCACGGCCTCCTCGTCCTCGGGAAGCGCCCAGCGCAGGTGCGAGCGGCCTGCCATCCGGCACCAGTACGCCGCGGGCACCGACTGCAGCCGCGCGGTCGGGACCACCCCGGCATTGGCCTGCTGCAGCTGCGCCGCGGCCTCGCCGGACGCCGGCTCGCCGCCGAGCCACCAATCGAAGCCTGCGTGCACGGTGACCTCGAGCGGCGCCGGGGCCAGCAGGTGCTGCAGCCGGGGGCCGCTCCCCTGCGGCTCGGGCAGGTCGGTCACCCCCTGGCCCGGGTCGGCAGCCAAAGCACTGACCAGCGCCTGCGCGAGGTCCAGGCTGGCGTCGCCGCTGCGGGGAGCTGTCTGCAGCGAGAGCAGGACCTGTCCGTCCTGCCGGACGAGTGCCGGCCACGCCATCGGCAGGACGGTGACCAGCAGGACGTCGCGTTCGGCCGCGCCGTCGGGAGCCGCCGCACCGCTGACGGTCAGGGGAGCCGTGGCGCTCGGTACAACCTCGCGCAGCGCGACCCAGTCGGGCTCGGCCGTCAGCCCCTGGAACGGCCGCGCGGACACGGCTGGGCGGCGGCGGCTCGCGCCGTGGCACGCCTTGTAGCGACGGCCGGAGCCACATGGGCACGGCTGGCGCGGGCTCGTCCCCGGGTAGGGGGCGGCGGCTGCCGCTGTCGTGACAGCTGCGGCTGGGTCTGTCGTCACGCTCGCGACGCTATCCGCCGGTGGAGTTCGCCCCGATCCACGTCAGCCGAGGGAGACGTCAGCCCAGACCCGGGTGCCGAGCGGGTCATCCTCGGCGCCCCAGCGCCGCGCCACAGCCCCCACGATTGTCAGCCCGCGCCCACCTGTCGCCTCGCTGCTCGCCCGGCGGGCCGACAGTGCGGAAGGGTCCTGGCCACCGTCGACCACGGCGATGCGGACGACCAAGCCGTTGATGGACCACTCCGCGTGCAGGCTGCCGTCGGGGAGCGGCTGGCCGTGCCGGACCGCGTTACCCACGAGCTCGGACAGGCACAGCTCGGCATCAGCTACCGAGTCAGGAGAGAAGCCCATGGCCTGCAGCTCGGACACGAGCTGTCGGCGCGCGCGGGTGGCACTGGCCGGCGTATGGGGGAACGCCAGGGCGGACACGAGAGCGCCACCCCCACTCCTCCGGACGGTTTCGGGCGTGCCCGTCGCCGTGCGGGGGCAAACAGCCCTGACGGGGGATGAGGGCTCTGTGACCAGGCTCCAAGCACTGTGACCAGCACCGCACGGCGCAGTCCGATCCCGGCTCCTGCCGGCGGCCCGGCCGTCGTCGTCGTCGGTGCCGGCATCGCCGGGGTGGCCTGCGCGCGGGCGCTCGTGCGTGCCGGCATACAGGTGCACGTGCGCGAGCGATCCCGGCACGCCGGCGGCCGGATGGCCTCCCCCGTGCTCGAGGGCCTCGTACTTGGCGGTCGGGTGACCGACACCGGTGCCTCCTACTTCACAGTTACGCCGGACGTCGTTGTCGATGGCTTCCCCGCCGTCGTCGATGGCTGGGTCGAGCGCTGGCTGGCCCGCCCGTGGACCGACAGGTTCCCGGTCCTCGGCCCGGACGGCTTGGGCGAGGCGAAGGTCGGGCCGCAACGCTATGCGGCGCCGGTGGGCCTGCGGTCGCTCGTCACCGACCTGCTCGAGCGCACCGCCGAGGAGGCCGGCGGCCGGCTCGTCACCTCGTTCTCCGACGAGGTACGCGCGGTCGAGGCCGGACCGCGCGTCGACGGGGCGCCGGTCGATGCCGTCGTGCTGGCCATGCCCGACCCCCAGGCCCTGCGGCTGCTCGGGCCCGCGCTCGGTGCTGAACGGGGCGTCCTGGAGGCGCGCATTTGGGAGCCGGTGCTCGCACTCGTCGCTGGCTGGCAGCAACGGACGTGGCCAGAGCTCGACGGTGCCTTCGTGGCGGACGACACCGTGCTCGGCTGGGTCGCCGACGACGGCTCGCGGCGCGGCGACGGCGCCCCCGTGCTCGTCGCCCACTCGACCTCAGCGTTCGCTGCGGCCCACCTCGACGACCCCGCCGCGGCCGCACCCGACATGCTCGCCGCGCTCGACCGGCTGCTCGGCACCGGACCGCCCACCACAGCGCAGGTCAGGCGGTGGACGTACGCCAGGCCGGCGGCGCCGCGCGAAGCAGCATTCCACTGGGGCGCGGCCCGCGTCGGCCTGGCCGGCGACGGCTGGGGCGCCCCCAAGGTGCAGACCGCCTGGGCCTCCGGCGACGCGCTCGGACGGGCGGTCGCGGCCGAGCTGACTGCGGCCGCCGGGTAGGCACCTGGTTCAGCCGGCCCAGCCCCGAGCGCGTCGCGTCAGGGGGACGAGTCGGGCGAGCACCGCATCGGCCTCGGCCGCATCGCGCGCGTGGGCGGCCGCACGCCAGCGGCGCCCGGCAATGTCCAGGTGCAGGGTGGCCAGTCCGAGCCGGCGAGCCAGCGGGCCTTGCACGGTGCGCAGGCTCTGCACCTTGTCCAGTGGCACGAGAACCACGTGCCGGCTGAACCGGCCGAAGGACGCGAGCGCGATCACCTCGTCGTGACAAAAGCCGAGGTTGACGAACGACAGGGGGGCCTTGAGCAACGCCCGCCGCGGGGGTCGATGAGCCAGCGTGCTGAGTGGGTCCAGCGGTGTGGCGACGAGCGCGAGCAGCATCCGAGCCTGGTCGCGGGTGCCGACGGGGAGCAGGGCCCGCTGCACCCGCTCCGAGTCCCCCTCGTCCCCGTGCCGGCCACCCCGCTGGTGGGCGATGTCGACGTCGAGCCGCACCCAGCCGAAGGGGCGCCACAGCAGCGGCTCGGTCCAGCGCCACGCCTGCACCCGACCGGCCGGGATCGTCTCGGACCGCGTCTCGAGCAGCCCGCCCACGACCCGCAGCCCGTCAGGAGCGAGCGCCACCCGCTGCGAGAACTCGCTGTTGACCCGCCGGGCGACGACGAGGGCGGTCGGCACCATGGGCGGGGCGAAGGCTGCGAGCACCGGGCCGAGGTGGTGCGTCGCCGTGCCGATCCAGACGGCTGCGCCGAGGACGGCGAGCACGAACAGTGCCGGACCGCCGAGCAGCGTCGAGGCCACGAGCCGCCCATTCGCGACGGCGACGAGGGGACGCTGACCCGGTTCGGCCGTCTGACCGGGTAGGCCGTGCGCGAGGGCCAGCAACCTTGCCCGCACCTGCTCCGCCCGGGCCTGCGGCAGGTAGGCGAGGCGGCCGTGCGCCGAGCCGTGGCCGGCGACAGTCGCCCGCAGCTCCGACAAGCCGAACAGGCGCGCTGTGAACGGCCGGACGACGTCGACGGACTGCAGGCGGGCGATGGGGATGCGGACCGACTGCCGGCGCAGCAGCCCGGTCTCGATCTGCAGGTCGCTGCCCGACACCCGCCACCGAGTGACAGCCCAGTAGATGACCCCGGCAAGCACCCCGGTGCCGGCGAACGCGAGGTCGAGCCACAGCTGGGTGTGGTCCTCGCCGCGTCCTCCCGACAGACCCAGCCCGGTGGTGAACCGGGAGCCGAAGGCGATGGCGAGCACCGCTACAGCCTTCCCGAACCGGACGACCGGTGACAGGGGGTGAAGCCGCGCCCACTGCTCGGGCAGGACGCCAGGACCAGGGTCCGGCGGCACGGGCGCTCCCGTGGGCTGGCCGAGCCCGACCAGCTGGGGCGCGGACGGCCACGGCGCTGTCATAGAACCGCCGTCATAGAACCGCCGTCATAGAACCGCCGTCATAGAACCGCCGTCACAGCCCCGCCGCCCTCGCCTCGCCCAGCGTCGCCAATCGGTCGCGGAGCTGCCCGGCTTCGGCGCTCGGCAGGCCGGGGATGCGGGCATCGCTCGACGCCGACGCGGTGTGCAGCTGCACCGTGGCGAGCCCGTACCACCTGTCGACCGGGCCCGCGGTGACGTCGATGAACTGCATCCGCCCGTAGGGGACGACGGACAGCCGGCGAACGAGCACGCCGCGCCGGACGACCAAGTCGTCCTCCCGCTCGACGTAGGCCCACGAGCGGTACCGACCCCGCAGCACGACCCACATCGCGGCCGCGATCAGGACCACCACACCGACCCCGAAAACGGCGGCCGAGGACGAGACCGACAACGCCAGCAGCGCCCCGATGGCGAGGGCGACCAGCAGGGCCGAGCCGCCCAGGACTACCTGGCGGGCGCGCCACAGCTGAGGCGAGGGCCGCCGCCAGCCGTCGCCGACGAGTGGCTCGGCGCTCGCGTCCCCCGTCACACCACCAGTATCCGGCCCCCAGCGCTAGGTTGCCGTGAACCGTCACCGGTCAGGTGGAGGGCACGACGCCCCGCCGGGTGCTCAGTTGGAACAGCAGCCCCAGCGGTTCGCTGTCGATGTAGTCGACGAAGATCGCGGTCTGTCGCGCTGGGCCCGCAGGGCCTGCTGGGCCTGCTGGGCGGACCGTCCGCCGGCTTGTGGGCAACCGGAGCAGATGCGTGTGACGGTGCGCTCTCCGCCGCAGACGGAAATGACGCTTGGGAACCCGAGTCGCGTCGCATCCGTCCCAGCGGTCGAAGGCGGCCCAAGCGCCTCCGGTCAACCCCGCATGAATGGTGTCGCAGTCCGTCCTGCGTCGACCACGTAGTCACAGGTGGACGTCGGCGGGATCGTGTCGTCGCCGTGCAGCTCGGGCGAACTCGGCCTCCGTGCAGATCAACCGCTGCAGGCCACTGCCCACGTCAAGAGGCCAGGTAGTGCTCGAGAGCTTCGCGGGCCAGCACGGACAAGCTCACGCCCTCGGCGGTGGCCTTCGCTTCGGCGGCCGCGCGTAGAGACTCCGGAACGCGGAACTGCACCCGCGGTGAGTGACTGCCGTCGCCGGCCAGGGACTTGCCGCCGGGGATGAGGTTGCGCCGGCGGGCCTCTGCCACGCCCTCTCGAGTCATCTTCTCGGCGAGCTCGTTGGTCAGCCGGCGACCGTCGCGCAGCCGCACGTCTTCCTCGTCGAGGTCGACGTCGACGATCGTGCTGTCGGGTCCGACCAGGTATCGACGCGGGTCGATGCTCATCAGGTGTCTCCTTCTCCCTCGGTGTAGCTGGCCGGCATGGCGTGGATGACGGCAAGACCGCCGTCGCGTCGGTTATCGGGGGCCGCGATGACGTGCAGCTGGACGCCCCGATCGTCGGCGCCGAGGAAGTGCAGCTGCGGCCCGTCCTCGGTCTCGACCAGCGTCGGCGGCGATGCGTTGGCCATCGCGGCCAGAATGTGCGCATTCCCGAGCCGATGGCGCCGTCCTGACCGGACAACCCGCACCGGAACGCCCTCCACCTGTCGATTATGTCATACACCGTCGAGGCGACCGCGGCTCTTTCACGGGAGAACTGGCGGCGGCCACCGCCGGTTCGCCGATCGGATGACGTCGCTGGGCCGGCGGTGTTCGGCGCCGCGGCTGCGGTGGGCTGCTCCTTCACCGAGATGGTCGGCCGCCCCAGCACGACGACGTCGCGTTCGTCAACGCCGCGCTGTGGGACGACGAGAGCCCCATTGGCTACCAGCCGCGCTGAGGGTGCTCAGGTTCTTGTCGGCGGCGACGGCGTCCCATCACGGCACTAGTCCGGCGCACTGACAGGTGTCCTTAGCTGGAACCACCGGGCCCAGGCGATACCGGCAAGGACCATCGGAGCGGCGAGCACCGCGCCGATGAGCCCGGTCGAGAGGTGGCTGCCGTCGGCGAGCCAGTAGCCGCCGACGAGGGACAGGGCGGTGCCCGCCACTCGGTTCAGGGTGTAGCTGGCCAGAGATGTCAGCCCGCGCTCGAGCCGGATCGCGAAGCCGATCACAGCTAGGGCCGCCAGCGACGCTCCGAGGGCGGCAGCGACGAGTGCGTGACGGGGGCCGCCGATCGCGACCACCAGGACGGCGGCCTCTGCCCCTTCCACACCCACAGCCTTGGCGCTGACCAGGCCGGCGCCGACGGCTCCCCGCTGAGCCCAGCGGAACGCGGCTTGGGACTCCTGGCGCAGTTCGTGCGCGTCGGGCCGCAGGATCGCATGGAGCAGCCAGTAGCCCCCGATCGCGAGCAGACCCGCCCCGAGGATCTGGCGCAGTCGGTCCAGAGGGACCAGGCCGATTACGTGGGGTCCGAGCGCGATGGCCAGCGCCACCACTGCAGTGGCGGCGCACGCGGCGCCGATGAGCGCGGCACGGCGCTGTCCGCGTCCGATGACGACGAGGACGACGATAGCCGCTTCGGCCAGCTCCATCCCCGTGGCGCCGAGTGCGCTGAGTACGACGGTGAGGGTGTTCATGGTGCTGCTTCGGCTGGTGATCGGTGCCGGCTGCGGCGCCGGACGAGCTCGGCGGAGACGTACAGGGCGGCCCCCAGCGCCAGCCAGCTGGTCCCGAGCGTCCAGCCTTCCATCACGTCGCTCGGCCAGTGGACGCCGAGGTAGACCCTCGACAGTCCGACCGCTGCGGCGAGCGCGATCGCCGCGGAGATGACGAGGGTCTTGCGGTGGGGGATGAGGACGAGCACGAGCAGCGCGATGAGGCCGTAGCCGATGGTGGCGGTGGTGGTGTGCCCGGAGGGGAACGCGTAGCCGGCTGCCTGCACGAGGTGCAGGTTCGCTGGTGGGCGGGCTCGTCCGACGGCGTGGCTGATGCCCAGGCGGGTTCCCTGGCCGGCCAGTAGCCAGACCAGGCACAGGACCGGTATGGCCGGGCGCCGGGCACGACGCCAGACGAGGGCCCCGAGGCCGGCCAGGAGCAGGTAGAGCACGGCGCCGGTGCCAAGGCTGGTGACGAACGTGGCGAGCGGGGTCAGCACGCTGCCGCGCCGGCTGATGACGTCGTCGAGCAGCCGCGGGTCGCTTAGCGCGACCCCGTCGTGGTCAATGACGTCCTGGGCGATGCCGCCGAACAGCCATGCCCCTCCGGCCAGCACGCTGGTCGCCACCACGAGGCGCCCGTCCAGCCGCTACAGCCAGGACAGCCGGCGCCGGGACCAGGTCTGCACCCGCTCGGAGCGGCGCACGACGCGGTAGGCGATGGCGGCGATGACGAGGGCGAGGATGCCGAAGGAGATGAGGCTCAGGCGCTTTTCGGCGCTGCGGTAGCTGCTGCCCACGGCGTAACCGGTGAGCGCGGTGACGATGACCCACGAGACGCCACCGAGGACGTTGAACACCAGGAAGCTCGAGTAGGGCAGCCGGCTGGTGCCGGCCAGGCCGGGGATCAGGGCACGCAGGGCGGCGGTGAACCGTCCGAGGAAGACGGCTCGGCCTCCCTTGCGGCGAAGCAGTTCGCGCCCGCGGTCGAGGTGCTCGGGCTTGACCAGCCGCTTGGGCAACTTGGTCAGCACCCGGTCGCCGAAGTGACGTCCGACTTCGTAGCCGATGGTGTCACCGATGATGGCCCCGGCGGAGCCGACTGCGAAGACCGACCACAGGGGCAGCTTGTGCTGGTTGGCCAGCACACCCCCGAGCAGGATGATCAGCTCGCCGGGGAAGAACAGGCCGATGAAGATCGACGCCTCGGCCGCGGGCAGGGCGAAGATGAGGACCAGGGCCAGCCAGGGCGGAAAGCCGAGCAGCTTGTCGGCGAGGTGGCTCATCGGCCCGGCGCTCAGGCGACGGCGAAGCGCACCGTGCAGGCTGCTCCGGCCACCAGGCAATAGATGGCGAACGGCGTCAGGGTGCGGGTCTGGAAGTAGCGGACCAGGAAGCGCAGCGACAGGTAGGCGGCGACGCCGGCGACGAGCATGCCGACCAGCACCTGGCCGTGGATGTGGGCACCGGCCGACCCGGCGAGGGTGGGCACCTTGAGCACGCCGGCGGCCAGGATGACCGGCGTGGCGAGCAGGAAGGAGAACCGGGCCGCGTCCTCGTGGTCCAGGCCCCGCAGCAGGCCGGCGACCATGGTGATGCCCGAGCGGGAGATGCCGGCGAACAGGGCCAGGGTCTGGAACAGGCCGATGATGCCCGCCTCGCGGTAGGCGAGACCGTCGAGCGTGCGACGTTGGCCGACGACCAGGGTCTGGCTCTGCGGCCCGCCGGCCGGTGCCACGGTGTCCGCCGGCGCCTGCCCGGCGGAGCTGGTACGGGCCTCGGACTGGCGACGGAGGTGCTCGCCGGCGAGCAGGATGACGCCGTTGACGGTCAGGAAGATGGCTGCAGCCAGCGGCTTGGCGAACAGCGTCCGGAACGTGTGCTCGAGCAGCAGCCCGGTCAGCCCGACGGGGATGGTGGCGATGACGATGAGCCAGGCGAGGCGCTGCTCGGAGGTCTCCGCGCGGCGAGTTCGCAGGGTGGTGACAAAGGCTCGGATCAGGCGGATCCAGTCGGAGCGGAAGAAGATCAGCAGCGCAACGGCGGTGGCAACGTGCAGCGCGACGATGAACGCCAGGTAGGGCGACTGCTCGCTGGTGCCGGACGAGGACTCGGTGACGAGGTGCTGCCACGACCCGCCGAGCAGCGCCGGCACCAGTACCGAGTGGCCGAGGCTGGAGACGGGGAACAGCTCGGTGGCTCCCTGCAGGAGCCCGGTGACGCCAGCTTGCAGGTAGCTGATATCGGCCACGGCGTCGTTCTCCGTCACTGTCATGGGGGTCCCGCCGGATGACGACGACGAGTACTGGCTACTGCTACTACAAGTTACTACAGCCGGGCGACGGTCAGCCGAACCCGACGTGCCGGGCCGCTTCGAACAACCCCTCGAGATCGCGACTGGCCTCGATCCCGCTGACCAGGGCACATGTCGCGAGGCCGGTGGCAATGGCGGCGACCCCCCACCGGTTCTGCACAGGAGGAACAAGCAGCGCCGAGACCCGCCCGGCGACCCAGCCGTCGGAGAACGCCGGCACGAGCACCGAACGGTGGTGCTCGGTGGTGGCCAAGGCTGCCTTGGCCACAGCGGTTGCGGTCAACGTGCGATCGCCCACGGCGGCGGCCGCGTCCTCGTCCGCCCAGCGCTCGAGAGCGTGGTCACAGCGACGGACCACCGGCCCCAGCGTCGGCAGCAGTGCCGCACCCAGTCGGGTGGCGAGTCGAAACGCCCAGTGCGCGTTGCGCAGGTGGCTGCGCTCGTGGGCCAGCAGCACCTGGTGCTCGCGCGGTTCGAGCGCTCGCAGCATCCCGGAGCTGACAAGTACCCGACCGTGCCACCCGGGCAGTGCCAGAGCTTCGGGAATCGCCGCGTCGATGATGGCGACGTCGCCCGAACACCGGGACCAGGCCAGGACATGGAGCCGGACGAGCTGAACCGCGCCGTGCACCAGCCGCCGACACGACGCGGCGACGGCGATGGAAACCACCGCAAGGACAACGAGACTGGCGACGCCGGCCCATACCGGCACCGGGTCACGGGCCTCGAGCACAGCAAGGGACCAGTGACCCGCGGCGGCGGCGACGCTCAGTCGGCCCACCGTGGCCACAGCCAACAGCCCCAGGGCGCCGACCCAGGCCGCGCCTGCTACCAGCGAGCCGAGGGCCAGGCAGTAAGCCGCCGGCTGGGGGGCCAGACGCCGGCCGGCAGGCATGAGCAGACCGGAAAGCGCGAGGGCCGCGGCGAGGGTGCAGTAGATGCCGAGGTGCACCGCTAGTCCTGACCCGAGGCGGGGATCCGGCCGAGCAGCTGGCGCAGGAGGCGCTCTTCTTCCGGCTGCAGGCGGTCCACGAAGCGGCTGAGCACTGCAGCGGTGTCAGCGCCGCGGGCCAGAACCTCGCTCATCGTCTGTGCCGCGTGGTCATCTGCTCGCAGGCGGGGGCTGTAGGCGTAAGCGCGCCCGGCTCGGGCTCGATCGGCCATCCCCTTGGTGTGCAGGCGCGCCAGGGTCGTCATCACCGTGGTGTAGGCGAGGTCCCGGCCCAGCGCATCGCGGACCTCACCGGGAGTCAGCGGACGGTCGGCCGACCACAGAGCGGCCATGACGTCGGCCTCGAGTGAGCCCGACCCCCGGCGCCGGTGGCCGGCTGACTCGCTCAACGACATCTCCCCGGTCGACCTACGACTCATTGTAGTAGCGCGTAGCTTTCCTGCCTCGTTCCGGGCTCCGCGTAGGGCCGCGCAGTCAGGGCCAGGCGAGCTCCGCAGCGAGCCCCGAGCCGGTAACCGCTAGCAGGTCGCTTCGGTCGGTCTCCTCGTAGTAGGCCTCGCGCCGGGGCGATCCCGGCCGCAGCTGCCACACCCGGATGGAACGCAGCGTCGGGTCGGCGACCACGACCTCTTCGACGCCGCGGCTCGCGTAGAAGGCGAGCTTGCCGAGGGTCTCGTCACCTGGACTCACGACCTCGACGACCATGGCCGCCGTCGCTACGAACACGCCCTCGGGTCGGCCGCGGTGCACGCCGCCGTCGGGCACCCGGTAGTCGTCCGGCTCGCCCAAGTTGAAGGCCGTCGTGAGCAGCAAGCCGCCCCGTTCGACCAGCGGCCAGAGCAACCGAGCCAGCTGGCTGTCCACCACGGCGTGCTCCGCCGACGGCCCGGGCGCCACGTGGTAGTCGCCGTCCCACACCTCGTCGTAGCGGTCCTGACCCAGCTCTCGCCGCCGGATGAGCCACGTCTCGAGCTCCGGCGGCCGCTCGCCGAGCACCACCGTTGCCATGCCCGTCAGTCTGCCGGTCCACAGTGTCCGAGGAAAGGGCAGCCGGCTCGCTACCCGGTGATCGGCCAGGCCTCCCGCCGGTACGCCGCATCCCAGAACATCCACTCGTAGCGAGAGGTGACGAGCAGGTGGCTGCGCGCCGCCAGCTCCTGCGGCCCAGTGAGGCCGGCGCCGACCCGGTCGACGAGGCCGAGCACCTCGGCCACCACGCCCGCGAAGGCCGGGTCGGAGTAGCTGTTGATCCACCGCCGGTAGAGCCGGTCAGGTGAACCTCGATCGGCGAGCACCCGCCCGACCTCGGCGTAGATCCAGTAGCAGGGCAGCACCGCGGCCAGCCCCCCGGCGAAGTCCGAGCCATGAGCCGTCGCAAGCAGGTAGGAGGTGTAGGCGACAGTCGTCGGGGCGGCCGGAGTGCGCTCGACGGCGTCGGCGGCCAGGCCAAGCTCCTCGAGCAGCCCGGCGTGCAGGGTGAGCTCGGCCTCGACGGCCCCGAAGGCGTGGCGCGCCAGCAGGGCCGTGTCGGCGGCCGAGGGCGCTCCTGCCCCGACGACGAGCAAGGCCCGCGCGTACTCGCGCAGGTAGTGGCTGTCCTGGATGACGAAGTGCAGGAACGCGCCGCGGTCGAGCCTTCCGTCGGATAGGCCGGTCAGGAACGGGTGGGCGAGCACGGCATCCAGCGTCGGTCGCATCGCCTCCTGCCAGCCCGCGGACCAGGGGCTTTCGGGCGCGGACCCGGTCACCGCCGCAGGCCAGCGGATGCCTGGGGACCGGCCGCCGCGCGGCTCACCCGTCGCACGGCCAGCGTCACGAGCACGGCGACGACAAACGACACGACGGATGCACTCATCCACGGCTGAGCCACGAAACCCACCGCGGCGTCCACCCGTCCCCACAGGCGCGCCCACGCCGACACCCCCCCGGGGTAGATCATCTGGTAGGCGAGGAAGCCGAGCACCCAGGGCAGCAGCAGCAGCGGGCGGGCCGGGGAGTGTTCGCTGAGGTCCCAGCGGTGCCGGCCCCTCAGCAGGTACCAGTCGGCGAACACGACCCCGAACAGCGGGACGAACAGCGAGCCGATCAGCGACAGGAAGCTGGCGTAGTCGCCGATGTGCACCACGAGGGCCAGCACGGTGACGGCGCTGCCGATGACAGCCGCGAGCACGCGCCGATCCCAGCGGGGCCGCAGGTTCTGGGTCGAGACAGTGGTCGAGTAGACGTTGGCGAACGACTGGTCGAGCTCGCGGACCGCCAGCACCGCGAACACGAGGGTGCCGGCAGGGACGGCAAGGAAGGCGCCGAACACGTGGTCGGCGTCGTGCGCCACGGTGACGATGGCGAGGATGCCTACGAGGTAGCACGCGATCTGCGTCAGCCCGTACCCGACGGCGGTCCCGGCGAGCGCCGCGCCCCGGCTGCGGGAGTGGCGGGCGTAGTCCGACGCCATCGGCACCCAGGAGATGGCGACGGCCAGGGCCGAGTCGGCCGCGGGCCAGAAGCCCGACCAGCTGCCGACCGTGGCGGCAGGCAGCGGGCGGCGCAGCAGCTGCAGGGCCAGGTAGGCCAGCGCGAGGACCACGGCGACTGTGACGTAGCGGCGCAGCAACCGCGCCGTGCCGAGGGGGCGGATGGCCAGCAGCGTCGTCACCGCCCCGCCGATGACGACGTAGCCCCACTGCGGCACGGCCGGCACGACCATCCGCGCCGCCGTGGCGATGGTGACCAGCTCGAACGTCCCCCACCCCAGCATCTGGACGATGTTCAGGACCGTGGGCAGGTAGGAGACGCGGGTCCCGAACACCCCGCGGAGCAGGACCATCGCCGGCGAGCCGGTCTCGGCGCCCGGGACGGCTGACAGACCGAGCGCGATGCTGCCCAGCACGGTCCCGACGACCACCGCCAGCACTGCCCCGACCAGCGGCAGCGTGGGGGTCCCCGTGCCCCCCGGCTGGAGCACCACCATGGCGCCGGTGAAGCCGAGCAGGCTGACGCCGAGGTTCCCCCACAGCCCAGCCTGGTCGAGGGCGCCGAGGGCACGCGGCGCGGGGTCGTGCAGGGTCGCCGGCACCTCCGCCGAGAGGCGCACCAGCGGGTCGAGCACGTGGGCGGCCCGGCGTCGCGCGGTGCTGCCCGGTCGTGTGCTGTCGGTTGGATCGCTGCTGGGTCGTTGGCCCGGCGAGATGATCGCCACTACTGCCTCCCTACGCCGGCATGACCCGGACAGGTTCGGACGGTCGGTGGCCGGCAGCCACCCTCTCAGCCCGGTCGTCCGGACTCCCGTGTGCGCGGCACACGCTATGCCAACCCGCTCGCCTGCCTCGGCGGCGACCGGCAAGGGCGGCCATGCTGGTGGGATGCCGAGCACGCCTGGACGCACGCGCACCTCCAAGGACGCCTTCGACCTCGTCGTCGTGGGTGGTGGGGCCACCGGCCTCGCTGCCGCCCGGGCTGGCGTCGCCGCCGGTGGCCGCACGCGGCGGGTGGCCCTGGTCGAGGCGGACAACCTGGGCGGCGACTGCACTCACCATGGCTGCGTCCCCAGCAAGACGGTGCTGGAGATCGCCCGACGGGTGCACGGGGCCCGATCCGGCCGGCCGCGGCTACAGCGCCGCCGTCGAGGTCGACCTTGCCGGGGTGCACGCACGCGTCCGGCAGGTCATCGAGGAGATCGAGCAGGACGAATCACCCGCCGTCCTCGAGCGCCAGGGCATCACGGTCGTCCGGGGCTGGGCCCGATTCACCGGCCCCCATCAGATCGAGGTCGCGGGCGGCAGCGGGCCGCGGCGGCTCCGGGCCGACCGCGTGGTGCTCGCTACTGGGGCCGGGCCGCTCGTGCCCGCCATCGACGGGCTCGCCGGCACTCCTTTTGTCACCAACCGCACGGTGTTCGATCTGCAGGCGATGCCCGAGCACCTGCTCGTCCTCGGGGGCGGGCCCGTCGGCGTCGAGCTCGCACAGGCCTACCGCCGCCTCGGCGCGCGCGTGAGCCTGGTCAGCAGCGCGAGTCAGCTGCTGCCGCGCGATGAGCGGGCAGCCGCCGCCGTGCTGGCCGAGGTCCTTCGCCGGGAGGGGGTCGACGTCCGCCTCGGCTGCTACGTGACGCGGGTCAGCCATGCGGGCACCAGCATCTCGCTGCACCTGGCTGACGGGTCTGCGCTGACCGGCAGCACCCTGCTCGTCGCAGCCGGCCGAGAGCCCGCCACGAGCGGCCTCGGGCTGGATGCGGCGGGCGTCGCCGTCGATCCCAGCAGCGGCCGGATCACGACCAACGCCGCGCTGCAGACCTCCGCGGCGCACATCTGGGCCGCCGGCGACTGCGCGGCGGCGCTGCACCTGACCCATCTGGGTGACGAGCAGGGCAGGCACGCGGCGAACAACGCCTTCGCCCGGCGCCCCAAGCCCTTCCATGACCGGGTCGTGCCGTGGGTGACCTTCACCGAGCCGGAAGTGGCGCGGGTCGGCCTCACCGAGAGCGAGGCCCACACCCGGTACGGGGCAGCGGCGAAGGTGGCGCAGGTACCGATGTCGATCACCGACCGGGCTCGCTGTGCCGGCGAGACCGACGGTTTCGTCCGCCTGATCGCGGCCCCTCGCGTCGCGCGGGTCGGCTCGCCCTACCTGCTCGAGGTCGTCGGCATGACAGTGGTCGCCCCGAGCGGGGGCGAGCTCATCGAGGCCGGGGCACTTGCCATGCGGAGCCGGATGCTGGCGGGGCGGCTGGCGCAGACGATCACCGCCTACCCCACGTACTCGATCGCCGTACGCGTCGCCGCCGCGCTGCTGTTCGGGGCCGGCGGCCATCACGCCCGACCGGCCCGGCCAGGGCTGCCCAACCCCGTTCCGCGGTGACACCTGCTACTGGACGACGCCCGTTACTTGAGCAGTCGGGAGAGCCGGCGGTCGGCGAGCGGCTTGCCGCTGGTCTGGCAGGTGGGGCAGTACTGCAGGCTCTTGTCGGCGAAAGCCACCTGCCGCACGGTGTCGCCGCAGCGCGGGCAGGGCGCACCCACCTTGCCGTGCACCGCGAGTCCGGACTTCTTCTCGGCCTTGAGCTGGCCGCTGGCCAGCCCCCGGGCCCGTTCGACGGCATCGGTGAGCGTGCCGACCAACGCCGCGTGAAGCCGAGCGACCTCTTCGTCGTCGAGGTTCGCCGCCGGCTTGAAGGGCGAGAGCCCGGCTGACCACAGCGCCTCGTCGGAGTAGGCGTTGCCGACGCCGGCGAGCACGGCCTGGTCGGTCAGCACCCCCTTGACCTGCTGGCGGGTCGCGAGCATGAGCTTGAGGGCCTCCGGCGTGAAGGTCGGGTCGAGCGGGTCGATGCCGAGTCGCGCCACGCCCGGCACCTCGGCAGGGTCCCGCACCACGTAGACGGCCAGGCGCTTCTGTGTACCGGCCTCGGTGAGGTCGAAACCGCTGCCGTCATCGAGCACCAGGCGCAGCGCGAGCGGCCCCTTGCCCGGGCGTGGTGGGACGGCGGGTTGCTGCTCCTTCCACCGCAGCCATCCGGCGCGGGCGAGGTGCACCACCAGGTGTAGCCCGTCGATGTCGATGTCGAGGAACTTGCCGCGCCGGACAGTGCGGCCGACAGTCAAGCCGCCGAGGGAAGCTGGCGGCGGGTCGTAGGTCTTGAGCACGTTGATCGCGACCGGCCACACCGCGGCCACTACATGACCGGCGGCTCGCTCGGTCAGGAACGCGGCGAGCGCCTCGACCTCCGGTAGCTCGGGCACTGCTCCAGTGTGGCAGTCCCCAGATCTGTCGTCACCGTGACGCCCTGTAACAGCCAAGCCGCATCCCGTCGCGAGGCAGGACCGTCAACTGCGCCATGGCTACTGTGAGCAACCTCGCATTTGCTTGTCCGTCCAGGTGGGCAACCGGCTATGTTCAGGCCATCAGCCACCCGGTCTGGGGCGGACGCCGAGTCCTGCCCGCGCCTCAGACCTTCCGACTCATCATTCACCGGGCAGGAGCGGGGGAACCACTTGTGTGCCGGCTAGCCGGCACTTGGGGTGAAGCCAGAAGCGCGAACGCGCGCTGAGGCCGGGCAGCCCAGCCCGAACCCGACAGCTCACCTCGCAGGCGGTCGGGAAGGACACCAACCGTGCCCGTGCACACCCCTGACCTGAAGCACCCGTCAGTTGCTTCAGCCCCCGCCTCAGGAAGCGTGGAGACGGCTCGCCCCACCGGTCTACCGCACCTGCGGCAACGCTTCGCAGCCCTGCTGATCGCCCTGACTGCCATCGTCGCCGTCGGTGCCTGCAGTGCTCCTGCACCTTCCAGCCTGGGATCCAGCGCGGTTTCCATTGCCGCGTCGAGGAACGGCTCGCCGTTCGTCTGGGGTGCGGCCGGGCCGTGGGCGTTTGACTGCTCCGGTCTCACCATGTGGACCTACGCCCAGCTCGGCCGCTACCTGCCGCACAACACCGACTCCCAGTACTGGGCCGTCGCGCACGTCTCACAGGGCGCCAAGGTCCCCGGCGACCTGATCTTCTTCGGCTACCCAGGCGCGGTGTACCACGTCGGGATCTACGCCGGCAACAACATGATCTGGCACTCCCCGTCTCCGGGGAACCACGTCCGACTGGACCCGATCTGGACCGGCGCATACATGGTCGGACGGGTCTAACCCCTTCACGCTCTCGCACCCCGTCCGGTCGTCCGGACGGGGTGCAGTGCTGTCCGGCGTGCGCTGACCAGGGCGTGCCGGCCGCCCCCGCCTCCAGAGCGCCCTCGCCGGGTCTCTAGCCTCTGACAGATGCCAGCCTCCTCGCGCTCCGCCGACCGCCCGTACGACGTCGTGCTGTTCGGCGCGTCCGGCTTCACCGGCGCCCTGACCGCCAAGTACTTCGCCGCGCACGCCCCCGCCGGCATCCGGTGGGCGCTCGCCGGCCGCAATCGGGCCAAGCTGGAGGCGGTCCGCGAGCGACTGGGACCGGATGCGGGACAGCTGGAGATCCTCGAGGCTGACGTGACCGACGCTGCGTCTGTGCAGCGCGTGGCCGAGGCCGCCGGCGTCGTCATCACCACGGTCGGGCCCTACCTTCAGCACGGCGAGCCGCTGGTTGCCGCGTGCGCCGCGGCCGGCACGGACTACGTCGACCTCACCGGTGAGCCCGAGTTCGTCGACCGGATGTACCTCGCGCACCACAGCACGGCCGAGCGCAGCGGGGCGCGGATCGTGCACGCCTGCGGCTTCGACTCCATCCCACACGACCTCGGCGCCCAGCACGCGGTGGAGCAGCTGCCCGAGGGTGTGCCCATCCGGCTGGGCGGTTTCGTGACTGCGGGCGGCACCTTCTCCGGCGGCACCTTCGCCTCCGCCGTGGGAGCGATGTCGCGGCTGCGGCAGGCCGGCGCGGCGCACCGGGAGCGCCGGGCGCAGGAGCCGCCGCCCGCCGGTGGCCGCAAGGTGCGCGCGACGCCCGGGCGGCCGGGGTACAACGGGCAGGTCGGCAAGTGGGTGCTGCCGATGCCGACGATCGACCCGCAGGTGGTCCTGCGCTCGGCAGCAGCCCTCGAGCGGTACGGGCCTGATTTCACCTACAGCCACATGCTGGCGCTGAGCAACCCCGCGACGGCTGCTGCGCTCGCCAGTGGCGTCGGCGGCCTCGTCGCCGTCGCGCAGCTACCGGCAGCCCGCTCGCTGCTGCTGAGGCTGCGCCCCTCCGGTGACGGGCCTTCCGCCGAGCAGATCGAGAAAGCGTGGTTCCGGGTCCGCTTCGTCGGTGACGGCGATGGCCGGCACGTGGTCACCGAGGTGCGCGGCGGCGACCCGGGCTACGGCGAGACGTCGAAGATGCTGGCGGAGTCGGCGCTGTGCCTGGCCCACGACGATCTGCCGGAGACGGCCGGGATGGTCACCACAGCCGTGGCCATGGGACCGGCGTTGCGCGAGCGGCTGCAGGCCGCCGGGATCAGTTTCTCGGTGCTGTCGACCGAGGGTTGACCACGATGCGCACGGGGTTGCCCTCCTTGCTCGTCAGCCGCTCGACTCCCTGCGCGACGTCCTCCAGCGAGATGACGTCGCTGACCGACGCCGAGACGTCGAGACGACCCGAGGCAACCAGGCCGACCAGTGTGTCGAGGTGCTGGCGCCGGTAACCCAGGTGCCCCATGAGCGTGTGGGACAGGACGCCGAACAGCATCCCCATCCCGAGCTGGACCGGCTCCGGCGACAGCCCGACCATGAGCAGCCGACCCGCCCGGCCGAGGCACAGGTCGGCCTGGGCCAAAACGCGATTGGCACCCACCAGGTCGGCGGCGACGTTGAGCCCGCGCCCACCGGTCAGCTCCCAGACCTTCGCGATGCAGTCCGGGTCGGTGGGGTCCAGGGCGTGGTCGGCGCCAAGGCCTAGGGCTCGCTCGCGGGCGGCGGGCAGCGGGTCGAGCGCGATGATGGGATGCGCGCCCACCATCCGCGCGATCTGCACGGCGTGCACGCCGAGACCCCCGATGCCCCGCAGCCCGACCGACTCCCCCGGGCGCAGCGCTGCCCGGTCGGTGAGCGCCGCATAGGGCGTGGCCACAGCATCGGCCAGGACCGCGGCCTGCTCCAGAGGGACCGAGTCCGGCACCTCGGCGAGGGCGCCGTAGGGGACGACGACGTACTCGGCCCACGCACCGTCGAACGCAAAGCCCATGATCTGGAACTGCTGGCACTCCTCGACCCGGCCGCGGACGCAGAACCAGCACTCGCCGCAATTGCGACCCCCGGCGAGCACTACCCGCTGCCCCGGCGTCCAGCCGCGGACCTCGCTGCCCACCCGCTCGATCACGCCGGCGGCCTCGTGCCCCGGGGTCACGGCCGGCAGCGGGCTGGGCAGCGAGCCGTCGAGCAGGTGCACGTCGGACAGGCAGATGCCGCACGCGTGCACCTTGACGAGCACCTCGAGCGGCCCCGGCTCGGGGACGGGGACGTCGACGACCTCGAGGGTGCGCTCCGTGGTGTCGAACCGGGCTGCCCGCATCGTTCGTCCTCTCGTCGTGGTGCGCCTGACGCTAGTGCGATCCTGAGGGCGCACGGACGCCGGCTGCTCATGTCTCGACTGCTGACGTATCGACTACGAGAAGACGACAGTTCGCGAGCCGTTGAGCAGCACCCGGTGCTCGGCGTGCCAGCGCACGGCCCGGGCGAGGACCTGCGACTCGACGTCGCGCCCGGTGCCCGTCAGCTCCTCGACAGTGGCACGGTGGTCGACCCGGGCGACGTCCTGCTCGATGATCGGGCCCTCGTCGAGCTCGGGCGTCACGTAGTGGGCCGTCGCGCCGATCAGCTTGACCCCGTGCCCGTGTGCCTGCCGGTACGGCGCGGCCCCCTTGAAGCTCGGCAGGAACGAGTGGTGGATGTTGATGATCCGCCCGGCCAGGCGGTGGCAGAACTCTGGCGACAGGACCTGCATGTAGCGCGCGAGCACGACCAGCTCGACCGCCTCCCGGTCGACGATGCCGAGCACCGCCGTCTCCTGCTCCTGCCTCGTCTCCGCGGCGACGGGAAGGTGGTGGAACGGCAGGTCGTGCCAGCGCGCCAGCGACTCGAGGTCGCTGTGGTTGGAGACGAGGCCGACGAGCTCGACGGGCAGCAACCCGGTCCGCCAGCGGAACAGCAGGTCGGCGACGCAGTGCTCGCTGCGGGAGGCGAGGAGCAGGACGCGCGGCCGGTCCCCGGCATCGACCAGCTGCCAGCTCATCCGGTAGGTCGCCGCTGTCGCCTCGAACGCCCGGCGCAGCGCCTCGAGATCGTGCCCCTGCTCGCCGCGGTCGGCCGCGACGCGCATGAAGAAGCTGTCGGTGTCGGCCTCGCGGTGCTGCTGGCTCTCCGTGATGTTGCAGCCGTGGACGAGCAGGAACGTCGCGACAGCGTGCACGATGCCGTTCCGGTCCGGGCAGCTGAGCGTCAGGACGATGCCGGTGCCTGCCCAGGCCTCCTCGGGGTCAGCCACCTGCTGCCGCGCGCCGGAGCAGGAAGCCCCCGACGAGGTCCAGCACGTCCTGCGCCTGCCCGACCAGCGCGGTCAGGCGCATGAAGCCGTGGATCTGGCCGGCGAACTCGTGCTGCTCGACCTCGACGCCGGCAACGGCGAGGCGGCGGGCCAGCTCGGCGCCCTCGTCACGCAGGACGTCGTGCCCGGCAGTGACGACGAGGGCTGGTGGCAGTGCCGCCAGCTCCTGGTCGTAGGCGGCGGGGGCTCCATCCGGCGCGTAGGCCTGCCAGTACCAGCGCATCGCGTCGGCGTCGAGGTAGTGCCCGCTCGCGAATTGCTGCATGGATCCCACAGCGCCCCCAGCGCCCACAGCGCCCACAGCCGCCGTGCCATCGGGCGGGGGCGGTGCGACAACCGGGTAGACGAGCGCGATGCCCGCCACCGGCACCCCTCGCTGCGCGGCTGCGCCTGCCGCGAGGGCTGCCAGGTAGCCGCCGGCGCTGTCCCCCGCGAGCAGGAGCGGCTCGTCGGCGGTGATCTCGCGGCGGACCCACTCCAGCACGCGCGCCACCTGCTGCAGCTGCGCCGGATGCTGCGCCTCGGGGGCGAGGTCGTAGCCGACCGCGACGACCGTCGTCTGGGAGCGGTTGGCGACCGCCCGGCACACGGTGTCGTAGGTGTCGAGGGTGCCGACGACCCACCCACCGCCGTGCAGGTACACGGTGACGCCCCTGGCGCCGGCCGGGACGAACAGCCGCACCGGCACACCGTCCGCGGTCCCGTCGCTCATCTGCTCGACGTGCTCACCCGGGCCGGCCACGCGCCCGGCGCTCGCCAGGTGCGCCGCGCGGGCGTCCTCTGGAGTGCCGTCCTGCACCGCTGTGGCGCCGGCGGAGCGCACCTGCTCGAGAAAGGCGGCGGCGTCGGGGTCGAGGGGGGCCGCCGGGGTCGGGGTCGGGGCTGTCACAGTGCGAGGGTAGGCGCCTCGCAGCGCCCCGGACGGCGGAGACGACTTCACCGCGGGAGGCGCCGCCACACCGCCCGCGGCACGACGCGGGCGACAGCGAAGACATAGCGCAGCACGGGCGGCACCCAGACGATCCCCTGCCCGGACCGCAGCGCCGCAACGACGGCGCCCGCCACCTGGTCCGGCGTGCTGGAAAACGGTGCGGGCGCCATGCCCGCCGTCATCCGCCCGACCACGAAGCCCGGGCGGACGAGCAGCAGCCGGGCACCGCTACCCATCAGAGCATCGGCGAGGCCTGTGGCGAAACCGTCGAGGGCTGCCTTGGTCGAGCCGTAGACGTAGTTGGCCCGCCGCACCCGCACGCCGGCGACGGAGGAGAACACGACAAGCGTGCCGCCGCCCTGGCTGCGCAGCTGCGCGGCCAGCAGGGTGAGGACGCTGACGTGCGCCAGGTAGTTCGTCCGGGCGATGTCGACGGCGTGAGCGGCTTCGACCTCGGCGCGAGCCTGGTCCCCGAGCACCCCGAACGCGACGACTGCCACGTCGGGTGGACCCCAGCGCTGGACGATGCCCGCCAGGGCCGACTTGTGCCCGGCGATGTCGTCGGCGTCGAACTCGACCCGGTGCACGGCACTCACGCCGGCGGCGCGCAGGGCCTGTTCCTGCTCGTCGAGGTCGCCCGCGCGACGCGCGGCCAGCACGACGGTGCGGGCGCCCTGAGCGGCGAGGCGGACGGAGACAGCGAGGCCGATCTCGCTGCGGCCGCCGAGCACGAGCACGGTCGACGGCACGACTACCGGCGGCACGGGAGCGCCGGACTAGCGGATCGAGACCAGGTCGACGACGAACACGAGCGGCTCGTTGCGGCCGATCGCGGGCGGCGCGCCCTGTGCGCCGTAGCCCATCTCGGGCGGCACGACGAGGACCCGGCGGCCGCCCTCCCGCATCCCGGAGATGCCGTCACGGAACCCGGCGACGACCTGCCCGAGCGGGAAGGACGCCGGCCGGCCGCCGCGGCTCCACGAGGAGTCGAACTCGCTGCCGTCGTGGATATGCACGCCGAGGTACTGCACCGAGACCGTGTCGGTTGGGCCGGCCTCCTTGCCGGAGCCGACAACGAGGTCCTCGACCTCGAGCCCGGACGGGGACGTGTCGGGGGTGACGCTCACCTGCGGGGCGGAGCCGAGGTCCTGGGCGTTGCTGACGGTGACGGGCATGCGTCAGCTGTACCAGACGGTCGTGGCTCCCGTCGTCGAGTTCCAGGTAATGGCGCCGTGGGCGAACCAGCTGACCCGGCCACCGGCGATGTTGGACTCGTCGGAGGTGGGGTAGCCCAAGCGGCCCCGCTCCCAGCCGAGCGATGCCCAGCGGGCGGCGATGGTGCCGTGCACCTCGTGCGCGCCGGAGAGGGGCGACCAGTAGATCGAGCCGCCCGAGCCGGAGAAGTGGTTGTAGCGGCCGATGCCGTCGGGGGTGGGCGTCTCGTCGGTGGTCGGGAGGCGGAGCAGCCCGCTCGGGCCGGAGAGGGCGGTGTAATGGCCAAGGATGGCGCCGTGCACTTCGTGCACGCCGGTTGCTGCCGAGTAGAGCAGCATCCCGTTCTGGAACGTCTGCGCGAGCCCGCCGGTCACGGTGTGGACGGTGTCGAGTGCTGCGCCGAGGAACGAGGACGCACCCCCCAGCAGCTGGTAACGCGCTGTGATCGGGTCGACCGGGGCCGGCACCGGGGTCGGAGCCGTCGACGTGGTGCGGCCACCTGACGCGAATGCCTGGAGCTGGGTGAGCGAGCCGTTGAACACGTCCTGGTCACCGGGGAAGGTGCCCTGCCAGGCGTTCTGCCAGATGCTCTGGTACGGCCACCCCGCGGGCATCGTCCCGGGTGTCGAGGCGTACCGGGCGATGAACAGCGGGTTGGTCGCCCCGAACGCCGGCGTGTTGCCCGTGCAGTACGTCCACCAGTCAGTCGTGGTGTAGATGGTCGGGTAGCGCCCGGTCCTGGCGTTGACGGTGTTCGAGAAGTCCGCGATCCAGGCTGTCAGCTGGGCGGGGGTCTGGCCGTAGCAGGTGGCGCCGTACGGGTTGTACTCCATGTCCAGCATCGGGGGCAGCGTCCTGCCGTCGGGCGACCAGCCGCCGAGGTGGCTGAGGAAGTAGGCGGCTTGCGTGGCGCCGCTGGAACGGTCCGGCAGGGCGAAGTGGTAGGTGCCTCGGATGAACCCGGCCGCGTACGAGCCGGTGTACTGGGGGGTGAGGTACTCGTTCACGTAGGTCGTCGACTCGGTGGCCTTGATGTAGACGAACTTCGCGTCGTTGGCGGCCGCCAGCTTCCAGTCGACAGTGCCCTGGTAACTGCTGACGTCCATCCCGAGCGGCTGCCCGGTCGTCAGCGCCATCATCTGCGGGGCGGTCGTGACCGGGCCCGTCGTCTGGCCGCCGGTTGTCTTGCTGCCGGTCGCCGGGCTGCCGGTGTCGGTCTTCTCGTGCGCCCGGATCGTCGAGCCCATGTGATCGGCCTCGGGATGCGACACCGGCGGCAGCATCCTCGCCGGCCTTCCGGTCGATGCACTGGCCAGGGCTGGTGCGGCGGCGCCGAGCAGGGCAGCGGCAGTTACCGGCAGGGCCGCGGCAGCAGCTGTCAAGCGGCGGTTGCGGCGGCGGTGCAATGAACGGGGCAGGGTGGAAGTCATGGGGATTCCAAAGGGGGCGACGGGTCAGGTCAGTTGCTCTCAGTCACTAGGGGGTCGTCGCGGGGACCGGGTGACTTGACCCAAACGGCCCCATCGTTTGGCGCGTTCGGCGTAGTGGCGGGGTCGACGCGGCTGCGCACGGTGGCCGGCGTTGATCGCGGGCGACAAAACACACACCAGCCGTGTACGGCGTAAAGGGCCGGGGTGGGCGCCGCGCGAGGCCTGCAAGGGGTCCGTCAGCGAGAAGAGACATGGGCGGCGTCAGCGGCAGGCCAGGAGCGCGCCGGTCCGAGGGTGGTCCGCCGGCCGGCAAGGCTGCCCCCCCAGCCGTCACCGGCGGGCTCTACGGCTCCGAGTTGGGCGGCAACCTCGTGCGCTCCGCTGCTGCCGAGCTGATCGGCACCTACCTGCTCGTGCTGGTCGGCACCGGTGTCGCGGTCGCCGCGACCCTGGCCAAGGGGTCCTACGACGGGCTCGCCGTCGCGCCGGCGTTCGGGCTGGTGCTGGCGGCGCTCGCCACTGGGCTCGGCCATATCAGCGGCTGCCACCTCAACCCGGCGGTCACCCTGTCGCTGGCGTCGGTCAAGAAGTTCCCGCTCGCCTACGTCCCGGCCTACATCGCCGCGCAGGTACTCGGGGTCATCCTGGCCTCGTTGACCATCTGGGCCGGATACGGCGCCCGGGCCCGCTCCGAGGCGCACCTCGCGGTGACCAACCCAACCGCTGGGCTCACCATCCTGCGGACCGGACTGATCGAGGCCGCCATCACCTTCCTGCTCGTGCTGGTCATCATGGCCGTTGCCACTGACGACCGCGTCCCAGCGGCCGCCGCCGGTCTCGCCGTCGGCTTCGCGCTATTCGCGGCGGTGGCAGTCGGCGGTCCGATCACGGGCGGCGCCGTCAACCCCGCTCGTGCGATCGGACCCATGCTGGTCGCCGGGCGGTTCCCGATGTGGGGGGTGTACCTGCTGGCCCCTGTCATCGGCGGGGTACTCGCCGCGCTCGTCTACAGCCGGGTGCTGGCACCCGCGGACAAGCCCAGTACCTGAGCTGACGCCGTGCGGGACCTCAAGAGATCGGGGACGGGCGTCGATGATCCCGTGGCGAACGAGGCAAGATGACGGCTCAACCGCCGTTTCGACGCGCCCCGTCCGAGGTGAACGGCTCCGAGCTGGCGGGCGTCGCCCTCGACGCAACAGCCCTGCTCGACGGGCTACCTGACGCCACTGCCGTGCTCGACGCGGCCGGCGTCATCGTTTCCGTCAACCGTGCTTGGCGCATGTTCTCGCTCGACAACGGGGGCGACGCCGACGCAACCGGGGTTGGAGTCAACTACCTCGACGTCTGCAGCCGCGCGGCGGCCAGTGGCTGCGCGGATGCAGCTGCAGTCGGCGCCGGCCTTCGTGCCGTCCTCGGCGGGGACACGGTCGAGAGCGACCTGGAGTACCCCTGCCCCTCCCCGTCCGTGGGTAGGTGGTTCATGCTCCGCATCACGCCCCTTGCCGGCGACGAGCCGCGCGTGCTCGTCTCGCACGTCAACATCAGCCGGCAGAAGCTGGCCGAGCAGGAGCAGGAGCGCCGCGCCTCCCAGGACCTGTTGACCGGGCTGGCCAACCGCACCCTTTTCACGAAGCGGCTGACAGCAGCCCTCACGCCCCGCCCGGGCCGCGGCACCGACCCGAGTGTCGGTGTGCTGTACGTCGACCTTCACGGCTTCAAGCCGGTCAACGACAGGTTCGGCCACGCTGCGGGGGACGAAGTGCTGCAGGCCGTTGCCAGCCGGCTGCGCGAGCTCGTGCGCTCACACGACACGGTCGCCCGCCTCGGCGGTGACGAGTTCGCTCTCGTCGCGCCCCGCATCACCGCTGACGACCTCGAGCGGCTGGTCGAGCGGGTGGATCGCGAGCTCCGCCAGCCCCACCTGATCCACGGATGGCTCGTCGAGGTGGGGGAAGCGTCGGGCGGTGGCTGGCCGCTCCCGGCGAGGACGCTGCGAGTTGCCTACAGCGAGCGGACGAGGCGATGTACGGGGCCAAGCGTCTGCGTGCGAGCGAGCCAGGCCGGGCGGCAGCCGGCCTCGTCCGTCGAGTGTGAGGCTGCACCCAGGGATTCGGTGACCGCGGCGCGAGCACATCGAGACGCTGATGGTCTTCGGCAACGGGAAGCCGATCGCGGCCCGTGGCTACCCGTTCGACACCCCGCTGATGGGCGCCGTGAACTTCACCGACTAGCAGTGCAGTGCAAATTCGACGCGGACCTGTGACGGAGCCGAGCAACCGACGTGCAGGCTGCCGATGTCGAACACCTGCCAGCTGACCTGTCCGGTTTTGCTGGGGATCACGCGGAGCGCAAGAGCGGCGCCGTCGAGCGCTGGGGTGGTCGGGTCGAGGGTGGCGAACGCGTACCCCGGTGTCCGGGTGGGAGAGCCGGATCGCCTCGACCAGGTACGGCCGGGTGCCGGCGCCGGCTGTCAGTGGGCTGGCGTGCACCGCGGTACTGACTGCGAGCACCTCTGCCGGTGTCGCTGCCCGGCCGGCTGCAGGTGAGTAGTTGCCGTAGCCGGCCGGTACGCAGGCCGCCAGCACTGCTACGGCGGCCAGGCTGAGAGCCACGGCGGCGTCGCCCCGCAGTGTGAGCTTCCGCTGCCCAGCGTGATGTGCCCGGCCGAAGAGGGCGTGGTGCTCGCTGCCCGGGGCTGTACTCGTAGCCAGGTCGCTCATGGGTAGGTCTTCTCCACCAGGGGCGCCGGGCAGTGCAGCGGAGCCGCTACACCTGCCTTACCGGTAGTGCTCTGCGAGTCTCCGGGAGGGAAGGGGCTCGGAGACCGGACCTCTCAGGAAGTGGTGGGCGAGGGGGGAGTTGAACCCCCACGTCCTTTCGGACACACGGACCTGAACCGTGCGCGTCTGCCATTCCGCCACTCGCCCGAGAAGCAGCCCGAAACTACCACGACGGCCCCTCCCGGGCGCCCGTTCGCCGGCGGTATCAGCGCGTGACGACGCCTCCTCGATGCCTGCCCGTTACCGTGTGCATCGAGCGTCGGAATGAGACGTTCTCGGAGCGTGCGCCACCCTCGTCGCGCGGGGCTAGTGCATCGCTCCGGCCGGCTCGGGGGAGGAGGCATCACATGGGCGTCCTGTCCCGCTTCGAGCAACGGCTCGGCGGCCTCGTCGAAGGGGCCTTCGCGAAGGTTTTCAAGGGCGGTGTCGAGCCTGTCGAGCTCGCCGGTGCGCTGACACGGGAGTGCGACCAGCGGCGCGCCATCAGCGCCACGCGCAGCCTGGTCCCCAACCAGTTCGCGATCTCGCTGTCGACGAGCGACTACGAGCGCCTCGCGCCCTACGGCAAGGCGCTCGGCGAGGAGCTGGCCAGCATCGTCCGCGAGCACGCCGAGCACCAGCGCTACACCTTTGTCGGCCCCGTCGTCGTGACGCTCGAGCACGAACCAGAGCTAGCAGTCGGCGTCTACCACGTGCACAGCGCCGTCAACGGCGGGGCGGCCGTTGATGCGCCGCCGCCCGGCGTCAACGGCGGGCAGCCGACCCGGGAGCCGGTGCAGACCGGCCACGCCGGGGCGCATCTCGTCTTCGCATCCGGTGGTACGGCGCGAGCAGGCACGACAACGGCAGCGGGGATGGAGGAGGAGTTCCCGCTCGGCGAGCGCCGGATCGTGCTGGGCCGCGGAGCCGACTGCGACATCCGTCTGGCCGACACCGGCGTGTCCCGGCAGCACGGCGAGATCCGGCTCCTGGACCACCGCCAGCACGTCTACCGCGACCTGGGGTCGACCAACGGCACTTTGCTCAACGGTCGGCCAGTGCTCGAAGCGAGGCTGGAGGACGGTGACCGGCTCGAGCTGGGCCGCAGCACCCTGCTCTATCGCAAGGAGGACCACGCGCGCGGGCAGGGGCGCGATGCCGGGCGCCAGGGTGGCGAGGGCTCCGGCGCCTCGGACGAGGCCTGAGCCGGGCATGCCGGCAACGGCGGTGGCGTGGACGCAGCAGTGGGCCAGGCAGTGGATGGGCCAGCGGACGAGACTGTCTACCGGGCAGCCGGACGTGACGTGGGCAGCCCCATGACCGAAGCCGCTTATCTCGCCGTACGGCTCGCCTTTCTCGCCCTGCTGTGGATCTTCATCGTGGCGGCGGTGCGGGTCGTGCGCTCGGACCTTTTTCCCCGGCAGCGTCGGCAGCGGTCCTCACCCCCGCGGGCCGCTGCGCCGCCCAACCGGCCGCCATCACGCCGACGCCTGCCCACCAAGCTGGTCGTCGTCAGCGGCACCCTGCGAGGAACGACTGTCCCGCTCGGCAGCGGACCGGTCACTATCGGCCGGGCGAGCGACTCCTCCCTGGTGCTTGACGACGACTTCGCCTCCTCACACCATGCGCGCCTGGTGCCGACCGAGAACGGGTGGCTGGTCGAGGACCTGGGTTCGACCAACGGCACCTTCCTCGACCGCGACAAGGTGACGCGGGCGACGCCAGTCGCCCTCGGGGCGCCGGTGCGGATCGGCAAGACGGTCCTGGAGCTGCAGCGTTGACACTTCGCCTGCGCTACGCGGTGCGCTCCCACGTGGGTCACGTCCGCGACGGCAACGAGGACTCGGCCTACGCCGGCTCGCGGCTCGCCGTCGTCGCCGACGGGATGGGCGGGCACGCAGCCGGTGAGGTGGCGAGCTCGGCCGTCGTGGCCGTGCTTGCGCACCTCGACGATGACGAGGCCGGGACCGACCTGCTCGGCGAGCTGTCAGCCGCGATCGAGGAGGCCAACACCACCCTGCGGGAGATGGTCGAGTCCAACTCCGCCCTGGTTGGCATGGGCACGACTGTCACCGCCCTGCTGGCCTCAGGGAGCCGACTCGGTGTCGCGCACGTGGGCGACTCGCGCGCCTACCTGCTGCGCGAGGGCGAGCTGAGCCTGGTGACCCGTGACCAGACGCTGGTCCAGCGCCTGGTCGACGAGGGGCGCATCACCACAGAGCAGGCCGACGTGCATCCGCAGCGTGCGCTGCTCACGCAAGCGCTCGACGGGCACGAGGGGGTCGAGCCGGACCTGTCGCTGCGCGAGGGCCGCCTGAACGACCGCTACCTGCTGTGCAGCGATGGGCTGTCGGGGGTCGTGCAGGAGGAGACGATTACCGAGGCGTTGACGCTGCAGCCGGCTGAGGCCGCGGCCGAGCGCCTCGTCGAGCTGGCCCTGCGAGGCGGTGGTCCGGACAACGTCACTGTCGTGGTGGCCGACGTGGTGGAGGACAGCCCCGGGCTGTCCGATGTGCCACTGGTCGCGGGCGCCGCTGCGGAGAAGGACGCGGTACCGGGTGCGAGCCGGGTCAGCCAGGAGGGCGGCCTGCGGACCTCTGCGGCCTCGCGGGCCCGCCGCCTGTTGCCCGCGCGACTACGGGGGGGTGCCGCGGAGGAGGCACCCCCTGCCGGCGCGACTCCCGCTGCCGGCGCGGGTCCGGCTTCCATCGCGCCCTCGCGTCGGCGCCCGCGCGGCTTCCTGACTGCAGTCACCGCAGCGGGGACACTCGTGCTCGTCGTCGTACTGGGGGGCAGCGCCTACGCCTACACGCGCACCCAGTGGTACGTGGGCGCCGATGCCGGACGCGTGGCTGTCTTCCGCGGCGTGCCGGTGCGCGTTCTTGGGGTGCGGCTGTCCTCCGTGGTCGAGCACTACCAGTCCCTGGACCAGCTGCCCGAGTACCAGCGCCAGCAGGTGCAGCGCGGGCTGACCCAGGACGACCGGGCCTCTGCCGAGAGCCTCGTCAGCCGGTTGACGGCACCCGCTGCGCTGCCGCCCGGCCCGGCCGCAGCCGTCACGTCGAGCCCTAGCCCGAGCCCGAGGCCGTCAGTGACCGGTGCGACACCAGGGGCGGGCGGGGCGCCAGGGGCGCCGAGCGGGCCCGCGTCACCCCGCCCGGGGCAGTCCGCTTCGAGCCGGGCCCAGGACTGGGCCGGGCAGCTGGTGCGCGGCCCCCAACCGACGCTGGCGCCGGCGCAGCTCGTCGCCCCGGCTGCCGTACCCACCCGCTCACCGGCACCGCGGTTATGACCACAGCCGCCTACGCTCCCGCGCGTCCGGCGCGCAGGGGCGTCGAGCTCGCCCTGCTGGTCTTCGCCGGCCTGCTCGCCGCCGGCGCTGTCGCCGTCATCGTCCTTGCGCGAGGCAACAAACTGACCCCGGCCGTCGGCTACTACGGCGCGGGATTCTTCGGGCTGTACCTGCTGGCGCACCTGGCCGTCCGCCGGCTCGCGCCCACGGCGGACCCGCTGATCCTGCCGATCGTCGCCGTGCTCAACGGGCTCGGCCTCGCCATGATCTACCGGATCGACCTCGCCAAGGCGGACGACGCAGCGCGGCGCGGGCAGAGCGTGCCGCACGCCGACGCCCCGCTGCAGCTGATGTGGACGCTGATCGCCCTCGTCGCCCTCGTCGTCGTGCTCGCCCTCGTCCGCGACCACCGCATGCTGTCGCGCTTCACCTACACTTCCGCCCTCGCCGCCCTGCTGATGCTCGCGCTGCTCGCGGTCCCCGGCCTGGGCCGCACCGTCAACGGGGCCCGGATCGAGCTGCGGCTCGGGCCCATCCCGTTCCAGCCGGGCGAGGTCTCCAAGCTGCTGCTGATGGTGTTCTTCGCGGGCTACCTCGTGCAGAAGCGCGAGGTGCTGTCGGTCGTCACCTCGTCCTTCCTCGGCCTGCCGCTACCGCGGGCCCGCGACCTCGGTCCGCTGCTCGTCGCCTGGGGCGTCAGCCTCGGGATGCTCGTCGTCATCAAGGACCTTGGCACCTCGCTGCTGTTCTTCGGGATCTTCCTGACGATGCTCTATGTCGCGACCGAGCGGGTGTCGTGGCTGCTGATGGGCCTGCTGCTGTTCCTCGGCGGCGCATATGCCTCGTACCTGATGTTCGGCCACGTCCGGGAGCGGGTCGACATCTGGCTGCACGCGTTCCGCGGTGACAACCCCACCCACGGCGCCTACCAGCTGGTACAGGGCCAGTTCGGGCTCGCCACCGGGGGGCTGTTCGGCACCGGGCTCGGACGCGGCCGGCCCGACGTCGTCCCGTTCTCGCGCACCGACTTCATCCTGTCCAGCCTGGGCGAGGAGCTCGGCGCCGTCGGGCTGATGGCTGTCTTCGTCCTCTATGGGCTGCTTGTCGCCCGCGGGCTGCGCGCTGCTCTCGGCGTCCGCGACGGGTTCGGTAAGCTGCTAGCTGCCGGGCTGGCGACCAGCCTCGCGCTTCAGGTGTTCGTCACGGCCGGCGGGGTGCTGCGGGTCATCCCGCTCACCGGGCTGGTCCTGCCCTACGTCGCCTACGGCGGCAGCAGCATGGTGGCCAACATGGTCGTCGTCGCCCTGCTCATCCGCATCAGCGATGCCGGCCGGCGCCCGACGGGTGGCGAGGCGCAGCCGCTCTACGACCCTGGCGCGGTCGCCGACAGCCCCACCCAGATGGTCAAGCTGTGAACCGGCCCATCCGCCGCGTCGCCATCGCCTGCCTGCTGATGATCCTCACGCTGCTGCTCGCCGACAACGTGGTGCAGGTCGTGGCGGCTGACACGCTGCGCAAGCGCCCCGAGAACGGCCGGCAGATCGCAGCGCGCCTCAGCCGCGAGCGCGGCCCCATCGTCGTCGACGGCAAAGCAGTCGCCGAGTCGCGCCCGGTCAGTGACGTCTACAAGTTCCAGCGCGTCTACCCAAGCGGATCGCTGTACTCCACCGTGACCGGCTACTACACCCTGTTCACTGCGACGGGCATCGAGAAGTCCGAGGACGGCGTGCTGTCCGGTGACGACGGCCGGCTGTTCGTACGCCGCCTCTCGGACCTGGTCACCGGCCGCAAGCCCAAGGGCGGGGCGGCGGTGCTGACGTTGTCGTCGGCGGCTCAGCAGGTCGCGGCCCAGGCCCTCGGCGGCAGGAAGGGCGCTGTCGTCGCGCTCGACCCGCGGACCGGCGCCATCCTCGCGCTCGTCACCAGCCCCTCGTACGACCCGACGCCGCTCGCGAGCCACGACGGCAAGGCCGCGACGCGCGCGTTCACGTCGCTCAACGCCGAAGCGGGCGCGCCGCTGCTCGATCGCGCGACGCAGGCGACCTATCCGCCCGGCTCCACCTTCAAGGTCATTACGTCGGCTGCAGCCCTGGCCAACGGCGCCAACCCGGACACCTTGATCGACGCCCCGCCCGCGTTCCGCCTGCCGCAGAGCACGGCCACGCTCAACAACTTCGGCGGGGAGGTCTGCAGCCCGACCGGGCAGCAGACGCTGACCGACGCGCTGGCGATCTCCTGCAACACCGCCTTCGCCAAGCTCGGCGTCGGCCTCGGCGGCGACAAGTTGCGCTCCCAGGCCGAGGCGTTCGGCATCAACTCGACCGTCAATGGTTTCGAGCTGCCACAGGCGACGAGCGTGTTCCCGAAGAGGCTGGATGCGCCCCAGACCGCGCTGTCGGCGATCGGCCAGTACGAGGTCCGCGTGACGCCGCTGCAGATGGCGATGGTCGCCGGCGCCGTGGCCAACGGCGGCCGGGAGATGAAGCCCTACATCGTCCGCCAGACCCTCGCGCCCGACCTGACTCCGCTGGAGACGACCTCGCCGCAGGAGCTGGGGCGCCCTATCGACGGCAACGTCGCGAGCGAGCTGACGCAGATGATGCAGGCCGTCGTGCAGCGGGGCACGGGGACGGCAGCCCAGATCCCGGGCGTCGCGGTGGCGGGCAAGACCGGCACCGCACAGCACGCGGTGGGTCAGCCACCGCACGCCTGGTTCATCGGGTTCGCGCCCGCTGACGCCCCCCGGGTGGCGGTGGCTGTCGTCGTCGAGGACGGCGGTGGTGAGCTGGCCGCCACCGGTGGGGCCGTCGCCGCGCCGATCGCCCAGCAGGTCATGCAGGCCGCTCTCGGAGCCGGCTGATGGGGGCCGGCTGATGGGGGCCGCCTGATGCGCGAAGGAGTGCTGCTCGGGGAGCGCTACCAGCTCGAGGACCGCATCGCCGTCGGTGGCATGGGTGAGGTCTGGCGCGGGCGTGACGACATCCTGGGCAGGCCGGTCGCCATCAAGCTGCTGAAGGCCGAGTACGCGAGCGACCCCGCGTTCCTCGAGCGGTTCCGGGCCGAGGCCCGCAACACCGCCCGGCTCAGCCACCCCGGCATCGCCACCGTCTATGACTACGGCGAGGTGCCGGGCGGGCGCAGCGCCGGTTCGTCGGCCTATCTCGTGATGGAGCTGGTCCGCGGCGAGCCGCTGTCGGCCGTCCTCGCCCGCCGAAAGCGGTTGTCGGCGGAGGAGACGCTCGACCTGGTCGGGCAGACGGCGGCTGCGCTTCAGGAGGCGCACCGCGAGGGTGTGGTGCACCGCGACATCAAGCCTGGCAACCTCATGGTCGCCGACCGCGGACCCCAGGGAGCCGCCGTCATCAAGGTGACCGACTTCGGCATCGCCCGCGCCACCGACGCCGTGCCCCTCACGCAGACCGGCACGGTCCTGGGCACCGCGTGGTACCTCTCGCCCGAGCAGGCCTCGGGCGAGGAGGCAGGCCCGGCCAGTGACATCTACTCCCTCGGCGTGGTCGCCTACGAGTGCCTCGCCGGTCGGCGCCCCTTCGACGGCCCCACACCGGTAGCGGTCCTGCTCGCCCACCAGCGCGACACCCCGGCACCGCTGCCCACCGACGTCCCTCGTGGCGTTCGTGAGCTCGTCGCACGCGCCATGGCCCGGCGCCCCGAGGACCGGCCGATCGATGCGGGGGACCTGTCGCGCGGCGCCTTCCGCTTGCGCGAGGCCCTGCTCGCCGGCCGGACGAACGCCGTGGCAGGACTCGCCGTGACCCGCGGCCTCGCCGACGCTCCGACTGCGACGCGGCCGCTTGGGCCCGGCGGCCGGACGGCGGTGCTGCCATCCTCGACCCCGACGCGCTCCCTGGGAGCGGCTCGCCCTGCCGCGGCTTCCCAGCCGCGCCGGCTCGGGGCACCCGCCCCGCCGCGCCGCCCTGCCGGGCCGCCCGTGCCCCCAGCGCCGCTGCCGCGCTCATCCGGACCTCGCCGGGGCTCACTGCGCGTGTCGCTCCTGGGGCTGCTCGCCCTGCTGGCACTGGTGGTCGTGGCCATCGTTGCCAACCGTGGTACCTCGTCCCGGCAGGGCACGGCCCAACCGAGTGTCTCCGCGCGCCCGTCGAGCGCGCCATCAACGGCTACGCGGAGCGCCGCGCCCACCGTGCAGGTCAACGCCAGCAGCTACGTCGGGGAGCGGCTCTCGCGGGTGCGCTCTGCCCTGGCGGCCAAGGGGCTCGGAGTACAGGTCAGCGGCTCGGAGCTGCCGCGAGCGACCGTCACCGCGGTGTCGCCGAGGGGGTCAGTCGCGGCGGGTTCAACGATCACTGTCTCCACCATCGCCCCGAGCGCATCGCCGACAACGGCGCCGACAACGGCGGCACCCACACCCAGCGCTAGTGCTGCGCCGAGCGGCACCGCCACCGCGGGGAGTACGAACGGCAACAGCAAGAAGGGCAAGGGCTCCAATGGCTGAGCCAACCGCGCCCCGCATCCTCGGCGGCCGTTACGAACTCGACGAGGTGCTCGGGTACGGCGGGATGGCCGAGGTCTACCACGGGCGCGACGTTCGGCTGGGCCGCGACGTCGCTGTCAAGGTGCTGCGCAGCGACCTGTCCCGTGACCCGACGTTCCAGGCCCGCTTCCGGCGCGAGGCGCAGTCGGCTGCGTCGCTGAATCACCCGATGATCGTCTCGGTGTACGACACCGGCCAGGACGACGACGACAACCCGCCGCTGCCCTACATCGTCATGGAGTACGTCGAGGGGCCCACGCTGCGCGACCTGCTCCACAACGAGGGGGGCCGGCTCACCCCGGACCGCGCGCTCGAGATCGTCGCTGACGTATGCGCCGCCCTGGAGTACAGCCACCGCGCAGGCATCGTCCATCGCGACATCAAGCCGGGCAACGTGATGCTCGCGCGGGACGGCACGGTCAAGGTCATGGACTTCGGCATCGCGCGCGCCATGGCCGCCTCGAGCGCCACCGTCACGCAGACCGCTGCCGTGATGGGCACCGCGCAGTACCTGTCGCCGGAGCAGGCGCAGGGCGATGCCGTCGATGCCCGCAGCGACGTCTACTCCACCGGCTGCCTGCTCTACGAGCTGCTCACCGGCGTGCCGCCCTTCACCGGCGACTCGGCCGTGGCCCTTGCCTACCAGCACGTGCGCGAGGATGCCCCGCCGCCCTCCGAGGTCGATCCCGACCTGTCTCCCGACATCGACGCTGTCGTGCTCAAGGCGCTGGCGAAGAACCCGGACAACCGCTACCAGGACGCCGGCGAGATGCGGGCCGACCTGCTGCGCGCCATCGCGGGGGAGCGCGTCCTCGCCACGCCGCTGCTGCGCGAGGAACCCGAGCCTTGGCGCACCCGTGCCATCCCGGTGGCACCGGCTGACCCCGAGCCGCGCCGGAGCCGGCGGCCGCTCGCCGTGCTGCTGGGCTTCCTGCTCCTGCTCGGCCTGCTCACCGGCGCCGGCCTGCTGGCGCGGAACCTGCTCGTCGGCAAGCAGGTGGTGGTCCCCACCGTGACGGGGGTGCAGGTCGCTGACGCGCAGCGCAAGCTGGAGGCAGCCGGGCTGCAGCTGGGCGCCCAGACCAAGCGGGCTAGCCCACAGACGGTGGGCGTCGTGCTCGAACAGTCTCCGGCTGCCGGCAAGAAGACCTCGGACGACACCGTCGACGTCATCGTCTCCTCGGGCCCCGGGACGGTCGGGGTGCCTGGCGACCTGCATGGCAAGCTGCAGGCCGACGCGGAGAACGAGCTCAGGGACCTCCAACTGGTGCCCAAGGTCGAGACTCGCACCGGCAGCAGCCTCCCGGCTGGGCAGGTCGACACCGTTTCACCCGCCGCCGGGACCCCGGTTCCGGCCGGCTCCACCGTGACGCTCGGCGTCTCCGCTGCTGCTGCCTCGGTGCCCGTGCAGCAGCCGACATCGGCCACCTCGGTCGTCCCAGGCCCGGCTCCGGTGCCGGTCCCGGTCCCCGTCGTCCCCAGCGCGAGCTCGCAAGCGCCGGCACCAGCGCCGGTTCCGGTGCCCACGCAGGCGCCGGTCACCACGCGGCCACCCGCGCCGGCCACGTCCGCACCGGTGCGGGTGGTGCCGACAGCCAGCGCGTCGGCTGCCCCGACGCCCTGATGCCGTTGGAGGCCGCTGCGCTTCTGCCCCCGACGCGGCGGATCGGTCAGGCGAAGGCGGACTCCCGCAGGGCATCCACCTCACGACCGAGCACCGGTGCGCGCTCGATGGCTAAGGGGTCACCGCACTCGCGCAGCCACCGCCCGAGGATGTGGTGCCCGCCCTGGGTCAGCACCGACTCTGGGTGGAACTGCACGCCCTCGAGCGGCAGGCGGCGGTGCCGCAGCCCCATGACCACGCCCTCCTCGGTCCACGCCGTGACCGCGAGCTCGTCCGGCACCGTCTCCGGCAGCACGGTGAGCGAGTGGTAGCGAGTCGCGACGAACGGGTCCGGCAGCCCGGCCAGCACACCCTCGCCAGCATGCCGGACCAGGCTCGTCTTACCGTGCAGGAGTTCGGGGGCGCGGTCGACCGTGCAGCCGAACGCCATCCCCAGCGCCTGGTGCCCGAGGCAGACGCCGAGCAGCGGCACCTCACGCTCGGCGCAGTGCTCGATCACCGCCAGGCACACCCCGGCATCGGCCGGGTGCTTGGGGCCTGGCGAGAGCAGGACGCCGTCGACGCCAAGGCGCCCGACCTCCTCGACCGTCACGTCGTCGTTGCGCCGCACAACGGTCTCGGCCCCGAGCTGGCCGAGGTACTGCACGAGGTTGTAGACGAACGAGTCGTAGTTGTCGACGACCAGGATGCGTGCCACTCACGCATCGTCGCAGGTGCCCGCGCGAGGCGGGGACGGAACAGCCAGGGCCCTACCCCAGCGGATGCGCCTCGGTGAGCTCCACCGGACCGGTGAACGGCAGCAGCCGCAGCGCCGCGGCCGGAGTGATGCGCAGCACCAGCCCATAGGCCGCGACGTACTGGCGGAAGATCTGCACCCCGGGGGCGGCATCGAGCGCGGCCCGAAGCCGGGCACCGTCCCCGATCGCTGACACCACGAAGGGCGGGCTGAAGACGGCTCCGTGCAGCAGCAGGGTGTTGCCGACGCAGCGGACCGCGGTCGTCGCGATGACCCGCTGGTTCATGATCGTCATTCCCGATGCGCCGCCGGCCCACAAGGCGTTGACGACGCCCTGGACGTCCTGCTGGTGGACCACGAGGTCGTCCGGCGTGGGGCTCGGAACTCCTGGAGCGCGGCGGGCCGAGCGAGGTGCGTCGTCAAGGGTGACTGTCAGGCCCGCTCCGAGCGCGGGTGTCAGCCCAACCTGGGCAGCGAGCGCGTCGGCCGCGGCCTGGGCGGCTCTGGCATCGGCACCCACGGTCTTGCTGCGGGCGAGCGCGTCGTTGGCCAACCGCTGGCGCTGAACCTGTGCGGACAGTGCTGCGGCCTGCTGCTGGTCGCGGTAGACGAGCTCGGGCAGGCGGTCGCGGTCCGAGCGCAGGTCGAGGCCGCCCGAGGATGCCGCGGCCGTCGCGACAAGCAGCCCGGCGAGCGCGGCCACCAACGGCACGAGGGGACGCGCCCAGCGCCGCGGGCCCTGCGCTCGTCCGGACACAGGCTCACCCCTTACCCTTGGCGCACCCGCGACCACACGATCTGCCTCGGAGGACAGGTGCCCGAGTCCCGCCGGCGCAAGAGCAAGAATGTCCCGCAGGCTGCTGCCGCGTCGAGCGCCCCACGCCGGAAGACAGCGGCGCCCTCACCGCCGTGGTACGGCGGGCTGATCCTCGCCGCATTCGCGCTCGGGATCATCTGGCTGCTCGTGTACTACATGTCCAACGGCGGCGTCCTCGGGCTGGAGAACCTCGGAGCCGGCGGCAACCTCGGCATCGGCTTCGGGTTCATCGTGCTGGGGCTCGGGCTGTCCACCCAATGGCGATGATGTTGAGCTTGCGAGTCAGGTTGTAGTTCCACGCGTGTCATTCATCCCCAGCAGTTATCCACAATGTGGATACCGGGCAGTACGACTGACCCCGGTCTGGACTGTCCTGATCGATAGCCGGTGGGTCATCGGGGCGGGCTCTGGCTCATGGGTGCCTTCGGAGCTGCAGCCTTTGCCTTGGTGACCTGTGGGGTCATAGGCGGCGAAAGAACTACTCGACGAGCTCGAGAACTGTTGCGTTGGCCATGCCGCCGCCCTCGCACATCGTCTGCAGCCCGTAGCGGACGCCGCCGCTGACCATGTGGTGCACCAGCCGGGTCATCAGCTGGGCGCCCGACCCGCCGAGCGGGTGACCGAGCGCGATCGCCCCGCCGGTGACGTTGAGCAGCGCCGGATCGGCGCCGGTCTCGGCGAGCCACGCGAGCGGCACCGAGGCGAAGGCCTCGTTGACCTCGAAGGCTCCGAAGTCGCCGATGCTCAGCCCGGAGCGCTTCAGGGCCTTCTCGGTAGCAGGAATGGGGGCGGTCAGCATGATGACCGGGTCGTCCCCCGCGAGCACGCTGGTGTGGACGCGCACCAGGGGCCGCAGGCCCAGCTCAGCCGCCCTCTCACTGGTGGTGACCAGCAGGGCGGCCGCTCCGTCGGAGATCTGTGACGAGTTGCCGGCAGTCACCACGCCATCCTCGGCGAACGCCGGCTTGAGCGTGGCCAGCCCCTCGATCGTGCCGCCGGGACGGATGCCCTGGTCGGCGTCGAAGAGGCTGGGTCGGCCCTCCCCGTCGGTGACGGGCACGGGCGCGTACTGGGGCTGGAAGAGGCCTGCCTTCAATGCCTCGTTTGCCTTCGCGTGGGAGCTGAGGCTGAACTCGTCGAGCTGGGTGCGCGAGAGGCCCCACCGCTGGGCGATCATCTCCGCGCCGACGCCCTGGTGGAACACGACGTCGTCGTAGCGCGCGAGCAGCTTAGGGCCGAACGGCTTGCCGGGGCCGACGGCGGTGGAGCCCATCGGCACCCGCGTCATGCACTCGACCCCGCCGGCGACAGCAATGTCGTACTGACCGCTGATCACGCCGGCTGCGGCGAAGTGCAACGCCTGCTGGCTCGAGCCGCACTGCCGGTCGACAGTCGTCCCCGGCACCGACTCCGGCCAGCCGGCAGCGAGCACGGCGTTACGCCCGACGTTGGCGGCCTGCTCACCGGTCTGCATCACGCAGCCCCAGACGACGTCGTCGACGAGTGCCGGGTCGATGCCGGTCCGCTGGGCCAGCGCCTGCAGGACGTGGCCCGACAGGTCGACCGGATGCCAATCGCGCAGCGCTCCGTTGCGCTTGCCGACGGGTGTCCGGACCGCCTCGACGATGACAGCGTCGCGCATGCATCCTCCTCGAACTGCGGCTGCCCGGCTCGGGGCAGGAAGCCTGGCCGTAGCGTAGCGCCGTGGCTGCGGCACCGGGGGCACCGGCGGCAGCGGCGGCACCGGCGAGCCGCTCGTGGTCACCCCCGTGGTGGCGGATCGCCGCCTACCTTGTCGCATCGGCGGTGCTCGTGGCCGGCGCCCCGAGCGACGCCTTCCCTGCCCCGCTTGCGGTAGCCGTGCTGGTAGTGGCCCTCGCGGCACGCGATGCCCTGCTCCGTCCCGCGCTGTCAGCTGGTGTGTTCGGTCTGCGCTGGCGGGCCGGGCTGGGCTCGCACGCGGCCGGCTGGGACCAGCTGATCGCCGTCCGCTCCGCCGCCACGTCCCACCGGGGGTTCGTACATCTGGCCACCCTCGAGCTCGAGCTGACTGCTCGAGCGGTAGAGAACGAGCCCGCTGCCGACCTCGTCGTCCTCACGCGGCATCGCCTGGGCACCGACCCGGTCGCGGTCGCCGCCGAGCTCGAGGCGCTGCGCCGCCGGCTCAGCTGAGGGCGGGGGTCCGCACCAGAACGACGACGACGAGGAGCGCGGCGAGCCCGGCAAGCGCCGCCGCTTGCCGAGCAGCACCGCGAAGGACGGGCAGCCCGAAGAGCAGCCCGATGATCGCTCCGGTGACGAGCCCACCGAGGTGCCCCACGAGGCTGATGCCGGGGATGACGACGCTGAGCACCAAGTTGATCCCGATTGTCGCGACGATGCTCGAGGTGTCGAGTCGCATGCGGCGCGCGATCAGGTAGTACGCCCCGAACAGGCCGTAGATGGCGCCCGATGCTCCCAGCGCGGCCTGCCCGGCCGACTGCAGTGCGAAGACGGCGACGCTGCCGCCCACGGCCGAGAGCAGGTAGAGGGCGAGGAACCGGCGCCAGCCGAGGAGCTGCTCCAAGGGCGGCCCGAGCACGGCCAACACGATCATGTTGAGCGCAATGTGCAGCAGGCCGTTGTGCAGGAACGCGCCGGTCAGCAGGCGCCACCACTCGCCGTGGGCGACGGCGTAGTTGTACATGACGAACCGCTGGGTGAAGGGGTTGCCGATCGACTGCACGATGCCGGGCAGCCCCTGCAGCAGGTACGCCAGCACGCACAGCCCACCGACTACCAGCGTGACGGGCGAGCGCTGGCCGGCGGCCACGACGCGGCCGCCGCTGGGGCGCATCGGCCGGACTGCTGCGCCGCCCTCCTCCGGGCAGTGGAAGCCGACCGACGCGGGCCGCATGCAGTCGCCGCAGATCGGCCGGTCGCATCGGGTGCACCGGACGTAGGTCTCGCGGTCGGGATGCCGGTAGCAATGCTGGGGCGCCGGACCGGCCGGTGGGCCCCCCAGGGGCTGGCTCAGCCGGGCCGCCGTTCGACATCGATCGACTGGATGACGACGTCCTCGGCCGGCTTGTCCTGCCGCCCGGTCTTGACGGCGGCGATGGCATCGACGACGGCCTGGCCCTTCGTGACCTCGCCGAAGATCGTGTGCTTACCAGTGAGCCAGGTCGTCGGCGCGACAGTGATGAAGAACTGCGAGCCGTTCGTGCCCGGGCCGGCGTTGGCCATCGCCAGCAGGTAGGGCTTGGTGAACGCGAGCTCGGGGTGGATCTCGTCCTTGAACTGGTAGCCGGGGCCGCCAGTGCCCGTGCCCAGCGGGTCGCCGGCCTGCAGCATGAATCCTGGGATGACCCGGTGGAAGATCGTGCCGTCGTAGAGCGCCCGGCCCGCGACAGGTTTGCCCGAGCGGGGGTCCTTCCACTCCCGGCTCCCATCGGCGAGCCCGACGAAGTTCTCGACGGTCTTCGGCGCGTGGTTGGGGAACAGGCGGAGCTCGATGTCGCCCTTGCTCGTGTGCACTGTGGCGACGAGGTCCTCGGCCATGGTGTCCTCTCCGGCGGCGACTGGCGTGCCACTCGACGCCTGCGATCGTATCGGCGGGAGATCGACGGGCGACCACAGCAGGCCGCCGGTTTCCTCCCCGGGCCAGGGTGGGAACATTGCCGGGACCGTAGATGGGCCCAGGCCCGTCCCTACCACCGGCCCAGTGCCCAGCGGGGGCGCGGACCCGACGAGAGGACAGTGCCACCATGGCCAAGAGCGCCAAGCGAGAGCTGCGCGGAGCCTTCTTCGCGGCCAAGGACGACCCCGTCGAGGGTGTCGCGAGCGTTGCCGTAGGGGCCGCCGGGGCGGCGGGCGCCGCAGCCAGTACCGGCAGCCTCGCGGCCCGCGTCACGGCCGGGACAGCGCGCACCGCGCGCCGGGCCACCACCAAGGCGGTTGGTCGTGCCGGCAAGGCAACCAGCAAGGCCAGCAGCAAGGCAGGCAGCAAAGCCGCCAAGGCAACCAGCAGCGCCGCCAAAGCCACGGGCAAGGCCAGCACGGCCATTAGCAGATCGCGCCGGTCGGCGGTGCAGACCGCGCCGTCACCTGCCCCGGGGCGGAAGCTCGGGCGGGTCAAGCTCAAGCCGGCTCCCACGGCTTCGGTCGACATCACTGTGAAGCGCCGGGTGCGCCCAGCTACGCCCTCGCCGCAGGCGGCCGCGCTGGCCCTCGAGGCGGCTCGGCGCAGGCTGGCCGCCCGCCAGGCTCTCGTGCAGGCGCGCGTCGGGCTCGACGCCGCGGTCGCCAAGGCCTGGTCGGCGTCGGAGGGCACGCTCGCTTCGGCGCTCGACACCCCGACCGGCAAGAAGTTCGCCGCGACCGGCGCCGGATCTGCCCTCGCGGCCAGGGTCGCGCCACCACGGCGGCAGCGCAACGTGCCGCGCCTGGTAGTGCTCGCGCTGGTGGGGGGTGGGACCGCCGCCGCTGCAGCCGCACGCAGCCGGTCGGCGCCCGATGCTCCGCGGTTCGAGCCGTCGTCGGCAACGGCCACGCCGACTCCGGTGCCGCCAGCGGCGACCGGGCCTGCCAGCGCAGGTCCGGGTGCCTCCGCCGAAGGCGCTCGCACCATCGAACCAGTGGCACCTCCCACCGGCGTGCCGGGTGTCCCGGCGCCTATTGACGACACGATGGCGCCTGGTACGGCCGGTGGCTCGCCCTTGGCCGGGGTGGTGGATGAGGACCCAGGGGCCGTCGAGGCGGTCAGCCCGGGAGCGACGGAGCTCCCTCCTGCTACCGAGGCGGACCGCGACGGGCGGCTGGGCGGTCCCGCGGCCTGAGGGGCTCATCCGGTAACTCGATGCACTGACGCCCGCCCCGATGCCGGGGCGGGCGTCAGTGCTTGCTACAGATCGGCGGCGGGATCAGATCCTCCTACCAGAGCCAATTCCCGTCAGCCGTTAGCCGTCAGCCGTCAGCCGTCGTCGGGTCGCCGGCTGTCTCGCCCGTCGCCCCGGCTACGGCACCGCCCGCGGGGGCGGCAATGGCGGGTGCCTGCCGGCCGCCGGAGGTGATGGCCGCGGTCGACGCAGCTGCACCCACCGCCAACGCCGCCACCGCCCAGCCGGGACCGATCCACGGGGTTCCGGTCGCCGAGTCGACGGAGGGACTGCCCGGTCCCGAGTCGGCGAGGGCCAGCAGGGCTGCAATCAGGACCGCGTTGTACTCCCAGCCGCCGTTCGCCGCCCAGACACCGTTCCTCAGGTGAACCTTGCGAATCGCTGTGATCATCGTCCCGGTAAGCATTGCAGCGGCTAGGGGCGTGGCTGCCCCCGCGACGACCATGGAGCCGCCGACTGTCTCGGTCAGGGCTGCTGCGTAAGCATTCGGCTTGGTGGGATGCATCTTCAGCGCGGTCATCATCTGCTCGGTGCCGGCGATGCCCGGGCCGCTCCACCAGCCAAAGAGCTTCTGGGTGCCATGCCCGATGAACAGGCCTCCGATAATGGCCCTAGCGGCGAGTCGTCCGAAGTCCATGTGTTCTCCCTTGCGTCGACAACTACTAGTCGCGAGGCGTTCCCCTCGCGACTCACCCGGAACCACCGCACGGGAAGCCCGCCAGGCGTTAGAGGCGATCTTGCCCCCGATCGGGTGCCACAGCCAGGGCTCAGACGTGGGAAGATGGCGCGTGCCCCATCGACGAGTCATGCCGACTCGCTACGCCATTAGCCTTGGCGCCCTAGGCCTGAGTGGCGTGCTCGCTGCATGCGGTGGTGGTGGTTCGGCGCCGGTAGGGCCCCCTCAGGTAAGCGGCACCGCATCGACCAGTTCGAGTACGGGGGCTGGCCCCACTTCAGCGCCTCCGGCCTCCTCGGCACCGACGACGCCGGCGCCGGGCTCGTCCGACCTGCTGCCCTACTCCTCCGCTGCCGGTCGCTTCGACATCCAGCTGCCCGTCCTGCCCGCCGAGAAGGCCGGTATGGAGAAGGTGGGCAACGTCGTCCTGCAGACGCACACGATCGCGGCGGAGAAGGACGCCACTCACTTCGTCGGGGTCCTGTACATCGACGTGCCATCGGGTACCAGCTACGACGCTGCTGCAGGGATGCGGGGGTCGGTGTACGGGTCTGCCACCAGCGTCGGGGGGACTGTCACCTCGTTCATCGACCGGCCCTTCGGCCGCTACCCGGGTCGCGAGGCGATGGTTACGAGCCCGCAAGCGAGCCTTGGGTACCGCACCGTTGTGGTCGGCCGTCGCCTCTACACGATGTTCGCCAGCCCCCCATCCCTCTACCGCCAGGTCGTCCCGACCTTCCACGTCTCGCCGGGATAGCAGGCTCGGTGTCCTGGCGGGTCGGTACGACCGGCTGGCAGTACGCCGACTGGCGGGGCGATTTCTACCCCGCCAGGATGCCTCAGCGACTCTGGCTGGAGCACTACGCCGGCGCCTTCGACACCGTCGAGGTCAACAATGCGTTCTACCGGCTCCCTGAGCGCAGCGTCTTCGAGGGCTGGGCCGCCCGCACGCGGCCCGGGTTCGTGGTGGCCGTCAAGGGCAGCCGGTACCTCACGCACATCAAGCGGCTTCAGGAGCCCGAGGAGCCCGTGGCCCGCCTGCTCGCTCGGGCGACTGGCCTCGGCGAGCAGCTGGGCCCCGTCCTCCTGCAGCTGCCGCCCACGCTGCGCGCCGCTCCCGAGCGGCTCGAGCAGACGCTGGCTCAGTTCCCGCCGTCCGTTCGGGTCGCCGTCGAGCCCCGGCACGCCTCGTGGTGGTCCGAGCACGTGCGCGCAATCCTGCAGGCCCATCGGGCGGCTCTCGTCTGGGCTGACCGCGACGAGCAGGCGGTAACCCCGCTATGGGCGACCGCGGACTGGGGCTACCTTCGGCTGCACCACGGTGCTCCGGGTTGGGACTACTCGGATGCGGCACTGGCCCGGTGGGCGGCCCAGCTGCGCGACACCTTCCCGGCCGGGTACGCCTTTGCCAACAATGACCCCGGCGGAGCGGCAGTCCGAGACGCTGTGCGCCTGCGGCAGCTGCTCTCGTCGTGAGCGGAGCGAGCTACGCCTGCTTCTGGTGCCGGACGAGCGTCGGCTCCACGAGGAAGGTGATCCGCTGCTCGCCGGGCTGCCGGAACGGGTAGCTGTCGGCGTTCATGTACTTCTTCGCCAGGCGGTCGATGTGCTCGTCGGCGCCCTCGGTCCGCAACTCGGCGGTGCCGCGGATCTCGACGTAGTCGTAGGGGTTCGACTCGTCGTACACGCACACGGTGACACGCGGGTCACGCTGCAGGTTGGTCGGCCACTTGCGCCCGACCGAGCTGTTGACGGCGACGCGGCCGTCGACGATGTCGACCCACACGACGGTGCTGTGGATGGAGCCGTCATCGTTGCTGGTCGAGACCACGGCGTGGTTGTGCTGCTGGGACAGCAGCAGCTGCACTCCCGGGTCTTTGATGTCCGCCACAGGACCTCCTCGATGAGCCGACGTCGGGCTCACGCTAACCGCAGGCAGGGGGTCCAGGCCACTGCCCGGTCCGTGGACCGACGACGACCCGCACGGCGACTTCACCGTGGCGACAACCGACACGCCGCCAGGGCTCGTAGCGCCCACAAGGCGGAGTGTGAGCGGTCGCAGCGAGCCGTCGCGGGCCACGAGTGGACGCGGCAGCGCGATCGAAGGGTATGACCTTCATCCTCCGCTACACGCGCGCTCACAAGGTCGAGGAGACGGCCGGGCACTGCTGATATCTCGATCGGCTCAGGGAGTCCATCGACGGTGCCCGGGGGCAGTGACCTCCGGCAGCCGTTGCCCCAGGCGTTCTGTGGGCAGAGCGATGAGTGCACCGAGGCAGGCGCGTCTACCTGATGACGGATGGCCCCGATGAAGGAGCAGCGTGCACATCATCCTCAGTGACTTCATGAGCCTCGACGGCGTCGTGCAGGCGCCCGGTGGCCCCGAGGAGGACACCGACGCAGGCTTTGCCCACGGCGGCTGGTCGATGCCCCACTTCGACCCCGAGGCGATGGGACCCGTCCTCGGTGAGGTCATGGACTCGACAGACGCGTTGCTGTTCGGCCGGCGCACCTGGCAGGCGATGGCCGGCGCCTGGCCCGACCGCGCTGGGGACCCCTTCGCCGACCGCATGAACGAGATCCCGAAATACGTCGCCTCACGGACGCTGACCCAAGGCGACCTCAGCTGGTCGGGCTCGACCCTGTTGCCCGGCGACGACGCGATCGGGGCGGTGCGTCGGCTGCGGGCAAGTGAAGGCAAGGGGCTGCAGGTCTGGGGCAGCGCCTCGCTCGCCGCGCAGCTGGTCGAGCACGACCTCGTCGACGTGTACGTGCTGATGATCGAGCCGGTGCTGCTGGGCGGCGGCAAGCGGGTGTTCCCCGATGACGGTCGTGCCCGCCCACTCGAACTGGTCTCGACCACGACGGCGGCCACCGGGGTGTTGATCTGCACCTACCGGGCGAAGCGCGGGTAGCCGGTCCTCCCGGCCGTTCGTCGCACGGCCTCACGGACCTACGGAGTGGACCCTGACCGATGAGATGCGCCGGCGGCGAACTAGCGATCACCGAGGTTTCAGTTGGTCGCCGGCGCGGACGAGGCCGCCTTCGTAGGCGAGGACGGCGAGCTGCACTCGGTCCCGGAGATTTAGCTTGGTCAACAGTCGTGAGACGTACGTCTTGACTGTTGCCTCGCTGAGGAACAACTCGCTGCCGATCTCCTTGTTCGAGAGTCCTCGGGCAACAAGGAGCATGACCTCCCGTTCCCGCTCCACCAGCCGACGATGTCGGGGTGCGGCCCGGCCGCAGGCGCGGCAGCGAACTGCTCGAGGAGCCGTCTGGTTACCGTTGGAGCGAGCCTCGTGTCGCCGCGCTCGACGGAGCGAACTGCGTACACCAGATCATCCGGCGAGACGTCTTTGAGCAGGAAGCCGCTCGCACCAGCCTTGACCGCGGCGAAGACGTGCTCGTCCAGATCGAAGGTGGTCAGCATCAACACGCGGACCTCGGGAGCCTGCGCGAGCAGCCGTCGGGTGGCCTCGATGTCGTCCAGCCGCGGCATCCGGACATCCATGAGCACGACGTCAGGTCTGGTCTCGAGCGCCTGCTTGACACCTTGTACGCCATCGCCGGCCTGTCCGACGACGACGAGACCGGCTCGTTCCAGGATCATCGCGAAGCCGACCCGCACCAGTTCCTGATCGTCGGCTATGACAACACGCGTCATGCCGCGACCATGGGCAGGGTCGCGCGCACAATGAAGCCGCGTCCCGCCTGGGACGAGGTTTCGAGCTGGCCGCCGTAGCGGGCTGCACGCTCGCGCATTCCGATCAGGCCGTGTCCACCCGCAGCGGCGGCGCCGGCTCCTACGCCGTCGTCGCGGACCTCGATGCGAATGGCCTCGGATTCATACGTCAGCAGCACCCATGCTCGGGACGCTGCGGCGTGACGTCGGACGTTGCTCAGTGCCTCCTGCACGATCCGGTAAGCGGCCAGATCGAGGCCGACGGGAAGCGCGCGGGGGTGAACCGTTGACCTCGAGCGACGCGTCGAGACCACCCTGCTGGGCGTGCTCGATCAGTCCGGCTAGAGCGGCGACGCCCGGCTGGGGAGCGAGCGGCTGGGGGTCGTTGATATCGCGAAGCATCGTCACCACCCGGCGCATCTCGCCCAGCGCACCGGTGCCAGTCGTGCGAATGGTGCGGAGCGCTGCCCGCACGTAGGCGGGGTCCTCCTCGACGATCGCCTCGGCCGACCCGGCCTGCACCACGATGACGCTCACCGCGTGAGCGACGATGTCGTGCAGCTCTCGCGCGATCCGGGCGCGTTCCTCGAGGACTGCCGTCATGGCCGCCCTTGCCGCGGCCACCTCGGTGTCCACAGCCAATTGACGCGAGGCGGCAGCCCGATGCTCGAACAGCGAAAGCGCGAAGCCGGCCACCCACGCGATGCCAAGCACCGCCCAATCGAAGATCGCTGAGCTGAGGCTGCGCAGTTCGGGGACGAACGCGGTGCCGAACGCCGCCACCCCGGCCGCAGCCGCGGCGCCGTAGAACCTTTCGCGACCCTGGCCGTGCCGGCCGACCGAGAACGTGGCCAAGGCAATCGCCACGAATTGCCCGTAGAACAACACGTAGAGCGGGAGGCTGAGATACAGCAGCGCCATCCCGACGCTGATCGTCGTGACGGCCAGCAACGGACGCGTGCGGCGGACCACCAGCGGAACGGTGCAGATGACGACGCTCAGAGTCGTCCACCACGGCGAGCCCGAACCCTGTCGTGACGGAAGCGCCTGCCAGATCTCGGCGACACCGAGGATCAGCAGAAGGGCGGCGAGAGCAGTGTCGCCCACCCGCTGCCACTGCTTCCTGCTCACCTGCCCGGCCCGCATCGGCTCACAGTAGAGCTGCCGACAGGCCCCGTCGTCATCCTTAGGTTGACGGCGCGATCAACCTTCAGCCTCACATTTTGATCGCTGACGAATGCCGGTCGAGACGTCCGGCCGATGACCCTCGACCCACGCGCTGCTTGCCTGATGACGCCCGCCCAACCTCATGGGAACCGGGACTCTCACCCTTCGTCAGGAGAACGTCATGTCAGACAGCGCGACCTTCCGACGCAACGCCGCCGCCGTCGGCTTGGTCAGCTCGGCGGTCCTCATCGCCTTGTCTCGCTTCCTCTATCAGCCGAGCCAAGGCAACCAGCCGGCCAAGCTGCTGGCCGCGTTGCACGACGCGCACGGCCGGGCATTGCTCTCGACGGTGCTCTTCGTGCTCGGCGCGCTGCCCTTCCTCATCGCCATACTCGGGATCGGCCACCTGCTACGACGTCGCTCCATCAAGCTCTCGAACATCGGCGCCGGACTTGCCGTCACCGGCGCATTCTGCGACGCTGTGGCCTCAGCATTCATGATCGTCTATTACCAGATGGCGCTGGACACCGCCCACCGGGACGCCTACGTCCTGGTGGTCCGGCAGGCAAGCAAGGTCCAGGGACTCTTCAGCCTGGTCGGTGCGCTCGGGACCGCAGTAGGGCTTCTCCTGCTGTCGATCGGACTGTTCCGTACCCGGACCGGGCCGAGGTGGGTCCCGCCACTGATCTGGGCCTTCCTGGCACTCGAGTTCATCGGCAGCAGCATCACGCCCGCTATCGGTCTGGCTTCTGTCACCGTCAGCTTGATCGCGTTCTGCGGGCTCGCGGGAACGGTCCGGCGAAGCCCTCGCGCGCTGTGGGAGACAGGCGAGGACGACCAGGTGACACCGAAGCAGCCAGAACAAGCCGTCACCGTCTAGTGCTGTGTCGCTGAAGTCCTTAGGCGGTTAGGTACAGGGGACGCTGTCGTACGCGAGCTGCCCGCTTGGGATTGCTGGCCGGGGACCGTGAACGGCCGACGGCCTGGACCCGGTGGATGGGTGGGTGGGTGGAGACGAGGGGAATCGAACCCCTAACCCCCGCCTTGCAAAGATCGAGTGCGTCGTCCGGGACCGTCATCTGCGGTGCAAGGGTCGTGAACCTCTGATCAGTCAGGCTCGTCTCGTCAGGCGGCGTCGGCACCCTTGGCAACAGACTTGGCAACATGGTGCGTCCCTCAGCCGATCGTGCGCGGGGCAGGAGCCCCTTGGACAAGGCCTGTCGCGAGCAGCCGTTGATTTCTCGGGCTTAACTCGTAGCTTTGCGCGCCGGATAAGCACGGACCGCCCGAAGGCGGCAACGCAGAGGACCGACTGCGCCGGGCGATCTCGTTCAGCCTAGGAGCAGGCCCGCTGCTTTCCTCTGCCCAAGGACCGCTAAAACGCTCTTCTCGCCGAGCGGAACTAGGTGAAAGTTCCTGGAGGTGTTGTCAGTCGTCACGTTGGCTGTCCTGATCTGCCTCCGACTCGGTCACGTCCGCGGCAAGCTCGGCGGCCCTCGGCCTGCTGCCGGCGGTCTCCGACGGTCCCACCGCCCCGGTCATCATCGGCCGCAGGCGTAACACCATCCTCACCATCAGCGGCAGATGCTGGCACAGTCGGGATTTGTCCGATGTCCGGCCTACGTTCTGGAGTCGAGGCATAGGGAGGTGCCCGAACGACACCGAGGGCGGGACGCTCGCGACCGCGGCGCATCCTGTCGGTCGGGCCCCGATCAAGCCCTCGCCAGCAGCAGACCCAACCCTGGAGGATCACATGCTCGACTTGACGACGCTTCGTGGTGCGGTGGCCGGTGACGGCGTGGGGCTGCGCGCCCGGACGCCGCTCGAGCCGATGGCAGGGCCAGGAACGAAGATCTTTCCACCCACCTACAGCGTCACCTCTGGATCGAAATACGCAGTGGAGACCCGACGGGCGAACGGCAACGACATCGAGGCCGTCGTCCTGGACTCGACGGCGAGTCAAGCGAACCGGCTTGAGCTCGCGCTGCTCGAGGCCTACCGGGCGGGTGAGCTGCAGGTGCCCGTCGTGAGCGTTGACTTCCGAGGCACTGACGCGGCGTCGCTCGACCTGCTCAGCTCGCTGGAGGCGCCGCACCGGATCTTCGACGCACTACTACGCGACAGCTTGTGGGAGGGCGCTCCCTTCCGTTTCAGCCCGCCCGGACTCGCCGTCACCGAGGCCACGATCCACAGCGCAGCGGCGCTCTATCGCCTGAGCCCGACTACGTTGCTGTTCGGTGGCTGGGACTCGACTGGACCCAAGGGCGGCCGGGGCGCGAAGTACGAGCGATGCATCACCTCCGAGATCGTGGCGACCGGGGTGCAGGTGGGCAAAGCGACGAGCTCGCGCCTCGACCCGGCCGGCATCGAATCAAAGGTGAACCTGTACGAGGGCCCCGAGGGCGAGTGGACCCTGAACCCGGACGAGGCCGTCCAGGACAAGAAGGGCCCGAAGCTGTTCGCCGGGTCCGGTGACAAGCCGGGTCGCCCGTCCCTGGTGAACCACGGCAACATCGCGCCCAGCATCACCGGCGACGCGGGCGGCGTCACCGCCGACGATATCGTCGGAACGACTGTCATCTCCTTCCCGGCACTGCGCCGACTGCGGTTCCCGGTCGATGCGGACGGCGTCGCGCTGGACGGCGACCGGCGGGCGGCCGAAGCAGCGGCGCGGACGGCCCTTGCGGCGCTTGGCGTCGTCGCCACCGTGCTCGCGTTCGAGGACGGCTTCGACCTGCGCTCGCGCTGCGTGCTTCACTCGACGCAGGATCTCACCTTCGAGCTGCTCCGGCGTGGCGGTCGCTCCGAGTCCTACACCGTCGAGCGACAGCAGGCTCTCGCTCTGGTCGGGGAGGCCACCGCGGCGGCGGCCGGCCTCGGCCTGGCCTGGGCCAGCGAGGAGCTGCTGCTGACCCCCGCGCCGCGCCTGGTTGACCTGATCCGGCGCAGCCACGAGGTCGCCGCAGCAGCGACGGTCGAGGCCTTTTGATGCTGGCAGTTGAGGTGGAGCTGCTTACGGGCCGCTACACCGCCACCCAGTACGACGACCGCGACGCTCCGGAGTGGCCCCCCCATCCGGCCCGGTTGTTCTCGGCGCTGGTGTCTTCCTGGGCGGACGCCGAGGAGCCGGACGTCGCGGAACGCGCTGTTCTCGAATGGCTTGAGGACCAGGCGCCGCCGTCGCTGGCGTTCAGCGACATGCGCGAGCGCAAGGTCGTGACGCACTTCGTCCCGGTCAACGACGCCGGAGTCCTGCGCGACTTCTCCCGCCTCTACGGCCAGGTCCAGTCTGCCCCGACGAGCAAGGAGCGGCAGCGGCTGCTCAGCAAGGCCACCGCGGATGCCGCCGCTGCAGCACGCGTCAACCCCCAGGACCCTGTCAGTTCCGTGGCCAGCGCACTGCGGCTATTGCCGGACGGGAGGGTGCGCCACGCTCGTACCTACCCGACCGTCGTCCCGGACGAGCCGCTCGTCACGTTTCTGTGGAGCGACGCCGAGCCCGCCCCTGATGTCCGGGAAACACTCGACAGCCTGCTCGCGCGGGTGTCCCGGCTCGGGCACTCCTCGACCCTGGTCTCCTGCCGCGTCCTGGACGAGGAGGTCGCGCCGAGGTGGTGCCCCCAGACCCGCGGCCAGGCGGTGCGAGTTCCGCGGAAAGGCCTGCTGAGCGCACTCGAGCAGTCGTTCGCCCAGCACAAGGGGCTTGAGCCAAGGGCCTTGCCGTCTTCAGTCGCCCGCTATGGCCAAGTGCTGCAGGAGCAGAGACCGCCACGACCGGACTTGGCTGGTGAATGGTTCGTATTCACCACGGACCGCCGCCGTGGTCAGCGCCTGCTGAGCGTGCGTGACGCTCTCACGGTCTGCCGAGCCGTGCGCGACGCGTTCATCTCCCAAGCCGAGGAACCTATCCCCGAGGTGCTCAGCGGGCACCTTCCGGGTGCCCCCGGGCAGCGGACCGGCCCGACGCGCGCCCCTCATCTGGCGGTGGTGCCGCTCGCCGATGTCGGGGGTGCTCACGCCACCGGCGGCCTACTTGGGGTCGCGCTGTCGCTGCCGGTCGGCTGTGCGGGGTCGGACCGCACCGCGCTGCTGACGGCGCTGAGCCGATGGCGGGACCAGGGGGCGTTCCCGTTGCGGCTCGGCGCTCTGGGGCTCCACCAGCTGCGGCTCGCCGATGAGCTCGAGGACCGCTGGACCCTGAACCGGGACCGCTGGGAGGGTCTCGGGACCCGCGGTGCGGCGGCGCGGACCGCGCAGACCTGGACGTCGGTAACGCCCGTTGCACTCGACCGCTACCCGCGCGGCGCTCGACGTGGTCGGCTGCTCGAGCAGGACGCAGACGAACTCGCGGCGATCATCGCGCTGTCCTGCCAGAGAGCCGGCCTGCCCGCACCGTCGACGGTCCAGGTGTTTGACACAAGCCCGGTGACGGGAGTGCCTCCGGCGCGCAGCTTCCCGGCCTTCCGGAGCGCTGGGGGCGCCGTCGTCCGAGCGTGCGTCCACACGCAGGTGACCTTCTCCGTCCCAGTCTCGGGTCCAATGCTCCTTGGCGCAGGACGTCACCTGGGCTACGGCCTGTGTGCACCCCTGGACGGACCCCTGTGACTCCACCGCTGGCCGTGGGGGACTTCGGCGACTTCTTCCACGCTGTGCACGGCGTCCGGCCCTTCTCCTGGCAGCAGGACCTCCTTGGGGAGGTGGCGGCGACAGGCGCATGGCCCGAGCTGCTCGACCTGCCGACTGCCAGCGGCAAGACAGCCACCCTCGACATCGCCCTGTTCACCCAAGCCCTGCAGGCTGAGCTGCCCGTCGCCGAGCGCACCGCACCCCGGCGAACCGCCCTGGTCGTCGACCGCCGACTGATCGTCGACCAGGCGCACCGGCGGTCCCAGCGGCTGCAGGCAGCGCTCGATCAGCCGTCGTCCGAAGTAGTCCGGGTCGTCGCTGAACGTCTGCACGCTCTGAGCGGCGGCGGCCCTGCCATGCGAGCGGTTGTCCTTCGAGGTGGGATCGTTCGCGACGACGACTGGCTCCTTCGCCCCGACGTCCCGGCCTTGATGTCAACGACCGTGGACCAGCTCGGGAGCCGGCTGCTGTTTCGGGGCTACGGCGTCAGCCCGCGGATGGCACCGATCCACGCGGGCCTGCTCGGCACCGACCTGCTCGTGCTGCTCGACGAGGTCCACCTGTCGGCAGCCTTCGCGCAGACGCTGCGAGCCTTCGCCCGCTATCAGTCGTGGGCCGAGGTCGAGCTCCCTGCGCGCTGGCAGGTGTGCGAGCTTTCGGCAACTGTCGGCATACGACGGGAGCGGACCTTTGCTCTTGACCGGGTCGCCGCCCGCCGGGACGTGGCGCTCGACAGGCGGCTGGCCGCCAGCAAGCAGACGCGCATCCAGCCCGTGCCGACGGTGAGCGATCCGGTGAAGGCCCGCGGGCAGCTCGTCAAGGCGGCTGTCGCCGCCGTCCAGGAGTCCCTTGGCCTCGATCACGTCGACGTCGCCGCCGTCGTGGTGAACCGGGTTGCGACAGCCCGAGACGTCGCCCGCGCACTGCACGGTTCGGCGAAGGTCCTGTTGCTGACCGGCCGGATGCGTCCCCTCGACCGTGACCGCCTGCTTGCCGAGCACGGGGACGAGATCGCCGCTGGCCGCACCCGCGGCCATGCGACAGCCAAGGTCGTCCTGGTGGGCACGCAGTCGGTCGAGGCCGGGGCCGACTTCGACGTCGACGCATTGATCACCGAGTGTGCCAGCCTGGATGCCCTGCGGCAGCGCTTCGGGCGGCTCGACCGGCTCGGGGAGCTGGCAGCCGGCGGCACCCCGGCCGTCGCTGTCGTGCTCGGACCCTCGGCGGCAGTAGACGAGGACGACGACCCGGTCTACGGTGCTGCGCTCGCGGCGACCTGGAGGTGGCTGAGCGCGCAGGAGGTGGTGGACTTCGGCGCCGACGCGCTCGAGCTCCCCGACGCCGCCAAGCTGGAGCAGCTGCTGCCGCCGCAGAAGCGCGCGCCGGCCGTTCTCCCCTCCCATCTCGACCGCTGGTGCCAGACCGCTCCGGCTCCCTCACCCGACCCGGACATCTCCGGGTGGCTGCATGGGCTCGGGGATGAGCAGGACCGCGACGTCAGCCTCGTCTGGCGCTCCGACCTCGGCGAGCTCGACGATGCCGACCCGGACACTCTTACCGACCTGCTGGGGAGCTGCCCGCCCCTGAGCAGCGAAGCGCTTGGCGTGCCGCTGGTCGCGGTACGGCGATGGTTGCGGGGCGAGGAGCCGTCATCGGTGTCCGACGTCGAGGGTGCCACCAGCCCCGCCGCCCCGCGTGCGGGCAGTCCCCCGGCGGACCGTCCCGTCGTTCGGTGGAGCACCGACGGGGCCAGCGTCGTCGACGCGCGCGCCCTCCGGGTCGGCGACACCCTGGTCGTCCCCACGACGTACGGCGGGCTCCGGCTCGGCACCTGGGACCCGGACGCCGCCGAGCCGGTGGACGACCTGGGGCTGCAGGCCCACCTGGCCCAGCGCCGTCGGGCCGTGTTGCGCACAGCCACCGTCACCGGCGATGATGCCCTGCCCGGCCCGGGCGAGTCCGAGAGCCCGGAGGAGCGCCTCGACCGGGTCGAGGCCTGGCTGGGGCGCCTGCGGGCCGGGGACCACGGTGAGCCCGTGCACCAGGTTGTCGACCACCTGCTCGCCAACGGCTTTCGCCTCCGCCCACTGCAGTCCGAGCAGGCGTCGGAAGACTCACCCGACGATGCCCTCGTGCTCAGCAGTGACCGTCTCGTCCCCGGCTCCGCGGACGTCGACTCGGTGGCCGAGCCGGACCCCGAGGTGAGTGCGTTCACTTCCCGTGCCGTACCGCTTCCCGACCACCTGCAGGGCGTCCGGCGGTGGGCCCAGGACCTCGCAGATCGGTCCGGGGTGCCGGCCTTACTCGCCGGTGACCTCGCCCTGGCCGGAGAGCTTCACGACCTTGGCAAGGCCGATCCCCGCTTCCAGGCGTGGCTGCGGGAGGGTGATCTGGTGGCGGCGTCCAGCGAGCAGCTCCTGGCGAAGTCGGCAGCGGCGAGTATCGACGCTCGGGTGCGACGTCAGGCGCGAAAGCGCAGCGGCTACCCGGCGGGGGCGCGCCACGAGCTGACAAGCCTCGCCCTCGTAGCGGATCGTTCCGAGCTGCGAGCATGGGCGCACGACTGGGACCTGGTACTGCACCTCGTCGCCAGCCACCATGGTTACTGCCGGCCGTTCGCGCCCGATGCCGCCGACTCGGCGCCCGTGGAGGTGCAGGTCGAGCACGCAGGCTTGACGCTGCGCACGCGTAGCGATCACGGTCTCCAACGCCTCGATGCCGGAGTGCCTGACCGCTTCTGGCTCCTGATTCGCCGCTACGGCTGGTGGCGCCTGGCCTGGCTTGAGGCAGTGCTACGACTCGCTGACCACCGTCGAAGCCAGCAGGAGACGCTTGCCATCGCTGCAGGAGGCGGGGCATGAGCTCACTCGAGCTCACCGGTCTGACCGGCGATAACCCTCTGGGGATGCTGGCGGCCCTAGGGATTCTCGATGTCCTTGAGCGGCGGAGCCACGGAACGGTTCGCCTCCGCTGGACCGAGGAACTGGTCCCTCATGCCGTCATCAGCGGCGCCGACAACGTCGAGGACGTGCTCGAGCAGGTCGATCAGGACCGCTTGTGCTGGCTAGCTTCTCGCGTTCTGCACTGGCCACCTCCAGCGCCGCTAACCGACGTGAAGCCGGACCCGCAGACACTGTCATCCTGGCAGGTGGAGCTAGCCGAGCACGTCACTCCACAACATCGTGAAGCATCCGACCTGTGGTCTGCCCTGCTTGCAGAGGGAGCGTTCGCAGGCAAGGGTGATGCCAAGCCAACGCACCTCCACTTTACCGCTGGTCAGCAGCGCTTCCTGACGATGGTCCGAGAAATTGCAACTCAGTTGACATCGGACGACGTCCGCGAGGCATTGCTCGGGCCTTGGCGGTGGACCTCGCCGCTGCCTTCGATGGGATGGGACGGCAGCCGAGGAGAGCGTGTCTACGCCGTCCGCGGCACCAACCCGGCGACCGAGAAGCGCCTGGGGGTGCCCGGCGCCGACTGGCTCGGCTTTCTCGGCCTGACATTCCTGCCGGTGGCGCTGCGTGGCACGAAACTGCTAACAACCGGCTGCACCGAGTCGTGGAAGAAAGGCACCTTCACGTGGCCCCTCTGGAAGGTTCCACTCTCCGCGCCGGTAACACGGTCCCTGCTAAGCCGGCCAGACCTAAACCAGTTGAGCGACGAGGCCGCCGGGCGGCTGGGCCTGCTCGGCATCCGTAGATCGCCTATCAGGCGCACCGACCAGGGCGGGTATGGCAGCTTCGGGCCGTCGACACTCCTCGTCGACGCACCAAAGTCATGACCTCTCCGCTCCCGGACCTCGTTCCCGCCCGTATGGTGAACGAGTTCACCTACTGCCCGCGGTTGTTCTTCCTAGAGTGGGTGGATTCTCGCTTCGAGCACAATGCGGATACGGCGGACGGGCAGTATGTGCACCGCTACGTCGATATGGTGGCGGGCCCAGCTCCGCTTCCAGCCGAAGCGCCACTCAAGAGAGCACGGTCCCTGTCGCTGAGCGCCCCGAGCCTCGGCCTGGTCGGGAAGCTCGACGTGGTCGAGGGATCAGGTGGAGAGGTCAGCCCCGTCGAGCGCAAGCGGGGACGGGCGCCAGACAACGACGATCGTTCCTGGGAACCAGAGCGCGTGCAGTTGTGCGTGCAGGCCCTCCTGCTGCGAGATGCCGGCTTTCGGTGCACGTCGGGATTCCTCTCCTTTGCAGAGACAGGCGAACGCGTCGAGGTAGTTTTCGACGACGCGTTGGTCTCAAGAACACTCGAGCTGCTGCTCCAGCTACGCGAGGTCGCCGTCCGAGACGAGCCTCCGCCACCCTTACTGGACAGCCCGAAGTGCCCGCGGTGCTCGTTGGTCGGAATCTGCCTGCCCGACGAGACCAACGCACTCGCCGGGCGACAAGCCCTCCCTTGCGACGGATTCTCCCGCGAGACCCTGCCCCCCGGCCGGTGTATGTGACCGAACAGGGTGCCGTCGTCGGTCGAGACGGGGGCAGACTTGAGGTCCGGCGAAAGGGTGAGCTCCAGACCTCGGTCCGGCTGTTGGACGTCTCGCAGCTAGGCGTGTTCGGCAACGTCCAGGTGTCGACCCAGCTGCTGCGCGAGCTGTTCACACGCGAGATCCCGGTCTGCTGGTTCAGTTACGGAGGCTGGTTTGCCGGCATGGCACAAGGGCTGCCAAGCAAGCACGTTGAGCTGCGTCGTCGTCAAGTTGTGGTGGCCGCTCAGGGAGGGCTCGACATCGCCCGCAGAGCTGTCGCAGGCAAGATTCGGAACAGCCGCACACTGCTGAGAAGGAACTCACGAGAACCTCAACCCGTGGCACTTCAGCGACTTGCCGACGCAGAGCGAGCCGCGTTGGCCACCTCCTCCGTCGCGCAGCTGCTCGGCGTAGAAGGCGCGGCGGCTAGGACCTACTTCGAGCAACTGCCCGCCATGCTTCGCCTCGAGCACCGGCTTCCCGGCTCAGCCTTCACGTGGGAGGGACGCAACCGCAGGCCGCCCCTTGACGCGGTCAACTGTCTGCTGTCGTACGTCTATGGGCTGCTGACCAAGGACCTCACAGTCTGTGCGCTCGCCATCGGCCTCGATCCTTTCCTCGGCTTCTACCACCGCCCGCGCTTTGGCCGTCCTGCCCTTGCGCTCGACCTCGCCGAGGAGTTCCGTCCACTGATCGGGGACAGTGTGGTCCTCGGCCTGGTCAACAATGGCGAGGTCGGTCGGTCCGACTTCACCGTCCGGGCAGGTGGCGTGGGACTCACGTCCAGCGGCAGGAAGTCCGTCCTAGCCGCTTATGAGCGGCGTTTGGAACTCGAGGTCAAGCACCCGGTCTTCGGCTACCGACTCTCCTACCGACGCGTCCTCGACGTCCAGGTCCGTCTACTGGCCGCTCATCTGATGGCCGAGGTCCCCAACTACGCCGCCTTCACGACGCGCTGACATGGGCCGACGTCGATACCTCGTGGCATACGACATCCGCAACTCCACTCGGCTACGAGCGGTGCACAAGGCCATGAAGAGCTACGGCGAAGCGCTCCAGTACTCGGTCTTCCTCTGCGACCTGGACGGGACCGAGAAACCTGGCATGCTGTTTCATGTGAGCTCGTTGATCAAGCACAGCGAGGATAGTGTCGTTGTCGTCGATCTCGGCGTTGCACTCGACAGGGGCAAGCTCTGCTTCGAGTTCCTGGGCACGCATCGGCCATTGCCGGGAACTGGATCGGTCGTCGTCTAGGACATGCGAGCGCTCCGTCTGCTCGAAAACCCCGGGGAGCGCTCGTTTGCAGGTCAGAGGGTCCTCCGCTGCTACTTGACAACTCGAAGTAACAGGAGGCGAACTGACGTAGCGACACCGCTCGAAACCGTCCCCATTTTCGCAGGTCACCATACTTGCCTAGCAAGAGCGGTCCTCCCCGCTGATCAGCGGGGACCTCATTGCGGCGACAACAACGGTGGTGGTGGGCTGGCGCTGGCGAACGCGGTCCTCCCCGCTGATCAGCGGGGACCTCATTGCGGCGTGAAGTGCTGGCAGCACGCCGCTCCGCTTATCCGTGTCCTCCCCGCTGATCAGCGGGGACCTCATTGCGGCCTGCCGTGGTGGGCGCTGTTCGCATGGACAGCCGTCGTCCTCCCCGCTGATCAGCGGGGACCTCATTGCGGCGATCTGCGGGCCGGCGAGGACGGCGACCCACACCCGGTCCTCCCCGCTGATCAGCGGGGACCTCATTGCG
>JAABUU010000574.1_pt1 | contig 80937 bp, 78 predicted proteins | sample 5559301 | NCBI WGS metagenome assembly JAABUU01 (sample SAMN10711884, study PRJNA513360) | rock metagenome | isolation source: Antarctica rocks | place: Antarctica: Victoria Land, Richard Nunatak white
ACCACCGACACGAGGCCGAAGTGGAAACGCCGGGCAGACCGGCGGACCGCCGCTGCCCGGACACCATCAGAGATCCGAAAGCCTCAAGCCCGAAGATCAACTACCGGGACGGTGGATCCAGGCTCAGTCGGTCGGCAAACATTCCCGAGGTCACCAAGTCAGTGACCGGCAGGGAGTATCCGATCAACGCGACGGTGTCTGCGGCCGCCAATGCCGCGGCTGCTTGCTGCCACAACTCCCGAGTCACCGGATTGCGGTAGAAGTGTGACTTCGCGGCCGCTGGAGGTACGACAAACGGCGTCCGCCCTGGGATGGCGCCGTTTCGGACATGATCGCCGCGCGCCGACTGATCGCGACCCCACCCGCCCCCCGTAGAACCGACGATCGTCGCGCCGGTGACGTCGCCGTTTACCCACCAGCAGTCAACAGACCCGTGCAGCTTGAGCAGCCGGAACGTATCGGCCAGTGACGTTCCGATAGTGCCCGCAAGAATCGGCACGGGCGGCAGATTCTCGACCAAGTGGGTCGAGTTCACCCTGGTCGAGTTGGCCCAGTCCCAGAGCAAGCAGGAGTTGCACGCGGCCTCGACGTAGTTGAAACTGATGACGTTCAGGCGTGCTCGATGGGCGATACCGATTAGGCGGCGTAGCCACCATGGTGGCGAGTTTGCCATGGCCTCGTTCTGCCGGCTGACGAGCACCTCACGGAGGACTTCAGTGAGGCGGACGAACCAGGCTTGGTTGTGCAGGTTCTCGTCGTCACGCAGGTCCGGTTGTGGTTCCGCAAGCCGGGACAGCCACGCCTCGAAGTACCCGCCCGTGAACCCCTGCGGGGGCAGTCGAACTCCCGCATCTGCCAAGGCCCGCGCCGCCTGGTCGCCGAGCTCGTCGGTGGTGGGCATGAGCGGAGACACCGCCCGGGAAAACCCCGCCCCAAGCACCAAGCACCTGCGCGGCTGGACCTGGTCCGTCGGCACAGGAACATCCTGGCCGGCGGCTCTCGCAGATGCGCTTCCGGGTGGCGCTGAAGGCGCCCGTCGTCGCCGGGGACCGGACCACCTGTGGCATGACCCAGCCGCCGTTTCAGTCACCCGCGACGCGCCGATGCTGAGCGGCCAACCACCGCCGGTCATACCCAGTCAACACAGCGACCCGATCCACGCTATACCCCTGCCCTAGCTGTTCTGCATCATGACGTTGGTGACAGTGGTCGGGGCGAGGGTGGCTGGGGGCTGGTTTCCGATGGCGGTGTGGGCTCGGTGGTAGTTGTAGTGGATGAGCCACCGCTGGAGGTAGTCGGCGCGCTGGGCTTCTCTGAGGTCCAGGGTCGGGCGTAGGCGAACTCGGCGCCCAGGGTCCGGTTGTAGCGCTCGACCTTCCCGTTGGTCTGGGGGTGGTGGGGGCGGGTGAACCGGTGCCGGGCTCCGTCGGGCAGCGCCGCGTCGAACAGCTGCGAGCGGTAGCAGCTGCCGTTGTCGGTGAGGACCTTCTCCACGGTGATGCCGTGGGCGCCGAGAAACGCGGTCGCCCGGCGCAGGAACCCGGCCGCGGTGACCGCCTTCTCATCGGCCAGGGACTCGGTGTAGGCGAGCCGGGTGTGGGCGTCGACGGCGCTGTGCCAGTAGCGGTAGCCGACCCGTTCCCGGCGGGCCGCCTTGTCCTGGGTGCTGCCGCGGCCGTGGACCCGCCACCCGCCGCCGGTCGGGATCGCCCCGATCTTCTTCACGTCCATGTGGACCAGCTGACCTGGCCGGTCGGTCTCGATTCGCCGCACCTGGCGGTGGCTGTTGCCGGTCACGTCGAGGTCCCGGAGCCGGCTGATCCCGAGCCGGCGCAGCCACCGGTGCACGGTCGCCGCGGACACGTCGATGCCGTCCGCGGCGAGCTCATCCACGATCAGGCGCGGCGGCAGCTTCCGGTCCCGGCGCAGCACCTCGATCCGCGCGACCACCCCCGAGTCGAGCTGGTGTGGGCTGCGGTGCGGGCGGCTGGACCGGTCCGCCAGCGCCGCCTCCCCACCGGCCCGGAACCGGCTGACCCACTTCCGGACGGTGGCCCGGGCGAGCCGGGACTCCGCCGCGACGTGCGCCTGTGGGCGGCCCTCCTCCAGGACCCGGGCGACCAGACGACGACGGCCTTCAGCGGTCAACGGGGCGTTAGCGTGCACGGGACGGGTCTCCTTCGGCGGGTGCGGTTGTGTGGTAGCTCCACACCCAACCGGGGAGACCCGTCCCCGTTCAACCCGCGCCGCCGAACCCGCTGGTCACAACCTCATGACATGCAACAGCTAACGCCCCGTTGACCGCCGAAGGTCGCCGCCGTCTGGTCGCCCGGGTCCTGGACGAGGGACGCCCGCAGGCCCACGTCGCGGCGGAGTCCCGGCTGGCCCGGGCCACCGTCAACACATGGGTGGGCCGGTTCCGGGCCGGGGAGACGGCGTTGGCGGACCGGTCCAGCCGGCCGCATCGCAGCCCGCCCCGGCTCGGCCCGGCGGTGGTGGCGCGGATCGAGGCGCTGCGCCGGGACCGGAAGCTCCCACCCCGGCTGATCGTGGACGAGCTCGCCGCCGACGGCATCCACGTATCCGCCGCCCACGGTCCACCGGTGGCTGCGCCGGCTGGAGATCAGCCGGCTCCGGGACCTTGACGTCACCGGGAACAGCCACCGCCAGGTCCGGCGGATCGTCACCGACCGCCCAGGTCAGCTCGTCCACGTGGACGTGAAGAAGATCGGGGCGATCCGCCACCGGCGGCGGGTGGCGGGTCCACGGCCGCGGCAGCACCCAGGACCTCGCCGCCCGCAGGGAGCGGGTCGGCTACCGGTACTGGCACTGGGCGGTCGATGCCCACACCCGGCTCGCCTACACGCCAGTCCCTGAACGATGAGAAGGCGGTCACCGCGGCCGGGTTCCTCCGCCGAGCCGCCACGTTCTTCACCGCCCACGGCATCACCGTCGAGAAGGTCCTCACCGACAACGGGTCCTGCTACCGCTCGCACCTGTTCGACGCGGCCCTACCCGACGGCGCCCGGCACGCGTTCACCCGCCCCCACCACCCCCAGACCAACGGGAAGGTCGAGCGGTACAACCGGACCCTGGGCGCAGAGTTCGCCTACGCCCGACCCTGGACCTGCGAAACCCAGCGCGCCGACTACCTCAGCCGCTGGCTCATCCACGACAACTACCACCGAGCCCACACCGCCATCGGCAACCAGCCCCCGGCCACCCTCGCCCCGACCACTATCACCAACGTCATGCGCAGAACAGCTAGCCCTTCTCGGCGCCTTCGTTGGCACCGGCGATGAACCGTTTCTGAAAAATGAAGAAGACGACCGCGACGGGGATCGTCATCAGCAGGGCGGCGCCGAGTTTGATCGGGTAGTTCGCGGCGGACCCGAGTTGGCCGGAAACCAGGGACGCGACCCCGACGGGCAGGGTGTCCAGGCTCGGGCTCTGGCGGGCGACGATCATGTGCGCCAGCTCGTTCCAGGAACCCTGAAAGCTGAGAACCGTGAGGGTGATGAGCGACGGCCGCGCCATGGGCAGCACGATGGACCAGTAGGTCCGGAAGATCCCGGCTCCGTCGATGTGGGCGGCTTCCTCGATCGAGACCGGGATGGAGGAGAAGAACTGGCGCATGATGAACACCCCGGCGGCGTCGGCCATCAGCGGGACAATCATGCCGGAGTAGGAGTCGAACATCCCGAGCTGGTTGAGGATGAGGAACTTTGGGATGAGCAGTACCACCCCGGGGACGGCCATGACGGCGATGATGGCGCCCATCAGCGCACCTCGGCCGCGGAAATGCAGCCGGGCGAGGGCGTAGCCGGCGAGGGAGTCAAAGAACACCCGGCCGCCGGTCACGAATACTGCGACGACGATGCTGTTGGCGAACCAGCGGGGAAAATCTGACTGCGCCAGTACCCGCAGCGCGGCCAGCGTCGGATGGGCCGGGACCAGCGACAGCGGATGCGCTGTCGCGTCGGATTCAGACTTGAAGGTGGTGGCCAGCTGGATCAGGAACGGGAAGATGTAGAGCGCCGCGACGCCGATGAGAACCGCATACACGGCCACCCGACCGGCCGGTACGCGCCGAAACCGGCGACCCGGGTCGCGTTCGAGCCGGCCGCCCCGCGGGAGGACCGTGCTCATGGGGGTCCCTCCGCCGTCGCGCCACGGACCCGTCGCCGCTGGATGCGCCGTTCCTCGCGCCGCGCCCGGGTGTCGGACCAGTCGCGGGTGGCGAGCCGCTGCAGCAGCGTCAGGACGACGATGAGCGCGAACAGCAGGAACGCGATGGCCGAGCCCTGACCCCACTGCTGGCCCTGGAAGGACGTCTGGTAGCTCAGGAACGCCGGGGTGACGGTCGTCCCACCCGGGCCGCCCTGGGTGCCGGCGGCGAACACCTGGTCGAACAGCTGCCAGGAGCCGATGATCCCCAGAGTGAGCACGAGGACGGTGGTCGGCCGCAGGATGGGCAGAACTACCTGCCGCAGCTTTGCCCACCGGCCGGCGCCGTCGATGTCGGCGGCCTCCTGAATGTCGGTGGGCACGTTCTGCAACGCCGCCAGGTACATGAGCATGTAACCGCCGGCCGAGGTCCAGATGACCAGGATGATAAACACGATCATGCCGATCGAGGGTCCGGCCAGCCAGTCGTACCACGTGGTTCCGAGGAAGCCGTGATCCACCAGCGCGGCCGGCTGGCTATCCGCGCCGACGAGGTGCAGCGCCGCAAGGACCACCCATACCAGACCGGTCGGGTCGTTCGTCCAGTTGGGTCCGGTGACCCCGAACAGCCGCAACAGGCCGTTGACCGAGCCGTCGACGGCGAAGAGGAACAAGAACAGCACCGTGATCGCCACCGAGCTCGTCACGGTCGGGAAGTAGTAGGCGGTCCGGAAGAAGCTGCGGCCCTTGAGGCGTCGATTGTTCACGACGAGGGCCAGGGTCAGGGACAGCACCGTCTGGATCGGGACCACAAACAAGACGAAGTAGAAGTTGTTGCGAATGGACAAGGAGAAGTTGGACTCGTTGAGGCTGCCCGAGGACAGGATCGCGTGGTAGTTGCGCCCTCCGACGTAGTGCACCCCGGTGGACAGCGGTGACCCGGTCCCAGACCAGTCCGACACGCTGACCCAGGCTGCCATCAAGATCGGGGCGAGCAGGAAGAGTCCGAGAATCACCAGCACCGGCGCGACGAACAGCCAGCCGGCGAGCCCCTCGTGCCCCCGAATCCGGCCACCGCGGCCGTGACCCCGCCGCCGCGGCACCGGGGCCGGCGTCGCCCCCGACGAGCCGGTGTCCCGGATGCGAACCGCCGGAGTGGCTACCGACATCAGGCGGTGATCGCGGCGGCGGTGTTCTTCTGCAGCCGCGCCAGGATCGCCGACGGCGCCTGCGTGCCCAGCGATGCCAACTGGGTGTCGAAGTCGGCGAGCACACTGGTCATCGATGACAGCGTGACCACGCCCTGCGCGTAGGCGGCCTCATCGGCGAACGCCTTCTGTGCCGGGAAAAGCTTGACGTAGTCGGCGGTGAGCGCGGTCCGCGAGGGCATCGTCCCGACCTGCTTGGCAATCGACAACTGGGACGTGGTCGAGCACAGATACTTCACCAGGCTCACCGCGGCGGCCTGGTAGGGGCTCTTTTGGGCCACGCCCCAGGCATTGGCGAAGGAGATGGTGCCCGCGCCCGCGGGCCCCTTGGGGAGGACCGTCGTGACGTAGGAGATGCCGGGGTAGTCACTGGTCATGGTCGAGGCGATCCAGTTGCCCTCGATGGTCATTGCGGCCTTGCCGGTCCCGAACGCCTGGCCGCCCCACGTGGCCCCGACGTCACTTGCCCACTTCAGCGTGCCGGCCGACAGCAGGGACTTGACGTAGGTGAGCGCCGCGAGGTTGGCCGCGGAGTCGGCGATGGCCTTGGTCTGGTCGGCGTTGACGTACCAGCCGCCCGCCTGGCGCATGAACGCCCCGACCCGGTCCCGGGACGCGCCCATGGACAGCCCGACAACCTTACCGGTGGTCAGCTTCTTCGCCACCGAAGCGAGCTGGGCCCAGGTGGTTGGGTAGTCCCTGGCGGTGAGGCCGGCGGCTTTCCACAACCGGGTGTTGATCTGGAGCGCGAGGGTGGAGAAGTCCTTGGGTGCGCAGTAGACCCGGCCCCCGTTGGTGTACAGCGAGGTCAGGTTCGGGTAGAAGCCGTCGGCGGTGAGCTGGTCCGCGTAGGGGTAGAGGTTCCCTGCCTTTACGTAGCTCTGGAACGTAGCCGGGTCGACGTAGAACACATCGGCCGGCTTGTTCGCCGCGAAGCCCTGCGCGAGCTGCTGCGGCAGGTTCGACGCGGGCAGCACCGTGACCTTCGCCTTGGCCGTGGCGGCCCAGGCGTTGCACAGGGACTGCAGGTTGGCCGTCTCGGCGGCTCCGGACGAGCCGAACAGGACGGTCAGTTTCTGGGTGCCCGTCGTCTGCTGAGGTGCGCTCGAGGTCTTCGCGGTGCTGGTGAAGCTGCTGCCGCCGCAACCGGCGGCGGCGAGCAGGCCGGCGGCGGCCGCGGTCAGGCCGGCGCGGCGGGAGATGTCAGTCATCGGGTCCTCTGTCCTGGGTGGTCGGTGGGAGTTGGTTGATCGGTGCGGCCGGCGGGGGGCCACTGGACGCCCGCGGAATGAAGACCGGGGCGAGCAACCGCTGGCCTGGTGGCCCCGTTTCGCGGGCGCCGGCTGCCGCGGCCCGGACCTGGTCGTCGAGCAGCTGCAGGCAGTTCTCGGCCGCAGCAGCGACGGGCTGGGCGACGCTGGCCAGCCCCACCGCGGCCGCCACCGGCGTGTCGTCGAAGCCGACGACCGCCACGTCCGCGCCGGAACGCAGGCCCCGCTCCCGCAAGGCCGCCACCACGCCGAGAGCGAGGGAGTCACTCGCGCACACGAACGCCGTGATCGGGGAGAGCCGGGCGCCGTCCAGGAGTTGGTGGGTGAGGCGGGCGCCGGTGCCCATCCCGTCCTCGCCCGCGGCCTCGAGGCCGGTGACCCGCGGGCCGTGGGCGCGTATGCCATCGCGCCACCCGGCCCGGCGGTCATCGCCCGCCCCGGGTTCCGTCGGCCAGCCCAGGAACGCGATCCGGCGGTGGCCCGCGCCGACGAGGGCGTCGACCGCGGCCCTGGTCCCGGCTGCGCCGTCGACGTCGACCCATGCGTGCTCCCGCGGTGTGCCGGCCCCACCTCCCGGCGACGACCCGTTCCCGCCGCCGGCCCGTGGGTTACCCCACGGCCGGCCGAAGGTCACGAACGGCACCGCGTGCCGGGCGAGCCAGTCGGTCCGCAGGTCACCGTGATGGGTGCCGGTGACGACGAAGGCGTCCAGCCCGTGCCCGGCCCGAGCGCTTCGTACTCGTCGATCTCCGCGGCGTCGTCATGGGCGGCGAACAGCAGCACGCGGTAGCCCAAACGCTGAGCCGACTCGGTGATCGCATGGCGGAACAGGTCCAAGACGACCCCGTTCACGCCGTCGCGCACCGGCTCGATCCGGATCCCGACGATCCGGGAACGCCTTGTCCGCAGCTGCCGGGCCGCCTCATCAGGGTGGTAGCCCAGCCGTCCGATCGCGTCCCGGACCCGCGCCAGAGTCGGGGCCGCAACCCGGTCCGGGGAGTTGACCGCGTTGGACACGGTCTGGCGGGAGACCCGCGCCTCCCGGGCGACGGTTTCCAACGTCGGACGTCCAACCACCACGCAGTCACCCCCTCGTGACTCAGCCTCACCGCCGGGCTCGGTACACCCGGCCCGCCGCGATTCCCACCCCATACCGGCTGAGTACCGGCAGCAGTTGGATCGATCAAAATCGTTGCTGCCCGTAATGTCGTCCCCGCTGGTGCAGCTGTCAAGGGACGCGCTGCCCGCGCGGTGGTCGCGACCAACAGACCGGAACGGGGACAACTGAGGTGGGTATCACCGACACGGGACACCCGAGCCGGTCTCCACATCCGCCGGACCCCGGCCGGCCGCTCCAGCCCGCGTTGCATGACCTGCTTACCGCGGTCCGCGGTCCCACGGCGGCGCTGTCGGGGCGGGACGGGCAGATCCGACCGACGGGCGCCCACGGGGTGTTTCACGCCGATCTGCGGGTGCTGTCGGCAGCGGTGCTGACCGTCGACGGCCGTGAGCCCGAGTCGATCGCCGCGACCATCCGAGGGGCGGACACCGTGTGGTGTGCCGCGCTGGTCCGGGAGGCCGGTGACGAGGGCGCGGACCCGACCGTCCGAGTCGACCGGGAGCGCCGCGTCCGGCCCGGGGTGGTGACCGAGACGATCCGCGTCTGCTCAACCGCGGCGGCGACCCAGCACCTCTTGGTCGAGATCACGGTAGCCGCCGACCTCGCGCCGGTCGAGGAGGTGAAGGCCGGCGTGCGCCGGCCGGCGGTCCGACCCGGAGGCGGCCCGGTCGAGTCGGTGATACCAACGTCAACCTCGGAGGAGCCGGTAACCGCTGATACCGGTGTCCCGGCAGTGACCGCTGAGGGCGGTGCCCCGGCAGTGACCTGGCGGACCCCGGCGGTCACTACCCGGGTCATCGCGCCGGGCGCTGCCGTCGCCGTCGACACCGCCGGAGCCGTCCTCCGCTGGGAGTTGACCGTCCCGACTGGGGTGACGCACACGCTCAGCTGGTCCTCGACGACTGACGACCACGGCGCGGTCGTCGTGGCCACCGGGGCGGCGCCGGTGTGGTCCGTGCCGGTCGTGCGGGCCGACGACCGTCGGCTCGTGGCGCTCGTGGAACAGGCCCTCGCCGACCTCGACGCGCTGCGCATGGCGACCGCAGCGGACCCGGGTGCGGAGTTCCTGGCCGCCGGGTCGCCCTGGTACGCCACCCTCTTCGGCCGCGACAGCATCTGGGCGGCTCGGATGCTGCTGCCGCTGGGCACCGGCCTGGCCCTAGGCACCCTGCGGACCCTGGCCGGTCTCCAGGGCACCCGGAACGACCCGCACACCGGCGAGGCGCCCGGCAAGATCCTCCACGAGCTGCGCCGCGCTGGCGGCGGCGCCGTCGCCCCGGAAAGGCCCGGCGGGGCCCGGCTGCCGCCGGCCTACTACGGGACCGTCGATGCCACCCCGCTGTGGGTCCTGCTGCTTCACGACGCCTGGCGGGCCGGGTTGCCGGACGCGGACGTCGAGCCCCTACTGGACACGGCCGAGCGGGCGCTGGGCTGGATCGCCGCCGCGGCGTCGCCGGCGACCGAGCCCGGGGACGGCGAGGCGGTCCGGCCCGGCGCCCTGTCCGGCCACCACGGCTTCATCGCCTACGTCGACCGCCACGGCACGGGACTGTCCAACCAGGGCTGGAAGGACTCCGCGGACTCGGTGCGTTTCGCCGACGGGAGCCGGGCCGTGGCGCCCATCGCGCTGTGCGAGGTGCAGGGCTACGCGGTCGAGGCAGCGTTCGCCGGGGCGGCGCTCCTCGACGCCTTCGGGCGGTCCGGCGCCGACCGGTGGCGGGCCTACGCCCGGGCGCTGACCGGCCGGTTCCGGGACAGGTTCTGGGTGCACGACCCCGCCGGTGACTACCCCGCCATCGCCCTCGACGCGACGGGCCGCCGGGTGGACACGGTGACGTCGAACATCGGGCATCTGCTGGGGACCGGGATCCTCGACGCGGCTGGGACGGCGGACGTGGCCCGCCGGCTCACGGGTCCCGACCTCGACTCCGGGTACGGCCTGCGCACGCTGTCCGCCGCCGCTCGCGCCTACTCACCCCTGAGCTACCACTGCGGCTCGGTGTGGCCGCACGACACCGCGATCACGGTCGCGGGCCTAGCCCGGACGGGTCACGGTGACGCCGCGGCGTCACTCGTTGAGGGGCTCCTGGCGGCCGGGGCGGCCTTTGACGGGCGGCTGCCCGAGCTGTGGAGCGGGGACGCCCGCTCGGTCGCCGACACCCGCGAGTCCGGCGCACCCGGCGTCCCGATGCCGGTGCCCTACCCCGCGGCGTGCCGGCCGCAGGCCTGGTCCGCGGCGGCCGCGGTGTCGCTGCTCACGTCGGTCCTCGGGCTCGACGTCGACGTGCCGGCGGGGGTCGTCCGACTGCGCCCGATGCGGCCCAGCCCGGTCGGAGCCCTACATGTGCGGGGACTGCGCATCGGCGGCGGCGAGATCGAGGTGGCCGTCGACGCGGCCGGCACGGTCGTGGCGCCCACCGCGGCGTCGGTGGCCGCACTCGGCCTGCGCCTCGCCGACCGCCAAACCGCCGCGGCGGACGAGGTCAATGAGGCCGACGAAGCGGTGAGTGCCTGAGCAGCCCGGATGGGTCGAGTCTCAGCCCCGCAGGGGCGTGGGGTTGCTCCCACGGACCCGTCCGCACGGGTGCCCGCTGAGCGGGGCGCCCGTGACCGCGCCGCCCGACTCCCTACCTCGTCAGGGCGAGCATCGCCTGCGCGGCAGCGAAGTACTTGTTGTTCCCCAGGTCCGCCACCGTCTTGATGTCGAACGCCGCTTGTAGGTGCTCGGCGTCGCTGTCGGTAACCCCGGTCAACGCGCTCAGCGGCGCGGCCAGGACCTCAGCGAGGGTCTTGTCCTCGTAGGCCTTGTCCAGGTACTTCGACAGGTCGGCGGTCACAGCCACAGCAGTCGCTCCAAACGTGAAGGGGTGGGGGTGCGCACCGTGTCAGGGCGCGCGCCCCGCACCAGCTGCACCGCGCCGAACACCATCCTGCGGAACACGAACGCGAACCTGCACCGCCGTCAACGGCCGGTCACGATCGGCGACTGGGAACTCATCCGGTCCGCACGGCCGGCGTTCGAGAGCTGAACTGCCGGGTGCAGAGGACAGCGGCCGGGACACAGTTCCGTGCGGTCGCGGCGTGCGTGATCTACCTATCGTCCGGCTCGACCGATCACGCCAACTTCTACGGGTCTTGGCAGACACAGGGCGATCCCCTCAGCTCTCTGGCGACCTGTGGGAGCGGATGGTCGTTCTCCTCGGCCAACGCCCAGACGCGGTAGCTCCCGGCCATGGCGATGCTCCGGTGACCCGGTAGCTGCGACGTACTCTCCGGGTCGTCGACGGCGACTGGACGGGAGCGCGGGTGTGTCCGCTGCAGTGGTGTTGGACGGGGTGTCGAAGCGCTACCGACTGGGTGACGGGTCCTGGTTGGCGGCCGCGGACAGGGTGTCCTTGCGGATTGGTGCTGGCCGGCGGACGGCGCTGGTCGGGCCGTCGGGTTCGGGGAAGTCGACGTTGCTACACCTGATCAGCGCGATCGACGTCCCGAACCAGGGGCGCATCACGGCGGGGGACGTCGAGGTCACCGCTCTGGGCAGGTGCCGATTGGCGGATTTCCGGGCCGGGGTCGGCTTCATGTTCCAGCAGTTCCACCTGCTCGCGGCGCTCACGGTCGTGGACAACGTCGCCGCGCCGCTGGTGATGCGCGTCCCGGTCAGGCAGGCGCGGGCCCGGGCAGGACTCGCCGACCGGGCAGGCGGCCGGCCCCGACAACTGTCCGGGGGCCAGCAGCAGCGGGTAGCGATCGCCCGCGCGCTGGTGGTGCAGCCGTCGCTGCTGCTGGCCGACGAGCCCACCGGGAACCTGGACTCGACCACCGCCGCGGACGTCATGCAGGTGCTCGGTGACGTCCAGCGGCGGTTCATGACGACGCTGGTGATCGCGACGCACGACGCGGGGGTCGCGACAAGGTGCGACGACGTGGTCGAGGTCTGGGACGGCCGCGCCCGAATGACCACCGCCGACGGAGTCGGCTGATGCGGTCACTGGTCGCGTTTGCGTGGGCGCACCTATGCGGCGACTGGCGGCGGACCGTCCCGGCAGCCGTCGCGGTCCTGCTGGCTGTGACGAGCTTCGTGGTGCTCACCGGCACGGTGCGGTCTCAGCGGGGTGTCGGACGTCGATCCGGAAGATGGTCACGGAGATGACGGTGGCGGCGGTGTCGGTCAGGCGGGCGCGGCGGAGCTGAACAGGTGCTGCAGGACCCAGCGTGCGCCGGTGGCGGTTCAGGTCCTGTCGGTGGTGGCGGGCCCGGCCACCGGGTGGTGGCCGGGCTCACCGGGGACACCAGCTCAGCCGTTGGTCTTCGTCTCTGAGGCGAGCAGGTTGAGGTAGGCGGCGCGGGTGTTCGGACCGACGATCCCGTCGGGCGCGATGTGCTCGCGCTTCTGCAGGGCGACGGTGAGGCCCTCGGTCGCGGGCCCGAAGCTGCCGTCGACCCGGACCGTCCCGAGGCCCCCGCCGCGGCCGGCCGCGGTGGAGAGGTTGTCCAGGTCGGTCTGCCACACGCGGACGGCCTGTCCGTGGTCCCCCCGGCGCAGGATCGGCTGGGCGGACGGGGCGGGCGAGCCATGCAGCGCGGTGGTCATGGCGATACGAGTGTTCGGTCCGACGACGCCATCCCCGGAGAGGTGGGCGTAGCGCTGGAAGGCGCGGGTAGCGGCCGCTGTCCGGGGGCCGTAGACGCCGTCGGTGGCGAGGTGCGGGACGCCGGCGATCTTCCCGGCGACCCGGTCGATGTCCTGCTGCCAGGTGCGGACATCCGAGCCGTGGTCACCGACCACGAGCAACCGGGTCGAGGCCGCGGTGGGGATCTGCGCGGTCTGGGCGGTGGGGGTGGCGCTGGCGGCCGGGGCCGTTGCGAGGGCGCCGAAACCGAGCGCGGCAACGGCGGGCACGGCGACAGCGGTCATGATCCTGGTGCGGTTGAACATAAAGGGTCCCATCTGTTCGACATCTCCCGGGGTTCCCCGGAAGCCTGCACACCTTCGATGCCAGCCAGGACAGGTCGGTTCAGACCGCGCGGGCACGGATGGCCTCGGCGATCCCCAGGCCCGTCACCGCGACACGTCCACCCAGATGCAGCGTGTCGAGTACCCGGTGCAGTGGAGGGTCCGGCCAAGACACGAACACCGTTGAAGCGGGCGATCACCGACGCGGCCGCGACCGCGAAGATCGTCGTGCACCAGAGAACAATTCGGTGCACGGCTCACTGAAGGTGTGGGCCGAGCTACGCCGGCAAGGCGATAGGGGACCACAACACCCCTGGTGGATAACTGCCGTCATGCTTACCCGCTTAGCTCCGTTGGGGGTTTTTCCTGGTTCCGGGTCCGGTCGTGACGATCTGGTGGTGGGTCGTGGGGGGTTGGTTGGTTCCCAGGCCGAGCAGGGTTTGGAAGGCAGCCATGGGCACTCGTCGACGGTTGAACCGGAACACGTACTCGTCGAGGTAGACCTGTAGATGCTCGGCGGACACCCCGTGGTGGGTGCCCAGGAGCCAGCTCTTGAGGTTGGAGATCACCCGGTGGACTCGAGGGAGGAGTTCTCCCGGATCCTCGCCGAGGGCGCGGGCCGCGCGCTGGCTGCGACGGTCGTGGAGGTAACCGACCGCGTCGAGCCCGTGGTATCCCTGCCAGCCGTCGGTACAGATGGTCGTGCCTTCGGCGATGGTGGCGGCGATGAAGGCGCGCAGGGTGTTCCCGGAGGCGTCGGGTATGACCTGCATCCGCACCCTTCCGCAGCCCGCGCCGTGAGCTTGGACGGCGATGACGACCAGCGCCTTCGCTCCGCGGGCGCGACCGCCGCGCAGGCCGACCTCCTGGCCGCCGATGTAGCACTCGTCGACCTCCACGGTGCCGTGTAGGAGGGTCCGGTCCGGGTTGACCATCGCCCGCCGCAGCTTGTGCAGGATCACCCAGGTGGTCTCGTGGCGGTCGATCCCGAGCTGGCGGCCCAGCTGGGTCGCCGAGATCCCCGGGGTCGCCGTCGTCATCAGGTAGGCCGCCCAGAACCACAGGTGCAGCGGCGTGCGGGTGCGGTGGAGCACCGTCCCAGCGGTCACCGACGTCTGGTGCCGGCACGACACGCACTGCCAGAGCAGCCGGCGAGGTAACTCCGTCGCGTCGGCTGACCCGCATCGGGGACAGCGGAAGCCGTCTGGCCACCGGCAGGCGAACAGGTACGCCCGCATGCCCCGTCATCGGGGAAGCTGGCCTGGAACTCCACGATCGTCCGCGGGAACGCCGGCCTCGGCATCCACCCAACGTAGCGGAGTTAAGCGGGTAAGCATGAGCGGGGTTATGCGGCCTGTGCTGCCCGCGGGGTCGGGGGGGACCCCGGTCAGCCACGCCAGCGCGCGGCGGTGGGCGTTCAGCGGGCTGGGGTGCGGTGTGGTGCCCGAGCTGTGCCAGATGGTCAGTACCCCGGCTGCGGCTCCGGCCGCGTTGGGGCTGCCTGAGGCGGACCCTGATCGATGGTCGCGTCTGCCGTGTGTCTGGGTCCGGCGCCAAGCGGCCGTTGAGGGCAGCGGATGGCACCGTGACGGCTCGGTGAGGTGTCCGCAGTCGGGGTTTGGCCGTCGAGCCGCGCCCGGTGAGCGCTGTTGCTGGCACGAGAGCACGGGCACTGGGCACCCTGGAGCGCGACCTGGGCCGCGCGCGGAGGGTCAGAACGGGAGGGCCGCAGGCGCGCGGATGGCCTCGATGAGATGGGTCATGCCGGGGGTGTGGGCAGCCTCGAGAAGGGCGGTGGAAAGGGTGGCGTCGTGGGTGGGGCGTGCCCGTTGCAGCAGCGCGAAGCCGTCAGAGGTGACTTCGCTGTAGATCCCGCGGCGGTCGTCCGGGCACAGGCAGCGGGTGAGCAGGCCGCGGTCTTCCAGTCGGGTCACCAGGCGGGTGATGGCGGCATGGCTCATCGCCATCGTGGTGGCGAGCTGGCCCATGCGCAGGTGGTAGTCCTGCTGGCGCGAGAGCAGGTCCAGCACTCCGTACTCGCTGACGCTGAGCTCGACGTCGTCCTGCAGTGCGCGTTCGAGGCGGGCCGCGATGCGGGTGTGCAGGATCGCCAGCCGGCGCCAGCCCTCGACCTGGGCCTCGACGTCACGGTCTGCCAGCAGCACGGTGCGCTCCCTCAGTGAAGCGGAGCCGGGTGAACCGTTCCGCGGCGACACTATCTGTGCCGACAAGGATTGTCCCTCGCCGGCGCAGACAGCGACTGTGCTGACCGCGGGGACTCAGGCGGCCGCGGGGACCCGTTCGGATGCGACGACGGCCGTCTTGCTGCTCCGAGCCATCGTGCCGACCAGGACGGTCACCAGAGCGCCGGCGCTCAGTGCGGCACTGGTCCACAGCGGGGAGACGTAGCCGAGACCGGCGGCGATGGCCAGCCCACCGATCCACGCGCCGATCGCGTTGCCGATGTTGAGGGCGGCGATGTTGGCCCCCGAGGCCAGGGTCGGGGCGTCCTCGGCGTAGGTCATGACTCGGGTCTGCAGCCCCGGGGCGGTGGCCAGGCCGACGGCGCCGAGCAGGAACAGCGACACGAGCGTCATGACGGTGCTGTGAGCGGTGAGCGCGAAGACCACGAGCACGACGGTGAGCAGGGCGACGGTGGCGATCAGCGACCCGGACAGTGACCGGTCGGCGAGCTTGCCGCCGACCAGGTTCCCGATGAAGGTGCCCACGCCGAACAGCACGAGCAGCCACGGGACGGTGCTGGCGGCGAAGTGGGTTACGTCGGTGAGGACGAAGGCGATGTAGGTGAAGGCGCCGATGACGCTGCCGAAGGTCAGGACGCTGAGCAGCACCGATATCCACACCTGGGAGCGACGGAAGATCCGCACCTCGGCACGGAGGCTGGTCGCGGCCGGTTTCCCGGTCGCGGGGACGAGCAGCTGGATCGCAATCATGGTGATCACACCGATGACGGTGAGCGCCCAGAACGTGGATCGCCACCCGGCCTGCTGGCCGAGGAAGGTGCCCAGCGGGACACCGATCACGGTGGCCACGGTGAGGCCGCCGAACATCAGGGCGATCGCGGACGCCCGCTTGTTGACCGCGACCATGTCGGTGGCCACGACCGCGCCGATGCCGAAGAAGGCGCCGTGGCAGAGCGCGGCGACCAGCCGCCCGGTCATCAGCACCCCGTAGGACGGTGCGAGCGCTGAGATCAGGTTGCCGGCGATGAACAACACCATCAGCGTGACCAGCGACTTCTTGCGGTCCAAGCGCGAGATGGCTGCGGTGAGCACGATCGCCCCGACCGCGACGCTCAGCGCGTACGCGGAGACGAGGTATCCGGCGGTCGACCCACTGACCTGCAGGTCGGTGGCCACCTCGGGCAGCAGCCCGACGATCCCGAACTCCGTGAGGCCGATGCCGAAGCCGCCCAGGGCCAGGGCGAGCAGTCCGATGGGCACAAGATTCCCCTTCGCGTTGGAAGACCCTCAGGGCCGACACGGCCCGAAGCTGATGCAGGCAGCGATGCCCACAACCGTTGCACACGCGGCCTATCGTTGCAAGCTTATTATCAGCGCGTGGAACGAGCTGTGGAGGTGCAGGTGCAGGTCAGGTAGTGGTCCGCGCTGAGTAGGTCGATGTCGTGTGCTCGGCGGGGGTCCGCGGCGATGCGTGTGTGCCCGACGTTGCGCTGGGCCGAAGGAGCGGGACGGCGGCCGGTCGCTCGCAGGTGCGCTGCTATGGCGGACCGCAGAGTGGTCGGGTCGGCTCCGGCCGCGAGCCGGACCCCGCCCTGGTGCTCCCCGCCGCCCGTCGGCGACTCGGTCGCCGTGTCCAGGAGGTGGTCTGCGAGATCGGCCACGGTGATCACGCTGTGGCGTGCCGTCCCGCACACAGCCCAGCCGAAGGCGGCGACGAGGTCGGCCGCGCGGGGGATCACCCAGCGGTCGCCCGGCCCGATCACCAGATGAGGCCGGATGACAGTGCCGCCGGCGGCGAGCACGCGATGGTCCCCGGCCAGCCGGGTCCGACTGAGGACCGAAGTCGGCGCTTCGGGCAGCGTGTGGATGTCTTCGCCCTGCCATGGGCCCGCGCCGTGGACCGCGGCGGTGCTCAATGCGACTAGACGCGCACCTGCGCGCGTCGCTTCGTCCGCGAGCGCTCCGGCGCCTGTGTCGTTGACCGCCGCCAGCTCCGTTGGGGTTCCGGTGATCTGGTGTCCGAGGTGGATGACTGCGTCGCAGTCCCCGGCGAGCCCGCGGACCGTGGCCGGGTCCGACAAGTCGGCGTGGACGATCTCGTCGGTGGCCCGGCAGGGTGAGGGGGTGCGGTGGGTGGTCCAGCGCACCTGGACGTGTGGGCGGCGAGCCAGCGCGCTGGCTACTGCCCGGCCGGTGAAGCCGGAACCACCGACGACCAGCAGTCGCGTCACGGCGAGGTCATCGTGAGGTGGATCGCCGTGCGCCCGTCCTGGCGGATGTCCACGCCCACAGTGGGTCCAGTGACACCGATCGCTACCTCGGCGTCGGGCTGCAGTTCGATGTAGTAGGAGAACTCAGCGTTAAAGCTGCGGGGTTGACGACCGGTGGCGAGGACATGAGCTTGGCGGGCGGCTTCGAGGGCGACCATCCCCGGTAGGTGGTCTCCGGGATGGTCGAACAGCACCGGGTGCCCGGTGTCGACGGCGATCCGTAGGCCGCCGCTTGGGTCACGGCCCAGCACCACGTCGGCCGGGTCATCGCGGCCGACCGCTGCGCAGGCCAGTCGGGGGAGCGGACTGACGTAGGAGGAGGCCGGTCCAGCGCTTGGGCGCAGGCGTCGGTAGAGCTGGGGTGAGACGACGGTAAGTCGACCTTGACCGCGAGCGAACACGCGGTCGTGTTCGAGGAAGTCCAGGTCGAGGACCATCGAGCGCAGTGCCCCGGATGCCGCCCGCAGCGGCCGGCAGGAGGTGAGGACCTCCACCGCGGTATCGGTGTGGGGGGCGGACGCAGGGCCCCCGATGTCGGCGTCGAGTCCGGTCATGATGAACGACCAGTCAGCCGGGACGCCGTAGGCGACGTGCGGCAGCAGCAGACCGACTTGGCGGACCGCCTCGCCAAGGGTCATCACGTCATGGACGTAAACGGCGGTGTCGGCCTGAGGCCGGTAGTAGGAGTCGACCGCTTTAGAGGGTCGCAAGCGGACGGTGAACTGGTCCTGTCCCGCGGGCGACCAGTCCTGCACCAGACAGGCGGACTTCCGCGTCTTGTGGACGGCCGTATGGATCTCGTGGTCGCGCGCTCGATCGACGTCGACCGGAGAGCTCGCCACACGCGTAGTTCGGTGTGGACATCTCATCCTTGGGTACTCGCTGGGAGGTAGAACCGCACATGCGGTTTCATAGCTGTATGATGACACGTCCGAGTGGGGGAGTGCAAGAGGCTGTGAGCTGCGTGCTCAGGATGTGATGGGGCGATGCAGGATCGGGCGCGCGAGACGCGCGAGGCAGTGCTCCAAGCTGGAGCCACGGTGTTCGAGCGTCACGGCTACGCCGCGGCGACGATCGCGCAGATCCTGACCGAGGCCCAGGTGACCAAGGGGGCGATGTACTTCCACTTCGACTCCAAGGAGAGCCTGGCCAACGCGATCATCGCCGAGCAGTCCAACTGGCGGGCCGGACACGTTGATCCTGCTGGGTGTCCGTTCCAACGGGTCATCGATCTCAGCTACCGCTTCGTCCGCGCGCTCTTGAGCGATCCGCTCGTGCGGGCCAGCATCCGTCTGACGCTGGAGCGGGGAACCTTCGGCCGGCCCGACGACATCCCCGACCCCTACGAGGGCTGGAGGACCAGCCTGGCTGGGACCCTGGAAGAGTCTGGCGCCTGCGGCGAGCTGACGATCGATTCCGACGCGGCTGCGAACGTCATCGTCGCGGCTGTCACGGGGGCACAGCTGATGTCTGAGTCACGCGCTGGGCGCGCTGACGTCCTCGACCGGCTCCACGAGCTGTGGAGCGTCCTCGCGCCGGCGATGGTCACCACCGCCACGTTGCACCAGCTCAACCTCCGGGGCTCGCCCCGATAGCAGTCGGCGGCCGGCCGGCGCAGCCGCCTTGATCACGCTGCGTCGTTCACACCCTGGGCGTGTCGGCCGTCGTCGAGCTGAACGCCCTGCTCGCACGCCAGTGTCGCCTCGACCGGAACGGCAAGTCCAGTGACCGAGCGTCAACCTTCTCTGACCCATTGACACCAAACCGTCCGGTCGGTTTAGGTAGCCACGGGTCGACGTCGACCGCCCACCTGGTCACGACCGACGGTTCGCCTCGTCCGAACCTCACAGGTCCACCCAGGCCACAGCGCGTCCCGCTCAAGGGGAAGACGCACATGAGCACTGGCCTCATGACCACGACAGCCTCACCAGCCCGGCCCCCGTCCCGCGACGACCGGTCAAGCACCGCCGTCGGGATGTTCCCGGGGCTGGGTAGTCGAGCTGCCTACCGCAACCTCGACCGTTCCCTACTCGACAGCGGCATCCCCGCGGTCACCGAGGTCTACCGGGCAGGCGCCCAGGCAATGGGTTTCGGGGACCGGCACGACCGGCTGATCATGGTTCCGAAAAACCTGCCGCAGAGTCGGCTGGCCCAGCAGGGCTTCATCGGCGGCGCGTTCGTCGTCCACAACCTGGCCCTACACGCCCACCTGAACGCCACCGCGGCACTGCCGGTGGCGTTCAGCGCCTACACCGGCGAGAGCTTCGGGATCCTGCTCGCTGCCGCAGCCAGCGGGGCGCTCGAAGTCGAGCACTGCGTCGCGCTCGGCCACATCTTCACCCCGCTGATGCTCCTGGCGGCCGAGGGCCCGACCGACGAACCGTTGGCCCAGCAGCTGATCGCCTACCAGCCCGACTCCTTGCGGGGGAGCCGTCTCGTCCCCGAGCCGGCTCACGTCGTGGCCGTCCGGGCCGACCCGTCCGTCCTGACCGCTTTACGCGCCGACATCGAAGACACCTGGGGCGCTGGCGACGTCGAGCTTCACAAGATTTACTCGAGCCGTCAGATCAACCTGTACGTGCATCCTCGAGTCCGGCACGACCTCGCTGCCGTCGTCGCCGGGTACGCCGGTGTCGAGCTGGAAGAGCTCAAGACGCCGACGACCTTCCTGGCCCACTCCCAGCGGATGCGGGGTGTCCGTGCCGCGCTGAGCCGGTACATGGATGCACACGACATCGCCTTCCGGGACCCGCACACGCCGGTGATCGCCAACGCCGGCGCTCGCCTGCTGACGACCGGTGCGGAGATCCGCGACGCGGTCCTGGCCATGACCGACCAGATCATGGACTCGCGCGGCACCGTCGCGACCGTTGACAACCTCGCGCCCGACCTGGTCGTCGAGCTGGGGCTGGGTGGACGGGCGGCCGAACTGCTGAGCGACAACGACGTTCAGGCTCCGGTGATCGCCTACACCGGCCCGTGTGCCCCCGCCGACCAGTTCATCCAGATCGTCGGCCTCGTCGGCCAGGTGCGCACCCACCTGAGTGAGCTCGACAGGCCCGACGCCGCCCTGACCGCTGAGCACCTGGACACCCTGCGTGCCCTGTTCCGAGTGGCGGACACCAGCCCGGTAGGTGCTCGCTACGTACGGCGCACCATGAGCCGGATCGTGCTGGAGGAGATGCTCGACCGGCAGCACACCAGTTCATCCGCGTACTACGACCTGCTCGAGATCTGCCAGCACACCACCACCTACCGGGCGGACATCGACATCGCCGCAGGGGAACTGGTGACCAGGGCACGGATCAAGAAGCGCGTTCAGGGTGACCCTGCTGGGCTGGGGCACGCCTACGCCGAGCTGCGCGTCCTGACGCCCGCTGACGAGGTGGTCGGTCGCCTCGTCAGCGACACCGCGGCAGCAGAAGTCGTGGTCCTGTACTTCGACGAGTTGGCCGACCTCACCGACGCCGGCGTGGCGCGCAGGACCGCCGAGCTGCGGAAGGCTCCCGGCGCCGCGACAGTCGTGCACGAGGTGGCTCAGCTCACCGCCCGGGGGACAGCCCCATCGCCCGCGCTCGCCCGGGTCGCCTACCAGTTCAGCGCGGCGCGACTGCTGCAACACCAACGATCCGCGCTGTTCGCGCAGAGCGCCCACTACCTCCAAGGCAGCGGTGAGATTGGATGGTTGACCGCACTCGCCCTCAGCGGCGCCGCCCGACTGACCGATCTCGCCCGCTACTTCACCGACGGGGCAGACACGAGCGCCGCGCAGCGGTTGGCCAAGGTGGTGGGCGACGCGGACGTCCCGGTGCTCGCCCCGGACGGCCTCCCCCTCCAGTACTCCCGTGACCTGGCCGCCGTGACAGCCGCGGTGCTGCCCGGTGGGCCGAATGCCGACGGCGTCCAGCGGCTCCGGCTCGGGGGCAGCGCCCAGATCCTGGCGCTCGGCTCCCAGTTGCACCCCGAGCTGATCGATGCCCGGCCCCACCACACCGACGTGATCGAGATCGTGCGGCCCGCTGACATCTGGCGGCGCACCAACTCAGCGCTCGACGAACTGGAAGAGCGCTGCACCCTCGCCCTGACCACCGAGAACAGCCACCTGATCCGATACGCGCAGAGCCGCCGACTGCTCACCACCAGCGTCGCGGCCTACATCGAAGCCGGTGAGCGCGTCGTCGGGTTCGGGAAAGGAGGCAGCGAGTCGATGACGATCTTCTTGCGGCGGGAGGGGGACGCCGTCGTCCGGGTCCGGAAAGTGCTCAGCGAAGCCCTGACCACCGTAGCCTGGGATCCGGCGGGGACCGGGGTCATGCTCCCGCCTTTCGAGAAGGCACGCAAGCAGGCTGAGTATCTGCTTGCCCTCCCGCACTCCCTGCGTGAAGCCTTTCCCCGGGTCTACGGTGTCGTCGAGCGGCAACTCCCGGTCCCGCCCCATCTCCAGCGCGACGGCAAGCAGACCTACCGCGAGCTCATCTATGAGATGAGCTACGTGCCAGGGGAGGAGATCAGTCGCTTCGTCGAGAAGCACACACCGCCCCCGGCGGTAGTGGCCCGGCTCTACGAGGAGGTGATCCGGGTGCTGCACGAGCAGGTGCACACCGCTCGGCGCGGTCCGCGGGTCGGCGACACCCTCGAGACGTCATACTTCGTTAAGATCGAAGACCGCCTGGCGTTGTGCCGGGCCACTGCTCCCGCGACCTTCGGGCCGAGACTGCTCGACCACCCGCAGATCGTTATCGACGGGGTCACCTACCGCAACGTCCACGAGGTCATGCGAGTCCTGCGCAGCCGTCCCGAGTTCCGCGAGATCCTTGAACCTCGGGCGCACAGCCTCGTCATGGGGGACACCAACACCGAGAACATCAAGATAGACCGAGTCGGACCACTGCTGGAGGCGCAGCGGTTGATCGAGTCGGGAGCGGCCCGCACCCAGATCGACGCCGCGATAGCCGCGATCACGGCTGAGACGGTCGGCATCACCTTCCTCGATCCACGCGCCATCGGGTTCGCCACCGACGGTGGAGCGACGATCGACGATGCGATGTACGACAACAAGCCGTGGCACAACTCGATCGGCCACTACGACGAGATCCACTTCGAACAGTTCGACCTCGGAGTCCACACTGGTGACGGGCAGCCCACCCGTGTCAACATCGACTTCTGGCCGGGGAACCCCTACCAACGGGCTTACCAGGTGCGCGACCTCGCCGTCACCGGAGGGTCGGTCAACGAGGCCGATCCCCACGGGATGGAGGACCACTTCGGCGGCGTCATGTCCCGGATCTACAGGCTGGACGATCCCACCGGGTCCCACGAGCGCGACGACCCCTACTGGCTCATCCGGTTTGTATTCCTGATGGGCACCCACTTCGCCGCGATGCCCCCGTTCCACTTCCAGGCGGAGCTCGACGGCACCGTGACCGATACCGCGGACACCCAGCGACGTCCCGTCGCCATCTACTGCCAGGGCGTCAAGTGGCTGAACTGGGCCCTGGAACTCCTCGAAGGGACCCGAACGACCTTCCTAGGGATCGCGAGTCCGACGGCGGCCACCGGCACCACCCACCGCCAGGAAGCCGCGTGACCGTCACCGGGGGGGCCGCGGCGGTCACCGGACTGGCCGACCTCGGCGCCGAGTCTCGGGTCATCGCGACCCCATGGAGCCGCATGGTGCGGGGAATCGGTTTGGGCCAGCACCCCGTCGCACACGACGGAGGCGTCGCCGCTCTGCTGCGCCGTGCCCTGGAGATGCTGCAGGTCAAGCTAGGCCACAGCCACGCCTACACGTTGTTCGCCATCCGGCTTACCGCGCTGATCCTCGACATCACCGATCCTGCAATCACACTCTCCAGACGCGACGTCGACTCCGCTCTGGACAGCATCACGGCGACCATCCGCGCCGTACCGAACCCATACCACCGGCTGATGGCCGGCTGCATCCTCATGGACGCCGCCTCGAAGCTCAACCTGGACGTTGAGCTTCTGTTGGCACCGAGACGCGACGTCCCGACAGAAACCCTCGCTGCCCTGGACGCCATCCGCCCGAACGGGATCGCGGACGAGAACCGGGGGCGCCACGGGGATTACGAGAAACTCTCCGCGTCCACCGCTGTCTTCCTAGCCCACGCCCAGCTCGGGCTCGGTGATCGGCTCACAACTCGTCGGGATCATGTGGGTGAGGCACTCGACCTCCTCGATCGGGTACCGTCGCCGTTTTTCCGAGGCCGCGGCGGATCGATGCTGTTCTCCGTGTTGTCACTCATGGGATTGGACGAACGCGTCCACGACGGTCCGGTTGACTACGTCGCCCGTACATTCGACTGCCTCGACCGCGCCGACGAACTGCCGCCTCCGGTGTTCCCGAACCCCATGACCGCAAGCTTCTCCCGCACCTACCCGCTCGTGACCATGCTCAACGCGGTCGCGATGTCCGGCAGGGATGCATACCTTCAGTACGGTGGTGACAGGTTGGACGAGATCGCCGACCTCATGGCCCGCTTGGCACCCGTCGAACGCACGCACATGGGCCTGTACTACGTCATCGCGCTGAACAACCTCGGTCGGCTGGAATCCGAGATTCCGTCACTAGACACCTTCGTCGAGGGCGTCGTCGGGCAGTGGCGGCAGATCGACCCTGGCGACGGTTTCTTCCTCAACGGAATCGCCTACCCATACATGATCCAGACAGCAATGGTGACCGGGAGGATGGACCTGGTCACGGACGAAACCGTCCGCCGGCTCGTCGAGTCCTTCCCCGACCTGGACCGCACCGACTTCGACCGGACCAACCGACCCTACCCCCTCAGCTACACCCTCAACATCCTCGGGGAGATCGGGAAGCTCGACAGCCTCTACACCCCGAGCGACCGCTACGACGGCGAATCGGCTCTTCCCTGGGTTATCGGACGACTCTCGCACGGCGGGGTCGAGGAAGGGTCGCGGATGACAATGATCGGGCATGCGTTGGTCAGCGCGGCTCTGAGGCTGCGCGGACCAGGGTCGACCACGGCGCTATTCTCCGACTTCCGCTTTCCCCTCGCGGATCGGTCGACCGCTCTAACCAAGGTGGCACGGTAGGTGGGAGCGAACCAGTGCAGTCCGTGCACTGGTCTGGCAGCCTCACCGTCACCCGAGCAAGAGGCGAGCGCGTCAAACCTGTTCACGTTCGGTGCGAGTTCAGCGGCGTCGACGCAGGACTGCCGAACCGCTGCGACGTCAGTCCAGCGGATCGTCTGACACCACAACCTCGAAGACGGGTCCGCTGCGCCGGCCAGGTGCAGTGGGCGGGGCAGTGCGTCACGCGCGACCGGAGCTGGCGTGTGTGGTCCTGCGACGGTCATCTCGATGGCGGCGAGGGTTGGGTGGAACGCCCTGGTCGACGGCTCGGGGGAGCGCCCGAGTTCTGATGGATAATACGGATTATGCATGGCGGGTCGGGGGTGTAATGCCAGCCCCGAGGACGACACCGCGCCTCGACTGCCTGACGGGACCAGCGGACGGTGCTGACCGCGACCCAGCACGGCCGGGACCGACGCATCCTCTTGGGCGGTGACCGGCTGAGCGCTGCGCAGCACCTCGTAGCTGAACGCTCCGACGGGCCGGGCTGCCGGCACCACGGTGACCGGCTCGTAGGGTCTCTGATCGTGGTCGGCACGCAGGTCCTCACCGACGGCGCCAGCTCCCCCCAGTCCTCATCGACCCGGGTCGTCGATGCTCGGGTCTGCGGGGCTGTGCGCTGGCACGACGAAGCCCCGGCCGTATGGCCTGCTCCGAGGAGCTGCACAGGGACGGTTCCGGGGCCTTGACCATCGATCCTACCGGGCCGGGGCCTGATGGCCACGGCCTGGCCGGTGACGAGCTGGCGCGGCTGTTGCTCACGGTCCTGAGCGAAGAGCGGCTCAGTAGCTACCTCGACGCCTGCGACGGCTCAGCGACCGCCGCTCTGGCGCTCTACCAGTGGAATACCGCGGCCGTCGGCGCCTACTGGGAAACCCTCGCCCATCTCGAGGTCATCGTCCGTAATGTCCTGGACCGTCGGCTCACCGACCGCCACCGCAGCCGGGGCCGGCCCGGCGACTGGCTGGCCGACCCGGCCCGGGAATTGACCAGCCGGTCCCGAGACGACATCCGCACCGCCCAGACCCGGGTCCAGCGCAAGGGCAGACCCGTCGCCCACGGACAGGTCATCTCCGAGCTGCCGTTCGGGTTCTGGCGGTTCCTGGTCAGCCGCCGCTACACCAGCCTCTGGCCGGACCTGGCCAGCGGCTTCCCCTTCGCCCCCGACCGGCGGCTGAGCACCGTTGAACGGCCCCTGGCCGACCTGCACGAGCTGCGCAACCGGCTCGCCCACCACCACCGGATCTGGCCCCAGCCACTTTCCCGCAGGTACACCCAGATCACGGCCCTGGCCGGGTACGTCGACCCGGAGCTGAGCCGCTGGCTCAACAACACCAGCCGGGTCCCAGCCGTGCTCGCCGCCCGGCCCGGCACGCCCACGCACCGGTGACCTCACCGGCCGAGACGATGGCAACGCCCCGGGCAATGTGTCTGGCGCCTTGCTGTGACCCGGCCGGGTGAACGGCCTGGGGGATGGCGTTCCTGGGAGACCACTGCAGATGATCGGCCCGATCGGCGGGGGGCCAGCCTGTCGGGTTCGGCGCGCGGTGGGACTGATGGGCGCGGGTCGGTCACCGCCGGACAGGTTGTTCGGCTGGAACGGGTGCGGGCGGGCCCGCAGCCCTCCCAGCAGCCGTCTAGCGTCCCGGCGGGGGTGGTGACAAGCCGATGGTCGGTGCGATGACTGCTCGACACGACTGGGCGTGGGTGGGCAGACGAGGGGCGCTGCGTGTCCCCGAGATCACCGCCGCGTTCTGGATCACCAAGGGCCTCTCGACGGCGCTGGGTGAGTCGACCTCGGACTACTCCGTGCACGCCGTCGCCCCGCAGGTGGCGGTCATCGGCGGGTTCGCCGCGTTCGTCCTCGCCTTGCTGATCCAGTTGCGCCAACGCCGGTACCAGCGCTGGGCGTACTGGCTGGCCGTCGCGATGGTCGGTGTGTTCGGCACCATGGCCGCCGACGTTCTCCATGTCGGACTCGGCGTTCCCTACACGGTGTCCTCGCTGCTGTACGCGGTGGTGCTCGCTGCCGTGTTCGTGACCTGGCGAGCGACCGAGCACACCCTGTCGATCCACACGATCAACACCACCGGACGCGAACTCTTCTACTGGGCCGTCGTGGTCGCGACCTTCGCCCTGGGCACCGCCGTCGGTGACTACACCGCTATCACCGGCAACCTCGGCTACTTCCCCTCCGCTGCGCTGTTCGCCGGGCTGATCCTGATTCCCGCGATCGGCTACCGCTGGCTGGCCTGGAACAATCACCGGCCGGGACGTGCAGACCGCCACCGCCGACGGGAGCGCAGCGCGGCCGGCCCAGGCGGAGCGCGCGGAAGGCACTGCCTGACGCCGGCGGGCCGGACCCGGGCGGCGGTAGGTCCACGCGGGGGGCTGTTCGCGAACAGTTCGTTTGCTGCGACGGCCGGGCCGGGGCACGGTGGGCTGATGGTCAAGATCGTGGACCGGGTCGTGGCGTTCACCCAGGAGAACCACACCACCGACAACTACTTCACCTCACTGCGAGGCTGGGGCGCGGACGTGGCCACCGGCTGGCCGACCCAGCCCAACCCCCCGGCCCACGACCACGCCCACACCCGGGCCGCCTACGCGAAGTGGCTGCACGCCCAGGCCGCCGGCGCCCCCACGCCGGCGGTGCACACCCAGATCGACACCGACACGGTCCTGCCCTACTACGCCTGGCTGGCCAAGACCGGGGCATTCCTGGACCACCACTGCTCCGGGTTCGGGACGAACTCCACCCCGAACCATCTGCTGATCATCGGCGGGCAGAGCCCAACACTGCGCAACCCGCCACGCAGCCAGGCTGACCCGGTGTGGGACATGCCCTCCCTGCCCGGGCACGCCGGCGACCACGGCCTGACCTGGAAGGCCTACACCGGCGCGTCCGCCTACCCGGTGAACTTCTACTCCCAGCTGAAAAGCTCCCCGAACATCGCCCGGTCTGACCAGATCCTCACCGACGCCCGCAACGGCGCCCTGCCCGAGCTGTCGATGGTCTGGCACGACAGCCCCTACGACGAACACCCCGTCGCCGACGTCACCAGAGGCCAGGACACGATCTGGCAGGCCGTCGACGCCATCGTCGCGGCCGGCCTCTGGGACAGCACCGTGTTCCTGCTCAGCTGGGACGACTGGGGCGGCTTCGACGACCACGTCGCCACCCCGGACCTGGAACACACCCCCGACGGGGTCCAACTCGCCTACGGCCCCCGGGTGCCGCTGCTGATGTTCGGCGGCCCGGTCAAGACCGGCATCGATCCCCGCTGGAACGGACACACCAGCATCGGCAAGACCGTCCTGGACCTACTCGGCCTCCCCCCGCTCGGGGTGCCCCGCCTCGACGACGCTCCCACCCTCGCCGACCTGGTCGACACCACCGCCAAGCCCTCGGCGACCCCGCCGCCCTACGGCACCACCATCACCCAGCCCACACCCCCCTCCCCAGCACCGACCCCCGGGCCCCCGCCACCCCCACCCGGACCGGGCTCAGTCCCCGTCGGACCGGTCATCCTGCGCAACGGCAGCACCCTCCCACCGCCCGACGACCAGCCCGTCACCTGACCGGCACACCGGCCCCGGCCCCGGCCCCGGCCGACCACACCCCCGGGCCCCCGTCGAGCGCTGCGGGCCGCGGCGCCACCCCGGTGGGCACCGCCCGGGTGTCCAGCCGGAAGTCCGTGTCAGCGCGGATGCGCGGATCGCGGGCGGGTCGGGGTGCGCCGGGAGCCGGCCTGGCCCGCCGTCTCCGGTTCACCGGTTAACAGGCCGGACGGCGCCCCGGCTTGGGTGGTGAGAAGCCGCGGCCGCTGCGGTGACTCCTGGATTGGGACGACGACGACAGATGTGGGCAGTGGCGGCCTGCGGACCCGTGCCCGGAGCTCAGGTGAGGAAGGGGACGAGGAGATCGAGGAGGGCGTCGGGCCGGTCGAGGGGGATGAGGTGGCCGCAGTCGTTCAGGAGATGACCGATCAGGTCGTCGGTGACGGGTAGGAGTTGCCGGTACAGGCTGTCGCCGACGGGGTGCGCGCCGACGGCCATGGTGGGCACGGTGAGCCGGTGGTCTGTGACCGCGGCGCTGATTTGCTGACTGTTGGTGGGACCGGCCCGGTAGTACTCGAACCCGGCGCGCAGGGCCTCGGTACCGGTGTAGGCGTCCACGAAGGCGTCCCGGACGACGGGGTCGATCCCTCGGCCCTGGTGGGTGCCCGCGGTGAGGAACCAGTCGAGGTAGGCGCCCACTCGGAGGAGCACAGACACACCCTCGCAGTTGGTCCAGGGGCAGTGGGGGCGGCTGAACACCTGCCGGGCCCCGAGGACGGCCATCGCGTCCCGCCAGGCGCCGGAGTGGCGGTAAGCCATCGCGTTGTCGGTCATGACCCGTTCGACCCGGACGCCGTGGCCGGTGAACCACGCCCCCGCGCGGAGGAGGAATCCCGCGCAGGTGACGCCCTTCTCGTCGGGGAGGACCTCGGAGTAGGCCGCGCGGGAGTGGTCGTCGACCGCGGAGTGGACGTAGTCATAGCCGATCCCCCGGCCGCGGACGGCCTCGCTGCGCCCGTGGACCCGCCAGCCCCCGCCGTCGGGGATCTTCCCGAGCTTCTTCACGTCCACGTGGATCAGCTCCCCGGGGCGGTCGCGTTCATAGCGCAGCCCCGAGGCGCGGACCCGGATCGGGGCCCCGGTGAGACGGTCCAGGTCCCGCAGCAGCGGGACCCGATGCCGGCGCAGGACCCGGCCCACCGTCGACGCGGGCAGCCCGAGCTCCCCACCGATCCACACCGCCCCGTGCCGCGCCCGGCGGGCTTCCAGCACCGCCGCCTCCGCCGGGTCCGGGGTCCGGGTCGGACTGCGCCGGGGCCGGCTCGACCGGTCGACCAGCCCGCCCGGTCCGTCCGCGGCGAGGCCGCCGGATCCAGCGGTGCACGGTCTGCCGCGACATCCCCATCTCGGCGGCCACGTGCGCGGCCGGGCGGCCGGCCGCGACCCGCTGACACAGCAACAGACGCGAGTACGGCGACAGCCGGGACTTAACGTGATGCACGCCGACCTCCGGGCTTGGTGCTGGCTTCGACACCTGCACCCCACCCGGAGGTCCTCACCCGTCAACGCACCGACACGCTGTCAACCACGACCCTGATCAGTAAATCTAACCCGGTAAGGCGTCGGCCGGACGCTCGGGGGTCCGAGGCCCAATCCGGCGCCGGCGGTCAGGTGTCGCGTAGGTGACCGGTCGATGGTCGGGTCGGCGACTGTCGCCCGAGGCGCCCCCGGGGAGAGTCATAGCTGTCGCGGGTCACCGACCCGCTCCGATCGGAAGGACTCCCGGCCGTATGAGCGACACCGAGCAGCCCGCCGCCCCCACGGGCGAGACCACCGACGTCCAGGGCCACGTCGTCTTCGCGAACCCGCCGACCGACGAGGGAACGGGCGAGGACGTCAAGGGCCACGTCGTCTTCTGAGGGCGGGCCCCCGGGGTGAGCGCGCCCCGGAGGGGAATGGTTAGCGCCGTCCACGACCCGGGTGCCCAGCGGCCCCGGGGTCGTCCGCGGTGCATCTGTCCAGGCCCGCGTGCCGGTCGGAGAGACCGCTTTGATGGCAACGAACAACGGAATCATGACCGCAATCGACCCACCGACGACCTGGCGGTAGCTGCGGGTGCCGCGTGCGCGCGTCGGCTTGTGGCCCGGTGCTGCCGCTGGTCCTCGAGATCCAACCGGGCGGCCGCGCGGGGGGCTCGCCGCCCAACTGCCCCGCCGGTGAGCTCGGTGGTGGCCACCGCCCGCGCGCCTCGCCCGGGCCCACCGGGCGTGGCGACACGTCCGTGCTCGCGTGACCGCTCTGGAGGCCTTCGCCGTACTGGACCGGTTACCGCCGGGGACCGGCGATGACCACGTCCACAGAGCTCGGCCCTCTTCGTCGTCACCCGGATTGCTCGCTACTTCGGTGATCGCCCGGTGACCGGCCAGACGGTGGAGCAGAGGATGCCGGTCTGGTCAGGCGCGCCGCCCGTAGCGGGTCAGCGAGGTGGTGATGACGATCCGGCGGCCTGGAGGATCGACCGGTCCGGTCTCGTCGGTGGCCATCCGGTCGAGGAGGAGTCGGGCGGCCTGCCGGCCGATCTCCTGGGCGTCGTAGGCAACGACGGTGAGTGGGACGACAAGGACGTCGGCGGTGTCGAAGTCGTCGAACCCGGCGATGGCGACGTCCGCAGCTGCTTCGGCCACCGCACGCAGGGACCCGATGGTGTTGCGGCTGTTTGCGGTGAAGATGGCGGTCGGCGGCCGGGTCCCGCTGAGCAGATGTGCCGCCGCAGTACGGGCTTGCCCGATAGTTTGTTGGGCTCGACGCACGATCCGGGGATTGACGTGCAGGCCAGCTTCTTGCAACGCGACGCTGTATCCGCGATAGCGCTCGGCGCCGGTATACACCGCGGGAGGATTTCCCAGGAACCCGATGCGACGGTGCCCGTCGGTGATCAGTTGGGCCGTCGCGGCGCGGGCGCCCCCGAAGTCGTCGACGAGGACGCAGTCGATCCCGGGCACGGTCGGGGGTCGCGCGGCCATCACCACGGGCACCCCACCGAGTTCGTGAGGGCCGAAGTGGCGCTGGTCGGCGCCGGCGGGCACGGCGATCAGACCGTCGATCCGGCGTGCGACGAGGTCCTCGACGATGTCGCGTTCGCGGGTCTCGTCCTCACCGGTGTTGGTGAGCAGCACCCGCAGCCCGTGCTCGGCGACGACGGCCTCTATCCCGAGGGTGAGGCTCGCGTAGAACGGGTTGGCAAGGTTGGTGACTACAACACCGACGATACCGGCGCGGCGTCCTTGGCGCAGGCTCCGCGCGAGCTCGTTGCGCCGGTAGCCGAGGGTTCCAACGGCCTCGTGCACCCGAGCCCGGACCTCGAGGGATACCCCTGAACCCCCGTGCAGTGTCCGGGACACGGTCATGGGGCTGACCCCGGCGAGGGCGGCGACGTCGCGCATCGTCGGCGTCGGGTTAGTCTTCCGGCGCGGCGCCGCAGGTACCGCCCGGTCCCGGTTGACCACCTTCACATCATCAACGCCCCGGTCGCGCCCGACGCCGGAAGCGGATCAGCGCCGGGTGGTCGCAGCGACTCAAGGAGCCCGGCGGCGACGCGGGTGGCGACACCGATCGCGGCGGCATGCTCGGCGTCGCGGGCCATGACGACGGCCGGGAAGGGCTCGTCCTCGGGGAACGCCGACTTCATGGCCCGGGTTAGCGGCGGGCCGAGGACATCCCAGGACCGGGACATCGATCCGCCGACGACGACCACGTCCGTAGCAAACGCGTTGACTGAGGGGCTGACGGCGCGGCCGAGGGCGGTGAACGCTGCGGTCAGGACCGCGCCCGCCGATGCTTCACCGTGACGGGCGCGACGACAGATCTCTTCGACGTCGACGTTCTTGTCGTCGCTAGCGCGGGCGGTGCCGGCCCGGTAACGGGCGAGGATCGCGCGGCGGGAAATGGTGTCCTCCAGCGGGCGGCCGCTGATGACCAGCAGGTCCGCGCGACCCTCGGGTGGCAGGCCGGGGCCGTGGTCGACGATGACGCCGCGGTCGAGGAACGCGGAGCCGATTCCGGTTCCCAGCGTCAGTCCGACAACCCGCGACCGGCCCACGGCCACGCCGGCCGTCCATTCCCCGATGACGAACGCGTGGGCGTCGTTGAGGAAGAGCACCGACGCGACCTGGTCGGGCAGGCCCTCGAGGAGCACTCGTCGTAGATCGAGTCCGTGCAGCGTGTCGAACTTCCCGACCCCGGCCCACAGCGCCCGCCCGGTGGAGTAGTCGAACGGTCCCGGCAGGGCGACGCCCCAGTGCGCGTTGCGGTGGGTCCGCAGGCTGGCGGCACACGCCAGGACCGCCTGCACAAGATTGCCATCGCCAGTACCGGATAGGACCCGGGTGCTCTCTCCTCGTCCGCGAAGCACGCGCCGGTTGTCCACATCGACGACGAAGGCGCTCACGTGGGTGCCTCCGATCTCCACGACCGGCACGGTGCCCGGAGGGACGGCCGCGGCTCTCATCGGACGAACGCTTTGACCACCCGGACTGGGGCGTCCCCGAGCCGGCGCAGCCGGTAGGGACCGACGGCCGCCGGGACCACGAGGGTCTCGGCGTAGACGAGGAAGTGGCTGCCGGTTGCGGTCACCAGCTCCACCCCGGCGCCGTCGACGACGCTGAGGATCACGAACGAACCGCCGGTGTCGTCGGGAGCTTCCACCGAAGCATCGTCTGTCTCCCCGCCACCGCTGGAGTCGTCGCCTGCGGGCTGACCGGGCGCCGGAGCGTGACTGGCCGGATGGTCCGCGGTCCCCGTGAGGACGACGCGATGGACGTCGAAGAACATCTCCGGGAGGCTACCGATCTGTTCCTCACGCCATCCGGGCCCCGACCGGACGGTCCTGGGGGACTGCACGAGGTCTGCAGCGACTGCCCTCCCGACTCGGTCGGTGGTGAGGTTGGCGAACGCTCGCTCGACATGCACGGCTCGGGGTCCACCGATGCCGGTTCGACGGAGCCAGTCGTAGAAGCGCAAGGAGTAAAGGTAGGGGGTCGCGCTGACCTCGAGGACCACGTTGCCTTTCCCGCTGCCGTGGGGGGTTCCGGCCGGCACCAGGAACAGCTGGTGAGGATCGGCGGGGAAGGTCTGGACGTGGTCCTCGATGTCGAAGGCTCGGTCCCTGTCGTGGGCTTCCTGAGCCTGTCGGTGGAACTTGTCGACGTCGATGTCGTCGCGCAGTCCAAGGAAGATTTTGTGGTTCGGACTCCCGACCATGACGTAGTAGGTCTCGTGCTGGGTGTAGGGCCACCCGAAGATCTCGCGCATGTATTCTGGGCGTGGATGGCAGTGCACTGACAGGTTCGCGCCGCCGACGGTGTCGAGGTAGTCGAAGCGGACGGGGAACGACGTACCGAAGGTGCGGTACACCGGTTCGCCGAGGAGTAGCTCGGGGTGGGCGCCGACGAGAACCTGGAACGCGATCTCGACCCGATCGATGTCGTCTCCGAGCAGGATGCCTGACTCCGGGGCGATCAGTTCGTAGCCCAGGGCGGTGTTGGGGGCGTCGGGGTTGACTCCGAGCTGGTGCTGGGCCCAGTGCCCGCCCCAGGAGGTGGTGTTGAAGGTGGGTCTGGTCCGGAATGGCCTGGTTGCCAGCGTGGCCAGAGTTCGCCGCAGATCGCCCCCGTCGACCGACCTTGGGCTGCGATCGTCCTGCACGTCGATCCAGCGGTCCACCCGCGCGGCGATGTCCTCGCGGTGGCGGTCGAGTATCGGCCAGTCGAGGTAGAACAGGCGCCGGGTCGTTCCCGGCCCGGTGTCCGGGGGCTGACCGAGGTTCCGCGCGGTTCCGGCCACGATGCCGGCTTCAGCGAAGCGTTTGGGCAGATCGGCGTACCAGAGGACGGTGGGGCTGAGCAGAGCGGCACCGGGGCCGAACACGAGTGTGGTCCGGGCACCGGCGGTTCCGACGGCCGACGACGCCGCCCCAGCCGGCAGTCCCACCGGGGGCAACGGTCCGAAGATCGCCCTCAGCGCGACCTCGGGCAGGCGGGCGAAATGCGGATCGGCTTCGAGTTCGACCGTCGAGGTCAGCGCGACCACCTTGGGCCATGGCAGGACGAGCGTCCGCATGTCCACCACCGTCGGCCGTCTGCCCACGGTGTCGAGACATCTGACGAGGCCGTCGAGTAAGAGGTCCCAGTTGAGGACGGCGGGACCGTCGACACCCAGCACCAGGTCACCCGCCGGTAACCCCTTGACCGCGGCCTCCCATCCACGGGTCACGGTCCCGGTGAGCATGGAGTACACCGGTTCCGCGTCGTACACAGCCGACCGTTCGACCTCCACGACGCACCTTCCCGCTGGACCCGGTATCAATACCAGGGTCCACCGTGCCACACCGTCGACCACACGAGGGGTCTTGTCGACTCACTGAGTTAACGATACCGTCGTAGGGTCGGCTCGGGACGTTCTCGCCGCCGTCGGCCCGGCGGCAACATCGGCGTACCGAACAAGGGAGTTCACCATGTCAGGTAGCAGCGCCTGGTCCGTGAGTCGGCGCCGGTTGTTCACCGGTGCCGGCACCGTGGGGGCCGCCGCCGCCCTGGCAGCCTGCGGCACGAGCAAGACGTCCTCACCGACGGGCTCAACTGGGTCGGTGGCATCTGGGTCGGTGGGGTCGGTGACGCTTGACTCGGACAACCCCACCTGGGCCAAGGGCTTCACCCAGGCGGGGGTCGCCCTGAAGGGCATCACCGGTACCGCCGTCACCCCGATCTCCCTGCCGACGACTGAGAACTACGAGCAGGTCGTGAAGACGGCACTACAGACCCCGAAGACCGCGGACATCGTCAAGTGGTGAAGCGGCTACCGCCTCGCCGACCTCGCCCGGACGAGCCTGCTCACCGACCTCACCGACACCTGGGCCGGACTGCAGTCCAAGGGATGGGTCGACCCGGCCCTGAAGGCGTCCATGTCGGCCCAGGGCAAGGTCGACGGCATTCCGGTGGCCCAGTCGTACTGGGTCTTCGTCTACAGCAAGCCGCTGTTCGCGAAGTACGGGCTGAAGCCGTCCACGGACTGGGCGACGTTCATGTCGAACGCGGCCACCCTGAAGACCCACGGGGTCACGCCGATGGTCGCCACCCAGAACGGCACCTGGCCGGCGTTCATCTGGTTCCAGGAACTGCTGTCCCGATTGGACCCGGCTTTCTACACCAAACTCGTCAACAAACAGGCGACGTACACCGACCCGACCGCGGTCAAGGCGATGCAGCTGTGGAGGAGCTTCTACGACATGGGCTGGTTCACCAAACCCAACTTCGACATGAACACCGGTCCGGCGGTCATGCGGGCCGGCAAGGTCGCCATGATGCCGTGCGGCACATGGGAGAACGGCGCATTCGCCCAGATCGGGATGAAGTCCGGCACGGACTACGACGCGTTCATCCTGCCTCCGATGGCGGCGGCGGCGAAGCCGGCGATCATCGTGGAGAGCACCGCCCTCACCATCCGGTCGAAGGCACCGCAGCACGCCGCGGCCCTGACGGCCCTGACGGACTGGATGAGCCCGAAGGTGCAGAAGGTGTGGTTCGGCTTCCTCGAGGACAACTCCGCCAATCCGACGGTCGTGTCCCCGGACCCTGTGATCCGGGCGATCAAGGCGCAGGTCGAGCGCCAGCACCTCACCCAGCCCGGCCGGTACTGGGAGGCCAGCCCGCCGAACCTGATCGAGGACAACGTGCAGACTCTCGGTGCGTTCATGATCAACCCCGACACCTACCCTGCGGTGCTGAAGCAGATGGCGGCCACAGCGAAGACCCAGTGGGCGGATTGGAACAGCGCCTCGTGAGTGACGCCACCGTCGGATCTCCGCCGGTGGTGCCGCCGCTTCCTGCCCGGTCCGGTGCCCCCCTCATCCGGCGCCGACGCGGACGCGGACGCCGTTCCGTCGGTGACCTCCTCGCCGCGGTGGGCTTCCTGACTCCTGCCCTGGTCTTGGTTGCCGTTCTGCTGCTGGCGCCGTTCGCGTGGACCGTGTGGGACAGTCTGACCACGGACAACGGCACCACCGGCCACTTCACGGGACTGAGCAACTACGCCGCGCTGTTCCGCGATACTGCGTTCAACCGGTCCCTGCTCAACACGTTCCTGTGGCTGGTCGGCACTCTCGTCCTACCGGTGATGCTCGGTCTGGCGATCGCGGTGATGACCAGCTCGATGCGGGGCGGCCGGTACGCACGCATGGCCCTGGTCCTGCCGTACACGATCTCCGGATCCGCGACCGCGGTGGTGTGGGGGTTCATCCTCCGCAGCGAGGCGCCCTCAACGGCGCGCTCGGGGGGCTCGGGCTGTCCAGGAGCGAGCACGAATGGCTGTTGTCGTGGCCGATGAACACGGTCGTCTTGATTCTGACGTCGACGTGGCAGGCGACCGGCGTGAACGTCATCCTGTTTCTCGTCGGTGTACAGACCATCCCGCGCGACACTCTGGAGGCGGGTGAGATCGACGGCGCCACCGGGTACCGGCTGTTCAGGCACATCACCCTGCCGCAGCTGCGAGCCTCGACCGTGGTGGTGGTGGGGATCGCCCTCGCCAACGCGCTGAAGGCTTTCGACATCATCTGGATCCTCACCCAGGGCGGGCCGGCCCGGTCCTCGGAGACCCTGGCGCTGACGATGTACCGGGAGACCTTCCTGCTCGACCAGTACAGCTACGGTTCCGCTGTCGCCGTGTTCCTCACCGTGATCGTCATGGTGGCGTCCTTCGCCTACCTGAGACGACAGATGCCGCAGGGGAGCTGACGCCATGGGACGCACCGTCCGTAACGTTGTGATCATCGCTCTCGCCGCGCTCTGGTCCGTTCCGGTGTACCTGCTCCTGGTCAACGCGGTGACCACTCCGGCCGCGGACAACGGTAGTCCCCGGTGGTTCCCGACGAGCTTCGGGCTGCTGTCGAACGTCGCCAGTGCCTGGACCGACGCCCAACTGGGGCCAAGCTTCCTCAACAGCGTCGGCTATGCGGCCATCTGTGGGGCGCTTGCGGTCGCGGTCGCGGTCGCGACCTTCGCCGCCTTCGGGGTGGTCATCGTTTCGTGCCGGCACCCGGCGGTGTGGTTCTGGGGCATCTACAGCGGGACTCTCCTACCACTGCAGATCTTCCTCGCCCCGCTGTTCAAGGTGTACGCCAACCACAACCTGTACGACACGCGGGTCGGGCTCGGGCTGATCTACACCGCGCTGTGTGTGCCGTTCGCCTTCTTCGTGATCCGCAACCACCTCACCACCCTGCCCCGCTCGCTCGTCGAGGCAGCCAACCTCGATGGTGCGTCCTGGTGGTCGATGTTCTGGCGGATCCACCTACCCCTGGGGCGGTCGGCGATGGCCGCGGCGTTCCTCTTCCAGGCGACCTGGGTGTGGAACGACCTCATCTTCGGAATCACCCTGTCCACGAGTCCCAACGTCCGACCGATCGTGGCGGCCCTGGCCAACGTCAACGGCAACTACTCCAACACCCCGCCGCCGGTGCTCCTGGCCGGCGCGCTGCTGGTCTCGCTGCCCACACTGCTGCTGTTCGTATTTTTCCAACGGTTCTTCACCACCAGCCTCCGCACCACCGTCTGAGCCCGTCCGCCCTTCACCTGTCCGCCGTCACCTGTCCGAGGAGCTCCCCACCCGTGACCACCCGCACCCTGGTCCGTTCCGCCACCTGGAATCACGACGCCCCCCGCCGGTCCCTGCAAGAGCGCAGCGTCACCACCCATGCCGTCGTGAGCGGGCACACGGTCGACGTCTACGCCGAGCCGCTGCTGGCCGACGACGGGCACGGCGGCCTGTTGCAGTCGGTGCGTGTCGAGGTCGACAACGGACTCACCCCGGTCCTCGACCCGGCGGTATCGACCGTGGCGGGAACTCCGGTCAGCTGGTCCGGCCGTCCCGGTCCGCGGGGTTCGCTGCGCCTGCTCGTCGCCGCCGTCGACACCCCGACACCCGTGGTGCTCACCCTGGCGGGCCTGTCGGACGGTCCGGGAATCGAGGTGCTGCTATCGCCTCAGCGGCACTGGACGATCCACCTGATCCACCACTCCCACCTCGACATCGGTTACACCGACCCCCAGGGAACCGTCCTCGCCGAACACCTGTCATTCCTCGACTCCTGCCTGGACCTCACCGCCGCCACCGACACCTACCCCCCGGAGTCACAGTTCCGGTGGGCCGTCGAGTCGCTGCACTCCCTGCGCCAGTGGATGCGGGCGCGGCCCCCCCAGCGGGTGGCGGAGTTGTTCGACCGGGTGCGGCAAGGGCGTATCGAACTGACCGCCATGCCCTACAACCTGCACACCGAGACTTGCTCCACCGATGAGCTGTTCGAGATGCTCCGACCCGCCCGCGACCTGCGCGACTCCCACGGCGTCACGTTCACCACCGCGATGCAGACCGACGTCCCCGGTTCCACGATCGGGCAGGTCGACGCCCTCGCCCAGCTCGGGGTCCGCTACCTCTCCGTCGCCCACAACTGGGCCGGACGGTCCGTGCCCCACCTCACCGGCGGTCAGGACCTGCCCCGGCTGTTCCGGTGGCGCGCCCCGAGCGGCAACTCCGTACTGGTGTGGATGACCGACACCCCGCACGGACTCGCCTACATGGAGGGCCCGCTGCTCGGGTTCGACACCTCCTACGCCGATGTCGAGGACCTGCTTCCCTCCTATCTGACCTCCCTCGCCCGCAATCCCTACCCCTTCGACGGGTCGGTGTTCGGGTGGCCCGCGGCCGACGCGCCGCTGACCCGCGAGCCCTACCCCTGGGATGTACTCCACCTGCGGGTCCAAGGCCGCTTCGGGGACAACGCCCCACCGCGGCTGATCATGGCCGACACCGCACGTCAGTGGAACGAGCAGTGGGCCTTCCCCCGGCTGCGCCTCTCTCGTAACGAGGACTTCTTCACCGACGCCGAGCACCGACTCGGCGACGCCATCCAGACCTTCGACGGGGACTGGACCGACTGGTGGGCCGAGGGCATCGGGTCTGGGGCGCGACCGCTGGCAATGACCCGCCGCGCGCAGGGTGCCGTCGCCGACGCCCAGACCGTCGGCTCCCTGGCCGGGATCCTCGGGGCCGTGGACGCCGCCGCAGACACCCGCGACGCCGCCGCGCCCTACGAGGCGGCGTCCCTGTTCGACGAACACACCTGGGGGGCCGGGAACCCGTGGACCGACGGCGACCACGGTCACTCGTCAGGAGATCAGCAGTGGCACTGGAAGTACGGCCAAGCCATCGCCGCTCACGACGGCGCCGTCGCCCTGCTCGACCGGGCCTCGGCGCGCCTCGGAGCCCTCCTCACCGCCGCACCCGGTGCACTGGCTTCGTTCCACGTCGTCAACACCCAGAGCTGGTCGCGGACCGACCGGGTCACCTGCTTCCTCCCCGAAAGCCTGGTGCCCCAGCAGATCGCCGTCCAAGTCCTCGACGCTCGCACCCACCGCCCGGTCCCCCTCGACGTCGAACCACAGCTCAACCCGATGCACCGTGCCGCCGGACGCTTCCTCCTCGCGGTCGTGTCCGACGTGCCCCCCGCCGGGTATGTGCGCCTCGACGTCGTCCCCGCTCCCGAGCCGGTGACCGCCCCACCGGCCCCGACCCCGGCCCCCGCCGTGACCTCCGATCCGCCGGCCACCGACAGACAGGATCCGCTGGTCCTTGACAACGGGCTCCTCCGGGTCCGGGTCGATCTCGGGGCGGGCAGCGGAACCGGAACACCGGGTCCGGCGCGGGTCGCCTCCATCCGTGACCTCCGGAGCGGGCGGGAGCTCGTCGCCGCCGACAGCACCGTTGGGATGGCCAGCTACGTCTACGACCAGTACGCCTCAGCGGGGGAGTTCAACCACAAGTCCAGCGCCCTTGAGGCCGGGGACAGCCTCGCGCTGCTCGGCGCCCGCACCGTCGCCGGACCCGGGGTCCTCATCGACCGGCGGAGCTCGGCCACCGCCGAGACCCTGGTGTACTCCAGCTTCGCCGCCGGCGCCCGGTCTCTGGTCACGACCCTCACCCTCATCCGGGGGGTTCCCCGCCTCGACCTCACCCACCGGCTGTCCAAGGCCCCGACCACAGCGAAGGAGAGCGCGTACATCGCGTTCCCGTTCGCCACCGTCGAGCCCACGGTCCGCGCCGAGGTCACCGGAGGGGTCGTCGGAACCGCCATTCCCGCTGTTCCCGGGGGGGCCCGGCACATGCGTGCACTACGCCGCTGGGCCACCTTCACCGACACCAACTACACCACCGCGTGGTCCACCCAGGACGCCGCGCTCGTCCAGTTCGAGATGATCGCGCTGCCCTACGCCCCATTTCCCGACAGCATGAGCACCCGGGAGCCCGCCACGGTGTACTCCTGGATCCACAACAACATGTGGGACACCAACTTCCCCTCCCACCAGGGGTTCGAGATGGACTTCCGGTACAGCATCGCCGGAGCCCCCACATCGACCCTCGCCGCACCGGAGGTCCTCGGCGTCCGGACCGCCGCCGCGACCAGCCGCCCCCTCCACGCCGTCCTCGCCCGGGCCACCGCCCCCGGCGTCCCAGCCACCCCCGTCGAGCAGTCACTGTTCCAGATCAGTGACGACCGAATCCGGCTCGTCGGCGTCACCACCCTCGGCGAACGGCAGATCCTCCTCCGGCTTCAGTCCGTCGCGGACGAGCCGGTCCAGGTCATCGTTGGGGTCGGGTGCCCGCTCACCGCCGCTACGGCCGCGACCTGGCTCGGTGACCCGACAGGACCAGCAGACCTGCTGCCATCGACCGCGCCGCTTACGCACCGGATCGTGGTGCCCGTGCCCACCCGGGGCGCTGTAGGGCTTCTTCTCGACCTTCCTCCGACCACAGGCTCGTGAAAATTCCTCCACCGTGAACGACGCGGGTTTGTTGGGATCATCGGACTCGGGCGGATCGCGGCCGCGATGATCGGCGACTTCGCCTTCGAAGACGTGTGACTCTGCTAACCGACTTCTTGCCCGCTGGGTGCGACGCCGAGGATGCAGGCATTGACACGGTCCGCGAGGGGAACGAGTGCGGGGAGGTGGTTGAAGGCGTTAGTGAGTTCGACCATGGGGATCGGCTCCCTGGCCAGTTGTGGGGTGATGTCGGAGAGCAGGACGTAGGGCCGGGCTGCGTTGTCGCGTCGGTGGGCGTCGAGGACGGGGGCGACCAGGCCGATCCACCGCTCAGCCACGAGGTAGGGGTCGATCGGCGTATCGGGGCCCTGCGGTCGGGTGAGGTGGGAGCAGTCGCAGCGTCCGCGCCTGGTCGGGGTGGGTGAGTTGGCAGTCGGCGGCCCACGTGTCGAGGACAGTGCCCATCTGGCGGAGCGCTCGTTGCATCCGGCGGGGGAGGCGGGTCAGTTCCTGCTCCGCGGCCACGGTGAGCGCGCGGTCGAGCAGGGCGACGGCATCGGCGTCCAGCGGGTGGGGTTCGGGGTGGGTGGTGAGCTCGGCGCGAAGGTGGGTGCAGATGTCGGCGAGGGTGCCGGCGGGCTTGAGGCCGGCGCCACTGAGAAACCGCCAGTGGGGGGCGCCGTCTGAACTGCCCGAGATGGCGAGGAACCCCAGGGCTGCTGCGCGTGAACGGGACTCACCCGGGCCAGAACCCGGTGGTGGGTCTGGCGCAGCTCGGCGTACAGCGCCGATGGCAGGAGCGGATCGTCCCCGGACACCAGGTGCCGGACCGGGTCCAGGGCGTCGCGGATCCCGTCCCACGGTTCGGCGTCGGACGCCTCGGCGATGGCGATCTGGTCCTCGACCTCGACAAGGCGCTCGGTGGGTGCGCTCCCGAGGTCCGGGATCGCCAGGTTCGACCCGAGCAGCTGCGCACTCTCGGTGGCCCGGCGGACCAGGACGTCGTGAGACCGGGTCGCGAACGCCGGGCTGTCGCGGGGCCACCACACCTCGATCACGTCGTGCAGGCTGTTCATCCGGTCCACCCGCCCGACGCGCTGCTCCACCACGCGCAGCGTGGTCGGCAGGTCGAGGTGCACGAGGGCGGAGGCCCCTGCAGGTTCAGGCCCTCGCTGAACGCATCGGAGCACAGGGCCACCGACCGGCCGGTGGCGTCCCGGGCGAACAAGCGCTCCACCAGCTGGCGGGCCGCGGTGTCCCCGCCGGTGGCCACGACCACCCCGAAGTCCCGCCGTTTCAGGTGCTCGGCGAGGACGGCGAGGGAAATGAGGTGGCCGTCAAAGGCCAGGACCCGGTCGCGGCGAGCCCGGCCAGCAGATCGGCCTTCATCTCGTCACGGGCGGCGGACAGGGCGCCGGCGGACTCCAGCAGCCTCGGTAGCGGTCGGCCTCGGCGCGGCAGCGATCAGCCCACTCGGCGAGGTCGGTCAGCCACCCCGGCAGCGGACACGCGGCAACACCGTGGTATCGTCACCATCGTCTCACGATCGGCACCTACACCGACGTCAGTGGAAAAGAGAACATCATGAGCAACGAGAAGCTAGTAAATCGACGCTCCGTCCTCGGCGTGATGGCTGTTGTGCCCATCGCTACAGCCCTTTCGCAAGCTTTACCGGCAACTGCTAGTACACTAACATACTATGTCGATCCAAATGGAAACGATGATAACAACGGGACATCGATTAGTTCGGCATGGGCGACCCTTGCTAAAGTGAACTCAGTGACGTTTCAGTCAGGCGATAGTGTGCTCTTTAGAGCAGGAAGTGTATTCAGCGGTCAATTAGTACCCCAAACGAATGCGGTTGCGAACGCTCCTGTCATATTCGGAAAGTTTGGGTCGGGTAGCAAGCCCATCATCATGGGCGACGGAACTGGGCGGCGGAGTATGTACTCCGGTCCGATCGAGTCAGTAGTTTATATCTACAATACGCAAAATATCGAACTTCAGAGCCTCGCCATAACAAGCGCACGGACCGACGCATCCACGTACCGCTGTGCTGTGTACGTACGGAACAACGACTATGGCGTCCTGACACACGTTGCCGTTAAAGATTGCGAGATCTACGGAATCAGGTCAGTAATCGACGGAAACGACGGACGGTTCTTCGGGGGCATATTTATTAACCAGTACAGCACCTCAGATACCGCCAGCTTTGACGGACTAGTACTGACCCAGAATTACATTCACGACTGCGATATGGCTGGGATCTATATCCAGGCGTACGACGAGTCTCGCGGCGCCTGGGATCACCCAAACACCGCCAAATCAACGAACGTGACCGTCAGTAACAACACGATCGCCACGGTTGGAGGGGATGGAATAGTTGTCAACTTCACCGCGAGCGCAGTCGTTGACCACAATGTCGCGAGCGATGTGACGACCCACAATGTCGCGCCGTTTGCCGGTATCTGGACCGCGTGCAGTGATGACATCAAAATCGAGTATAACGAAGTTTATGGCACAAACATCTCCCAGGACGGCATGGCATTCGATGACGACCTATTCACCAACCGATCAATCTTCCAGTATAACTACAGCCACGACAACGCAGGTGGGTTCTTTCAGTCCATGCGCTCCGGGAAGGACTACATTGTCAGATATAATGTAAGTCAGAACGACTCGACCCGAATTTTTCGCCGTCCTTATGTCGGGAAACACTACAATAATGTAATCTACTTGGACAGTGGCTACGAAACGCCAATCACCGCCGATTCCATTGAAGTCAACTCCGAGTTTTACAATAATATTGTGTACGTAACCGGAAAGACTTCCTACTTGGTAGGCGGCGTATGGATCTCGAACAACTTTTATGGCGCGCACCCGTCCACAGAGCCTGACGACCCAGCAAAGATTGTCGCTGACCCCCAAGTCGTTAATCCAGGCGGGGCACGGGTTGGAATTGGGACTGCAGTAGCATACAAGTTGACCGCTACGTCGCCAGTAATCAACCACGGCAGAGATGTCGCGTACAGTGGTCCTGGGGTTCTTGACTTCTTCGGCAACGAAATTCTCCGAGGCACTCATAACATTGGGATTGATGAGTACTATGCATCGGGAAGCATGGTTGGACTGGTCGTCAACCCCGGTTTCGAGGTGGACTGTGCCACCCTCACTCCCACAGGTTGGTCCGTGTACACCGGAACTGGATCGACTCACGCTAGCTACACCGAAGGGAACAATGGGGCGCACACTGGCTTTTACCACCTTACCCATTTCAGCGGCGCGAGCACGTGGAACGTATACACCTACCAAACTATCAGTGGACTGAGTACTGGTACGTACACGCTTAGCGCATGGGTTCAACGACACGGTGGCGGGTTCAAAAGCTGTGAGCTCGAGGCGAAGAACTACGGTGGCAGTCTGATTAGTGCGACGATCCCGGATACGTCGTCGTGGCAACAAGTTGAAGTGCCCAGTATCCAGGTAGTAAATGGTCAAATTGAGATTGGATTTTGGACGGACGTCACCAATGGCGACGGGACCAGCTATGTCTACATAGACGATGTCGTCCTTCGGAAAGACTCGTAGCTTTCTGTCGCCTAAAGGTCGAGGGGGTCTATAAGCAGTGGAGCCGCCTGTGGACGACGATATCGTCGTGTATGTCAACTCGGACGACATAGCTGCCGCCGAGTTTGAGCTAATATACACAACGCGCGTACGGGGACCGCTTCTAACACACTGTGTTGTGACTTCGTTGAACGTAAACGATCCACTATTTTGGGAGACAACGAACGCGGAGGGAGTGACACCGGCCGACGTAGCGAAACAGAAAACGCTCCGAGTGGCAATCGGAGCAAAGATCGAACGGCGCCTAGCCGTAGAGAGTCAGTTATTGCCCGACGCGAGCTTTCGAGGCGTGATGATGCGCTGGGCAGGTGACAAAATGAAGCGATCGGAGGCGTATGCGAGGGGTGATGTCGTATACGGTCCTGTATCTCACGACCTCGAGTGGTTTTATAACTATGAACAATCACTAGTTAATACGGCGCTTCGCCGACTAGCAAGTGCGAGTGCACGCGAAAGTGACCTGATTGCGCATTATCGAAACGTCTCGGAGCGCTTCGCGAATTTCCAAGTAGTTCGTGTAGACCGTGGCAGTACGGAGTCCGAGGACGGCGGCCTTCTTCCCGAACGTGCAGGGTTCTTAGCTACTGACGGGAGGCCTGCCAGTTTCGAACCGAACAGTGTTGCGGCCACACCTATCTTACAAGGTAAGGCTATAATGGATGCTGTCCGCTACGATTTCGCTCGCGAGTCCCACAACCGAGTTCTGTCGTCCAGGATAGACAGCTCGGTGGTAGATATTAATGTGAACGTTCTGAACCGTATTAGAATCCAGTAGCTGGGTAATAGCGCCACGAGAAAGGCGTGGATCGCGTTGCGCGGCTATAGGTTGAGACAGGTCCGGCGACACTTGAACAGCGTTTATGAGTGATCCCAGCCGCAGCAGGAAAGGTGCTGTGAAAGTGCGTCGTGGTCTCGGCGTCTGAGCCCAGTTCTGTCATCGGCGGTGCCGTTATCGACGGGTCGCGCGCGACGGTTGCGACGGTAGTCACAAAGCATTCCAGCTACCACGTGACCGACCGCCCCGAGTCGAGATCGACGAAGCTGCCTCGGCGCCGGAGCTTCTCGATCGAATCTGAACAGCGATCGATCAGCTCGGACATTCTGGCATGATTTGGATGTTCTATGTGGGGCGCGGGGGTGACATTGGTTCGGAAAGCGAGGTTATTGACGACCGGGCAGTGTTCGCGGCGTCAGATCCGCGAGATCGCCGGCGCTCGGGGCGAGCTGCAGCTCTGCGGTTAGCGCCACGACGTGACTCGGACCGGTACTTACGTCGTCGATCCGGTTATTGGACGGGAAACGGCCGATGCGGTCGAGCAGCTCCCTGTGCAACTCCGCCAGACCGGCCGCGTTCTCCTGCGATGGTGCAGGGCCGTAGGTCCGGCGGACTCACATCGATGCCCGCGGACGGCCGGTCTGCGACCGAGACGAGAGCCCAGGTGCGGTCGGGGGAGCTACGTCTTTGTGGTGGATAGGTGAAGTTACGCATGAGACGCCGCGCTACGCTCGCTGCGCGGCCGCCACATGAGGCAGGATGTCCGAAGATCACGCGACCGATGTCTCCGAAGTCACGTGCAGATCGCTGTCACCACCCCGACCGGTGCAGTCGGCGCCACGTGGTCACGCTCCTGATTCGCGGGCATCTGCCCCCGGTTGCTGCTGCGGGATCCCGACCGGTTGGACTCCGACGTCCGCGGCCGGGTTGAGGTTGTCCGCTGCGACCTCACCCACGGGGAGGCGGTGCTCGCCGCGACCACCGATTCTGAACGCCTTGTTCTGGGTCGATTCGCCTGGACAGTCCGATGACCCGGCGACGGCGTATACCGCTCTCGACGCGGTCGCGGCCCGAGCGGTCACCGTCAACCGCATCCCGCGGGTGGTGTTCCAGTCCAGCATCGGCGCGGAGCGGCGGTCGGGGATGGGCGAGATTGACGGGCTCGCCGCGACCGAGCAGCTGCTGGACGCCACGGGCGCCGCGGTGATCCATCTGCGCTGCGGCTACTTCTTCACCAACCTCCTGTTCGACCTGAACGCCGTCCGCTCCGGGCGCTTCGAGGTCCTCCTCGATGTCGACCATCCGTTTGCCTGGGTCGCGCCCCGTGACAGCGCCGAGGTCGCCGCCGCGTGGCTGCTCCGCGCCGACTGGACCGGCCGCCGAGTTCAGGCGGTCCACGGCGGGGGGAGCGGCGCGAGACCCTCGAGGGCGGCCAGCGCCCTGACGGTCGTGGTCTGCCCGTCCCGTTTCCGTGTTCGGGCGTTACCGACCCGGGCGCAGAAGGCGTCCAACGAGATTTGGGCCTCGGCGAGGGTGAACCCGTCGGGCAGCGTCCGCCACCACCGCTGCGCCGCGGAGTGGTTCGCCTTCTCCACCGTGCCGTGCCCTTGCGGTTCCCGTGCCGCGGGGGGCACAGATCCACATGCACCCCGTAGTGCTTCGACCGCGGCGAAGCTGGCCGTGACCCGGCCGGTGTTCGGGCTGACCACGGTCGCCATCCGGTCGAACCGCCACCGCTTCGCCAGCCCACCCAGGCGGGTCGACACCTGATGCAGGCCCTCGATCAGATGCGGCTGGTGTTCACTGTCGGCAAGGACCCCGCGCCATCTCCCCGACGCCGGCAGCGCCCCCACCAGCAGATGCGCCTGCACCCCAACCTGCCACGAGGCGGGCGGGTCGGGGAGTTCCACCCAGTCTCACTGGACCTCCTCCCCGGGCGGGGTGGTCGATCACCGCATGATCGCGGCCCGTCGACACCGAGCAGGGCTCGCAGTGCGGGCGGAGCCGGTGGCGCCGCAGTCCGCGGGTGAAGCTCAGATACGAGCGGTCGAACCCCAAGGCGGCCACCTCGTCGAACAGCACCGTCGCCCACACATGCGGATCGTCGACCAGCCGCTGGCGCAGATAGCCCACGAACGGGCTGAGGGAGTCTTCGCCGGCGGCGGCCCGGGCGCCGGCCGAGCGGTCACCGGACAGATACCCCCGGATGGTCTTGCGGTCGTGACCGAGATGCCGGGCGATCGCCGACACCGTCCATCCCTGCCGGGCCACAACGTGCACGTCCACGTCGTCCTCCTTGTGTGAGCATTGAGCCGGGCTCCTTCGAGGTGCTGGTGGAGGTCAGAGACCGCCACCCTCGAAGGAGCCTGCCCGCACGCGACGACGCCACGCAGCGGGTGCTCAAGGTGGGGAAGTTCAGTGAGCAGCTTGGGGGACATTCACCTGAGCGCCGTCAACAACACTGAACGACACCTCACCGCACTCGGCGGCCACCCGAACCACGACCGGCTCCCGTCAACCACCTCATGAGTCAGTACACCTAGGTTCAGGTGGGCTGCTCACCAACCGGGGGATCCCGTAAGCCCGCTGGGGCGAGGCCGACGTTAGGTGCCTTCGCGGTGGGCGAAAGCGGTGTCGAAGGCCGCGTTGGGGAGGTCGAAGGACTGCCGGCGGACGAATGCCAGCGCCTCGGGCGCACCAACGAACCGGTCCATCTCGGCGTCCTCCCACTCCACCGACAGCGGCCCGTCGTAGCCGATGGTGTTCAGCATCCGGAAGCTGTCCTCCCAGGGCACGTCGCCGCGGCCGACGCTAATGAAGTCCCAGCCGCGGCGGGGATCCGCCCAGGGCAGGTGCGAGCCGAGCCGGCTGTTGCGGCCGTTGCCGACGCGGCGTTTGGCGTCCTTGCAGTGCACGTGGGCGATGCGGTCGCGGAAGTCCCAGAGGAATCCGACCGGGTCCAGGTCCTGCCACATGAAGTGGCTCGGATCCCAGTTCAGCCCGAAGCCCGGCCGGTGGTCGATCGCCTCCAGCGCGCGCACGGTCGTCCAGTAGTCGTAGGCAATCTCGGAGGGATGGACCTCGTGGGCGAAGCGGACTCCGACCTCGTCGAACACGTCCAGAATCGGGTTCCAGCGGCGCGCAAAGTCGTCGTAGCCGGCCTGCACGAGGTCTTCGCTCACCGGTGGAAACATCGCCACATACTTCCAGATCGAGGATCCGGTGAACCCGGTCACGACCTTCGCGCCTAGGGCGTGTCTCCCTATCGGTTGGCTGGGCTGCTGAGATGGTTGCTGGGTAACCCGGGACGCGGTGCTGAGTGATCAGGTGTGGGCTCGGATCGAGCCGTTGCTGCCGTCTTCGGAGGGCCGGCGGGGTCGTCCGTTCCGGGATTCCCGGCAGGTCGTGGAGGGCATCGTCTACCGGTATCGGGCTGGGATCGCCTGGCGTGACCTGCCTGAATCGTTCGGGCCGTGGCAGACGGTGTGGAAGCGCCATCACCGGTTCGCGGTCGACGGGACCTGGGAGAAGGTCCTCGCTCGGGTGCTGACCGACGCCGACGCAGCCGGGGAGTTGGACTGGGCGGTCAGTGTGGACTCCACGATCGCCCGGGTTCATCAGCACGGGGCGACCGCGGCCCGCACACAGGGGGCTCTTGCGGTCTGAGGTTGTGCATGTGGTCGTCACCGAGCCCGTGATCATGGGATCGGCCGGTCCCGGGGCGGGTTGACCACGAAGGTCCACGCCCTGGTCGACGGCCGGGGCCGACCACTCGTCCTGATCGTCTCGCCAGGTCAGGCTGGTGATTCCCCGATGTTCGGGGTCCTGCTGGACCGGCTGCGGGTCGCCCGGGCTGGTCCGGGACGGCCGCGGACCCGCCCGGACAGCGTGGCCGGGGACAAGGCGTACTCCGCCCGCGCCCACCGGCGGCTCCTGCGTGATCGCGGGATCAAGGCCGTCATTCCGGAACCCGGCGACCAGGTCGGGCACCGGGCCCGCCGCGGTTCCCGCGGTGGCCGTCCGCCCGGGTTCGACCCGGTCGCCTACCGCGGGCGCAACGTGATCGAACGCTGCTTCAACCAGCTCAAACAGTGGCGCGGTCTCGCGACCCGCTACGACAAGCACGCCCGGACCTACCGGGCTGCGGTCCACCTCGCCGCGGTCCTCCTCTGGCTCCGACCATTAGGAGACACGCCCTAGCCGCGCCGCTGTACGAGCGGTGTTCCGTAACTCCTCGGCGGCGCGTTGCCGGACCCCCTCCGCGTGCCCGTCGCCCCAGACACGGTCCGACACGATCGCCTGGTGGCGGGCATCGATCGGATCGTCGCACACCACCTGACCCCTCAGGTGGTTGGCAATCGCGTATACGGCCAGCCCATGGCGAGCCAGGATGTCCAGCCGGTCCTGGATGTAGGCGTCGTCGACCGCGCCGCGCCACGGATCTAGGTGGTCACCCCAGCAGGCGATCTCCAGCCCGTTGTAGCCCCAGTCGGCGGCCAGCCGGCACACCTGCTCGAAAGGCAGGTCGGCCCACTGCCCGGTGAACAACGTGACCGGTCGGCTCATCGGACTTCCTCCTCACCGTCGGCGTCAGTGGGCCCGACAGCGCCGTCAACCTGGACCCAGGCGCCCCTGTCGGTTGCGCTGCGCTCGGCCGCGTCCAACACCCGTTGCACCTGAAGCCCGTCGGCAAACGACGGTCGCGGCTGGCTGCCGGCGGTGATGTCGGTGATCAGGTCGGCGACCTCGTGGGTGAAGGTGTGTTCGTAGCCGATCGCATGCCCGGCCGGCCACCAGGCCCGCATCCACGGGTGTTCGGGCTCGGTGACCTGGATCCGCCGGAAGCCCTGGCGGCCCGCCGGGTCGCGGTTGTCGTAGACGTTGAGCACGTTCATGTCCTCCAGGTCGAATGCCACCGCCCCCTTAGAGCCGGACACCTCCACGCGCAGTGCGTTCTTGCGGCCCGTGGCGAACCGGGTGGCCTCGAACGAAGCGATGACCCCGCCCGACAGCCGCGCGGTGAACAGCGCCGCATCATCCACGGTGACCCGGCCGGTACCGGTGCCCGCAGCCCCGGACAGTCCCCGGCTTTCACCCATCAGTGGGCGTTCCCCCACGAAGGTGTGCAGCAGCGCGTTGACACCTTGCACCTGCTGACCCGTCAGGTACTGCGCTACGTCCACGGCGTGCGCGCCGATGTCGCCGAGCGCCCCGGACCCCGCCGCGTCCCGGTCCAGCCGCCAGGTCATTGGCGCCTGCGCGTCGGACAGCCAGTCCTGCAGGTACTGCGCGCGGACCTGTCGGATCTGCCCGACCAGCCCGTCGGCGATCAGCTGCCGGGCCAGCGCCAGGGCCGGCACCCGGCGATAGCTGAACCCCACCATCGCCAGCGCCCCGGATCCGGCGGCCGCCCGCGCGGCCTCGGCCATCCGCTCCGCGTCGGCGACCGAGTTGGCCAGCGGCTTCTCGCACAACACATGTTTGCCGGCGGCCAGCGCCGCGACCGCGACCTGCGGGTGAACGTTGCCCGGGGTGACGATGTCGACCAAGTCCACGTCGTCGCGTTCCACGACCGTCCGCCAGTCAGTCGCCACCTCCGCCCAGCCCAGGCGAGCGGCGGCCGCCTCGGCACGGTGCTCGTCGCGGCCCACCAGCACCGCCATCACCGGCCGCCGGGGCAGGTCGAAGAAATGCGGCGCGACCCGCCAAGCCTGGCTGTGCGCCGCGCCCATGAAGCCGTGGCCGATCATCGCGACCCGCAGTGGCGCCGGCCCGGCCGGTGTTGTGCTCACGGCCCCGCGTTGGTCTGTGCAAGCCCGAGCCGTACGGATGCGCTGCTCCAACCCTCGAGCGCGCCCCGCAGGTCCGGTCGCAGGGGACCCGCTAGGGCGTCCTGCCAGGCGCGGTCCAGCAACGCGGCGGTCTCCACGCGCTGGCGGGTCTCGGCCGACCGCACAGCCGCCTCCACCATCGCTAGGGTCAACAGGTTGTCGTGGATCTCCCCAGACGGCAGGGCTCCGCTGCCGATTGCCGCGACGAACTCCGCGAGGGAGCCGTCGATCGATTCAGACCGGTCCCGGGGCACCTCCGTAGAGACGGCCACCTCGTCACCCTGCTGGACGACGACGGTAGACTCCCCGTCCCACGTCGCGGACCCGGCGGCCGTGCCGACACGCCAGATCCCGTTCCAAGAGGTCTCAAGTCCCGAGGCGACCCAGCTCCCGAGGTAGTCGAACCGCTCGCCGCCAGCAAACTCGAACAACGCCGTCGCTGCGGCATCGCCGCGGAACCAGCTCCACGAGGGGTTGTACGACCGACAGTCGACCGCCACAGGCACCGCGCCGAGTAGGTAACGGGCGACGTCGAAAGCGTGGATGGCCATGTCGACCAGCAACGGGTGCTCCATGTCCTCCCGGAACCCACCGAAGTGGGGCGCCTTCAAAAATTCCGTGCGGACCACCCCGATCGGCCCGAGCTTGGATGCGCTGTCGCGTAGCGCGTGGAGCGCCGCATAGTACCGACGTGACTGGCTTGTCATGAGTAGGCGTCCGGTTACCTCGGACGACGCGGCGAGCACGAGCCCGTCGCGCACCGTCGGCGTGATCGGCTTCTCGCACAACACCGGATACCCGGCGTCGAGCGCGGCGAGGTTCACGGCCAGGTGCGCGGTGGGCACGGTAACGTTCACGATCGCCTCCGCACCCGTCTCGTGCGCGGTCCGCACCACGTCGTCCCCGATCATCACCGGCTCCTGTCCGCCCCGCTGGGCAAGCGCGTCTTCCGCGACCCCACGGTCAAGGTCGACGAGGCCGACCAGCCGTGCGTCGGCCGAGCGGTCGATCGCCTGGATCCAGGCTCGGCCCATCTGCCCGGCGCCGACGAGCACGAGGCGGGCTACGGCCGTCATGCGTGCTCCTCGCGGAAATTGACGTCGAGCGCGTAACCCTGCCCCTCGAAGAACTCGCCGGCCTCGTAGCGCAGCAGCGCCGGGATTGCGCGCTCCGCTAGGGCAGGCGACGCCCACTCGACCCCGTTCGCGATCACGCGCCGGACATCGGCGTGGTGGTACACGGGGAAGTCCTGATCGCCTGGGCTGAAAAAGAAGATCTTCCCGAAGCCACGGCGGAAGGTGCAGCCGCTCCGGAACACCTCACCACCGGAGAACGTGCTCAGAAAAATCAACTCGTCCGGCACCGGGATATCAAAGAACTCTCCGTACATCTCCTGCTCCGGGATGATGAACGGGTTTGGCACGCCCCGGGTGATCGGGTGGGTCGGATTCACCGTCCACACGAGCTCCCGGTCATGCTCACTCCGCCACCGGAGAGTACAGGTGGTTCCCATGAGCCCCACGAAGAGCTTCGACCAGTGACCAGAGTGAAGCACCAGCAGACCCATGCCCGCGAGCACCCGTTGATGCACCCGGGCCACGACCGCATCGGCCACCTCCCCGTGCGCCGCATGCCCCCACCAGACGAGCACATCGGTCGCATCCAAACGCTCTTCAGTAAGGCCGTGCTCGGCCTCGTCGAGCGTCGCTGTCGTGACCGACACCCCGGCGCCGAGCTGTTCCTCCACCGCGCGCCGAATTGTCTCATGCATCCCGTCCGGGTAGATCGCCCGGACGTGGTCCTCCGACCGCTCGTGTCGGTTTTCGCCCCACACCACCACACGCAGCGGATCCGTCATTTCAGTCACAGGTCAAGTGTCCTTTCAATTGATCCGCCGGGTGCCGTCACTTGACGGCACCCCCGAGCGCACCGGCAGCAATGTATCGCTGCGCCACCACGAGAAGCACCACCGCCGGTAGTGACGCCAACACCACAGTGGCCATCACGGGTCCCCATGCGGTCACGTTGAACCCGATGTAGTTATATATGCCCAATGTGATCGGCCGGATAGCAGGCGTGGACGTGAGCGTCAGCGCAAACAAGAAGTCACCCCAGGCCCCCAGAAAAACGAACAGGGCGGCAGTCACGATAGCATTGCGGCTAATCGGCACGACGATCGACGTAAACGCCCTCAGGTCGTTCGCGCCGTCTATCAGCGCGGCCTCCACAAGACTTGGCGGGATCGATACCATAAAAGCCCGTATGAGTAAGATTGAGAACGGCATCTGTGCCGCACTGTCTGCGAGGATCAGGCCGATGTAGCTGTTGAGCAGGCCTACGTTGTTGAACAGAGTGTAGAGCGCGTTCGCAATGACGATCGTCGGGACCATCTGTGTGACGAGCAGCACGAGCAGGAACGCATTTGTCCCTCGCATGCGAAACCGGGCGAGTCCGTACGCCGCCGGCGTCGCGACTAGCAACGTCAGCAGCACACTGCCGAACGCGATGACCATGCTGGTCACGAAGTTTTGGCCCTGCTGTTGAAAAGCTGTCACATAGTTGCTCAAGATCGGTGAGGATGGAAACCATGACATCGTCGCCGCGCCTGAGACGTCCTGAAGACTACTGTTGACCATCCAATAGACTGGGAATAGCATCACCCCCAAGAACACTATTCCGACCACAGTCATCAGAACTCTTCGCGCCTGACGCTGACGGCTGAAGTGGCCCCGTCTGGTCACTACCGCACTCAAGAATCCACCTGTTTGCGCGAGATTGTTAGATAAACGAGGGCGAAAAGCAACGATACCGCTATGAGAATATCGCTGACTGCAGCGCCCAACCCAAACTGGAAGTTAACGAATGACTGCTGATAGGCATTCGTCGCCAGGGTCTGTGTAGAGTTCGCAGGGCCTCCGTTGGTGAGGCCCAAAATGATGTCGACCACCTTCAACGTGTAAACGACGCCGAGTACCAGTACAACACTGACCACTCCTCTGATGCTGGGCCACGTTATGTATCGGAACACGCGAATCCCCGATGCTCCATCGAGCGCCGCGGCCTCATAAAGCTCACCCGGTACGCCCTGGAGACCGCTGTACAAGATCGTCGTATTAAAGGGGATACCAAGCCAGACGTTCACGCCGATCACCGCTATAAGCGCTAGGTTGGGGCTTACGAGCCAGGGAATAGCGGGGGCGCCAAACAACCCAAGGAACTGATTAAGGACTCCACTGTCTTGGTCTAGGATCCATTTCCATACGGCGCTCGACGCGATCAGTGGTAGTAGCCACGGGAGGAGTAGCAGCCCACGCAACAACCCACTGAGCGGAAAGTGTCGACGAAAAAATAAGGCTAGCGCCAGCCCGGCACTAAACTGTAGCGCTATGGAGCCAACCGTGAAGAGCGCGGTATTAATAATCGTTGTGGAGAAGAGCCGGCTCGTGGTCACGGCTACATAGTTATGCAGTCCAACCCATGGGGCCGCTCCGGTAAAAAACGTCGCTGTGGTGTAGTCCTGAAAAGACATAGTAACATTTTTCAAGATCGGATACCCGGAAAATACAGCGACGAAGGCCACGGCCGGGAGGATGAAGAGCCAATGCGATAGGCCGCGGAGCAGTCGGACGCGGCTGCGACTCCGTCGACCCGACGCGACTGCACTGGCCGGCCCACCCACCCGATCCGATACTGCGCTCATGAGCCCTCCTCGGGACGAGGATCGGATGGGATCGGACATCCCACCCGGTCCCGTTCGGTCAGTTGGAGGCTTTCGCCTGTGAAAGCGCCGCGCTCGGCGATGCCTTCCCGGTTAAGGCGAGCTGCTCTGCCGTGTAGATCTTCGTCTCCGCTTTAGGCCAGTCAGACCCGAGCTCACCGGTTCGGGCACGTGCCGTCTTGACGGTGGTCACGAACGATGCGACTTGGGGATGACTCGACGCCCAAGTGGCGGCTACGGCTTCGTTGGACGGTACGTTGCCCCCCACGCCCGCGATCGCAGTTTGCATCTGAGCGCTGTTGATACAGCCTACGAACTTTCCGGCGAGAGCCATCCTGCCCTTATCTCCCGTATTCGGAACGGTATACGCTGAACCGCCCAGAGGCGCAATCGTCTTCTGTGATGTGGACGGCGTTGGGATCTTCACGCTGGCGAAGTCAAGGCCTTTCGCAGCATTTAGCGCCGGTAACTGCCACGGACCATTGACCATCATCGCGGCCTTTCCTCCGATGAACTGATTGTTGACGTCCACCTGCCCCCAACCGACCGAGCTCTTAGACATCGAACCGTCGTTTTGGAGGTCCACAATGAACTGAAGCGCCTGCGCAGCCTGCGAGGTCGCAATATTCTTCTCGTCACCTCCGTTCGACCAGAAGAATGGTAGGAATTGCCATGTCCCTTCCGCTGACGAAATGTTAGCCATGGCGAAACCGTATGTGGACCCATGAGTGAGCTTCCTTGCGTCCGCGCGTAGCTGGTCCCAGGTGGTGAGTGGGGTCACACCCGCCGCTTTCAACAGTTTGACGTTATAGTACAGCGCGATCGAGTTGGTGTCTGGGACGAGACCGTACAGGCTCCCTTTATAGCTGCCGGCCGCAGTGACACCCGGCACATTACCCTGGCCGCTCACGCCGTAATTCGACAGTGGCGACAGAACGCCTGCCGCAGCGAACTGCTGAACAACGGGGTTATCGAGTTCAAGGACATCTGGAAGCGTCTTTGATGCCGCCTGCTGTAGTGCCTTTGTAACATCCCCGCTCGGCACATGATTGATCGTGAGTTCCGCGTCGACCTTCTTTGCACACGTCAGGTACAGCGGATTGAAGTTCACGGCCTCGGTGTCCTCAATGGTCAGGGGCTGCGACCCCGCCCCCGCGGAGGTCCCGGATGACCCCGTCCCCGCGGACGTCCCGGATGTCGAGCAGGCGGCCAAACTAACGGCGATCATCGCGGCGGAGGCCGCCACCGCAAGCAGACGCTTCGATCTCTTCATGAGAGCTCCATTGCTGTGATGAACCAGACCCCCTGCTCACACGTCGACAGACGTCGATCTCCGAGCGAGGCGAATCTTGGCACGACGGGTATCGTTACCATGAGAAAACCCTACATGACCGGCGCATCCGCGTCCAGGGTCGGGAGCGGGCTGTCGGTGATCGACGACCCCACCCGGACGGCGTTCCCCGACGTCAAGATGTCCCCCTGGGGACCTCCGCTGGCACCTGACCCGGGTCCTCATCCCCCGTGACCGGGCAGCAGCCCAACGGGCCGACGTCCACGTCGGCGAGGTCGTGACCGTTGACCCCCCGGGCACTAATGACATCGCGGCCCGGTGTCCGGGTGGGCCGCCGGCCATGGCGGGGGCACTTCACCTCCCCGGTGGTACCCCAGGACTACGGGTGCGCCCCCGAAGTTCTCCCGACCCGGCGCGCCGCGGGTGGGTCCGAACGCTAATGATCACCTTGGCGGTCCGGCGGAGCCCGGGCCGGGCAGCCCGGTAGGCCACCGACGGTCCTAATGCGGCTCTTCGTCATGATGCGTGGTAGGTGCTGGAGCGACACGATGTCGAGCTACGAGGGCCTGCTGGCCGATGCCGACCTTCGGTTGCACGGTGATCCCGAACAGGTCGGGTTCGAGTTCCCGGACGTGGGTGCGCCGACCGGTGGCGCCCAGCTGTTCCAGGGTGATCCATTGCTGACCATCGGCGGGGACCCACTGGCGCTCATCGGCGCAGATCGCGCACACCGCGGGCGCGGCGGCGTGCTCGACCGCGCAGGTCGCACAGATCACCGGGACGTCCGCGGTACCGACCAGCCCCGGCGCGGTCGGCTGCCCCGGTGCCGATGCCATCTGCGATTCCCCTGCCTCCCGGACCGACCGTGCCATCAGTGCTGCGCCGGGCCGAGTTCGACGATGCGCCGGGCGAGGCAGTGTCGCACGGCGGGGAGGCGGCCGGCGGACGTTCACGTCACGGGGCATCCGGATCAGCCCACCCGAGACCGGCCGACGCGAGCGGGGCGAGCTCGGGACGTCGCCCAATTCTGATGGATAGCCCTGAGGTGCGTACTGCCCGAGTACCTCGGATCGGTCGAGGAAGTCAGCGGTGACAGCCCTGAGACGGGTGGGCCTCGCACATAGCCCGCTGCCGGCGGGGGGCAGCGGGGCGGAGCTGGCCCGAGTGACGCTGACGCCAGTGCTCTCGGTGGTGATCGCGGGGCTGGCGCCGCTGTCGGTGTGGTCGGGGTGGTCGCGGCCGCCCGAGATGTGCGGGGCCGCCCGCAGGGGAGTCGTCCCGGCGGCTGGTCGCCGCGGACGCGGTACGCGCCGACCGGGCCGCGTTGGAGGCCCTCGCCGGCTGGTGGGTCCGGGACCACCCACCCGAACAGGCACTGGCGGTTGAGCTTCTTACGGTGTGCGGGTGGGCGACGTCGAAGCGGAGCTGATCACCGGCGCAGTGTCAGCGGTCCTCGGCGGACTGGCGGGCTGGGTGACGTCGACGGTCAACTACCGCCGCGAGCGGCATGCGCGCAGCGGCGACGACGCGGCCGCGAACATGCGTCGGGCGTCTGAGTTGTCAGCGACGCTGCGCAGCCGCTACCAGCGGGTTGCCCTGACGTCCCGATGGCGCCGCCCGTCGGATCGGGATCTCGCGTCCGCGGAGAACGCGTTCCTCAGCGCGTGCGACTCGTCGGCCTCTGACGACCTCGCCGCGGCGGCGCGGACCTACCTCGCCGTCGGCCGGCTCTACGCGAGCCGTGACCCGGACACCTCGGCAGCCCAAGAGGAGGCGGCACACGACAAACTGGCGGACCTGTTCCGGCGGCTGATCCGAGACGCCCAGGCGCCGTAGGGCCGATGGCGCGCGGCCCGGCTGAGGTGCGGGGTCTCAGGCGGAGACGCCGACCGCGGTGGTCACCCGGACCCGGTTGGTGACCCCGCGCCGCTGGGCGGCCTCGAGCACGCGGTCACGGAACTGGTCGGGCGGGCTGACCAGGACGAGTTCGGCCGCGGCGCGGACGTCGAGGACCTGGCGGACGAGCTCGTCGACGTAAGAGGCCGACGACGCGACAACGTCTCGGCCCGAGATCACCACGGTGGTCCCGGCGAGGTCCTGCGGAACGTCGTGCTCCCGCAACAGGTCAACCACGGCGTCCCGCGTCCCAGCCAGCCGGGGGATGGTGAGTTCGACCATCACTGCTCCGCTTCGTTGCTGTCGTGACGGGTAGGAGTCCGAACTCTCCCACCCCAGCGTGGCACCGGCAAGGGTCTGCGGCTCCGGGGACGCGTGCGCGTCGGTCACGGCGCCGCTGCAGAGCGAACCAGGCCCTGGACGGCCGTCCCGTCGAACGCCTGCCACGCCGTCCCCCGGGTCGTGAACCGACCCACGGTCAGGTGCGCGTCGTCGGACAGCACGTGCAGGTAGCCGCCGCAGCGGATGAGCTCCGCGGCGACCGCGTGCAGCCCGGTCACCGAGTCTTGGTCGGGGCGCTCGGTGACGCCCTGCACGACGGCCAGGTCCAGGGCATGGCTGGCGTCCCGCGCACCGCGGCCCTTCAGCGTCCCGAACATGCCGACCCCGCCGTCGGCGACAGCGAACAGCAAGTTCCGGGCCGGACCGACTTTCTGGGCGGCGAGAAAGCCGTTGCGGCGCCGCGCGTGCCGCGGGACGTTGTCCCCGGCCTCCGCCAGACCGCTGTAAAGGATCCCCGCGGCACCCTGGTCGATCGGCTCGAGGGTGTCGTGCACCATCGCGGCGAGCCGGTCGACGTCACCGGAGTCGGTGAAGGCGGTCAGTTCCACCAGCACCCCATCCTGACGGTGCTCCCGGACGGTCGGCAGGTCGTGGTCAACGCCGAGATCGGTGAGCACGCGCCCCAGGCGCATGCGCGACAGGTAGCGGGCGACCGACGGTCTCCGCGGGCTGGTGAACACCACCTCGCCTGTATCGGTCGCGCGGTCGACCAGCGCAGCAACGGCCACCAAGCCGAGTGGTTCGCAAAATGTCAGACTACCCAGGTCAACTCGGACGACGCCCGCACGAGCCTGCGGCCGCAAGTGGCCCGAGAAGTTCCGCTCCCCGCAGGCACCGGCGACAACACCGACCAACCCGGCCGGGGACACATACCGGTGCCCCACCAGGCCCACCGCCTCGGCCGCCGCGACATGGATCGCCCGGTAGCGCGTACGCCCACCGTTGCGGGCGACCTCTCGGCTGACCACCGAATGGTTCCAAGATCCGGCACCCCCGCGTCTTACCACCTGGGTCCGACAAGCCGGCCGGCCAGTTCCGGCCGCCGAGAGCCGTCCCTCATCGTGCCGACAGATCGCCGGGTCATCAAGCGGTCACCCGGTCCCCGGGGGACCGGCATCAAAGCTGATGAATAGGGAGACCATGCATCTTTGATGGCTCCGAGACACAACGGGCGAGCCGGGTCGCCGGTTGGCAGATCCGGCCGGTCACGTCGCGTCGAGCTGGCCGACGAGGTGGCGTCCGGGTCAGCGGAGAACGAGGCGGTCGACGGCCCGGGTGAGCTGTGCGCGGATGTCGGGGTCGTCGATGTCGCCGCCCGCCGTGACCGCAGCCCGGGTCAGCGGCAGCCGCAGGCACGCCGGGTCGATGACGGCCGCGCCCACGTAGCCCAGGACGGTGACCAGCTCGGCGTGCGCGCCGGCGCCGCCGGTCGGGGCGGCAACCGAGGCGACGTTGACCCACGCGACCGGCATCCCGGCCAGTTCGGTGCCCCCGACGGTCCAGTCCAGGAGGTTCTTGAACGCCCCGGGCAGCCCGCCGGCGTACTCCGGGGTGCACACCAGGACCGCGTCAGCTGCGGCGAGGCGGCTGCGCAGGTCAGCTACCGGAGGGGGCAGCGGGTCGTGGTCGTCGTCGGGGTTGAACGCGGGCAGCCCCGCCAACCCCTCGAAGAGGACCGCGGTCACCCCAGCGGGGACTAGGTGGCGCACGGTCCGCAGGACCGCGGTGTTCGTCGACCCCGACCGCGTGCTCCCCGACAGCAACAGCAGCTCCACGCCCCACAGCGTGCCCCGGCGACCGCCGCCAGCTCGACCAGCCGGACCGGCCGGCGCAGCGACAGTCCCCGGATCGGGTACACCTGCAGGTACTCGGAGCCCTGGGCGCAATTATGCATGGCCCGGGCTGTGGACTGGGGGAGGAGTTGGCGAACAGTCTGAATGTTGTGCGGTAGTGGTTGACGGTTAACGACTGGGAAACGTCGATCTCATCACGCAGGTCACCGGAAACCTGGGCCCGGGAATTCCTAGTCGTCCCCGTTAGGACGGGTCGTCCTGTGGGTCACCGGCGGTATTTGTTTCTGGTCGCTGTTCCGTTTGGTCAGACATCTTGTCGAGCTTCTCTTCGGACTTCTGCTGCAGCTTTTCCTCTCCATGTTTGATCTTGTCGTCGTACTTGTCGGTGTCGGGTGTGTTGTCTGTGCTCATTGCTACCTCCAAGACTAAACTGTGCAGCTGCGACTCCGGTCGAGTGCCGCCACCTTGAACCCAGACGGTACGCACACCCGTGAGTCCCCGAAACGATGTCTCTAAACGGTGCACCGGCGCAGTGAGCAAGACGGCAACGTTCGCCGCACGGCCACGCCGCTAAAGAGCTCCGTCGTCGTCGGCTGACCATCCTTCGCCCCGTTGCCTTCTTCACGCCCTCACAGAGGGCATTTGGACCCACCGGCTCCGGTATGACTGATTCGCCCTGTCGTTGATGATCTGGGAGGTGTTGTCACCGGGGTCGGCGGACCTCGGTGACTGCTGATAGAGATCTGACCGAATACCGGTCTGTCCGTAACGTGGCTGCCAGCGTCGACGTCCCGGGTGGGTTCTGAGTCCACTGATCAGGAAAGGACCGACGTTGGACACAGGCGCCCGGCCGGGCGTGTTCGCCGGCCTTGACGTGGGCAAGACCAACCACCATCTGTGCGCGCTCGCCCCAGACGGGACCCGGGTCCTCGACCGGGTCGTCGCCAACGACGAGCCCGCCTTACGGCAGGTCTTCGGTGCCCTCCTCGGCGGCGGCGGTGAGGTCCTGCTGATCGTGGACCAGCCCGCGAGCATCGGGGCCCTGCCGGTCGCGGTCGCCCGCGCCATGGGGATCGCAGTGGCCTACCTGCCGGGTCTGGTGATGCGGCGCCTCGCGGACCTACACCCGGGGGAAGGCAAGACCGACGCCCGCGACGCGTGGGTGATCGCTGACGCCGCTCGGACCCTGCCCCACACCCTGCGTCTGGTAGGCGGGGACGACGAGACCGTCGCCGGGCTGGGGGTCCTGGCCGGCTACGACGACGACCTGGCCGCCGAGTGCACCCGGCTGAGCAACCGTGCCCGGGACCTCCTACTGGGCATCAGCCCAGCCCTGGAACGAACTTTGGGGCCTCGCATCGGCCACCCGGCCGTGTTGGCTCTCCTCGCGGCCTACCCGACCCCGGAGCTCCTCCGCGGCGCGGGCCGGCGCCGCCTCGCCCGGATCGTCACCCCGCTCGCCCCCCGGATCGCCGACCAGATCCTCGAGCAGCTGCACCTTGCGCTGGCCGCGCAGACCGTCGTCGTCCCCGGCACCGCCGACAGCGGCCGGGTCCTCGCCGGGATCGCCCGGGCGCTGTCCGCGACCCTCACCGAGCGCCGCGCACTGGACCGGGAACTCAAGGAGCGGCTCGATGCGCACCCTCTCGCCCCGGTCCTGACCTCGATGCCAGGAGTCGGGGTCAGGACCGCGGTGAAGATCCTCACCATCGTCGGAGACGGGTCAGCGTTCCCGACCGCGGGCCACCTCGCGGCCTACGCCGGGCTCGCGCCGGTGACCCGCCGCTCGGGGACCAGCATCCGCGGGGAACACCGCGCCCACCGCGGGCACCGGGCCCTGAAGTCGACGCTGTTCCTGTCCGCATTCGCCTCCCTGTCCGATCCCACCAGCCGCGCCTACTACGACCGGAAACGGGCCGAGGGCAAACGGCACAACGCCGCCCTGATCTGCCTGGCCCGACGCCGAGTCGACGTTCTCCACGCCCTACTCCGCACCCGGACCGCCTATCGCCAGCCCGCGTCGACCACCCCCGCCGCGGCTTGACGAAGGCCATAGAGACACCCCCCCCCCCGCGGTAGTGTGGTACACAAGGTGGGTGAGGGTGACGTCGTCGGCGCGCCGCCACGGGATCACCGACGCCGCGATCCGGCACGCCGTGGCCAACGCTGTCCGCCTGGTCGACACCGACGACGGGCTGTTCATCATCGGCGCCGACCCGTCGGGTCGGTTGCTCGAGCTGATCGCCCGACCCGACGAGGTCGACGACCTCGTCGTGTTCCACGCCATGCTCCTGCGACCCGTCAACGCCGCGAGGTACCTGCCATGACCGATCACGCCACACCCGCAAACGGCGCACCCGACGACCGAGCATCCGCGGACCCCACCCCGGGCGCCCCCGGGCCGGGCAACCCCGGGCCGGCGCCGGACGACCGGCTCGCCCGGATGACCCTGGCGGAGCTCGACGCACTCAGCGACACCGAGCTCGCCCGGCTCCTCGGCGCCACCGACGACCAGATCGCCACCGAACCCGCCTGGACCTGGCGGGCCGCGGCCAGGGCCGCCACCGACGAGTACGCCGCCCGGCTGATCGCCGACGTCGACACCGGCCGCGCCCACCTCACCACCGACCCGGACGAGATCCGCCGCCGCCTCGGCGGCCGCCCCCGCGTCGGCGGCGCCACCGGAACAGGACCATCGATCCAAGTCCGGGTCCGGGTCACCACCGCAACCCGCACCGCCCTGGAAGACATCGCCACCACCCAGGGCCGACGCCTCGCCGAGGTCAGCCGCGACGCCCTCGACGAATACGTCACCCGCCACGCCAGCTGAGCTGGCCCCCGGGCGCCCCAGCCCGCCCAGCGGCCCTGGCCCTGTTCAACGGCCCCGGCTCACCGGCCGCGGCCCGGGGCGGCCTCCGGTGTGAGGCGGGTCGCCCAGCTTGGTCCTGGGACCCGCCGAGGGCCTGGCCCACGACACCTACTTCGCCTTCGACGAGGTCCTCAGCGTGCCCCGGCACCTACTCCGCGAGGAGATCGGCCTACTCGGCCCGGACCACGAACCGAACTGCCGGAGAAACTGACCAACGCCTGGAACCCTGCACCGCACCGAGGGCTTCCCCACCCACTGGTGAGCCCGGGCCCGAGCAGAGCTGGGCCCCCCAGGCCACGTGCGTCGAGACCCGGGGAACCCACCCCAAGTCTTCCCACTCGCACCGCACCGCGCTCACCGGCCCCGGCCACCCCAGCTCACCGGCCCCAGCCGCGGCCGCGGTGAGAGCGGCGGGGTCGTAGGTGTCCCCGGCGGTGGGAGTAATCCCGGCCGCTGCCCGGGTCCGGTCGGCGTCGGTCTTTGCGGGGGTGGCGGTACCCCGCTCGGCCCAGACCCGCGCCCAGCCGCGTTCGTCCGCGGCGAGCTCGGCGTGGACCGCGGCGCGGTTCCGGTCGGCTGCGCGACTGCGGTCCGCGCTGGCGGCCTCTCGGGCGGTGCCCCGCTCCCGTTCGTGGGCGGTGCGGGTCTGCAGCCGCCGTTTCACCGGCCCCCCGTGAAGCGCAATGAGCTCGTGGATTGCCAACCGCTCTTCCGCGTCGATCGTCACGGGCATATTGTGGCTAGTCGTCGCATCAACCGCTACATCAGACGACGTAGACCAGTAAGCTGGATGAGAGACCGTCAGCGGTGTGCGATCACGTTGACGCCGCTGCCGTCCGGGTCGCGGACGAGGATCGGCGTACACCCACGGCTCGTCGGTGAACTGGGACACGACCTGCGCGCCACCAGCCAGTGTAGCTGCGGCATCGTGACGGACGCTGATCGACCCTCGTCCAAGACGGATGCAGTCGGCGAGCGTTCAGGCGCGCGGTGGGCGCAGCCCGTCCGTTACTACCGCGAGGATGCGCTCGGCTTGGTTGGGGTTGGGGTCGGAGTCGTTGTGGGTGCGGGTCAGAGCAGAAGCTTCAGTCCTTCGTGGGAGGCGCGGAAGCCCAGGCGTTCGTAGAACCGGTGGGCGTCGCGGCGCCCCTTGTCCGTTGTCAGCTGTACGAGGCTGCAGCCGCGTGTACGTGACTCGGCGATCGCCCACTCAAACATGGCGGCGCCCAGGCCAGCGCCTCGGTGATCCTCCCTTACCCGAACCGCCTCGATCTGCGCGCGCAGCGCCCCCCGTCGGGCGAGACCCGGGATGAATGTCAGCTGGAAGGTACCGACGACCTGTTCACCGACCACGGCCGAGACGAGCAGTTGGGCCGGGTCGGCGTCGATGGCCCGGAATGCCGTTCGGTACGGCTCCAGGTCGACGAGGTCACCGCTTTCCCTGGTGCGACCGAGTTGGTCGGCGGCCAGCAGCGACACGATCGCGGGCAGGTCGTCGGGTGTGGCGCGCCGGAGCTCGATCACCGAGGTGCCCACCGTCAGCCTGGCAAGGGTCGTGGTCATTCCCTCACCCTTCGTCTTTCGCCTCGCGCGGAATGTCCCGTGGCCACTGGCGCTGCTCTCTGATCTGGACGGCGGGCTCGTGGTGCACCGCGAAGTTGCCCCACCGAGCGACGAAGCACACGGCCCCCACGTCGTCGTGGACCCGGCGTGCAAAATCCAACATCGCCGCGTCGGTGACGCTGACATGTGGGCGGAGTGCCCCGATGTCGAGGTCGAGGAGGTCGGCCAGCGCCTCGGCGCCGCTCGGGGTGACGGTGACCCCGCGGTGTTGTGCCGCTGCGCTTATCCAGCGGCGTTCGAGGAGCTGATGGCACAGGGCTGCGCCGAGCGAGCCGCCGAGGTGACTGCGGCGCTGTGTCCAGTCCAGGCAGGTGCGGACGAGAGGGCGCCTGCCCTGAGGGTGCAGGACCTCGGGGCCTGCGAGATCGCCGAACCAGGTCCCGCCGGCTTCGGTCAGGATCAGGCCGTGGTGGGCGTCGATCAGGCCGGCGGCGACGAGTGCGTCGAACAGCGCGACGCCCAGTGCGCCGGCGAGGTGGTCATAACAGGTCCGTGCCGCCGCCAGCTGGTGGGCGGCACGGACGGTGCGCAATGACGACGGCCGCTCCGGCTCCCCGACCGCGGCGGCGAGGTCTTCTATGAGTTGTGCGGACTCGGCGTCGGCCAGTCGCACGTAGCGGTGCCGACCCTGGCGTTCCGCGGCGAGCAAACCCGTGGTGACGAGCAGGGTCACGTGTTCGCTCGCGGTCGAGCGGGCCACCCCGACATGGCGGGCGAGCTCCCCAACGGTCCAGGCTCGCCGGTCCAGCAGGGCCAGGCAGATCCCGACCCGGGTCCGGTCGGCGAGCACGGCCGCGAACCGGGCGATCGAGTCGACGGTCAGCACGCCCGAATCGTCCCGCAGGTCCCGTCGAGTGGAGTTGCCGCAGCGTCAGTGGTGCCCCCACCAGACCGGGTCGGACAGGTGCTCTCGCACCGCGCGGCCGTCGCCCGGGCGGAACCGGCCGGCGTCATCTCTAGACAATGCGGCCGACTTCGTTCGGCGATCGCCGAACGATCAGCTCCCTACGTTGCAGACGTGCCCGATCGCAGCGACCGTTCCTGTTCGACGGACCTCGCAGCACCCCTGCTCGCGACGTGTCCGAATCTTGCTGAACAGCACGTTCGGCTACGTGCCCGCGGAGTGCACGAGCGCGAAGGCGGCTGGGTCGTCGCCCGTCCCGACGACGTTGCGGCCGCTGCGACCGTGCCGACGATGGGCGTCGCCGTGCCCGGACCGCGGAACGAGGCGGTGGTCGGAGCCGCCCGCCAGCTGCAGGCGCGGATGGCCCGGTTCTCCAACGTGCCCGCGCACACCGCCCGGCGCGTCCTGGCCGAGCAGCTCCTCCCCGACCCGGACGGGTTGGACGACGCAGCCCGGGAACACGCCGTGGGATGGCTGGAGCACCGCACCGGGGCGGTCGATGTGATGCCGCTTGCTCGCACCGTGCCGGCTCTGGTGCTGGCCCGCGCCCTCGGCGTGGCCGACGATGACCTCGACGCGGTGATGGTCGCGACCGGGCAGCTGTGCGACGCGCTCGCCCCGTCACTGGCCCCGCGGCGCCCGGGTACGACCGGCGACGACGCGGCGGAGCACCTCACTGACCTACTCGCGCCCGTGGGGGCGTGGGATGTTGAGCGGGTCGCCGCGATGGCCGGTCTGCTGTTCCAGGCACGCGACGCCACCGCGGCCCTCATCGGAGCGGCCCTGCTCACTGAACTGCCCGGGGACTTGGAGGTGTCGGCACGCGTCGACACCGCGCTGCGCCAGCATGCGCCGGTGCAGTGCACTCGGCGGACCACGGCCACCGACGTCGTGCTCGGCGGGGTCCGCGTTCCACGGGGGGCGTCGGTGTGGCTGGTCCTCGCCGCCGCCGAGAAGGGTCCGCCGGCTCGCCCGGCCACTTTTGGAGCCGGTCCACACGCCTGTCCGGGCGCTGCACACGCGACCGCGCTCGCCCGCGGGGTCCTCACCGCCCTGCACAGCGGCGGATGGCGCGCGGTGCCTGGGCAACCGGTGCGCCACGAGCCACGACCCAACCTGCGTATGCCCGCAGCGGTCCTGGTGGAGCAGCCGTGACCCTCGCAGCGGCGTTTGCCGCGTTGCACAGCACACCTGGCCCGTTCCTACTGCCCAACGCCTGGGATGTGGCGTCCGCGCTGCTGCTCGCCGACGCAGGATTTCCAGCGGTCGGCACCACCAGCCTCGGGATCACCGCTGCCGCCGGGCTACCGGACGGCGCCGGCGCCGGTCGGGAACTCACGGTCGCCTTGGCCGCCGCTCTCGCCTCCCGACTGCCCGTGCCCCTCACGGTTGACCTGGAAGGCGGCTACAGCGACGACCCCGCCGAGGTCGCTGCGCTCGCCGCACAGCTCCAGACCCTCGGGGTCGCCGGGATCAACCTCGAGGACGGCCGCTGCAACGGGCAACTTCGCCCGGTCGCCGAGCACGCAGGAATCATCCGCGCCGTCACCGCCGCAGCACCCGGACTTTTCGTCAACGCCCGCACCGACACCTACTGGCTCAGCGTCGGGTCCGATGACGACCGGCCACGCGACACCATCCATCGCCTCCAGGCCTACCGAGACGCCGGCGCCTCAGGCGTCTTCACTCCCGGACTGACCGACCTGCGAGTGGTTGAGATCGTGGCCAGCACCGTCATGCTGCCGCTGAACCTGCTCTGGCAACCCGACGCCGACCTCGCCGCCCTGCGCTCTGCCGGGGTCGCGCGGATCAGCACCGGCTCAGCGCTCTACCGACACGCACTTACCGCCGTCCTCCTCACGGCCGACTCAGCCCGCACTGGCAATGCGCCAGAAGGCACGCCGCTCACGTACCACGACGTACAACAAGCCCTGAGCCGGCACCTCTGTCGATGAGTGCAGCTGGAGCCGGACCGCTACTGACGTCTCGCCCGACCCCACCGCGTGCGGCGCCGAACCGTCATAGCTGCAGCAGCCGCCTGGCCAGGAGTGCGGCAGGCAACGCCGACAGTGGAGCTCCTGCAGGCGTGGCGCTGGTGGCGCTACTGGTTCGGCAGTGAGCTGACCGTGATCATCAACACCGGGGCAGTTGGCAGCACACCGCCCTCGACAGCGCCACAGCGCGCCCGTGTGGCTGTGTCAGGTTGATCTGGCGCCACCGTGACGGCTCGATCTGGCCCCACCTCGCCTGCTGCGGCCCCGGCAGGTGATCCAGTGACGGCTTGATCTGGCCCCACCTGCCGACACGCGGGAGCGCTGCTGTCGGTCGAGGTGGGCCCGCACCCCATAGTCGTGATCAACGACTCTGGCGGGAGGGCCCGGGTTGGGGACGCGGGTGGAGCTGTACGAGGCGATCCGCCGCGATGCCCGCCGCGAAGAGATGTCAATCCGAGCTCTGGCGGAGCGGCACGGGGTGCATCGCAGGACGGTGCGGGCGGCGCTGGCGTCGGCGGTGCCGGCGCCGCGGAAGGTGCCGGTGCGGGTCGCGCCCAAGCGCGAGGCGGCCAAGCCGCTGATCGACGCGATGCTGGTCGAGGACCTGACGGCGTGGCGCAAGCAGCAGCACACCGCCCGGCGGGTGCTCGCCCGGCTGGTCGACGAGCACGGCATGACCGAGCTGACGTACTCAGCGGTGCGGGACTACGTCGCGAAGCGCCGGCCGCATATCGAGGCGACCGCCGGCAAGAGCGTCGAGAGAGCGTTCGTCCCGCAGACGCACGAGCCGGGGGCCGAGGCCGAGGTCGACTTCGGCGACGTCTGGCTGCACCTGGACGGCGAGCTGAGCAAGTGCGCGCTGTTCACGCTGCGACTGTCGTACTCGGGCAAGGCGGTGCACCGGGTCTACGCCTCGCAGGGGCAGGAGGCGTTCATCGAGGGGCACCTGGAGGCGTTCCGGGTCCTCGGCGGGACGCCGGTGGTGCAGATCCGCTACGACAACCTCAAGAGCGCCGTCACCCGGGTGCTGTTCGGGCGCAACCGCACCGAGTCCGACCGGTGGGTGGCGTTCCGCTCGCACTACGGCTTCGACACCTTCTACTGCCTGCCCGGGATCGAAGGCGCCCACGAGAAGGGCGGGGTGGAGGGCGAGGTCGGCCGGTTCCGCCGCAACCACCTGGTCCCGATGCCCGAGGGTGCGAGCCTGGCCGAGCTGAACGCCCGGCTCGAGCAGGTCGACGCCGCCGAGGATCGGCGGCGCATCGACAACCGCACGCTGACGGTCGGGCACGGCTTCGCGCTCGAACAGAGCCTGCTGCGACCGCTGCCGGCCGAGGGCATCGACCCGGGGCTGACACTGACGCCGCGGGTCGACCGTTACGCCCGGGTGATGGTGCGGATGGCGCACTACTCGGTGCCGGCCCGGCTGATCGGCCGCCGGGTCAAGGTGTCGCTACGAGCCTCAGAGCTGGTGGTGTTCGACGGGCGGACCGAGGTCGCCCGGCACGCCCGGTCGGTCCGGAAGGGCAGCCAGAGCCTGCTGCTGGACCACTACCTGGAGGTCCTGGCCCGCAAGCCCGGAGCCCTGCCTGGCGCGACCGCGCTGGCGCGCAGGCCCGCGCCGCGGGAACGTTCACCAGCGCCCACGACGCGTTCTGGGCGTCGGCCCGGAAAGCGCATGGCGACTCGGGCGGCACCCGCGCGCTGGTCGAGGTGCTGCTGCTGCACCGCCACCTCGCGCACGCCGACGTCGTCGCCGGGCTGGCAGCCGCAGTCGGGCTCGGCTCCACCAGCCCGGACGTGGTGGCGGTCGGAGCTCGCAAGGCCGCCCAGCTGCGCGGCGCCACCCCGACGCTGGGCTCGCCTCCCGCCACGGCTGACGTCGCCTCCCCGGTGGTCCCGGCACGCCGGGAGCGGGTGGCGAGCCTGACCGAGCGCCGCTTGATCGAGGCGCGCGGACGGGCGGGCGAGTTGCCCGCGGACGGGCGGCCGGTGCCGTCCGTCGCCCAGTACGACGAGCTGCTGGCGCACCCGCCGGCCGCCGGAACCCGGGGAGCCTGATGAGCACGACGACCAAGGCCGCCACCAGCAGTGCCAGCGCGGTCCGGGCCGGCCGGGCCGGTGTCACCGAGCAGGCCGCGGACGCCGCGGTCGATCAGGCCTGCCGAATGCTGCGGCTGCCGACGATGCGCGCCCGGTTCGCCGAGGTCGCCGACGCCGCACAGCGCGAGCAGCTGACCTACCGCGGGTTCCTCGCCGAGCTGCTGATGGCCGAGTGCGACGACCGCGACCGCCGGCGGTCCGCCCGGCGGATCACCGCCGCCGGGTTCCGCCGCGAGAAGTGGCTGTCCGACTTCGATTACAGCGCCAACCCGCACGTCGAACCCGCCGTCCTCGCCCAGCTCGCTGCCTGCGCCTGGGTGGCCAAGGGCGAACCGCTCTGCCTGATCGGCGACTCCGGCACCGGCAAGAGCCACCTGCTCATCGGCCTGGGCGCGGCCGCGGCGATGGCCGGGCACCGGGTCAAGTACGTCCTGGCCGCCAAGCTCGTCAACGAGCTCGTCGAGGCCGCCGACGAACGCCAGCTGTCCAAGACCGTCGCCCGCTATGGCCGGGTCGACCTGCTCTGCCTGGACGAGCTGGGCTACATGGAACTGGACCGGCGCGGCGCAGAGCTGCTGTTCCAGGTCCTGACCGAACGCGAGGAGAAGAGCTCGGTGGCGATCGCCTCCAACGAGAGCTTCAGCGGCTGGACCAAGACCTTCACCGACCCACTACTGTGCGCCGCCATCGTCGACCGCCTGACCTTCGGCGGCAACATCATCGAGACGGGCACGACCTCCTACCGGCTCGCCCACGCTCGAGCGCAACGAGCGGTCCAGGGCGAGCGGTAGCGGCACCCCCTGCAGGGCGTGCGCGGCGGACCGTCAGATCGGGCGGCGGCGCAGCAGCGCCCAGGCGGCCTCGGTAGCGGCGGCGACGCCGAGACCGAAGGCGAGGTGCGCGACGACCCCGCGCAGGTGGGTGGCGGCGGGGTAGCCGCGGTTCGGGGCGCTGAAGCCCAGGGCGGGGGTGAGGCCCTCGTCGACGATCGCGCTCATCGCGGCGCCGGACAGCAGCGCGGCGGCGACCGGCTTCAGGTCGGTGCGACGGCGCAGCAGCGCGTAGGTCGGTGCCCAGGAGATCGCCAGGCCGTAGTGGAAGCCCAGGGCGACCTTGTCCAGCTGCGCCTCGGTGAGCTCGACGCCGAGGAGCGCGGCGGTCTTCTGCGCGGCGATCCGGTACGGAGGGCCGGGGCGGGCGGCGTCCTCCCGCTCGCGGTCGGCGGGACTCTCGTGGTCGTACATCCAGGTGCTGACGGGCTCCATGGCCTTGGTGCCGGCCCAGCCGGTGAGCGGGGCGAGGGCGAGGTCGACGAGCAGTGCAGGTGTCATGAGGTCTCCTGGTCGGCAGGCGCATCGGCGGGCAGGTCGGCGAACAGGGCGCGTGCAAGGGCGTGCGCGTCGGGGACGCTCAGCACGGTGCCGCGGGTGCCGGGCTGGTCGAGGGCGCGGCAGGGCGGCGTCGGGCGCGGCGTAGAAGTCGATGACCGAGCAGCAGGCGCTGGCCAGCGGGCCGTCGCCGGCGCGGGCGAGCAGTACCACGGCTCGCGGCGGGTCGACCTCCAGCCGGCCGTCCGGGGTGACCGTGACCCGGACCAGCTCGCCGGTGGTCGGGTCGGTGCTGGTTGACCAGGGCGAGCCTGCCGAGCATCGCGGGGACGCCGAGCGCGTCGACCGCGCACATGGCGTGCAGGACCGGTCCGTCCTGCACCTGGACGCGGTGCCGGGTCGGTCGGGCCGACAGCGGGAAGGCGCCCGCCACGGTGCCGTCGGCGGCGAGGGTGATGAGGTCGGCGGCGGCGAGCTCGTCGAGCGCAGTGCGGGCGCGGTCGGGTGTCAGCCCGGCCCCGGCGGCCGCGTCGTCGAGCGGCGGCGGGGCGCCGGTGGCGGCGAAGGAGGGCAGCAGCGCCCGGTACAGGGCCTGCGCGCCCGGGCCGGTGGCGGCCAGGCGCTTGGGGAACGTGCCGGCGGCGATCACGACCTGGTGCTGCAGGTGGGCGACCTGCTCGGGCGTCACCGGCGAACCCGGCGCGCGCCGCGCCAGCACGACGATGGCGACGGCCAGCACCGCCGCGCCGGCGGTCAGCAGGACCGGGCCGCCGGTGACGCCACCGAAGACCGCGGTGAGCGAGCCCGCGCTGACCACGGCCAGCACGCCGGGACCGGCGCAGCACAGGACCGGCAGCGCAAGCAGCCAAGCCCACCCGGCGACGGTGCGGGTGCGCGGCCCGGGGGTGTCAGGGCGGCCGGTCACGCGCAGCAGCTCGTTGGCATGTCGGAACGGAACAGGCCGGCGGCGATGCGGAGGGCTTCGCTCATCGTCAGGTAGGGCGCCCAGGTGTCGGCGAGGTCGTCGACGGTGAGCCCGAACTTGATCGCGTAGGTCGCGGCGAGCATCACGTCGCCCGCCCCGTCGAGCGCGGCGTGCACTCCCAGGACCTTGCCTGTCTGCGCGTCGATGACGAGCTTGAGGGCGCCGCGGGTGTCGCGGTTGGCCAGGGCGCGGGGGATGTCTTGCGCGCCGAGGACCCGGCAGTCGCACGGGTGCCCGGCCTGCAGGGCCTGCTCCTCGGTCAGTCCGGCCGAGGCGATCTGCGGGGCGGTGAACGTGACCGCGGGCAGCCCGCGGTAGTCGACGGTGCTCGGGTCGCCGAGCGCGCCGGCGGCGGCGGCGTGCCCGGTCTGCGCGGCGACGTAGACGTACTGCGGGGCGCCGGAGACGTCCCCGGCGGCGAACACCCGGGGGTTGCTGGTCCGCTGGTTGGCGTCGACGACCACGAACCCGCGCTCGTCGGTCTTGACGCCCGCGGCGTCCAGCCCGAGGTCGCCGGTGTCGGCGAACCGGCCGGTCGCGACCAGCAGCCGTTCGGCGGTCACCTCGGTGCCGTCCGCGGTCCGGACCGTGACCCCGCCGTCGGTCGTGTGGACCAAGGTGGCGCGCTGCTCGGTCACGGTGATGCCGTCGTCGGCGAACACCCCGGCCAGCACGTCGGCGATCTCGGGCTCGGCGTGCGGAGCGAAGCGTCCGACGAGCGTCACCTTCACGCCCAGGTGCGCCCACAGCTGGGCCTGTTCCAGCCCGACGTAGCCGCCGCCGATCACGGCCATGGACGCGGGCAGGGTCTGCTGCTCCATGGCGGTGGTGCTGGTCAGCCAGTCGACGGTGTCCAGGCCGGGCAGGTCCGGAACGTGCGGCGCGACGCCGGTCGCGACCACGTAGGCGGGAGCGCGGAGCCGCTCCCCGTCGACCGTCAGCGTCTCCTCGTCGACGAAGCGGGCGTGGCCGTAGCGGATCGGGAAGCCGTGCGCGTCGGCGACGTCGGCGTACTTGGCCTGCCGCATGGAGGCGATCAGGTCCTGCTTCTGCGCCATCAGCGCCGGCAGGTCCACGTCGCCCGCGCTGGTCGGCACCATCGGGAAGGCCCGGTTGGTCAGGGCGCGGTGACGCTGGCCGGCGGCGGCGAGCAGGTTCTTGGACGGGACGCAGCCGATGTTCAGGCACGTCCCGCCCAACATCTTGTGCTCGACGAGCAGGACGTTCTTGCCCCTGCCGCGGGCCTCGATCCCGGCGGCCATCGCGGCGCCTCCGGTGCCGATCACGACCAGGTCCCACTCGTTAGCGCTCATGGACCGGACGGTAGGGGTTCCAGCACGGTGGAAGGTCAAGCCGTAACGTGCCCCGCATGAGGATCGGCGAGTTCGCTGCCAGCGCGGGCGTCACGACCAAGGCGCTGCGGTTCTACGAGCAGGCCGGCGTCCTACCCGCACCCGCTCGCACCCCGTCGGGCTACCGCGACTACGACGACGTAGCCCTGGCCCGCCTGCAGTTCGTCAAGGCCGCGCAGGCCGCTGGGCTCAGCCTGGCCGAGATCGTCCAGGTCGTCGCGGTCCGCGAGGCCCAGGGCTCCCCGTGCGGACACGTCGTCGACCTGCTGAACCGGCACGCCATGGATCTCGACACCCGGATCGCCGAACTCACCGCCGCCCGGGCCGAAGTCGAGCGGCTGCGTGAGCGCGCCCGTGGCCTCGACCCCGCCGACTGCAACGACGACCGGGTCTGCCACGTCATTCCGGCACGCAGTCAGCGACGGGACATCCGCTAGAGCCGCCCGCACCCGCAGGTCCTCCAGCAGTGGCAAAGGAGTTCGGCCCTCAGCAAGGCGAGGTGGGGCCAGATCAAGCCGTCACCCTGGGGCCAGATGACGTTGACACGGCCACGACTGGCTTGCTCAGCCGCGAGGGTGCTGACGCCCCGGGCCGTGAGCATTGGGGGTCTGACCGTGGTTCGGGTCAGGCGGGGATTGGGTGAGGGCCAACTCTCGTAGCCCCAGGAACAGCGGCAGTGCGAATGATGCGGCGACCAGGAAGGTGAGCGGGATGAAGAGCAGGGCGAGCCGGGGCCGGTGGCCGGGCAGCGAGTTGCGTTCGCGGACGTAGAACACGCTGAGGACTACACCGATGACGATGAGGTCGACCGCCAGCGACGAGGAGGCCCGGTTGGCGAACCAGTCGGCCAGGTAGCTGCCGCCCGCGTAGGTGAGGTTGAAGAACCAGGTACCCACCAGCCCGGTGAGGGCGAACGCGAAGTAGAGCCCGGCGGCGATCCGCGCGTGTCGCGCGGGCCTGGGTGACCGGGTCCCGGTCATCGGGCCGGATCGCGCCGCGCGCGCCGCACAACAGTGGTCGCGTAGACCGCCCCGACCAGGGCCAGCGCGCCGGCCGCGGTGATGGTCGTCGCGTCGGGGTGGATGATCGACTGCCCGCGCAGCGCCTGCCACAGGGTGAGGCCGGCGACGGAAGCCCAGGATCCCGCGGCCAGCAGCACGATACGTACCCGGGTTCCCTCCCCCATGGACCGGCCGGTGAACCTGGCCAACGCGAGAGCGATCAGCGGCAGCACCTGAAGTGCGTGCATGCCGATGAAATGCGAGATCCGCAGATCGCCGTGCAGGCTGTCCCAGCCCACCAACCACAGGCCACCGCTGGGGTCGTCACCGCCCACGGAATGGGAGCCGACGTGACCACCTCCGGGGTTGGCGAGTTGAGCGGCCGTGGGCCGGAGCATCAGGAATCCGACCGACAGGCCCGCCACCCCGATCGGTATGCCCAACCGCAGCGCCCACACCAGCGATCGGTCGGCGATCCGGGAAGTGAACAGCAGCAGGCCGCCGATGACCAGAGCCGAGCCGTAGAAGAAGACGATCCCTGATCCCATGGCGGCGTAGACGATAGTGTCGACGGGCGTGGAGACGTTGAAGTGGCTGCTGGTTCCTCGCACCGCCTGGGTGGTGATCAGGGCGATCTCCAGGAGTGAGGCGAAAACTCCCAGGGTCCCGGTCCACCAGGCGACTCGCCGGAGCCGGCGCCCGCGGATCATAGAGGTCATCCAGGCCAGAGTGGTGGTGTAGAGGGCCAGGGAAATGGTGAACTTCAGCGGTTTGGCCCATATCGGAGCCCCGTCGAGCAGCCTCGGGTCGGTGAGGAAGCCGACCAGGGAGACGAGGCCCCAGGCGACCATGAGCGCGGCGAACCCGATCAGCGGTCGGTGCCAGGACGCCATCGCCCGCAGCCCACGGGGAACGCGGTCCGGGGCGGCGGGCAACAGCGATCCCCACCGTGCGGGGCCTGGCGCAGCTACCGGGGGCGTCGCGCTCACAGCGAGACCACGACCTTCTGGGCGGAGACGCCGTCCCTCTGGCGATCCAGAGCGGACTGGAGGTGTTCCAGCCCGGTGCCCACGACGAGCGGCGGTGGAGCGGCGACGAAGCGACCCGACGCAAGGGCCTGGGGCAGGAAGTCCTGGTAGACCATGCGGCCCACCTCGTTGTCCACCAGGGTGGTGCCGAACACCGAACCGGTCCCGATCCGCCGGATGCGGTTCCTGGCAGTCAGAGACACCGTGGCCGCGCCGAACCGCGAGAACATCCCCAGCAGACCGACGACCCCACTGGGCACCTTGTCCAGTGATGCCGGTGGAGTGACCATCGAGACGAAACGGGTCCCCGCACTGGCGGCGACCACCTCCGAGCAGGCCCGAGCCGAACCGGACCCGATGGCCATCGCCCCGGCGAGCGTGCGGCCCTCAAGGGCGGCGACGACGTCGGCGACCGCTGTGGGGCTGCGGTAGTCCACGACGTGGCCCGCCCCGAGCTTGGTGACGTAGGCAGCGTTCGCGGGCGAGGCGGTGGTGACCACCTCATACCCGGCGGCGACCGCAAGCTGGATGGCGTTGCTGCCCACGCTGGTCGAGCCACCCCAGATGACGACCGTCTTCCCGATCGGTACAGGAACGCTCGACGGGTGCGCCAGGCCCAGTTGATCGGCCTGGAACAGACCACAGGCCGCCGTGGACAGGGCCAGCGGCACCACGCAGGCCTGCTCATAGGTGAGGCTGTCCGGGATCGGAGACGCCATGCGCTCCAGGACGACCGTGTAGTCCTGGAACGCGCTTTCCGCGGCGCGGTTGCGGTGCTTGTCGAAGCCGACCGCGTGCCCGAGGACGCGATCACCCACGGCGAACCGGGTGACCGCGCTCCCGACGTCAACGACCTCTCCGGCCAGGTCCGAACCGAGAACCCAGGGGTAGTGGATGTAGGAGAAGATCAGGTAGCCGAGGTCCTGGGTGATCCAGTCGACCGGGTTGACGGCGACCGCACGGTTGGCGACGACGATCTCGTCGTCCGCGGGCGCGGTGTACGGCGCCGGCCCGACCTGCAACCGGGCCTTCTTGGCGGGCATCCACGCAGCGGTGTTAACGGGCATCGGGAATCCTTTGTTCAAAGGGTCAGCGGGTCAGCGGGTCAGCGATTAGGCGGGTTGCGGCTAGCCGAGGCGGGCGGGGATGGCCGGGTCGAGCAGCACGTCACCACCGGCTGCTCCGACCAGCCCGGCCCCGAACAGGGCTCCGGGGGTGTGCGCCCCGGGCCGGCCCTCACCCCGTAGGAGCCGCTCGGTGACTTCGACGGCCACAGCAGCGGTGAAGTCATGGGCGTCACCGGTACGCGTCCAGGCGTCGTGGACCTCCCCGCCGGGCCACCACGCGCGGGCGTGGCCCCACGACGCGGCGCGCGACATCGGCGCGGGACGCATCGGGAGCCGCGCAACAGCCCGCGTGGCGAGCCGGCTCACCGCGGGAACGCGGAACAGGGCGGACACCGCGGGCAGGCCGGCGCGGACCAGCGGGTTGGCTGGAGCAAAAGGTGACGCGGCGACCACCGCGTCAGCGTCACTGGCCCGCCAGGCGGCGATCAGCTCACCGTTCGCGCCCGCCCCAGTGACCACGACGTCACCGTCGGGAGTGACGACCTCGCCCCGGTGGCCGCCGGTCGCAGCGTGGACCAGCCGCCCACCCCGGACCTCACGGCCCCCAACAGCGACGACCTCCACGATGGTCGCGCCCAGGGCGGCGCCGACATGGCCGGCTTCGACCGCAAGGGAGGCCAGGGCGTCGACGCGGACCCGCTGCGATCGCGGCCGTCCCTCGCACACAGCCAGCACCGCGCTCTCGGTGGCCAGCACGCCGAAACCCGCCCCGGCGACAAAAGCCTGATCCCTCGTCTCGGCCTGGCGGTCCAGATACAGGACGTCCTGGACGGCGGTCAGCTCGTTGGACAGGTCGACGTAGTGCGTCCCGGCGGGGCACGCCCTGGCCACGAGAGCGGCAGTCCTCGTGAACGGGCCGACCGTGCTCACCACCACCCCCGGGGGATCGCCGGCGAGCTGGCCGAGCACGCGCTCCAAGGACCCGACGGTGATGCTCACGGCCCCGTCCAGTTCGTCGGCCACGCCCTGGACGCGGTCACGGTCGCGCCCGGCGAGCACCAACTCGACGCCGCTGCGGTGCAGGGCCGCCGCGATCGCGCGGCCGGTCCGGCCGGTCGCCCCCAGGATCCACACCGTGTTGCTCATCGCCGCTCCCAGCCTTGAGGACATGTCGTGCCATCACCGTAGCAGGCCAAGGGCATGTCATGTCATCACTTAGGGTGCGGTGGTGAGCCGTTGGCAGCCAGGCACCCGCGACCGCCTGGAGAGCGCCGCTCTGGAGCTGTTCACCGAGCAGGGCTTCGCGGACACGACTGTGCCCGAGATCACCGCCCGCGCCGGTCTGACCACCCGCACGTTCTTCCGGCACTTCGCCGACAAGCGCGAGGTCCTGTTCGCGGTGGAAGACGAACTGCCGGCTGTGGTCGCCTCGCTGATGGTCGAAGCACCTGCAGCGGCCACCCCGGTAGCGCTGATCGCGTGGGGGCTCGACCTCGTCGCGAGGACCCGGTTCACCGGGCAGTGGGAACACCTACGGAGGCGGCGAACCGTGATCCGGACCGATCCGGGCCTGCAGGAACGCGAACTTCGCAAGCTGGCCGTGCTGTCCACCGCCATCACCGACAGCTTCCGCAGCCGCGGTCTGGACGAGCTGACCTCGACCCTGGCCGGGCGCTACGCCGCCACCGCGCTCGCCGCCGCGCTCGACCGCTGGCTCGACCACGACGTCGAACAGCCGCTCACCGACCACGTGCGCGACACGCTGCACGCCCTGCACGCCCTGACCGCCGACGAGAGCCGCTGACTTCCGCTTCATGCCGGTCGCCAGCCTCCGCCGGCGGTCGGGTTCGGCCACCGCTCAATCTGCTGACGGGGCAACCGTTTGGAACGGTGCCCTTATCGTCGCCGGTGTGTTCGACACCGACCTGCCGTACCCGGTGTTGATCGCTCCCGGGATCAACGGATCCGGGCCGGACCACTGGCAGACCCGCTGGGAGCGGCTACTTCCCGGCTCGGTGCGCACCCAGCCACGTTCCTGGACCGCGCCCGCCCACGAGGACTGGGTGCGGGCCTTCGACGTGGCCAGCGACGCCCTCGCCGGCCGACCCGCGCTCGTGGTCGCCCACAGCCTCGGGTGTCCCGCGGCGGTCCTCTGGGCGGCGTCGCGTCCTGGCGCTGCAGCGGGGCTGTTCCTGGTCGCGCCTCCGGACCGGGCAGCGCTGAACCACAACGGCGTCGCGGAGTTCGCTGTCGCCGAGGGCGCCCGCCCGGGGGTCCACGGCGTGGTCGCGGCCAGTGCCAACGACCCGCACTGCACCACCGGGGCGGCGCAGGAACTCGCCACCGGCTGGGGCCTCCGCTTCGTCCAGGTCGGCCCGCTCGGGCACGTCAACAGCGACAGCGACCTCGGTGACTGGCCGGCCGGCCAGGCGTTGCTCGCGGGGTTCACCGCGTCGCTCTAAGGGTTGCCCGGGGGTGGACGGCTGTGCGACTTGGCCATCGTCACTAGTCAGCGCGGACCTGCTTCTGACACCACTTGGCCCGACCCGTCCCATCACCAGGCGACGACCCGCTCGGCGCGGGCTGGTCAGGGCGAGCCGTGGGGTAGCGCTGGTACGCGCGGTTGCAGCGTCAGCTGGTGACAGCGGTGACGAGCAGTCCGCCGAGGGTGAGGGCCTGAAGGGCGGCGCGGGGCCAGATGACGCTGTCCCAGCGGAGCTGCCAGGCCCTGATGTCACCCGGGACGGTCCCGGTGACCGCGGCGGCGCGGAGGCGCCGGTTGATGGGTGCGCTGACCCGCAGGTAGATCGCGAGCCAGCTGAGCAGGGCGAGGAGGGCGCCGACGCGGGATGTCGTAGTAGTGCTGGCGATTACTGCGATCGTGGCCGCGAGGATGGCGGTGACGCCGGGGACGGGTAGGCGCCGGTCCCCGTAGTGGTGGACGCGGCCGAGGAAGTCGGCAACGGCGGCGTCCGAGGCGTCAGCGGGGGCGGGTCGCAGGACGAGGGCGCTGAAGACATCGGTGCCGTAGACGACAGCGGTGGTGCTGATGCCGACCAGGGCGGCGGCGAGGGCGAGGGAGCTCACAACAGGTCCTCGCCCGGCTGTTCGCGGGGTGCGGGAAAGGCAGCGAGGACGTCGTCGAGGGCGGCGCCGAGCAGGCGGTGCAGCTGGTCGGGGTCGGGGTCGACGCGGTCGACGGCGAGCAGAGCGATCAGACCGTGGGCGGTGGCCCACAGCCTCAGGACGTGATCGGGTGCTTGCGGGTCGCCGGCCTCGGTGAGGAGCCCGGTCAGGACGTCTCCGACCGCCTGGCCCTCCTGCAGGGTGTCGGCGGTGGGAACGCGCACCGCGCCCAGGCCGTACATGACCTGGTAGAGGTCGCGCTCGGCGAGGGCGAAGTCGAGGTAGGCGTGTCCAGCGCGGCGCACGGCCGCTGTCTGCGGCGTCCCGGCCGCGGATCCGCTGACTCCCCCGGGCTCCGTAGGGTGCGCGGCGGCGGTGATGAGCGCCTCCCTGAGCTGGGTGAAGCCGTCGCGGACGAGCGCGAGGAGGATGTCGTCGCGGCCGGTGAAGTAGCGGTAGGCGAAGTTGGCGGAGTAGTCGATCCGTTCGGCGAGGCCGCGCATGGTGACCGCGTCCCAGCCCTGCTCCCGCGCCAGGGCCCGGGCAGCGGCCAGGATCGTGGAGCGCGCGTCGGCGCGCTCACGCTCGCGCCGCCGCGGGGGTGCCGTTGCTGCCTGGTGCGTGTCGCTGGTCCCGACACCCGCGCTCATCCCGTTCCACCCGGCAGCGCGCCCTCGTCGACGCCGCCGCGTGCATCGTCCTCGCCGGCGAGCTGGGCGAAGAAGGCCTGCCCGTCGAGCTGGTCCCAGTGCTCCGCGGCGAAACCGTCCACGACCCGCCAGATGTCCATCGAGTGCATCACCACCGGCCGTCCGGTCGGTGGGAGGCCGAGGAACGAACCGGTGAAGGTGGCCCGGTAGGTGAACCTGCCAGCGACCCGGTCACCGTCGACCAGGACGTCGTCCAGGGTGACCTCGGTGTCGGGGAACGCGGCGAACCACTGCGCCCAGAAAAACCGGTTCGCCTCGCGGCCGTCGGCGACGAAGGCGTTGTGGTTGACGTAGTCGACGGCGACGAAGCCGTCCACGGCGTCGGGGTCGTGGCCGTTCATGAGGTCGGCGAAGGCGTGAGCGACGGTGGACGAGCTAGTGGTCATGGTCGCTCCTCAGAGGTGGACCGGCTCCCTGCCGGTCTGGTTACAGCGTACACGTCGTGTACGGCGTAACCACATGCGGTGGGCTGCGGGGTGCGTCGTCGCGCAGCCCAGGGACCGCCGGACCCCGGCGACCGGCCCCTGGCCATCGCGGTCTCGTGCCGCAGCTGGTGAGGTCTCCGGTATCTCGACGCCCACCGCCCCCGCTCGAAGGCGTACCGAAAACGGATCGACCGATGATCGGCGTCGCACAGACTTTCGACACGGCTTTCGGTATGCCCGCCGCCGGCGTGTCGCCGTCCCGTGGTGATCGTGCCGTTAACGATCGTTTTCAAGACGACGTGTCCTCCGGTCCGACGGCCCACTGGTTGACCAGGACCTCACCGGGCACTTCGGTCAGGCGCAGTCGGTCGTGTTCGACCCGCACCCCGACCGAGACGCCGTC
>JAABUU010000575.1_pt1 | contig 80894 bp, 76 predicted proteins | sample 5559301 | NCBI WGS metagenome assembly JAABUU01 (sample SAMN10711884, study PRJNA513360) | rock metagenome | isolation source: Antarctica rocks | place: Antarctica: Victoria Land, Richard Nunatak white
ATGTTTCTTTGTGCTCAGTTGATGCTACGCATATGCACAGACGAGGCTTTGGTGATCAGATGTGAACTTTTTTGTGATCTCGCTTGGCATATACTTCGCATAGGGCCCGAAGCTTTTCCAACCCGACATCAGATCTTGGATGTGCGGGGCATATGCCAATTTTAAAGTCCAACCCGACGTCAAGAATTTTTTCCGACCCCGGCTCAACTTTTTCAACCCCCCGGCCAGCTGTAACCCGGATGCGGATAGCCGATATGAAGCCGCACTCTTCGCTTGTCATCCTGAAGTACCTTACCACCTTACCTGCCCATTGACAGTTCGTGGATTAGCTCTTTTCTCCTTCCAGATGGTTAATGCCTGATCTGTGACAGAATGGATCCGTTGTCAGTTGCAGCATCGATCGCCGGACTCTCAATAGCCACTGCCCAGATCGTATCCACCGTGAGGCTGATATGGACTTCCATTAGCGATGCGCCCAAGTGCGTACAAGAGGTTTTAACAGAAGTTACGGGCATCAGAGCCTGCTTAGGCCAGCTTCAATCATTCCTTAGAGACCTGGAAACGATCGACCACTCGCGTGCAGCGCTTCTGATGGTGGACCAAGTTGTTGTCAGCCTCACCGAGTGCGTGCTTGTCTCCTCTGAATTACAAAAATTATTGGATCAAGTCAGAGTAGAATCCAAAGTGGATGTTTCCATACGTATCGTTAGCCGCATAAGCATCGTATGGCGCGAGCAGGAGATTAAGGACGTCTTGGTAAGGCTTCGAGCCTCGAGAAGCACACTTCATCTCATGGTTGCAATCTTGACATGGTGCGAGATCCCACTTCCAGATAGCCCCACGGACTAACTAGTGGCGTCCAGCTCTTCTGTTGAGGAGGCCAAACGCTCCGTGCAAGACCTCCATAGTCTGACAGAAAAGCTTTTGGAGCTGAACCAGACAATATCGAATAGGTTGAATGGCCTTAAGTACCAGGGTTCCCTCTGTGTTTCCTCTAGCATTGAAGATTCCTCTGACGCCTCGACGATAAGACCTATACGAGACACCGACACTTCGCTAGATCCGCAGGAGCTGACTACTAGTCCGTCATTTGGTTACTCTTTCGACGAGGACCTCCACATGTCTCGAGTCTACCAACGTGTGCGGATGCGTGGTTCTGGCGGCTCGTGCTTTTCCAAGGATGCACCCACTGTAGGCTGGTCCTTGCTCTCCGGTCTCAGTTGTTCCGACGTCTCCAATCTATCCGTGCTAGGCCTTTTAATCACGGCGGCTGAATTATATAACGGGGGGCTCTATATCGACCAAGTCCGTGAGAGCAAACCATCGGACTCGGACGAAACTTATACTAAGCCGTCATTACCGAGGAAACATGTTCGTCATAGTCGTTACGGCGACAATTTTAGCACGATCGTCCCCGCCAGACCGCGTTTCACTATCAGAGTTATTGGGCAGGTTATTGATAAAGGAAAAAGACTGTATCTTCGTAGGTCCGGAGAGATGCATGTTAGCGCTGATCATGATCGAAGCCACCGCGCTCAGTACGACATGGACATTTGGCTATCGAGCAAGACTATGACCTTTCGGGATTGAGGAGAGATCGATTGAATAAGATGAAGACGCGGAGTTCAAAATCATACATATAATGTGCTCTCTGATTGGTCTTCGCGACAACACCGATCATCAAAGACAAAGCTATGTTCCACCGCCACGCTCACGCACTACTTCCTCACTCACGCTCTACAAACCGCTCGCCTCTCAAGCTCACCCCAATAATACGCTCCCATCAAACAACTCTCTACAGCCCTCCTTCTTCCCATCCTGTCAACCTGTCCTTGTCGAATTAGACTCAAGTCAATTAGGTATATTCCAATTTCAACACTCACGCCATACACTACAGACGTTATCAGACAGCTTCATATTTCGGCTTCAAATATGAGAAGACGATACTTTCTCATGCGGAATGGTGGAATGGATTTTGATGTTTACGTAAGATCTTGCTCAAGAAACGGCTTTTTAAATGGGAAGACCTCCTCGCACAAACCTACTTTTCTCGTCCTACCCACTCTCGAAAGACGAAACTCGAAATGGCTTCTCAACTCCCAACCTTCGACTCTCCTCCTCCATACCATGCTCCCACGCACAACATACCTCAACCGCGCTCTCCTGATCTCCAAACCCCGAATCGCTTTTCCGAACCAGTCAACACGAATAAATGGAGGGGCTTCGTCGTCAAGTCGCTTAGAGATCTCTTCCGACCCAGAGCACCAGCGGAACATAGCGATTTTTTTACGTGGAGACGCCAGCAAGCCCCCAGGTTAACGGCTTCGGCAAAGCAGTACAGATTGACCCTAATCTGTAGTACGGTCTGCTTCTTGGCAATTCTGGTCGTCGTGATCCTTATCTTGAGCAACCGCCCCAGCTAAGGATCGTAACGCGAAGGTAGGAGAGACAGCCAATGTTTTCAGTCATGTGGACTGACGGCCATACAGAGATGACGAGATATGTGACCGCGCCCTTCGTCGCCGGCAAAGAAGATGGGGGAACGGAAATAGCGAGTCAACGAATGGATACAGCCGTCACCGAATTCTTTACTATCTTTCTTTTTTCCTCGAATCGAGCAAAGATCGTGAAATTGAAGGTCGGCGCTTCTCTCGTGGAACCTACGGTTATCATTCAAGGTACTGGCCCACCATTTGTGCTCATAGAGACAGCCTGCACACTCGCCATCGCCACACTTGCCGTGAAGATCTGGATCCTCGTTGCCGTCGTAAACAGCGCTAAACAGGCACTGAACACCCCGCTCCACAGCACAATGAAGAACAGTCTCATACGAGGGGATCTGATATAGTAGAGAGCGAAGACGGAGGCTCTGGGGAGGAGAGAAGAGAAGATAATGGTGAGGTTGGACGTGGAGCGGTCCGAGGCCGCCTCGTCGTAGAAGACGAGGCCAAACTCGTTGCGGTCAATAACGTTGTATGTTATTTCAAGACAATATTGCAGACCTACTTTACGTTTACCAAAGAATTTGTGGATGCTATAGGCCAGGCTGTCATTCATCCCTTTTGCGACAACGTCATCACTGGTTCGGCGAACATTCAAACTGATGAGATCTTGGTTTTTTCGTTTTCTAGACTCATCGACCTCCCAAGGCGTATTCTCAGGAGCTTCGAGCCAGCGGCCGCCAATATCGTCACTATAGAGGTAATTGAAGAGATCGTCGGCGTCATTGTCACTGGGCGTAAGCAACTCGTAGATTTTGTTGTGCTCTGGGATCATCTTGTCTGTTATGCTCTGACGTTGGCAGTCAATACAATGCTCAATAACCGAAGGCATTAAACATGGTCCACAACGAAATTACCCACCTACTATATTGGTCCAGCTTATCCCTAAGCTCCACAGCTCTGTCCCACTGCTTCTTCCCATTGCTTGAAGCCTCCCGCTATGATATCCTCCTTCACCATTGACGTTTGTTCCTCTTTGATACTACGAGTAGCTGAATTCTGAATCTTTCTTCCTCGTACCGAATCCTAGCTTCACGAAGATGCAGACTAGCGACGTCCCCATTGATAGCATTGATGCTATGCAGGACCCTCATATGCCTCTGAATACGCCTCTGAGTACGCCAGAGGCAAAACCCTTAAGCATTAGCCGCGCCCAGGAATCTGTTTCCGATGTTAAGATTGGACCAGAAGATGTTGACCACCCCGTAAAGGAAGGGAAAAGATCAAACCTCTCCTGAATCGAGGGGTGAATCTCTAGAGAACATTGATGAATTTCAGCCTCAGGCACAAGGAGTGGTATCCGGGAACATCTCCAACTCAACATATGGAGCCGCCTCACAGGCCCTATCTCAGAATGCCGATGACGACGAACAGGCGACCAACGAATCCAAGTCGTCTACTCGCACCAATGAAGATATTGGAACATCGTGAACGAGCTCAGATCTTCGGTCGACCACATCCTCTTCGGATTTTCCATCTCCACCCATCATATGAAGCCAGGGCATCCGATTAGTCAAATTCTTTCCTTGACTCCTGCCCAACGTATCCTGATCTGGCATGTCTCGAATTCTCATCTCCCCTTGATTGTTTAGAGTTACCTGTGACCCTACAGTCATGCCTCTCATTGCCAGCAAACAAGATGGAATGAAGGTCACCCTCTGGGCCAAAATGGATACTGGTGCCGACAAAAACCTCATCTCCTATTCTCTTATCGCCAAGTTGGGCAGGAACAGTGACGTGAAAGAGCATGATGGCGTTCTTATCCAGGAAGTGCATGGCGAGACATTTCCTAGAACGCAATCCATCGAACTCGACTTCTTCGCCAGCCTATCGATCAGCACTTTTCCGAGACATTCTATATCATCGACCCAAAGGTCGCATCTGACAAAACTGATCCCACCGGAAATGCAAGTATTGCCAATAACTCCGCAATTGGAGAGTTCCCAGTCATCCTTCTTGGAGGACCCTTCCTCAAGCATTCCCACACACTAGTGACAGACCCCGACTTTGAGAATCCAGCCAATCCTTAGTATGAAGTACTAGTCGACCCCCCTCCAGCTGGACGGGAGTCCTATTACATGTCTCCCTCCAGAGCCCTTGTCAAAATTTTAGCTCCTGCGCGACCTGTTCGGAGATAGAATCCGGCAAGAGGCCCACGGGCGGCTTTAGGAGGTCTTTTTCGAGGTTGGGCGAGTCTAGAGTTAGTCCTTGTGGTGTTTTCCTGCCACTGTTTTGACCGAGATGTGAATGACTTGTTCTGCGCTTCAAAAATTGTAAGATTACTTCACTCACATCGTTGAGACCAATGTTTTGTTCGTACAGCCCAAATAAAGGTGTGTGCTCGCTCGTGAGGAAATGACAAGGCCATCTATCATATTGATAGCATGTGGTCGCATCGTTTATGGACCACTGTTCATTGACTTTAGATGCGTCCCAGTATGATGCAAGTTTGATCTGCTTTTGGATACCTTCAGTAGCCTGGTCCATGAGTGTATTATCGACTATAGGTTCTTACCGTGCACCTTCAGTGGCCGTCGCGTTTCAGATGAAAATCATGCGGCCATTTTCCATCTATCAAGATCAGTAATATCATCAGAGTGCCATGTTCCAACCTTTATAATCTGAAAGCTTTTGACGTGCTTCATGCCCAGCTCCGATGGAAAAAGGGGTTTCTATATAGCTGCTCAGCCACCGTGGAAGGCCAACGTCTGTATCTTTACCTTTCTGGTACAAGACATCTATGATTGGGCACTGGAGGCGCTGTGACTGGCTCACCAGAACACGCGTCTCCTTAAATGTCGAGAAACTGTTTTGATAGAACCCCTTCACTAATGTCATGAGAGACAGTGGCAAATTGTGGATTTCTCTGATTCTGGCAGTAGAGGACCGTCGTACGATGACACTGATGAATCCAGTGCCAAAGGACTTCCGGAGCGCCTTTCCTGATGTTCCATCGCCGACAGCATATTGGTAGATGAAACATGCGGCAAAGGTGATCTCGTCATTAAAGTCGAAAGCAATCACTGTTGGAATACGAGGTCATACGGTGGCATATTGATATAGTGGTTGTTGCTGGATAGGAGTCTATCTACTCTCAAATCACAGCTGAAATTCCAAACCTGCAAGAAGGGATGAGCGTTTCTGCTGTTCAAGAAAATCTATGCATTTTCAAGCTGAGAACGACTTCTGCATAGCTTTATGGTTGAATCGTGATATCTTTCCTCGCGGATTCTGTGTGCCTTTTCTTGGTATATGAGGGTCAGATGAGCATGTTGGAAGCTACGAAGGGAGGAAGGAAATTGAAACTCTGAATCCCCTAGCCCCAGCCCTATAGGGCTCGGAGTGGAGATTACTAACCACGGGGTAACAGTACTGTTCCCCTATTTCCAACACCTTTATCGCAGATTTTTCTTCGTTCTCTCAGAATGCAATCCCTACTGAATGAGTAAAGGATAGTGAGGTAAACCACTCAGGGCCCTGCCTCCATAATAGATCGCATTGCATTGCAGGGGCGCAGCATATCGACGTTACGCGAGCATGAACTAGCGCGGTAAAATTGAACGAATTGGAGCTCAGGGCAGTGGTTTCGATCATCTCTCAGCTCTTCAACAAGTCGTCGCTCGGCTCATCACTAAGATCGGACGTTAAGGTAGGTATTGAATCTTCCGCAAGCTTACGGTTGAAGGAGTCATAGGCTCATAGCATGCCTGAGAGACTGCAGAACACATTTCAGCTCCTGCAAGCATCTATCCACTGCGGTTTGTCCAACTCTAATACCGAGTAATTCCCAAAATAGTGCGCAAGCGTGGCTCAATTGAGTCCTTGCCCGAGACCTTGACCGTTACGACGACTACGGGTACTTGCATCTGAAGGTACTTGAAATGGGTCCCTTCCAGCTCCCTGGGAGGCTTAGCTTTTTCCCATATCATCCTTCTCTCTGCTCTCACTAACGTTATCATATGTTTCAACTTCTGGATTGACGTTTCTCTTTCGTTGTCTCTCAAGCATCATGAATCTCTCCCCAATTAGCTATCGCTTAATGGTTCGCAGCACCATGGTGTGCCTTCTTTTCAGCCATGCTATCCAAGCTCTAAACGGTGTGTGCTTCCTTCATTACTAGATCTCGTATTACCTTTCTTCGGTTACTACACCTCTAGTCTCCAGAGTTACTGAACGTCGATGTGTACGCTTTCACAGGCACAACGTTACTTCAGAACACTTCCTCTACATCACAGTTGACTGCTAGCTTTCCAAATTCGAGAGGTTGTATCTTCTCATACAGTGGCTCAAGTCCCATCTACACATCTGGTTCCACTGTGTTCCCGCCCATAACTAGTGGTGGCCCGTCTCGAACACTTCCTTGCAATTCGTCCTTGCAATTCGCATTTTCCTGTGAAAGGGCACACTGTTCATCTATCGCGGCATTCACGTCATCGAAGAATGCTTCAACTAGTAGCCTGCAATCGCCAATACCGACAGCGCCAGCAACCTTGAAATACAAAGATCCCAACCTCACGGGCTGTTACGCAGGAACTGGTGGCTCGACTACCTTCACTCTGACCAGTGGGGATCAGATCTTGTTGAATCCTGAAAAAGGTCTCTTAACTAACATCGGAGCCGAGCCGCAGACTTATACTTACGCATGCTCTGAATTTTTTACTATGGGATTGATACCATGGCACCTCAAATTGAGCTTTGCAAGAAGCCCCGCTTGTGCATCCTATGCTCGAGATATGGAGGAATTTCAGAGCGCGCAATTGTCAGCCACGTCTTGGAAATTAGACCCAAACCCATACCCGCCTGGAGTCGTGAACGGCGACGCTCACATCCCATTTAATTGCTGTGGTGGCTGTAAACTATTTGCGCCGGAGGTTCAGGTATATCACTGGCCCACAACCTCATCTGCTGACTGCTCTCAAACCAATGCGACCATAACCTCCCATGCGAGGTTCTCTACTCAACAGAGTCAAATCCCAACGCCTGTGGACCTAGGTCGGTCGCACGCCCTAAGTTTCGCCGTCGTTGACGGATCAACCCTCATGTTCCCTTCCCTCTACTTAGCTATCCACGGCGCTGTCAGTGTTCGACTCATGTGGTGTCAAAGGTAATACTCACTACAACCCCACCATCGCCGTACCTTCAGGGAGTCTCTCAACAATTTCGTTTTCTAGCACTTTCGTTGAGTTTGCTGGATACTCGCCACAAACGGGGGTATATGATCCTGCAGCATGTCGCACGTATAGCCTTAACAATGGCAGCACCACGTCCTTCCTCGATGGCCATAGTGGGATCCAGAGCTGGAGAACTAGTGTCTCTTACTCTTTTGGACCTCCATATAACCCAATCGTGCTTCCACCGAAACAATTGACTGCGCTCGATCCGGAGTGGGAAGCCTGCACATCATGGGACAACTATGGCGAGAACGCTTACGATCTGGTTTTCGGATTGTACGATCCACCGCGTGTGCTGACTCCAGCAGCTGCTATGGCCGGGCCATCCACCACTTCCTCAGGACCCGTAGTTCAAAAGACTTCTCAAGTACCTCAACCTGCAGGGCCGGTATTTTCAGCAGATCCGAAGATCACTGCCAGTCCCCAAACTGCTGCTAATCCAAGTCCTCCCAAGGACCGTTCACCTGATGAAGAGACATCTACTGCTGGCCTGGCGGGTTTCATACTACAACCCTTTCGACCCGCTTCCACTGAAAGTGTGAATGAACATGATCCTGCAGACCCCACTTGAAGTTCTGCTTCGCTCAGCCTGAATCAATTGATGATACCCCAGGACCCGGGCAAGAACCCACAGGATTCAGACCCACCTTTCAGCACCATTGGCAACACTCCCTATTATCTGGCTCCGCCTATCACTATCACATCTTCCAGCATCAACATCATCTTAACCAATCCTCTTGGAAGCAGTCCGCCCATCTTGACGATTGACGGCAAGACATACACTGCGAACCAAGCCTCCCAATACATCATTGGGAGCCAAACCCTCTCTCCAGGAGGTTCGACCATCAACATCAATGGCATGGCTTACTCTCTAGCTCCTTTCGCCACCCAACCTCCCAATATCGCGAGTATCGTTTCAGCACTCTCGTCAAACAGCGAGCCAATCTTAACAGTAAACGGGAAAGAATACGCGGTAGACTTAGCATCGCACTATATGATTAGCAGCCAGAAGCTCGTTCCCCATAGTCCTACCGCAACAGTCAACAGCATTCCTTATGCCATGCCATCTTCGCCAACCGCCATCATATCGGGTGACAGCATCATAGCTTTGGATCCGGAGAACACTGCCGACCCGGGCGTTCTCTCTATACTAAGCGCTACAGGCTTCAGAAGCACTAACCCAATCCATATTTACAATATCGATGGCATTCCCCTAACCGGCGATCCAAATGCTCTCGCTGTGGCAAGCACGACGCTAAAGCCCGGCTCGCCAGCTCTTACAGTGTCTGGCCACACACTCTCCCTGGCAATTGGCGGTGCGCTTGTCGTTGACGGCGCCACCAGTACTTTGGCACCTGCGACGTCCGATGCACTCACGAACGATGGAACAGCCGGTTTTACAACAGGGGCTTCGGGCTTCAGAAGCACTAACCCATCTCAAACTTACAGTATAGACGATACCTATCTGACCGGCGGTCCGAATGCCCTCGCAGTCAGCGGCACAACGTTATTGCCCGGCTCTCCGCCTCTGATTGTATCGGGCCACACCCTCTCCCTAGCAACTGCGGGTACCCTTGTCGTCGACGGTAGTCCAACCGTCCTGGCATCTAACACGCTCTCAGCTTCACATTTGAATGATATAGCTCCTACCGCGGACGCTTCGGCCTTGGGGAATGGGAGTAACAGGGATGCTTTTACAGGTGGTGTTGATTGTGGAAAACCGACGAGAGCTGGGTTGAGAATGCTTGTTCTGATAGTGTTGACATTTCAGCTTGTCGTTTAAACCTGGACTGTTTTTTTGTTTTATACAGACTTACATGTGATTGTAATAGACTTGTATTTCTGTCATGTGCATGAATAAAGGTCTGAAGGACGAGAGTAACGAATTACAACCAGTATAAAGTGAACTTTATAGAAAACTACTTTTACATGACATGACTGTTCAGATTGTCCCTACCATCATCGCCATAGATCCAACTACAGAAGCCTTGCACAACAAGGCGAGTGGGGCAAAAAGACCAATTCCAACTTTCCAAACCAAAAACTCCAAACTTCAGTCCGCCAGGACAACCTCCTCGAAAGCGCGCACACCCTGCCGAAACCCATGTTCCAACTCCCACAAAAACTCCGCTTTCTGCCCATAGTCCAGCAACCTCTTCCGAATCCACAGCTCCAGCGCCCCGATCGTATCGCCTCCGCTCCGCGCCCCTTGCACGCCACCATTCGCTCTCATGCCAAAGAACGCCGAGGCGTCGGAGAAGCCCAAATCCCAGCCTTGCACGAATCGCCAGTGCTCAAAGTGCCCTCCGGGTGTCATCTGGTTCCAATAGCGACTGTGGCTTACCACGGCCAGAGCTCTCTTGTGTGACTTCACTTGCTGAGCTCTCGAAAACTTTGTTATCACGTCCTCGAAACTTAGGCCCAGTTCCTTGGGCGGTACTACCACCCCTTTTTTCGTCATTTCAAAGAACCCCCATTCGCCACCGTCCATCCACTGCATCCTTGCGGTCCAGAAAAAGGCACCAGCACTTCTTCGTCTCCACTGAGTCTGCTGTATCTTGCCAAACTGTCGGATAATTTCTTCTTTGTCACCAGGTGATCTATCCCAGGTCTTGCTGTCTAGGACACAGCTCCATTCGCCGATGATAACTTGAACTGCGCCGTTATCGACAACGCTCCCTGATTTTGCTTGCACTTCTCCTAACTCGGTAGGGATACGGGAAATTATTTGGTGTGCACTTCGATCTCGGTCTTCCTTGGAAAAGGTGTAGTACTTGTGAGTATCTACAACCACTGGACTCGAGCCACCTTTAGAGGAGTTGGCATCAGCAGCCCAGGAGAGCGCTGTGTTGAGATCCCACCCATCGCTAATGTACAGAGGAATGCTATCGTCGATCATTGCGATGGAATGATTGACTGCTGAGTACCATCTATACATCCCTTCCGCGGCCCACGCTGCTTCATTGCACAGCTGAATCCCTATGCATCCGTGCACGTTACCTCGATGGACCTCTCCAGCGATGAATGTGAGACACCTTGTTGCAAGTGCCAGGTTTGTCTCATTATCCCACAGCTCAGCCTTTCCACTCGATGTTCCACCATGATCGTTTTCATTCGCACCGCCTGGAAGAGCATGCAGATCGAGAAGAGTACCGATGCCATGAGCGTTCAGGCGAGCACAGAGTTCGAGAACGGCGGACCAAGCTGAGGTATAGATCTGAGAAGCGGCGCCATCGAAAGGGGTGTTGGAGGTGAAGGACGGCCCAAGGGTGAAGTATCCAATCGGAAGACGGATGGAAGTACAGTGCGCTGTGCTAGCAAGGAAGTCGATATCGGCATCGGAAAGGAAGGAGGACCAGTGGGCTTCCCACATTGCTTTTGTAGACTCGACACCATGTGCGGCTATAGAACTTGTAGAAAGGTCAGTCAAAGAATTATGGAATACCAGTCTGGGAATGATGAACATACGCCTCCACGGCGTCTAACTCGCTGTCCCCTCTCGCCCCAGACTCGAAAAGGCCAGGCCACAGCCATTTCTCGAGGACAAAACAACTGCCAAGGTTGGCCCCATGATGGTAGCGGTATCGGAGGATGTCGAGGGCCGTGGGGGGGTTGATTTTTGACTGCGTCTCTTGCTTCTGAATGGTCAGCAATTTGTCGCTCTGGGAATCAGAGCACGAATCAGAGGAATGCGATCGAGTATCGGAGAAGGCTGATTTGGCTTTGCCCATGAGCTTCTTCATGCTGATGAGATGCGTGCAGTGCCGAGGCACGGTCGCGTGGAGGAGACGACCTCAGTGGACGGCCCACTGGTTAGGTTGGAAGTTGCCATGCGCCAGCGCCAGCATGCACAACCGCATCATGTATTCAAGCCTGTACAGGAAGGGGATTTTCTTCCAATGTGGATTGGCCTCCGAGTGATTCGGATTCCAGAGGACGAGAGGTACAGGTTGTCAGCCTGACTAATCGCTAAATCTGGGCTGCCCTGGCTGTCAGGGACTGTCCATTCGTCAAACGAACACCACTCTTTACGAATTGACCCTGACTTCTCTAACAGCACCTCTTTCGGCTATCGAGTGACTGCGTATGCCTAGATACTTTTTTTAAAACGCGTCTACCGCTCCTGCATCGATGACTGCCATCTTAGATAGTCACTGCTGTTAGGAATCTTACGAGAAGATAGTCGACATCCTTTTTCGCTTCCCTGTCAACAATACAGCTGTGCAAACATCGATTTGCCGTGAGCATGAGTTATCTATGAAAACTCGAGAGCCCGTCTTTCTTCAATGGCAGGCAGACCTTGACGAAATTGTACTGTCTCTGCCCGTTATAATTAGCAATCCGAATACCTTGGCAGTCTATTGGACAGTCAAATTTGCGGCTGCGGGAAGGGAAGGGAATTATGGAAGTCCTAAATTGTGTATGATTATCTAAGACTATATCATCTAGGAGGCGGCGTGGATTTCTGGGATTTCTTCTCACCTCCAAGCTTATCCTTGCTAACAGTGTCCAAAAACACGAAGAATCACCATTATACTAAGAGTGGAACATTCAATTAGCTGCATGGGGTAGATTCATTATCCTGTCGAGATCTTCATCTTGAGCAATACTACCCGCGGGCCCTTTTCTTACGAGCCCTTGCGTATTGTACTGCTGTACCACGGGCTACTCTTTGATTCACTCACGCTCCCCCCTTGGAAAGACTGAACCAGTGATCGGGGAAGCGCCTTGTGAGCCCTCTGAAAAAGCGTCTCCCATGCAGGCTTGGCCGTTTACTGTTAAGAATACGTCTTGAGTTTTTCTAAGCTTCGAGGGTTTCATTTGGTATGAGTGAGAGAACTTAGAAGTCGTATGGCTCATCTATTTTCGCTATCACGAAGCACAAGCTGCTGAGTTGCAAAGGATAAAGCATCGAAGCTAGATGATATTTTCACCATCTGACCTCCAGAATCGATCCATTATCAAGGATATGCCGAGCCACAGGCATGAGTTTTCATGGATGTCGCCACTGTTGCACCCCAGCCCTTTCTTTATAGAGTTGTTAGCTTTCAAGAACAATACTAAGGACGAACCTACCCATCTAGATATGTCACTCCCCTTTCTATTTCTCTGATTTTCTTAGCTAGTGGTTGTGGTCCAGGCAGAGGCACCAAATACGCTCTTTGTGCAGCCCTATCTTTGCTTAGTATTGTTCTCAACCTTAGCTCTCGATTTTGCTGCCCTTCTTTGTGACCGAAAATCAACCACGCTCGCCATGATAGATGTTTCTTTATACAGCTACGCGCTACCACTGAATCGATGCAATATCATCAGTAATTTCTGTCGTAGTTATAAACTCGTATCTCTTCTATAAACACCGGCATCAATCTCAAGCCAGCTGTTCATACATTCATTCCCTTTTTAACCTTCAGTCTATACCAACCGAACAGGCTTCGGCAACGTTTTATCACTTTTCTATCTTACCAATATACCTAATACTTTACATCAATTCACAGAAACAAACATGCGTTTCTCCTCACTCCTCGTCGCTACCCTCGCTGCTCTCAGCTCCGCCGCTCCTATCGAAGCAGATCCCGCCCAAAACGTTACCGCCCTCGAAGAACGCAACGGTGACCCACCCCAAGCCACGTTGTAAGTCCTTACCCCTCTACCAACCCCTTCCTTTCCCCCTTCGCATCTTCATCCCACCCCCACCATTACACAAACAACACCCCACTAACACTTCCCCCCTTCCAACAGCTTCTACGACGACCAGTGCCGATGGGCGGGCGACCATATCTCCCTCCGCCCGGACAAATACGCCACAGGTACTCCCGTCGGCGGTCCCTGGGGAACGCGCAGCGCGTTGTTCACGTCGACCAATGGTTTGATCGGCTGGACGATCGAGAGCGGGCCCAAGGGTCATGCTAAGGATAAGGTCGTTAAGCCGAAGGTTGGGCAGTGTGTGGCTTTTCAGAATGAGCTGTATGTGACGGGGGATACGAGTTTGACGATCCATACGTGAGGGGGTGGGGCTCTAGGAAAGTGATCCGTTGTTGTTTGGCTTTCAGCTGGGCTGTCAGGATTTGCATACTTTCACCATCCAGAGTCCGACGTTCTTGGGGTCGTGCTTGTGGGTATTCTAGGGTATTGAGGTTGTTGTGCTGCAACTGGATTTGGTTCATCATGCTTTTCCTTCTTCTTCTTCTTTCCTCAAGCTGGAAGCCTCGGTGTCTCTACACATATTCGCAATCGACAGGGTCGGTCAAGTAATTCATCATGCATTTTCCTCGTAGCCTAAGTCTTTGTTTATTCCAGAATCCGGCTATTTGAAATGCTTAATTCTGATGGAGGTTAGCACATGCTTTACAGCGTTCTGTGATACTCTTCGGTTCAATATCTAGATACTGTTGCTTAATCATTTCCACTCGTGTTGGTACGAATTATACGTTATCTTAATATTTCAATATCGAGACGTTGTTTGCTGAACCAGCCATGTAACGGTATGGAAGAATTGCACCTATTCACGTGACGATGTTGCAAAATGAGGATTGGTTGATTATTACAGTTAAAGGCCCATTGGAAGTTTTTGCTTGAAGGTAAATTGGCGACGCGAGATCGGGCACCATGAAAGCGTACGTATCATAAGGGCAGGCTGTTCGTTTGCTAAAGGGTTGTGTCTGGCTACTCTGGGGATTGAATAGTCGGGATCGTATCTGTGTCGTTCATAGCAACCTCCCCTGACTGTTCATAAACTTTTATGTGATTGATCAGCCAGTAAGCGTTTTGGTAAGCCGACGGGTTGTTGGCGACATACTGATAGCAAGACGGTGCGGTGCGGAAGCAGTCCGATCTGTAATAATCGTCCAGGGCTAAAAGAGGGCAGAAGGTGATATATATCCTCATATTTGGCTCCTGCTTCTTGTCCATCTCCGATGTACTGAGCTCGGGGTGGACCCCATGTAGTTGGATCGACAATGGATCCGTTTTTGACTTCGATAGGCGCGCTGGCGCCCATCCAAATCCAAACGTTGACCATGTCTGCTCGCCACTCGAAAGCATATGTGGCCCCGCCCTCGTTGTTGATGGCGCTGGCAAATGGACCTGTGTCGTCTTCAGCACGGACTCGGATAGTGTCGTTTTTTGCTTGAAAGCATTTACTACCGGCCCGTGTCTGCGAGCCAGGGTGCTGAGCTTGGTTTGATTGCGAAGGATTCAAACAGGCTGGCCGGATCAATAACTGCCAGCCGAATTGAAGACCAGAGTCCACAGGCCGCTGTCGGTGCATGCAGGATATCAAGGATATATGGGCCTTCGCTCAAGTGTACGTAGGACCAAAGATTTACGCTTCGGCGACCGACTGAGGAGTCTGTGGGTAGTTGATCTTTGTAATTGACTCCAATGTAGGTTGATCCGTTTCTGGTCGCAAGAAGTCCGCCCACCGTCGCTTCCTCGAAGCCAATAGTCTCCACGAATCCCATCCGGAAATCGTTTTTGTTATTCACATCATAATCAAACTTCGAGGGTCCAGTGAGAAGGGACTTATCTAAGATGATGTGTTTCAAGGCGTGTGGTTGCGACGACATTGCTTCAAGGACGAAGAACACAAGGATAAAGCTAATTGTAAGGCCGATAGATATGCTCCTAGGGATTCCATAAACTGTCCTAATCTTCATTTTCGCGATGATAGCCGAATCGGATATGCTTAAATCAAGTTAGGGATAATAATATTGAGTAATATGCATTCGACGTAATACGTAGTACACGTCTCCTTGAGTATAATAAAGGCGCCGGCAACAAGCCTTCCCAAAGCTGTTTTAAAGAGACAATAAGCAGTGGTGGCCACGAACAAAGAACAAGCTTATATAAGATATGAAGGAGTTGCTTCAAGGCGATTATTCTGGGCGGCCCAAGCGCAATCAACGCCCATGTCTTCGTTCCTCCTTCGAAAACCGCAATCGATGCTCGGGAGAAGCTAGGAAATCCTAGGTGAGATTGGGAAACTTTGAAGCTCGTACTATGTAAAGGCTCACTCAGTCAACGCGCTGCCAGCCGAGCATGGTGGGAAATTGGGCCTTGAGTGGATGAGCGAAACGGATACTGCGACTTCAGGTCCGATTTAAAACCTCGCATACAGACAACTTAGGACGTGCAATCCCGAAAGCTTGGATTGATGTACTTTCGAGACTTTGGGCTACCGTGCTACGACGTGACAGAAGATCCTTTTCCGGGAAGCCAATGAAATCGTACAGCTATCTTGTCAGTATGTATCGATCCGGTTACTGAAGAGTGGAGCTATGCTGCCATAACCTATTATGGCCCGGCAAAGAATTGCCCGAATTTCCGTATATTAACGGAGTCGACGGTGGAGAGGATCCTCTTTGATCATACTGGAATACAGCTTCAATAAAACGGTACGGCACTAGTGGTGAGGGCTCGAAAGGAGGTCATAGCAGCCGCCGGCGCCTGCAATCCCCAACAATACTTGACTGTCCGATATCGGCGCCATGAGATTGTAGCAAGCTTTTAGCATCATATCAACAACCCGTATGTTGGAGAGAACCCTCAGGATCACACGGTTTGTTCGATCGGCTTTGAGGCGAAAGACCATCCAAACACTCTGGACCATTCAGCGAGACAAGACTCAAAAGTGATAGAAGCGGCCATGGGAGAATAAGCCACGACCAGAACGAGCCCCCTCACATCTGTTGAGGTGACCTCGTATGCTTATTTGCCTGTCTTCGAGTCTGTCTCTGAAGGCGGGCAATCGACGCTTGAGAAGCTGCTTAACAGATTCAGTTGCTATTGCAGCTCACCAAATCCATCCTCAGAGCTGTACTAGAAAACCGCAAGGTCAATCCCCGCGAACAAAGATGCAAGCAACTGCAACAAGAGATATTTGAATAAGAGACACATGGAATAAACTGATAGTAACACGAGCTACCTTTTATTCTCGTAATCAGCCTAGCTACTAGTTATGGTTTACTGACTTTTGCCTCCCCTAGTGACTGACCTACGTCAGGAAAAGACCTGACGCACCGCACTCAATATCAGAGCCAACATACGTAGCTCGTTGTTCGCGGCTACTGAGCTTCCTTTAGTCACAAGGGGCATGTTTGAAGCTTGATTGTCGTCAAATATAAGACGCGGTTCAGGGGTCGAGCCATACTCGTATAAACGGGGTTCCCGCGCAAACGGGGTTTCCGCGCACGCTAGTACAGAATAGGTAAAGCGGTTTTTTATTTTTTATATTTTTTTTATTTTCAGGTGCTTCATCATTTTGAACGTCAACCACATCATCATGAAGAAGCATTTGAAGCCGACTAGGCAAGAGCGTCTTCAATTAGCTATTACAGTCTATCAGAACAATGTATTCAAGCTTTCACTTCGAAAGATTGCTCGTCAGCATGACATCGCGAAATCTACACTTCGAGAGCGTATCAACGATTCTGAATCTTCTCAGATCTCTCATCAGCAATATCAGCTGTTATGAGCCTGCATAGAGCGAATCATATGGGTGTATTCTAACTAGAAGTTCAAAGCTGAAGAAGAAAGAAGGTGCAACACGTCGTGAGTTTTACCCACGAAGGCACGCTAGGCCGCTAGTGTGTCAACATCAGCCCTATACTAGTCTATGATAGTCTGACATGACCTATGTTAGACTAACTCGAAGTGCATGATCGCAACATTACTTTCTCCCTTCATCTAGCAATGTTCTCATTTGTTAGGGGCCAGCATAGAGCGAGTCATATGGGTGTAATGTAACGAGTATATAAATGCTAAGGAAGGAAAGTATCTAGAAGGGAAGAACCGGCTATCTATATGGCTCAGGAGAACATAAGCTAACCCTGAATAGGGTTGGCTTCGGAACAACTCGATAGCCTAGTGACGAGCGACCGGCGATAGCCAGGAACATAGCCATCAACATAGTCACCAACATAGCTACCAACATAGGTGCGTAGCTAGGATCGTAACAGTACCCCCCCCCTTCAACGATTCATGTCCGCATGAATGTATTTCCTTAGCCTTGTGTAGAATCGAAATGCCTATTGTAGCAGGCTCACTATGCGAGGTAGAAGTGCCATTGAAGCAGGCTCACTGGTCGACTTGCTCATCGAAGAGGTCGACTTTGGGCTCGCCATTGTAGCAGGCTCACTAGTTGCACATGGACGTTTGACCAGGTCCACTGGTGGGTAGAGCGATGAGGGCGAGTAGACCATCGCATTGAGGATGCCATTGTAGCAGGCTCACTAGTTGCACGCGAACGAGTCGGCAGACCGGTTCACTGGTAGGTAGAGCGATGTGAGTAGATGGGTCATCGCATTGACGGAAGGTGCCATTGTAGCAGGCTCACTATTTGCACATGATCGGGTTGACGGACCGGTTCACTGGTAGGTAGAGCGATGAAGGTGGGTAGGCCATCGCTTTGACGGTGCCATTGAAGCAGGCTCACTGAGGGGTTTGCTCATCGAGGTAGAGACTTCACGCAGTTCTAGACTGGCCTCTTTGATTGCTCTTTGGGGTAGAGGCTTCACGCAGTCCTATGACTGGCCCCGTTTGGGTGCTCATCAAACTCGAAGAATCCCTTGCGAATTTGAATGAGCGATGTATCCGCTGATCTTTGACCTAGTCGGATGGTTCCAATCGTTTGTTTATACTCGCTGACCAGCGCACGAGTGAAGAAAGGTGAGTGCTGCTGCACGGACGCAAGCCGCTAGACCAAAGTCGATAGAGGGTTGGAGGACTACTAGCAGAAGCACTTGAAGGAATCGATGCAGATTATTTCACTTCGCCTGTAACGAAGGAGCATTTATATAATGTTAGAGGCCAGCATAGAGCGAGTCATATGAGTGTAATGTAACGAGTATATAAATGCTAAGGAAGGAAAGTATCTAGGAGGGAAGGATCGACTATCTATATGGCTCAGAAGAACATAAGCTAACCCTGAATAGGGTTGACTTCGAAACAACTCGATAGTCTAGTGACGAGCGATCGGCGATAGCCAGAAACATAGCCATCAACATAGTCATCAACATAGCTATCAACATAGGTGCGTAGCTAGAATCGTAACAGAAAGTCATTTGTGATATGACTCAAAAGAGTGACATGAAAGATTGAATGTGTTAAGATCGTGCTTAGATCATTCAATCAAAGAAACTTGAGACTGATATGTATGTATTGCTCTTTAAAGATAACTATAACAAGACATTAAAAATACAGAAGAGAAAGAGTGCAAGCTCTTCTATAAATAATGACTTGAGACTGCGCTAGACTTGATACAGATGTGATGTAATATGTCAAATGTGTTTGTTTAAAAGAATGATGAAAGAGATGAATGAAGAAAGTGCTGAACAACGAGAAGAAGTGCTGAGAATGACTTGAAGAATTCAACAAAGATGCGCTAGATTCAAACTAGATATAGCATCATGACTTGCTTTAATTAAATTGATTAGAGTTAAATCTGAACTCTGATTGATTCAGACATGTTTGTAACAGAATGAATCTTCATGAATACTGAAAGATTTAACTCAATGACTAGAGAATTGTTCTTGAAGACATGCTTGATCTTGAAGAGATCAACATTATGATTGTTTAACTTGACAGCGAGATGAGTAATGTTGAGATTGCAAGCATTCAGTCAGACTTCATCTTCAACGAAGTATTTAGAACAAGAACGACAAGAGAGATTGACATGAAATTCATAAATGATCTGAGCTATAAGTATCTCATCACGTAGATGCTCAATTAGTTTCTTCATCTTCTTGATGAACTCTTCAACATTGATTAACTTGTCTTAAGCTTAAAACGTAAGATTCTTGAACAGAGACTCAGAAAGTTCGAAGTTTAAACATGAGTTTTGACTTGAATTGATCAAGAAGAATGATGCTAAAGTAATTGATGATGATGCATTATTGATGATGAATTCAACTTCAGAAAGTCACTTAGCTCAGTCATTCTGCATGTAGTTGATGAAGACTTGAAGATAATGCTTCATGACAGCATTGATTCTCTCAATTTAATCATCGATCTCAGAGTAATACGTCGTTGATAACTTAGCATCTATCTTCAGCATTTTACACATATGCTTTCAGACATTGAAGATGAATTGTATGTCTCAATCAGACATGAAGAACTTGAGTAAATCATGATGTTTTCAAACATGAGCATAGAAGCAGTTGATAACTTCTTCAACTTTCATAGAAGTGATGAGAACTAAATGTTTCATTTTGATAAGATGATTAATGAAGATTAGAACATATTTATATGTGATATTCATGAAGATATTGAGCGATAAAGAATCTACGTAGTTCATGAAGACATCACGTCAACGATGTTTGAAGACTGAAAGAAAACACAATCATTCTTGAGTTCATTGTCTAAAGAGCTTGAAACGTGTGCACACGTGACAGTTTCATACAAAGCACTGAACATACTTATATATGTTGAATCATCAATAAACTTGACTGATCAGTTCATAGCTCTTGACTCTTTCTGAATGATCATCAACGACATTGTTATGAGTGAGCTGAATAATATGAAGACGTAGTTTATCAAAGTTGAGTACATATCTTCTCTCTTGAAAGTACAGATGATTCTCGTGTTCTTTACACTCAACTAGAGAAATCTTGTTATGATGATGTGCTTTACTGCGAAGCGCTTCAATTATCTGAGCTGCAAACATGTCATTGACTTCAACTTGTTCTCACAGTGTCTGAATGAAAGTATCAGCAGAATCTTTATTAAAATTCAAGATGTCTTGATTTAACTGAGATTCAATATCTTCAACGTCAGATTCTTTAACTTCTAGATTCATGAAAGCTAGAATCAGCGAAAGAATTGAAAAAACTGAGAACAGATGTAATTGAACTGAATTTAAGATGATGATTTGTGACTGAAGCATTATGACTTTAATGTCAAGAATGTCAAAGACGAGATTCTCAACAATCTTGAGATCTAAAACATGAGTTTTCAGAATTGTCTGATGTTGATATTGATGTCAAGAATTGAATATATCTTTCTTTTTAAAAAGATCTTCTGAGCAACGTGTCAAAGCATTCAATTTATCATTGATCTTGTCGAGACAATATGTGATATGATAGTTGAATCTAGACAGAAACTCACTTCAACGAGCTTGATAACGACTCAACTGCTTGATTGACATGAAATACTCAAGATTTTTGTGATCTGTGATCATCTCGACAGAACAGATAAAGTCTTCAAGCTCTGAGCATTATTCTTTGAATGCACAAACAATGATCATGAGTTCTTTATCATAGATTTAATAGTTACACTCGACTGAATTATGCTTCTTGAAAAAGTAAGCAACTGAATGAAGAACTTCGTTCTCATCATATTGAAAGAAAATGTCTTTGAACACATAGTTTGAAGCATTGATTTCTATCATAATCTTGTGATCTGAATTATAGTGACGAAGAATAATCTTGAAAGTGAAGATTTTCTTAAGAATGTTAAATGCAATCTGACATTTCTGAATTCAGACAAAGAGTACATCTTTTCTGATGAAACAAGTGAGCGAGATAACTATTCTACTATAGTCATAAATGAATCTTCTATAGAAGTTCGCGAAATCTAGAAAACTTTAAACGTTCTTAACGTTGATCAAGATGAGTCAGTTGACAATGATGTTTATCTTAGAAGAATTCATTTTAATCTTTTCAATGATGATTATCAATTCTAAATATAAGACTTAAGTGATATGAAACTTGCACTTGATTATATTCATCTGAAGATCTGCTTCTTGCAGCTTTCGCAGAATGAGCTTGACATGAATCTCATGCTCAAGTTCATTGTTGAAATAAATCAAGATGTCATTCAAATAAGCTGTACAAAACTTATTTAAATGTTTGCAAAGAGTATTATTGATATACTTCTGAAATGAGACAGACTCATTACATAGATTGAAGAACATGACTAGATACTTAAATAATTCAAATTGAGTGCAAAAGACAATGAGAGCTTCATCTTCTTCTTTGATTCAAAGTAGATTGAACGCAGAAATAATATTCAGCTTGATAAAGATTTTAACTCAACTTAGATGATTCAGCGTTTCTGAGATCAGAGACAAAGAATATTGATTCTTGACTGTGATAGCATTTGTTATGATTCTAGCTACGCATTTATGTTGATAGCTATGTTGATGACTATGTTGATGACTATGTTTCTGACTATCGTTGATCGCTCGTCACTAGACTATCGAGTTGTTTCAAAGTCAACTCTATTCAGAATTAGCTTATGTTCTTCTGAGTCATATAGATAGTCGATTCTTTTCTTCTAGATACTTTTCTTTCTTAGCATTTATATACTCGTTACATTACATTCATATGACTCGCTCTATGCTGATCTCTAACAGCATTCAGATCTTGATAGTTCATGCAAAAGCAAAGTTCTTCTTCGAGTTTCTTGATGAAGAGAACAGAGATGATCATCTGAAAGTGACTGACTTGAATGAAATTTTTGCTCAGATTCTCATTCAGATAACGATAAAGTTCTAGAATTTTATCACGACTCATGTTGTACAAAGCAAAGATTGAGAGTTGAGCATCTTCTTTAAAATGTATGACATGATCATGAGCTTGATGCAAAGACAAGATATCAACATTCTTCTTGAAGAAGACATCTAGAAACTTGAAATATCTGAACGATAGAATTATGACTGAATCAACGTTTTTACTTTGTTGATAGACTTCAAGATCTTCTTGTGTCGTGAATGCAGTCAAATGAAATTTCTTTTTCATTTGATGAAGATTCAGATGATGATTCTTATCATACATACTGTCTTGAGAACAAGATGAGAACTGAGTAAGAGTTGAACTGTTCTTTGAATGAACAGTCAAAGTCACATGACATAATTTTAACTCATCAGAGTCTAGACTAGAAGATGAGATTGACTCAAGATTCAAAAAGACATCGATTTTCTTTAGAATAATGTTAAACACTTCAATGTCTTTGACACAAGCAGCATGATCAAAGCTTCAAACTTTCAACTCAACTATGTTAAGTTGTATAAAAGATCGATTGAATTGATCTGCTTAAAAAACAACAGAAGTTTTAAAGAAGAAAGAATTTTGACACTTAATTCTTGATGAGTATTTTTTTTGAATGACTTAAAGAATATGACTAGAAGCTTCTTGTTTCAGACGAGAAACAAGACTGAGCGAAATTTGTTTCTTGTGAATGAACTGAGTATTAGTTGATTTCTCATGAGCAAATGAAAGATTATATTACTTCTTGTGAGCAGATGAAAAACTGAGTTGCTTCTTGCAAGTTGTTAGGGGCCTGCCTAGAGCGAGTCGGATAGGAGTGTCATTTAACTAGAAGATAAATGCTAAGGAAGAAAGGTAGCTACAGGAAAGAAGCTGGCTACATATGTGTGTTCCTCAGCCGACGCTAGGCCCAATAGGGACTAGTCAAGGTGACGAAGCTAGAATAGGCCTGGCAAGGCTAGGATCGTGACATTACCCCTTTCCCTTGACTATTCATGTCCGCATGAATGTTGTTCCTTAGTGCGCTTTTGTTGAATACTTGGTATGAAAGTCGTCAACCACCTCTTGAGCGTTCATAAATTCGTCGCCGTCAGCGTTATACCAGTTGAGGTCGTTGTCATAGCTCTTTCATTTGACCCGATATTGAAGCCGTCTTCTATAGCGTCGGGAGTTCAGTATATCATCGATTTCCCATTCGTCTTCATCTTTTACCACTATTGGCCCGGGAGGTTCATTCTTTTGGCCAGGCAGAGGGTCGTCGGCGGCAGGGCGAAGCAGGTCAGGATGAAATACATCATGAACACGCATAGACTCTGGTAATTTCAGTTTATATGAAGAGCCGACGGGATCTAGATTGGTGAAAGGATCGAGCATTTTGTCATCTAGCTTCTTGAAAGGTCTCGCTGTAACGATGTTTCTTTCATTCAGAAACATCTTTGATCCGATCTCGTAATTGACCTTCTTTCTATGCTTGTTAGCCTGGTTCATCATTTGCTCTCGTGTTTTGACCAGAGCTTCGCGAGCGAAGGTCAGTGTTCTATCCATGTGATCGGATATATCTTCGGCTCGAGCGGCCTGCAGGCGTTCGCGGGTGCTTTCATACTCGGTTGTGTCAGGGTCGAAGCTCATACGAGGGTGAAAGCCCTTGTTCATGAAGAAGGGGGTCAAGAAGATGGCTGAAGACAAGGCGTTATTGTCGGCAAACTCGACCATGAATAGCCACTTGAACCAGTCGTCCTGCATGTACGAACAGAAGAAACGAAGGTATCGCTCGACATCCTGATTGACTCGTTCGCTTTGACCGTCGATCTGAGGGTGATAGGCGGTGAACAATCGAAGAGAAATGCTCAGTCGTTTGCAAAGGGACTTTCAAAGAATGGAGGTGAACTGAGGACCTCGATCGGATACAATGGAGCTTGGTAGATCGTGGGTTCGATATACCCATTGAAGCAACATCTCAGCTGTCTTTTCGGCTGTGGTACCTTCCTCATCAGTGGTGCAAGAGATATAATGCCTTTCTTTCGACAATCTGCAGATGACAGTCAGGATAGCGTTGTAGCCGTACGAATCAGGTAGGCCGATAATGAAGTTCATGACTATGTTCTGTCATCGCTGTTCAGGTATCGATAGAGGTTGAAGCAAGCCATTTGATTTATCCCTAGGTGCCTTTGATCGTTGACAAACATAGCAGTTCCGAATATATCGATCTACTGTCTTCCGCATGAACGATCAATAGTAGTTTCGTTTGATGATCTTCATCGTTCTAAGAATACCGGGGTGACCTATTGAGAATTGATCGTGCACCTCACGAATCAGATTCATTTGCAGAAGTTCATTGAACGAGACTCATAGCTGACTGCCTTTGTATAAGATTTCATCCTGAACCCGGCAATCCTTCAGCTTGATGCCTTTGCATTGTGCTTCGCCTCTTTCTATTGCTTCGCGAAGTAGAGTACAATTCTCGTCGATTTCATTCGCGTCAAGGACTTGTTTATAGATTGACTCGCTGACGTCTTTCTCTAGATCAGCAATCTTCATCCGATCCGACGTCAGAATAGTGGTTCGTTGATAGCGAACGCGTTCATCATCGGAACCTCTGGGCACGAAGTCAGCTCGGCGAGTTAATGCATCGACCTTAATGTTCTGTTTGCCAGATCGATACATTATCTTGAAGTTGAAGTCAGCTAGCTTCTGAACCCAACGCATCTGACGTCTACTCAGCTCTTTATTCTTCATTAATGACGTCAGAGCTTGATGATCGATGAACATCTTGATTGATAGCTCAGTCAATTTCAGCTCAGATCGTCAATGCTTGAATGCTCGAATGATCGCTAGTAGCTTCTTGTCATAAATCTCATAATTGCACTCAGCGAGACTCAGATTCTTGCTGTAGTAGATCATCGAATGCAATGTTTCTTCGTCATCATACTGAGAAAGTATGTCATCGTTGACGTAGTCGAATGAGTCTGTTTCAAGAATAGTCTTTCTATTCTGATCAAAATGACGAAGAATAGATGCTTCAGTCATTCGTTTCTTCATATGGTCAAAGATCGTTTGACAAGCGTGATCTCATTCAAATATCACCTCTTTTTGAGTGAGTCGAATCAGAGAACGAACAATCTTTGAAAAGTTCTTTATAAAACGTCGATAGAAGTTGCAGAAGTCGACGAAGAACTGCATCTGAGTGAGGTTTGTAGAAGTAGATCATTCGACTACTGCTTGTACTTTTCTGAGATTCATCTTTAGTTCTTCGATGAATAACAATAGTTTCAGAAAGAAGATCTTCTGAACATGAAACTCGCACTTGTTTATATTCACCTGAAGATCAGCCTCTCGTAGTCTATGTAGAATCAATCGTACGTGTCGCTTATGTTTCTTCAGTGTTTTGCTGTAGATGATAATGTCATCTAGGTAGGTCTGGCAAAACTGATGAAGATAGTCAAATAGCACGTCGTTCATATAGTGTTGGTAGAAAGTCGAGCCGTTGATTAATTCGAAAGGCATCACGTGATATTTGTAGAAATCAAAAGAGGTGATAAAGATAGTCAAATCTTCGCTACCTGAATGCATTCGCAGTTTATTGAACGCGACGATGATGTTCAATCGAGTCAGGTATTTGCTTTCTTGTATACGAGCGAGAGTCTCGTCTATTAATGGCAAAGAGTAGCGATCTCGTTTGGTCAAAGCATTGAGCTTTCTGTAATCGACGCAGAAACGCAAGCTATCGTCTTTCTTTTCAACGAATAGTATGAGCGAAGCGTATGAAGCTGAGCTAGACGATATAAAGCCTTTATTCAGATGCTCGATCAGATAGTTCTTCACCTTTTGAAGCTTGTAGTCAGACATATGATAGAGACGACTTCGAGAAGATATTCCCTCGTCGATTAACTCAATTTTATGATCGTAGAAACGATGAGAGAGTAGTTGATCAGTCATCGCTCGATCAAACACGTCTAGATAGTCATGATATTTCGAAGAAAGCTTAGCTTTGACTTCTTTCAAGATCTCTTCGTGTGAAAGCTCTTGTATATTTACATCTTCGAGTTTATTTCTAGCTGTTTTTAGAAGTCGATCGATTTTCGTGACGATGATCGCGAAAGTAGTCACATTCGATCGTTTGACTAGTGATCTATATGCTGCAGCCTCTATCATTGCTATGCTCATTGAATCGAAAGGCGAAGCGAAGTTGACTGAATTAAATGGTTTCACGATTTTACTGAATGAAGATGACTTCTCGCTGAGTCGAGTGATGACAGAAGAGGTAGATCTCTTTAGTATTTGAGTAGAAGTTAAACTTCTCTGTTCTATCGCGATTTTCTTGAGAACAGGAAGAGAGGCCGAGCTAGCATCGATATGAGCCTTTGAATCAGGAAATTGAAGGCGATCGTTCCTCATATCAATCGTTACCTCGATCTTATTCATTCATGTTTTTCCGAGAATCATCTGATGCTGACTCAATCGAGTAATCAGCATAGAGACGAAACGTTTCATATGATCTTGAACAGTCAGATTCGAATAAATCGCATGAGTAATGAGCTTTTTTGCATAATGATCATCGAATCCTCTTATTGACTTGAGCTTGGTTAAAGATAACGGTTCGATTTGCAAATGATCACAAACATTCTGCGCGATTAATTCATCAATGAACGAATAGTCAGCTGCTTCAGTGTCAATCAATGACTTTAATGAGTAACTAATTTCATTGCTAGATAGTACACATTCAGTAGTCAAAGGTTTCGAAGCAAAGAGATCATTTGAGCTGCTCGTTGTTGAAGAAATTAACACATCTTTCATCGCGTCTTTGATGAAAGTCACTAGTTTTTTGCCTCATTCTTCGATTTCTCTGTAAATAATTTCTTCTCTTCTTTCGGCATGACGACCTCATTGAGGCGAGGGATGAGTGCATGAGATGTCGAAGTACTAGTCTTCAGCTGAGAGCAGTCCTTTGAAAGATGACTCGATACTTTGCAGTTGAAGCAGATGATTGACATTCTTGATCGTTCAGGTTCGGGGGTGAAAAAAGTAGCGAGCCGAACATAGCTAGCAGTCGAGGCTGATGTCGACGAAGAAACAAAACGTTTTTCCGAAGCTGCTATTGATTTGACTGTTCGTTGCTCGTCACGTAGCTGATAATTGACTCGTTGTTTGTTATTCACATCTTGAAGAAAGGTCTTGAGCTTATCAAGCGAGCTAAACTCTATGAGGCAAACTGACAATGCGTTCTGAAGACGATTGTTGATTTTATTCTGAATGTCGTTCATCAGAATGATATCGTCGTAGTTCAGGAAGCTGAATATTCTAGTGAATTTCAAATAGAAAGAGCTGAAAGACTTGTTGAGCTGCTTCAGAGCGACGTATTTGCGACGACACTTTCGAATCAGGTTCTGATCTTCGTAAATTTCTTTCAGATGTTTCAGTAGCTCTGATAGTGACTGATAGAGTGAGAGAGCGTCAACACGACGCTTTGCATAGGTTTGCTGATCAGCATCGCCTTCTAGCCTGAAAATCACATAGACAATACGAATCTTTTCAGTAGGGTAATGATTCGCGTTGACATCGAGCTTGTCAGCTATTTTGATGTTTCATGTCTCTCAGGTAGAATCATCTGTTTCAATGAAGATGGGTGAATTCGAAAGCTTGACGAACTTGTGATGATCGTTTTCGTTATCAGATAGAGTGAATGACTCTCGTGAGCTTCGAGAACGTTGATCGACTTCAGAGATCGATGAGGCCTCTTTCTGATTGGCTCGATGCTCGGCTGGCTGAGTCTCTTGACGAGGCATAGGTCGATCAGCTTGACGTTGTTTCGCTCTGAAGTTCAACCGCTCGCCTTGTAGCTGATTGATCTTTTCCTCTAGCTCATCGTTCTTATCAAAAGCGACTTCTAGTTGTTTCGCTCTCTTTTTGTGATTTTCTTGTACGAGAAGTCAGTGTTCATTGAGTTGTAGAGTCAAGTCTCGCTGACTTCGAAGCTCGTTCAGCATATTGATGACTTCGTCGAGTTGATTGATGACTCAATGAAGCAGTTGTTTCTCGATGTTTATGTTTCATGCGATGGCAGCTTTCTCAGCTTCGACTGAAGCATCGATGAGTAGAAGTGAAACTCTTCTATTGACAATGCTTCTAAGCAGGCGAGTTGTTCGAAATTCAACTGACTCGACGTCGCGTGTCATGATGAGAGAAGATAGAAGTTGTTGAGGTAAGAGTAGATGAGGGGTTGATGTTTTGAATTGATGTTTTTTGATGAGTGAAAATTCAAAGAATCTCTTGTGAATTTCAGGTAATAATTGAGTGCTTTATTCGAAGAATTTCTTGCGGATAGAATGGTGAAAATGAGTGTAGAATCGAAGAATCCCTTGCGATCTAAAATGATGGTGCAAATTTGAAGAATTTCTTGCAAATTTTCCTTACTGAATAGGTTGTTTCGTATCGTCTATTCGTCGATAGCAGAGTAGTAGATGATGAGCATTTATCTAATGTTAGGAACCTGCCTAGAGCGAGTCGAATAGAGATGTCATTTAACTAGAAGATAAATGCTAAGGAAGAAAGATAGCTACAGGAAAGAAGCTGGCTACATATGTGTATTTCTCAGTCGACGCTAGGTTCAATAGAAACTAGTCAAGGTGACGAAGCTAGAATAGACCTGACAAGGCTAGAATCGTGACACAAGTGAATTGAGAACTGAATTACTTCTTACAAGCAAACTGAAAACTGAATTGCTTCTTTCAAATGAATGAAGAACTAGATTGCTTCTTGCGAGTGAACTGAAAACTGAGTTGCTTCTTTTGAGCGAATGAGAAACTAGATTGCTTCTTGCGAGCGAACTGAAAACTGAGTTGCTTCTTTCAAGTGAATGAGAAACTAGATTGAAAGAAAGCTACTTTGTTAACTTCAAATGAGAAATTTTCTTCTTGTTAATTAAGATCATAGATCTTGATGAGAAATGAGCAACAATGATTAAGACAAAAGAAGAAAGATAAAATGAGAATATTGTGCTCAAAATTGACATCAATGACGTGATGACGAAGTCATGACAGATTCATGATGATGAGATACTGACTTAATTCAATGACATAGAAGAATAGTCTTTCAATGTATTCATCAAGAATCATTGTGATTTCAACAACATGAGTAATGTCATCAATTAAAGCAACTTGATCATCAAATTCTTGAAGTTTGCAAGAGTGAGTTAATTGATGTAAGAGAAGATGATGTTGTTGCGCGAAGAATTTATTCATAAAACATAAGCAAAGACTTCACTATCAATCAGAGCGAGAACAAAAACTCTAGATTGAGCTTGATGTAGAATACAAAATACTATCATGTGACTATCTTTGAATGTCAAATTGAATTCAAAGAGTTTCAAGACAGATTTAGCAGAAAACTTTCTATATGATTAAAGTGAGAGTGAAAAGATTAAAACTAGTAGACAAGATGATATGTATACAGATTTTTGAGCGTGACTTAGCTCAGAAACTAAACTTTTCTTGCAAACAGCGAAACTTCTTCATTTATACTGATGACATCACTGTCATAAATATTCATGATATGCAAAGTGAAGAGCTTCTTATTTGAGCATTCTTTAGCAATTTTGCTTGAATGTTGCAATTTGCAGTAGTAGCACAGCTTTCACTTGTTGCAGATTTTCTTGATCTCAGAAATGATCAGAGTCTTATCTTAAATGATGATAATGATGAAGCTTAAATTCATTGACTCATTGAGAAATGAAAGAGAAAGAGACGAAGATACTGTTGAAACAACAGTCACAGAGATGATGATCTTTGAATTCAAAAAGTTATTAATCAATGCAGAGATGCTCTTGACTTTGATGAATGAAACAATGATGAAGACGAAGCGAGATTGATGATGCTTAAGCTGCTGAAGCTCTTCGTTGATGTCAGAAAATGCTTAAATTCATTGATGAAAGATGAATGATTGAGTTTCATCAAGATTTTGTCAGAAAAGAATGATGACTTGAGTAAAATAATTAACATTACGCTTCAGACAGTCAATCAATGAGAAATCTTTCATCAAAGAACATTCTTTCTTTTGATAAAAGAAATTGTAATAGTCAGCAAAGCTATTCATGTCTTGCTTCAGAGTTTCGCGAAGATATAGACGAGCATTTTTCGTCTTGAAAGAGTTGTCGCAGCAATGATGCAACTTGTGTTGTCAATCTGCAAAGATGAAAATGATACAAAGATCATTGACTCAATATTGACTCATTAAATTGTGAGTTTTCTTATCTATGATGAGTCGTGACTCGACATAAATTGTTAGAGATCAGCATAGAGCGAGTCATATGAGTGTAATGTAACAAGTATATAAATGCTAAGAAAGAAAAGTATCTAGAAGAAAAGAATCAACTATCTATATGACTCAGAAGAACATAAACTAACTCTGAATAGAGTTGACTTCAAAACAACTCGATAGTCTAGTGACAAGCGATCAATGATAGTCAGAAACATAGTCATCAACATAGTCATCAACATAGCTATCAACATAGATGCGTAGCTAGAATCGTAACAGTACTTTTCTTCTTCAACAATTCATGTTTGCATGAATGTATTTTCTTAGTCTTGTGTAGAATCGAAATGTCTATTGTAGCAGACTAGCTATGTAGAAAGAAATCAACTTGCTCAGCGAAGAGATCAACTATTGACTGATGTCATTGAAGCAGACTCACTAGAAGAGAATCGACTAGCTCATTGAAGAGATCGATTCGAATGATGTCATTGTAGCAGACTCACTAGTTGCACATGAATGAATAGGCGAATTGATTCACTGATGAGTAGAGCGATGAGAGTAGATGAATCATTGCATTGATGATGTCATTGAAGCAGACTCACTGATCAACTTGCTCATTGAAGAGATCGACTTTGAGCTCGTCATTGTAGCAGACTCACTAGTTGCATGTGAACATATGATCAGATTCACTGATGAGTAGAGCGACAAGAGCGAGTAGATCATTGCATTGAGAATAAATGTCATTAAAGCAGACTCATTGAGAGTTTGCTCATCAAGATAGAGACTTCACGCAGTTCTAGACTGATCTCTTTGATTGCTCTTTGAGATAAAGACTTTACGCAGTTCTATGACTGATCTCATTTATTCATCAAATTCAAAGAATTTCTTGCGAATCTGAATGAATGATTAATTCGTTGATCTTCTGATCTAGTCGAATGATTTCGATCGTTTGTTTATACTCGCTGATCAGCGCACGAGTTTGAATCTTTTGTTTATTCTCGCTGAGTCAGCTCACGAGAAAGAAGAATGAGTGTCTGCATGATCGCGAGTCGACTAGATCAAAGTCAATAGTCATGTGAATTGAGCAGAGCAAGTCGATGCAGATTATTTCTCTTTGTCTGTAATGAAGAAGCATTTATGTTATGATTCTAGCTACGCATCTATGTTGATAGCTATGTTGATGACTATGTTGATGACTATCGTCGATCGCTCGTCGCTAGGCTATAGAATTGTTTCGAGATCAATTCTATTCAGGGTTAGCTTATGTTCTTCTGAGTCATATAGATAGTCAACTCTTCTCTTCTAGATACTTTCCTTCCTTAGCATTTATATACTCGTTACATTACATTCATATGACTCGCTCTATGCTGATCTCTAACAATTTATATAATGTTAGAGATCAGCATAGAGCGAGTCATATGAGTGTAATGTAACAAGTATATAAATGCTAAGAAAGAAAAGTATCTAGAAGAAAAGAATCGACTATCTATATGACTCAGAAGAACATAAGCTAACTCTGAATAGAATTGACTTCGAAACAACTCGATAGTCTAGTGATGAGCGATCGACGATAGTTAGGAACATAGTCATCAACATAGTCATCAACATAGCTATCAACATAGATGCATAGCTAGAATCGTAACATAAATGATCTTGACACGATGAAAGAAATAATAATCGTCGTTCATGTTCATGCGTTGTATCAAACTCTGCTTTCATGCATTCAATTGATCTTTGTCTTTCTCATACTCAGATATGTCAAGAAGCTTCTCGAATCTAGAAGCAATGATGATAGTGACAAAATTCGCAGAGAGATGAATGATGAGAAAAGATTGATTGTTCAAGATTTGTGCAATGATCTGAGCTATCATTGCAAGAGACTGAAAATTCAATTCTATATAGACTGAAGAACTGAGAACGATGAACGAGAACGAAGTGATAACATCATGTTGTTGAACTTGATTTTGAAGCTCTTGCATTACGCGAAAAGTCTCAACTGAATTTTCAATCACACTTTGAGTGAACTGTTTGACAACACGCTCATTGTTGATTGAGAAATTGTAAAGCGACTTTATTTGAGTGAAAGAATAACTAGACGAGATTTCAACATATGAAAATGTTGCAAAAAGTGTAAATCTTTCATAATGTCAAAGACTAGACTGAACTAGAGATTCTATCAATATAAAGAATTGATTATTATATTACTTGAACTAGATACAGAACAATACATCAGATAATATACAAGACGAAAGACAAGAAACAAAAGAACAGAATGAGAACTCAACTTTTATATACATGAATTGAGTAATGTCAGAACTGAGCAGCAGTTTTATGACTTAAGATTGCAAAGACATGAAACAGATTTTGATGTGAATAAACTAAGATGACGATGACTAGATTAGTGACTTAGTTTGATGAATCAAGACTTTCTAAGATATCAATGATACTAGATTGAGTTGACAACATATTTTATGCTCTAAGCTGAAATAATGATCTGACATCATGACATGCTTCTAGATCATACTATCGTTCTATTAAAGCTTTCTATCATCATCAAACCTCGTTTTATCACTTCTTCAGATATCACAATTCAAAGCTCAAGCAATGTATCATTTTCAATATCATTCATCTCATTCAATGCTATTGAGATGAACATGCTCATGAAGCAAATGATCAACAATGATGATTCTGCTGCTGAAGCTCAAGCTTTGAAGAAGCTTGTTAAGACATGCAAATCTGTCTATGCTACGTCTGTTCTTCTTCAGAGTACTAATGAAGATTTACTTCTAGCTGCTCATCATCAACATGAATGTGTCACACGTTTCAGAAATCACTACGTCAACGCTAGAATTCTGAATCTTGAGATCATTAAGAAGCGAAATCAGAAGATTGAAGACAAGACTCAAGAAAAATTCAATAAGCAAAATGACATGCTATTAAATTGATGATTAAAGAGCTTTGTCACTGCTGATTCTGAACTTTTTGCAAAACATGTTTTCAAACAGCGAATTTCTATGAAAAAAGCTTCATCTGCATTCATTTTCTCATTATCTTCTTCATCTACAAGCTCAGCACAAACAAAGCTAGTTCAGTCAGCAAAGAAACAGCAAAAGCAAATTCAGAAGTTGAATTAAAATGATAGCATCACGAATCAAGTAATGATGTTGAATTCACTCATTCAAATCACTTGCAGTGAAAGAACAATTAAATCTTCTTGAAATCATGTTTTTAAAAACACTATTGAAAGCTTCTTCAAAAGCTTCTTCAAAAGCTTCTTCAAAAGTATTATGAAGTGTGTCAATGTTAAATAAAGTCTAGTCAATAAACTCTAGAAATTTCAATATGTGAACAAGAAACAATGATGTTTCAAATCAAAATATGCTGAAACATTTCATTTATTCAAGCTTTAACAAATTGACTACTTTATCTCTTTGTTCATTCTACTATAAATACAGCTCAAAACTGTCTTCTTTCTTCTGTATTCTTAGTTTTCTAGTTAAAGCTATCTCTATTGATCAAACATTCTACTCAGCTATGCACTATCTCGCTGCAGTGTGATTAGATTCTAGGCATGATCTCAACAAAAAGCTTCTTCAAAAGCTTCTTCATCAAAAGCTTCTTCACAAGCTTCGTCATCAAAAGCTTCTTCAAAAGCTTCTTCAAAAGCTTCTTCAAAAGCTTCTTCAAAAGCTTCGTCATCAAAAGCTCTTTCATCGAAAGCTTCATTGAAAGCTTTATTGAAAGCTTCATTGAAAGCTTCATTGAAAGCTTCATCGAAAGCTCTATCTAAAGCTCTACAGTCTCTCTGAAACTGTTAGAGATCGATCTAGAGCGAGTCATAGAAATGTCATTTAACTAATAGATAAATGCTAAGAAAGAAAAGTATCTACAGAAAAGAACTCGATTCTTATATGTGTGTTTCTCAGCTCTGTGCTAGACTCGATTAGAATGAAACCAGGCGAAGACTAGTTGAAGAATAGGCGAAGGCTAGAATCGTGACATTACTTCTTCTTCTTGACTATTCATGTTCGCATGAATGTTGTTTCTTAGTGCGCTTTTCTTGAATATTTGATATGAAAGTCGTCAATCATCTCTTGAGCATTCATAAATTCGTCGTCGTCAACGTTATATCAGTTGAGATCGTTGTTATAGCTCTTTCATTTGACTCGATATTGAAGTCGTCTTCTATAGCGTCGAGAGTTCAGTATATCATCGATTTTTCATTCATCTTCATCGTTTACCACTATTGATCTCGAAGATTCATTCTTTTGATCAGACAGAGAATCATCGACGGCAGAACGAAGAAGCTCTGAATGAAATACGTCGTGTATATGCATAGTCTCTGATAGTTTCAACTTATAGAATGAGTCAACAGACTCAGTGATCTGAAATGAGTCGAGCATCTTGTCATTCAATTTTTTGAAAGATCTCGCTGTAACGATGTTTCGTTTGTTCAGAAACATCTTTGATTCGATCTTGTAATTGATCTTCTTTCTATGCTTATTAGCTTGATTCATCATTTGTTCTCGTGTTTTGATCAGAGCTTCACGAGCGAAGATCAAAGTCTTGTTCATTTGTTCAGATATATTCTTGACTTGATCGATCTGCAAGCGTTCGCGAATGCTTTCATACTCGATGATGTCAGGGTCGAAGCTCATATGAGAATGAAAGTTCTTGTTTATGAAGAAGAGAGTCAAGAAAATGACTGATGACAAGACGTTATTGTCGACAAACTCGATCATGAATAGTCACTTAAATCAGTCGTTCTGCATATACGAACAGAAGAATCAAAGATAACGCTCGACGTTCTGATTGACTCGTTCGCTTTGATCGTCGATCTGAGAATGATAGGCGATGAACAATCGAAGGGAAATGCTCAGTCGTTTGCAAAGAAACTTTCATAGTATAGAGGTGAATTGCGAACTTCGGTCAGATACTATGAAGCTTGATAGATCATGAGTTTAATATACTCATTGAATTAGCATTTCAGCTGTCTTTTCAGCTGTGATATCTTCATCATCAGTGATGCAAGAAATATAATGTCTTTCTTTTGACAATCTGCAGATGACAGTCAGAATAGCGTTGTAATCGTATGAATCAGATAGATCAATAATGAAGTTCATTGCTATGTCTTGTCATCGCTGTTCAGATATAGATAGAGGTTGAAGCAAGTCGTTTGATTTATCTCTTGATGTCTTTGAACGTTGACATACGTAGCAGTTTTGAATATATCGATCTATCGTTTTTCGCATAGAAGATCAATAGTAATTTCGCTTTATGATCTTCACTGTTCTAAGAATTTCAGAATGATCGATCGACGACTGATCATGTATCTCACGAATCAGATTCATTTGCAGAAGTTCATTGAACAAGACTCATAGCTGACTGTCTTTGTATAAGATTTCATTCTGAACTCGACAATTCTTCAGCTTGATGTCTTTGCATTGTGCTTCGTCTCTTGCTATTGCTTCGCGAAGTAGCGTACAATTCTCGTCGATCTCATTAGTCTCAAGAATCTGTTTATAGATTGATTGATCGTTATTCTTCTCTAGATCAGCGATCTTCATTCAATTCGATGTCAGAATAGTAGTTCTTTGATATTGAACGCGTTCATCGTTGAGATCTCTAGGCACGAAGTCAGCTCGACGAGTTAATGCATCGATCTTAATGTTCTGTTTATCAGATCGATACATTATCTTGAAGTTGAAGTCAGCTAGCTTCTGAACTCAACGCATCTGTTGTCAACTCAGCTTCTTGTCTTTCATCAATGAAGTGAGTGCTTGATGATCGATGAACATCTTGATAGAAATGTCAGTCAACTTCAGTTTGAGTCGTCAATGCTCAAATGCTCAAATGATGATCAGCAGTTTCTTATCATATATTTCGTAGTTGCACTCAGCAGAAGACATGTTCTTGCTATAAAAAGCAATTGAATGTAGTACTTCTTCGTCATCACATTGAGAGAGAACTTCGTCGTTTACGTAGTTGAATGAGTCAGTTTTCAGAATAGTCTCACAAGTCTGATCAAAGTGACGAAGTATAGAAGTCTCAGTCATACGTCTCTTCATGTGATCGAATGCAGTCTGACAAGTCTCATTTCATTCAAATATGATCTTCTTTTGAATGAGTTGAATCATTGAATGAACAATCTTCGAAAAGTTCTTGATGAAGCGTCGATAGAAATTGCAGAAGTCAATGAAGAACTGCATCTGAGTGAGATTATTAAGTGTAGATCAATCAATTACTGCTTGTATCTTTCGTGAATTCATCTTAAGTCTCTCGATTGACATCAAAAGTCTCAAAAAAATGGTTTTCTGAACATGAAACTTGCATTTATCGATGTCTATCTGTAGATCAGCTTCTCGTAATCTATTCAAGATCAATCGTACATGTCGCTTGTGTTTTTTCAAGATCTTGCTGTAGATGATAATGTCATCTAAATAGATCTGACAAAACTGATGAAGATATTCGAACAGCACGTTGTTCATATAGTGTTGATAGAACGTCGATTCGTTGATTAATTCAAAGAGCATTACATGATATTTGTATGAGTCGAAGAAGATGATAAAGATAGTCAGATCTTCGCTATCTGAGTGCATTCGCAGTTTATTGAACGCGACAATGATGTTCAATCGAGTCAGATATTTGCTTTCTTGTATACAAGCGAGAGTCTCGCCTATCAAGAGCAAAGAATAGCGATTTCGTTTGATCAAAGCATTGAGCTTTCTGTAATCGACGCAGAAACGCAGACTTTCGTCTTTCTTTTCAGCGAACAAGATGAGCGAGACGTATGATGCGAAGCTGAAGAAAATGAATTCTTTGTTCAGATGTTTGATCAGATACTTCTTTATCTTCTGAAGCTTGTGATCGAACATCTGATATAGTCTGCTTCGCGAAGATGTTTCTTCATCGATCAACTCAATTTTGTGATCATAGAAACGATGCAATGATAGCTGATTGATCATTGCTCGATCAAAGATGTCTAGATAGTCGTGATATTCAGAGAGAAGCTTGATCTTGACTTGCTCGAGAGCTTCAGCGTGAGAAAGCTCATGCAGATTCACTTCTTCAGGCTTGTTTTCAGCTGTAATTATGAGTCGATCGATTTTCAAGACGATAACAGCAAAGATCTTGACATCTGAACGTTTGACTAACATTCTATATGTCGCTGCCTCTATCATTGCTATGTTCGTTGAACTCAACGTCGATTTAGAAATTTTGACGCTAGTTAAAGTCGCGTCACGCGATTTTAACTGTTCAATCGAGCTCTTCTTTTGACTGAAAGAGAGTGATTTCTGACTGAATTGAGATGTAACGAAAGTGAAAGATCTCTTTAGTATATGAGTAGAAGTCAAGCTCTTCTGTTTCATGATTGTTCTATGACTTGAGAGTAGAACAATCGATTTCTGACTAGAGGTGAAATTCGAAAATCGAAGAGAATCGATTTGCATATCTATTACTAGGTCGATTTTGTTCATTCATGTTTTTTCGAGAATTATTTGATGTTGATCTAATCGAGTGATCAACATAGAAGCTGTGTCAATCGTATGATCTTGAACAGTCAGATTCGAATAGATGGCATGAGTAATGAGTTTCTTAGCATAATGATCGTCAAATTCTCGAATTGACTTCGCTTTGATCAAAGTCAGAGACTCGATTTGCAACTGATCACAAACAATCTGCGCAATCACTTCATCAATGAACGAATAGTCAGCAGCTTCGATGTTTATCAATGACTTCAATGAGTAACTAATTTCATTGCTAGAAAGTACACATTCAGTAATCAAAGTTTCAGAAGCAAAAGAATCATCTGACATGCTCGTCGTTGAAGAAATTAACACATCTTTCATCGCGTCTTTGATGAAAGTTTCTAGTTTTTTGCCTCGCTATCTTCGAAAGAAGACATTTTCTCATTCTCTTTATTCTTCGAAATGACGATTTCATGTAGGCGAAAGATGAATGCATGAAATGTCGAAGTGTCGATCTTGTTCTGAGAGCAGTTCTTGAATAAGTGATCTGAGGCCTTGCAGATATAGCAGACGATAGACGATCTGACTGACTCAGAGGTAGGAAAGATAGTCGGCTTGACATATTCGATTATCGAAGTCGTCACTGCTGACAATGAAGTAGCAGCGCGTTTATCAGGTACGACAGTGACTTTGGCGATGACAGTGCGAAGCTGGCTGCGTAGCTGATAGTTGGCTCGCTGTTTATTATTCACACCTTGAAGGAAGATTCTTAAGCGAGTGAGCGAAGTAAAGTTCTCTGAACAGACTGATAGAGCATTCTGCAAGCGATTGTTGATCTTATTCTGAAGGTCGTTCATCAGGATGCGATCGTCGTAGCCTAGGTAGCTGAATAGCTTCATAAAGTCGAAGTAGAAGACATTGAAAGGCTTGTCTGTTTGTCTAAGAGCGTTGTACTCGCGACGGCACTTTCGATTCCTATTCAGTTCATCGTATATTCCTTTCAGATGCTCAAATAGCTCGTCGGTCGAGATGTATGAATGCGAAGCGTCATGTCGACGTCGAGCGAAGGTATGTTCAGCAGCATCACCTCCTAGTCTAGATATCACATAGGCAATACAGGTATTCTCATTACCGAAGTGATCGGCATTTGCCTGAAGCTTGTCGTTCATCTTGATCCTCCAGCTATCCCATGTTGGTTCACCTTCGCCGGTGAATACAGGTGGGTCCGGAAACTTGGAAGACTTGTGATGATCATTACCGGATAGAGTGGACGAGTCACGTCGAGTATGGTTCTCGGTAGATTGACGGGGTAGAGATTCCGTAGGAGCTCGAGGTTCAGTAGGCTGGCGAGGTCGAGGCTGGTCCGCTGAACGCTGTCCCTTTTTTAGACTCAAGACTTCCTCTCGTAGTCCGGCGATAGTCTCTTCTTGAGTGTCTATTGTCATTTGATTGGCCTCTAGCTCATCAAGTCTCTTGGTGTGATCGGCTTGAACATCGATCCATTGCTCGTTGAGTTCCAAAGCCATGTCTCGTTGACCTCTTAGCTCGACCAGCATCTTGATGACCTCGTCTGGCTGATCGATAGCCCATTGACGAAGTTGTTGGCCCGTGTTGATGTCCCATGGGGTAGCGGCATCCTGAGGTCCAGCTGGGGCATCGGAAGGAATAATGGAAACGCGTCTGCTAGCAGTGCTTCTAAGCAGACGAGCTGTTCGTGGCCCGACTGGTTCGAAGTCGCGTGCCATTGTGAGGAAGGTAGATAGGTAGGTTTGGTTGTGGTAAAGTTGAGTGGTTGGTTTGATAAATTTGGGTAAATTTGGGTAAATTTGAAGGTGTGTTTTGGTGAAAGTAATCCGAAGAATCCCTTGCGAATTTTCTGAATAGGAGTAGGTTATTTCGTATCGTCTACACGTCGATAGCAGGGTAGTTGGTTAGCATTTATCTACTGTTAGGGGCCGGCCTAGAGCGAGTCATAGGGGTGTCATTTAACTAATAGATAAATGCTAAGGAAGGAAAGTATCTACAGAAAAGAACTCGGTTCTTATATGTGTGTTCCTCAGCCCTGTGCTAGGCCCGATTAGGATGGAACCAGGCGAAGGCTAGTTGAAGAATAGGCGAAGGCTAGGATCGTGACAGAAACACACGTCATCGTCACGCACTCAGTAGAACGATTCTACCTGTTCGAATTTGCTCTCAATGTGCTCGCTCTAAGCAAGTCAATCAGTCAAATGATGCTGATCAGCCTTCAAAATTCACTTCAAAAAGGTTTCGTCGACCTTCACACACGCTACATTCATATGAAATATGAAATCGCTTTGCCGAAGCTCAAAAGTGAAGATCTCATTGATCTGAGAAGGGCTTTGAGCCAATGGAAAGTTGTTTGAACAGTCTATTATACGAATTAGTGAAAACGAAAGAAGTAAAGGAAGGAGTAAAGGAAGGGGGGGTGAAGGGGTGGGGGGATGAAGGGAGGGTTCATGCATATAAATCGCAATTGCAACGTCATTTTCAATGATATAGTTTATATTTTCGAATTAATCCTTCATCGAGATGCTTGAGAGAGGTACAAGCAATTGCCAATTAATTTGTAGATGGTGAAGGTAGATATAGATGAATTCTCCTAATATTCTCGTGGGGGCACTAATTTAGCGTGCGCGGAAACCCCGTTTATACGAGTAAGGCGTAAGCGAGAATGATCGCCCACCACACAAAGCCCAACCGAGAAACTCGCCAAAAGTTAGCCTCCACCACCAACTTTCACCGCTCCCCTCCCAATTCTACCTAAACCATCTCGCTCTTTGAGGATATCCGACACTCGCAATCTGATCTGCTAAACTACAGTCAAGATGGTACGTCCCACCCCCAATAAATCCTTTCGCTCCCACCCCCTCCCAACTATCTAAACCACACCCCACTAACCCTCCTTGAAACAGTCGGACGGAGAAGAGCCCACGTCCCCCACCCCGGCCGAAGGCGCCGATGAAATAGAAGTCTCCGCCACCGCCCCTGCGGGCTCCTCGCAAATGACCGTGCTCGAAGCCCTCAAAGGCGTGCTCAAGCTCGCGCTCATCCACGACGGCTTGGCGAGGGGATTGCGGGAGGCGAGTAAGGCGTTGGATCGGAGACAGGCACACATGTGTGTGTTGAATGAGGGGTGTGAGGAGGAGGCGTACAAGAAGTTAGTGGTGGCGTTGTGTGGGGAGCATCAGATCCCGTTGATCAAGGTGCCGGATGGGAAGATGTTGGGGGAGTGGGCTGGGTTGTGTAAGCTTTTACCTTTCTTTTGGTTCGTTTTACTCAGTGCCATCAGACTTGGTGAAAACGAGGAGGATTATCTTTTATGTGTCAACATGCCAAGGAAGAGCAAACCTTATTGCCCCTTTCCATCCCAAACGCATCTCCCAGCACCTTCCCCAATTCCCCCTTCCCCCTTCTCCCTTCCCACTTCCCTCCATCACCAAGACCACAGCTAACACCCCCTCCCACCCCAGGTGTACTCGATCGCGAAGGCAACGCCCGAAAAGTCGTTAACTGCTCTTGCGTCGTCGTTCGCGACTGGGGCGAGGAATCCCAGGAACGCTCCATTCTGCTCAACTACTTCCAGACGGAGCAATAAACCACCTTTGCCAGAAGCTAGAAGGGAGGAAGGGACGGAAATGAAATGCAAGGAGAGGAATAGGATAGGAGGAAAACGTGTGAGCATGATGGCGATGGTACGATAGTTGAGAGAAGGTAGATGGACGATAGTGTAGCTGGCTTGTTGAAGGAAAATTGGCATAGATAACGTCCCGCATGCGTGGATCCCAGACAGTTTGATTTCGAGAGCCCATGCAACAGTCTTCGAGCACAGAATAAGTGAAGCTGAGCTGTGTGAAATGTGCCTCTGGATATTCCCCCATGTGGAATCTAGACAACCCGAGTCCAAGAGCCAATGCCAAAGTCCCAGCACGATCCAAGTGAAAATAAAATACAGATCATGCTTTTGAAGCTCATGGGCAACTGATAAGATTCTCTAGATATCGCTACTTCGTATATGTAGCCCCAACACCTCGCCAAAACGCTTTCGCTACAGCTTCGCTGCCTTGCTTACTCCATCACTCCCAGAAATTGAGCCTTGAACAAGACTAGCCCATAGTGCTTCAACACAACATATCTGCCGGGCAAGAATTCGAAGATAGTTGTGCAACAGCACGTAGTGAAACAGTCCATGATCAACCGCGCCCCCCTACCGAAACTCATATGTCGGAAACGTCCTCTTCTCCGGCATAAGCGACAGATGCTGGTACGGGGTGCTGTTCGGATCATAATACAAGCCCTCGACATGCCCGTCCGCGCGCCGGAGAGAAACGTAGTAGAAGCCGCTGATGGTGAGGGAGGATTGGGCGTCGGAGGGTGTAACGAAGCATTTTTCTACAGCAGCCGAGGTTAGTTGTTGTCAGCGTATGGTTGACTCGGAGTGATTCGGTGTATGTCATTTTGGGGGGTTAGCTTACCCTTCCACCGCATCAAAATCCACTTCATCCCCAACTCCTCGGTCAACCACCGCTTACTGACCAGATTCCTCACCATCTCATCATCAGTAAGTTCCTTGAACGGCGGCAGTTTCCGCCAATACGTGCCATCGACCCTGGGATCCGCGTTGAAGCTTTTCGTCTCGAGCGTGAACGCGTTGAAGTCGATGATTTCGCCCTCGAGGAAGGTGGTGATGCTGGATTCGTGAGTTGGCGAGGATTTGTCGGGCACGTTGAAGGCTTCCATGGTGCCGGAGAGGGTCATGCTGGTGTAGTCGATGCTGTGGATAGTCACTTTTACGGGCCAGCGCTCGTCGTCGTCGAGGGAGCAGGGGGATGGGGTGAAGAGGTGGGATGCGTAGGTTGATCGGGGAATTCGTGTCGATGTGCTGGTTGAGCTTCTTTCGGTTATTCTGGGTATAGTCCTAGTTGTAGAACCACCACGGTTCGATGGCAGGTTCTCTGCCCGATTCTGGATGTAGTACGCAGGAAGAGAGGAACCTCCTGCGGCATGTTGAGAACCAGAAAATACGCCACCAACTTTTAGCCATGAGCTTTCCGGCGGTGGCTCGATTGTGGTCGTATCTAATATGAAGTCTTCGTGATTGTTGGTAAAAAATTGTCCCCTGACGAATCCACCTGCTGCAGCAGATGAAAGACTTTCCTGGTGGGATTCACAGAAACGAAGTCGTTCCAAGTATTTGATTGCTTCGTCAAGCCAACGCTTTTCACCCGGTGGACCAGTCGAGGAATTTTCCAGATAGCGCTGCCTATAGGATTCTGTATGCCAACGTTGGCGCAGGTCTTCCTGTTGTCGTTCCTCTATAGCCCGTGTCGCTTGTCTATGGATCCGTTCTTGAATCTGATCACGGTCTTCAGCTTCTTGACCCACCCTCTCCCTGTCCAGGATGTAGCTTTGTAATTGATTTCTTGATCGGGCTGAGAATTGCGTATTTCGTCTCACTGATTGGAGTAGCGCCGTAGTCCGTAGAGAAGACTCGGTGACAGTGGGCGCACCGCCAACCCCATTCCCAATGAAATGGGACTGGTTTGGGTTTCGATGCGAGTAGCTGTTGCTAGTGCTGTGTGACCATGCAGTCACTGGCAAAGCCGATCCCCGATTGTTCCCCCTAGTAGCACGCTCATTATACAGTTGCGCCGAAGACTGGGAAGCGCTCGGCAAACCATGATGTGTCTCCTGGTCATCATCAGAGCTCCCCGGTGCCCAACCATGGTAACCCGTTTGCTGCTGCGATATCCGGTCTGCATACGTTGGCTCATGGGAATCTCCCATCTCTTGCAACTGTGCTGGCGTGTAGCGTCGATGGGCCGTGACTGCATTAACCGCCCTTCGCATTCTACGGCGACTCTCACTATCGGCAGGACTCAAACTCTCACCCGTCACCTGCGTTCCTCCGGCATGCCTTAAAGAAGAGCTTGTGGGGGGCTGGCGTGGTTGTGTGCGTAGAAAACTGACATTGTCGTCGTGAGCGTCTTGCTCGGATGGTGTTAGTAGTGTTGCGGCGAAGTCTGGGACGGGACTAGCAAGCTGCTCGAGCTCGAGGTATGGACTTGTGGTAGTGGTCTCGGCAGATAGTTCCTATTGTCATTCAGCACTGCGCACGTTTGGCAAAGACTACGGGCGGTAGGAACGCACTGTCGGTGTATTGGCAGGCGGCATTGCTGCTCTGAATGATCAGGTTCTCCTACGGATCCGTCTGGGCTCCAAGGTTGTTGATTTATCAATCAGACTTGGACATCCGGTGTCAAGTGATTGTGATGGCGAGGTGCTGTTTCAGAGTGTGGAACAAACGGGCTCTATCACATGGTGGGTTGGACCCTTGACTTGATGCGGCGGACTTCCCAATACGTACTACCGAGATAAAGCAGTGTACAGATTCTTTATTTGTGCAATTCAATTTGATCTCATTAATCACTCAGATATGAAGGGCTTCCAGATTTTCGATCCTTCTTAACTTCCAGGTGTTGACTTAACGTTTTCCACGATCAATCACATGAATAGATCAAACCCGCTCTATGAAGTGGAAATTCCAGAACACGGTACGCACATATATATTGTATCCATTCTGTCGAAATAGGTTGCGGAGACGGCTCGATGGCTTTATGATGATAGGTAGGAGACGAGATAGATTTCTAGTGTGATAATTTCGGTCGGATGAAAGAATATGCCTGGAACATCGCCAACAACCCATCCAATCGAGCCTCGTAAGGTATACCTCCAGCCTACCAAAGCCATGCATAGCCAATCCCAATCAATGCCAATGAACAGAAAAACAAACTCGAGCACTTAGCCAAATCGCCAGCGCCTGCCAACCCACCCGAAGAAAATAATGAACCCCCAAGTGCGTGCGTTCCAGCCTTATGCTTCCCGTCCGTCGTCCAAGCAGACCCACGTTGCCCCTGTCCAAGTCGTCCATATTTCCAGACATCCAAATTCATCACCAGGCTCCATCCCGCAACCAAATACCCAACAACACCCAGAAACCGGTGACCCCTTCCTCAATTAACAAGATCCGCTCACATGACAATACAACCCCCACTCCTCGCCCTTCTCCTTCCTCCCCTGGGACCCCCCTCTTCCTCATCCGCATGCACCATCGCCGCCTCCCTCGCTCTTCTCCTCCTCCTTCTCGCGCCTGCGCCACCAGCCCCTGCCTCCTCGCTTGCAACCATGTACTCCCCCCACTTCCTCTCCAGCCTTTCCGCAGACAACCTATCGCCTCTCAAGACGCGCTTCATGTGCTCCCTTACGGTATCTTGATAGCCATAGAAGCATTTAAGGGAGATGATTTGGTGGCGGCCGGGCTCGGTGTTGCGTGAGAGGATCTCGCGGACGCCGGTCCACGTAACGTTCTGGCAATCAAAAACGATGAGGCTGAGGGAGACTTTAGGGATGAGGGGTCCCGAGGGGGTAAGGGAAGTAGAGGAACGGAAGGAAAGGTTATCACGTGCACGGACGGCGGCGGCAGCTTCGGTGAGGACGAGATCAGAGACACGGGTGTTGTCCATAACGAGGGACTTTAGACGGGGGCAAGCTTTGATCACGGCGAGCATGCCGGTGTCACCGAGGGATTCGCAATACGAAATATTAAGGTGCTCAAGCTTGGAGGCGCAGGGTGATTGGGCGAGGGATTGGAGGATGGAGTTTGTGAGGTCATCGAGCTCTTCAAGATCTAGGTGGGTCAGCTTGGGGGTGGTTTCGAGTATTCCCGAAAGGCCGGCGTCGGTTAGGCCGTCGCATTCAGAGAGTTGGAGACCACAGAGTTGAGGGACGTTGTGGGCCAGTGATTTTACTCCTTTGTCTGTGAGGGTACGACATCGACTGAAGTCAAGATGGCGGAATCTGCGGGGAGGGACGATGGCACGATCGGTCAAAGGGTCGATTTCTGGCTCGGAGCCTTGAATCAAGAGTATGAGAGATTCGTCTCCCAAATCAGTACAATTCGATATAATAAGCCGCTCAAGACTGTTCCGTTGGAAGAGATCCAGGAGAAAGCCCCTGTCATTCCACCCTTTAATCTCGCCCGCTCGTAGATCCTTGAGTTTAGGGCATGATCGAACGATCTTTTGGAGGCCCTTCGTATCAATGTGTGGACACCACGAAACATTGAGATGCTCTAGTTGCTTACAGCCCTGAGCAATTATCTTCATAGCGTGGTTGTTGACTTTGTCCAAGCCTGAAACATTAATGTGAACCAAACGCGGGTTTCGAAGGAGGAAGTAATGCACCGAGCTTCTGTCAATTTTGCAGCCTTGTAAGGAGAAATTCTCGAGATTTCTGCATGCGTCCGATATCTTTTCTCCGTCACTCCCCCACTTCTCCCGTAATTGAACACAACCCCTAAGATTGAGATCTCGTACGAAAGGCCCAGCTGCAGTCATAATCTTTACAAGAGAATCACTCGGTATCTGCTGGTAGTATTCTTCGGTGTCCACATTCTTCCACAGCTGCCCATCGTAACACATTTTGTGCCATGATTTCGCGACTGCCGAACACTTGACAATCTCTTGAGGTTTAAGAAATTGGAATATTTGGACCTTAATCTCGTTGGGCATCTCTCCCCAGAAGTCGAATTTTGGCCGCCGCTGCTTCTTGAATCTGACGGCTGGCTTCGAGAAGTAATCGACTGGTCTTTCGTTCACTTCAGGCGTCGCTGTAAGTTTCATGTCCTTGGAGCCCGGTCGAATGTCTGCAGGTAGTGCAACACTGGTCGCAGCAGTCGAGGCATGACCAGAGACTTCCTTGCCAATGATCCGAATGCGAGCACTTGAGTCTGAAAATTGCGAATCGGGACCAGGAGTGCTTACTGCAGAGGTCGGGGCAGTGGAAAATCCCGCTGACGAATGGGATGAGTCGGAATGCCTGAAATGGTTGGCATATGGCGATCTTGACGAAGACAGCGAAACGCAAGACATTGAAGCTTGGCTTCCACTATTGTAAGACGACGAGGGCATCCGACCAAGCTTGGCTAATGACGGGGAGGATGACATCCTTTGTAAACTTTGCAGTATACGTCTGCGACCCTTGAGCTTCGGTGGCTGCTCAAAGGGCAGGGATTCTGCAGGTGTACTCGTTGGGGTCATTGCCCCAGGCGACACGATCATATTATCAAGAACGATCTGAGACATGACGTAGGGTTTGAGGGTGGATTATTTGAGCCGGCGAAGTATCGGGAGGTAGAGACGAATCCTCTTTAGATATATTTACTCGTGACAAGCGAGCTTTGACAGCTTATTGACGCCCCCAAGCAAAGATAGGCTACAATCCCACTCGGATTCCGCGACACCCGCAAGAGTTTGATGGTCTAGTATCAAAATATGCTGATAATGTAGGCTTGGGATGAGGGTAGCAATCTGAAGAGGTGGGGAAGTCTAGTCAGCCCTCAGCTTCGCCGTCAGCTGCACCTACACATTCCGATCACACACCCGTCAAGATGATCCACCAGCAATATAGAAAATGAAGCGGAGGACGCAACAGCTGACTGCAAAAGCAATGGCCTTGTGGTCAAGGACTCGTCGCTGTGGTTCTCCTGGTGGTTACTTATCGGGGATCGCTGCTGGGTACTTATCGATTACACGATAAGTGGCCGGGGAGGGGTCTAGTCTGTCGTCTGCCACAATGCTCTCGCTGGCGAAAGAAGATGATCACAAAAGCGCACGGTAAAGGCTCAGGTTATGTGGAAGGAGAAACGAGTGTGAGAACACGAAGGTCTTACGGTCTGTGAGGTAGTTGGGGCGGGGGGAATGTTTAGTGGGAATCCGACGGCTCAGCTCAAGCAGGGACTGAGATGCAAGGGTCGGCTTTTAGCAAATGGTCTGGAGCCTCATAGAGTACAGCCAGACTACTCGTACGGTATGTACCTACTTCGACTACCTCTGTACCTCTACCTGCGTCCATGATACTTCTAGGCATCGTAGTCTGCCATGGAGTTCGTTCTCCTTTCCAATTCTCCTTGTCGCCATATGATCCATCTACGTTCCAGTACCGAACAAATCACGACCTGTTCATCACGCTAACTTGGAGCGGATAGCAGTGACAGCTTCAAAGCGGGGGTATGATTATGAATCGCGGGATATATCTCAACGGTGGATGCTACGACTCTATGAGTTGCGAGTACCTGAGAGCCCGTACTACTACAGGACTGGATTGCTAGCACTGCAACTTCACTTCTCCGTTGTTGCAGCCAAAGGGAAGAGGCGACGAAGGGTTCGCCCAAAGACGCATGCGACTGCTGCGGCTCGGCTGTACCCCAGCGGGTTTCTGGAACCCCCAACGGTAATTGGGAGTCCCCCGACTACACATTGGTTGGATTAGGCCCGTGATTCGTTCTGGGGAAGCAATTGAGATTATATGAAGAGGGAAAGGGTTTCAAATGCTTGCTTGCTTGCGGTGCTGTACCCCTAAGTCTATGCGTTCCCCAGCTCAAACAGTGGGGTGGAGAAGTCTTCGGGTTCCGACTGATGGGCTCCTCACCCCTCAGATCGACACGGAGTTATAAATAATTTTTAGTCCCCGGAAACCACAGGCACCTCATCGTTTTGTGTGTAAAGTAGGATATCTCCGCCATGCTTCTAAGAACGAAACCCAGTCTGAACCGGAGACAAAAATTGCTTATTTCCCTACAATGCAGTCCTAGACGGAAAAAAAACTGTCTATGGCGAGGTCTGCATGGCGTCCGAAATGCTTCCCGCTGCCGTTGTGGCGAAATACCTCACGTCAACATCGCCATCCTGCTGTAACTTCTCAAGGTTGGGCAGAATTCGCTTTTGAATGAGCTCGTCGCCCATGGGCGAGGGACTGGCTGACTGGCCCGACTTTTCAAGGGAGAGGATCGTACCTTCGGCGGGAAGGCGTTTTAGGACGTCGATGAGGATGGTGTATGATTTCGCGACGTTGAAGCGAATATTCGGGATGTCGTCGGATACCAATTTGTCCATCATTGGTAGAATAGAATCCTTGATCACTTCGAGACTTATGGCGGGAGCCAAGGTCTTGAGCAGAACGGTCAGAAGGAAATATTTGCAGAAGATAACCATATCAGATAAACTTACGGAGATTGCAAAACAAGTAGTCATTCGGTAAAGGTAATTCGGATGTTGGCCCATGGCCATGACTTTGGGGATAATGGCCTCGCTGGCCCAATCAACGCCGAAGACCTCGGTCAGCTTCTTCAGATTCTGCGTGGCTGCTTCTCGTATTGAGAAGACGGTGTCTCCAAGCCAGCTCATGCAGAGCGTGCTCAGCTTCTCATCAAAGAATTGAACGCCGAGTTGGCTCGCCAGCAATGGAATGTACTCGATGATTGCTAATCGGACCCTCCATTGCTTATCCTCGGCCAATTGTACTATAGCAGGCAATAGCGATTGCGATAGTAGTTCAATGCCAATAACTGAATAAAGTTAGAGAATTTACAACGACCAACAGGTTCCGGTTTACCTTTGTTTACCAATTCGAGCTTTGAGATTATGTGGAGGCGAACGTCCGGGAATTCATCTTTGAGCATCTGCAAGAACATCGGTAGGAGATGTGCAATAGTCCTAGGGTTTTCAGTACAGGACGCCGAAAAGGAGATCTTCTGTATTGCTTACTCTTCCTTGCCTAGAATAGGCGCGAGACCGCTGATCTGTGTTCCAAGAGCAGCACGCACGTGTTGGGAAGTGTCGGATACCAGGTCTTCGACACTCGTCATTATCTCGTTTAGTAAGGTTTCTCGGTCCAGCAGTACACAGAAACCTTGCCCAAGTCAGCTCATTACCCGGTTAGACATAAAGGCAGACCCAACCTGGTATTTGCCCAGCGACAGCAGTTCGAACTTCTGCTTCCGTATCCTTCAATAATTTCACAAAAGCTGGCACAAGGTCTCGTGCCACGGTTTCATCGTCAACAGCTTTTGCGATCTACCATTGCCTTGATTAGTCCCACTCGCCTGTAAGTAGAGCAAAAGAGGCCCTTCACCTTTTCGAAGCGATCGGCAACCATATAGCGCACTCTCCAGCTTTTGTCTTCAAAAAGACTCCTTAGAGCAGTAAGTAGCGTTCCATGGCTTGTTTGCTGCTCCTTTGGAACCACCTCTGCAATGGCAATTAGAATCTCCACGGTTAGTAATCGTACACTATCTTGATCGTCGCTTGCAAGGTGTTGAAAAAGCGGTATCATCTCTTCTATGACGATTCCCGCCGGCATCTCCTTGACAAACTTGGCAAGGTTATTCGCAGCTTGCCTCCTGACCATTGGGGTCTCATCATGTACCAGCTGCCCAAATTGCTGTCGAAGACCCACTTGCGACTCTTTTGTAGCTTTACTATATGGTACATTGTAGAGGCCAGTTGCGGAGATCTTTGACGTGAACCAGTCGGCCTTCGAAAGACGAACCGTAAGAGGAATGAAGTAGTCTTCCACCTGCGATTGTGATAATTGCTCGCAAATCTTATTCAATGACTCGACAGCCTTGTCACGAACAAGGGGTTCTTCGATAGCTGCCAGGTTCTCCAAAGGCGACAGAAGCACGTGCCCATAACCAGGACCCCCAACATACTCTACAAAACCCCCAAGCTCATCACTCAGTGCAGTCAGCACCTCATCCTCATCTTCCACGGACTCTGACACACGTGTTAGCTACTGTTCGAGTCACAGAAATAGTAGAGATCTTATATAACTCACCATCCAGAAAAGGAATTAGTTCATCTCTTGTGCGCTCCGGTCCTAAGGCTAGGGCGATTGTAGACAGCCGATGTATAGCGTTCAAACGTAAGAGAACATCATCGTGCTAGTGACATGAGTTTATTGATTCCAGTAGAGATCTGAAGGCGTCCACAGTACCTTCAGCTCATCAATGAGAACAGCTATCGGGTATAGCTCGTCGTTCTGATTTTGTCCCTCCATGACTTATATTCTGCCAGCGTTTCTCCCGTACAAGTTCGAGGGGAGTCCCAGATTCGGCGAATGGACTTCGGAACGCGCTGTGACGTCTTCGTTGAAGCTTTACTGTAAGTAGAATGCTAGGTTCGGCAATACGTGGACATTGAAAACCAGGCAGAAAACCTGGATCAAGCAGCACTAGTTAGCAAAGAGCGATGATAGCTGGAACGAGAAGGTGATGGGGGCTCCGCGCCCTGCATCAACAGCCCTATGTCAACACAGCTGCGAGCTTGAATGTATCCTGGCAGGCCTACCTATTGTTGGCCAGTGTTTGTTGCGCGCTGGAAATAATTTGTGATATGCGGAGAGTTTGAGCGGGCGTCTTATCTTTGGCAATTCAGTGTTCGTGGTCTCGTAAGTGTCTGGTGCTGGAGAGTTGATATGGAGCTAATGAAACCAACCGAGAAAGCTCCAGGCTCTCTGGCAGTTTAAGGTTGTCACAGATTTTTTGTGATTTATTGAAAATGACTACTACATAGTGAATTACGGTCAACAAAGTCCACAGGTAATTGTCTGTGACATTGTTGTGCTATACAAAAGGCTAATTTGCTCCAGGAAAACTCCAGCAAAATTCCCTTAAGAGGATTCTGTTACTATGCCTACCATAGCTGTTGACAAGGCAGCACTTTTTGAAGCCCTAGGCCAAGAGTAGGTAAATTACTACCTAATGCAACTGCGTATCTACGCCAGTGGCTAATGTTTTCGTGACAGTTATACAACCGAAGAGTTTGATGAACTATGTTTCGAGTTTGGTGGGTAGGTTTTCTTCGCATGTATGGTACTTTTGCTCAGTGTGTATAGGGATCGAACTGGATGAGGATGTAGGATTCAATAGCACGGCATTGAATACAAACAGAATGTTGGTGGACTAATATCTCCTAGACCTCAACATCCGAGCGGCCAGTGGTCAACGGCAAACAAGAACCTGCACAACTGAAAATCGAGATACCAGCCAATAGGTGGGTTTTGCTGCAACTCGAGGGAATACTAACGCTGATGGGTGTTATCAGGTATGATATGCTATGTTTCGAGGGAATTTCCCTCATGCTCAATATCTTTCGTGGGAAGAGGCTGTCGCCCAACTATCGGCTTGTTGCCCCTTCGAATGGCGAATTGGAAGTGATAACGGTACATGAGGAGGTGAGCAGGAGGTCCTAATCTCACGGGGCCTCAAAGTCTGACCATATCCCAGACTTCCCGAATACGGCCATATGTCTCCGGAGCGGTTCTACGGAATATCAAGTTCACGCAAAGCAGATACGAGTCTTTCATTGCACTGCAGGACAAGCTTCACCAAAATCTCGCCCGCCAGCGAACGCTCGTTGCTATAGGTACTCATGATCTAGATACCTTAAAAGGACCTTTCACGTATGAAGCACTCCCACCCGAGGAGATTGAATTTGTACCCCTGAATCAAACAAAGTCCATGAAGGGGTCCGAGTTGATGAAATTCTACGAAGTAAGCACCGCAGACTGAATTGTTCTTATTTGACTTACAGATTCTATTAGAATGATAAAAATCTCTCGCGCTATCTTCAAATCATTCGAGGCTCTCCAGTTTACCCGGTTATCTTCGACTCGAAGCGGACCGTATGTTCACTACCACCAATCATCAATGGGAACCATTCCAAGATTAGCGTCCACACTCGAAATGTGTTCATTGAGCTTACGGCGCTTGACAAGACAAAAGTTGAGATTGTCAATAATATCCTTGTCACTATGTTCTCACAATATACTGAAGAGGAATTTACTGTTGAACCCGTCAAGATCGTCTCGAAGCATAACCACGAGTCCCGAGAAACCCCAGACCTAAGTCCTCGTGAGACACAAGCCGAGATTTCTTACATCAACGACTGCTGTGGCCTCTCATTATCCGCCAAAGATATTTGCAAGCTCCTTACACGCATGTGCTACTCAGCAAACCCCTCAAAAGCCTCCTCAGATCTCATAGACGTTCACGTTCCCCCGACTCGTGCAGACATACTGCACCAATGTGACATCATGGAAGACGTAGCCATAGCCTACGGATTCAACAAGCTTCCGCGTTCTTTCCCCAGCAAGTCCGGAACCGTCGCTCAGCCGCTCATGGTCAACAAGCTGACTGATATTGTGCGCTTCGAAGCGGCTATGGCTGGCTGGTCAGAAGTCATGCCACTGATCCTGTGTTCTCATGATGAAAATTTTGGCTGGCTCAACCGTAAAGATGATGGGAATACAGCTGTGAAGCTAGCGAATCCCAAGACTGCAGAATACCAAGTCGTGAGGACGTCTCTGCTACCTGGACTTCTGAAGACCATTCGGGAAAACAAGCATCACACTGTTCCAATGAAGATCTTTGAGGTCAGTGATGTGGCTTTCAAGGACCTCTCGCTAGAAAGAAAGAGTAGGAACGAGCGGCACTTTGCAGCTGCTTGGTATGGGAAGAGTAGTGGGTTTGAGGTGGTACATGGAGTGTTGGATCGCGTGATGTTAATGCTCAAGAGCGCTTTCATGACGAGCGAGGAGGGTTTGGAAGGGAAGGGTGCGGCGGAATCAGCATACTGGATTGATGAGGTTGATGGTTAGTATCTCATACATGGATTGTGATAATAATATCTCTAATGCTTGGTAGATCCAACATTCCTTTCGGGCCATGCCGCAGCAATACACCTGCGTATGGGAGGTAAGGAGCAAGTTGTTGGGGTCTTCGGTATCCTGAATCCTACCGTGCTGGAGAACTTCGAGCTGAGGTAAGCTGGGGGCTACATTTTTGATGCAATTGTTACAACAAGCTAACCATTTGTGGCTTTCAGATACCCCGTCAGCACCTTAGAGATAAACATAGAGGTCTTCCTTTGATCGTTACAGATCACATAGAAAGGTAGCCTAAGTGATATCGTTGTGAGCATCATTTTCATCTAGTTCAAAGCCTTGACGACCGACTGCTCTTATTCTATTGCGCCGGTCATGCGTTTGAATGTGATATGAGTGCTTTTCAATAGCGAGCTTTCAAACAGCTTTACAGCTTGTTCAGAAGTTTTTAGCTAGCTACAGATACAAGCCTTGTTTACCGGCGAACATGCCGTGCATGCAAACCGCCTAAATCAAACTCCTTCCCGTTCATCTTAATCCTCATTCCTGGGCGTAATCATTTCCACCCTTTGCACCCTCCTGCTCCTGCTGTTCCGACAACCTCTGTTGCTCCGCCGCCTGCTGCGCCGCCACTGCCTTTGCACCATAGTCTTGACTCATGGGCTGGACGACGGCCTGTTCTTCCTTTGGTTCGATGATAGTGACGGAATCCGGTAGCGACTTTTGCGGGCCGGATTTTCCTTCTGGATCCGAGCCGCGCATGATTTTGACTTTGATGCCGAGGACACCTTGGCGGAGGAGGACGTGGCGAGTGGCGGAGTCGATGAAGTCTTTGGCGGGTTGACCGGAGTGGATCATGAAGCCATCCTGGCTTTTGTATTAGTAACCATTCTTACAACGGCAGAACGATCTCAGACGTACAGTGAACTTCATGCTCTTAGCTCTTGCAGCCCTCAGCTTCCCCGAAACCACGACCTCACATCCCTTGGCTCCACTCTCCATGATGAACCGCAAAACACCGTAGCATGCTCTCCTCACGGCCAAACCGTTGAGCAGTTTGTAGCGTAAAGACTCGCATTGGGCGACGGCTGAGAGACCACGGTTTTGGACTTTGGCAGCGTAGAGCGAGACGGAGTTCTCAGGGAACTTGAAGCGCTTTTGGATGAGAGAGGTAAGTTCTCGGATGCGGCGTCCTTGCTCGCCGAGAACTTCTTGTGTGTGGGTTGCGCGGATGACTGTTTCGTTTGGTCAGAATAGGACTCGAAGAACACGATCTCGACTGGGAGTATTACTGATGTCGGTAACGGTAGGCGTAACGCGAACTTCGACACCAGAGTATCCCTCTTCGGCCAGTTCTCGTTGGAAGAATTCATTTAATTCGGCGTAGAAAACACCATCGGCCACGAACTTCCTACGCTTGGAGATGGCACCACCTTGAGCTGCGGCCATGATTGCTGTGGAGAGGAGCTTAGTGGGAAGAAGCTCGGTGTGGCTGTCGACGAAGTTGATGATTTCGTGAAGTCGTTGAAGTCTATTAGTGGGGGATAGGGTTGTGGATCGCCCTCGCTTGTCAACGGAACTAGCAGGGTTCTGGCGATAGAGGTATGTCATGCAAACCGCGAACCTTTGGGCTGTATTTGCTACACTACAGCCACTACCTACAGATCTTCGAAAATTGGCTAAAAACTGAGTATCTTCTACTTTGGCGAATAACCCCAGATTGGCTCCGGGCGCCGAAGAGCCCAAGAGTGGCTGACGATTCCCTACAAAGCTCAAATATCAGATCGAACACTCACGATGCACCTTTGGAGGTAATAGCCAGTCATGGAGAGAACTCGGATTGCGAAAGTACTCAGCGTTCAGGTTCAACAATCGAAACTGTGCAAAACTTACCAGCTCTAGGTAGACGAAGTCAAGCTTATACGGCGCGGCGAACAAGTAGAAGGGACCTTACATTTGACCCCCCACCACCTCATCTTCTGCCATACACCGGCACCTGCTGCCGAGAACCCGCCTGTAAGGCCTCGAGAGCTATGGATAACGTATCCCATCATACAAATATGCACTCTGCGGCCAAACCCTCCTCAATCCCGCCTGCCCTCGTCGATCCGTCTGCGGTGTAGAGACTTTACGTTTGTCTGCTTCTGCTTCAACGATGAGAAAAAGGCTAGGGATGTCTATGATAGCATCAAGGCATGGACCTGTAAGCTAGGGAGAATTGAAAAGCTTTACGCCTTCAGTTATCAGCCCCAATCACCAGAGAAGGAGGTCAATGGCTGGCAGATATATGACCCGCGCAGAGAATGGAAGAGACTTGGGATCAGTGAGAAAGGTACAGACAAAGGATGGAGAATATCAAATATCAACACAGACTACGGAGTAAGTCTATTGGACCTTCGAGGCTATATGAGAGATGTTCATCCCATGTCTAGTTCTCGCCGACGTATCCTGCTTTATTACCTGTACCTTCGACAATATCTGACAATACACTCAACTACGCTGGCAGGTACCGCTCACGCGTGCGGCTTCCTGTGCTGACGTACCTACACCCGGTCAACAATTGCTCGATCACGAGGAGTTCTCAGCCCCTAGTGGGTGTTCGAGGAAATCGGAGTATACAGGACGAGAAATTACTACTAGCCATATTCTCAACCTCAACACCCAACCCTGCCACTTCTGAGTCACCACCACGGCCTGAGAGTCTTCAGTCGCCTGAACCAAGTCAAGGCGACACACCTTCAGCAAGTCAAGAATCCGCTTCTACCGATGCTAACGACCCATCTGAAGAGGCCACTTCTCGATCCAGTACCGAGGATACCTCTGATGAGCCGCGAATATATGGCGCTCAACAGCATAATCTCATTGTAGACGCACGGCCTACTGTCAACGCGTTAGCAATGCAAGCTGTGGGTCTAGGTTCCGAAAACATGGATAATTACCGCTTTGCAACCAAAGAATATCTAGGCATTGACAATATTCATGTGATGAGAGACTCTTTGAACAAAGTCATTGACACCTTGAAAGAGTCAGATTTGACGCCCTTGCCACCCAATAGAGAAGCCTTAGCAAGAACGGGGTGGCTGAAACACATTGGTGGAATACTCGATGGGGCTGGTCTAATTGCAAGACAAGTTGGGCTTCAGCACTCACATGTCCTCATACATTGCTCCGACGGATGGGATCGGACAAGTCAGCTCAGTGCATTGAGCCAATTATGTCTGGACCCATACTATCGTACTTTAGAAGGCTTCATTGTGCTGGTCGAAAAGGATTGGCTTTCATTCGGTCACCGATTCCATCATCGAGCTGGTTTCCTTTCCAGTGATAAATGGTTTGTCATCGAAAACGAGCGAATAGGTGGCGACAAGCCTGCCTTAGGAAGCAATGCTGGCCCTGGTCATGCTCTTGAGAACGCGTTATTGAGCGCAAAAGGATTTTTTACTAAGGACAACACCAGCAAAGATTCGATTGTGGATTCGGACGGCGAGCTACAGCCATATGAGACGGCATCTCCCATCACGAAGAAAACTTCTTCTAACAGCAAAGGAAGCTCTAATGACAAGAATGTCACGAAAGTCAAAGAAACAAGCCCTGTCTTTCATCAATTCCTAGACGCTACCTATCAGCTCCTCTATCAACACCCTGACCGCTTTGAATTTAATGAACGGTTCCTTCGCCGCCTGCTTTACCATCTCTATTCTTGCCAGTATGGCACTTTCCTTTTCAATAACGAGCAAGAGCGGGTCGATGCCCGAGTTTCCGAGAAGACGAGAAGTGTATGGGACTATTTTCTTTCCCGTAGAGAGCAATTCTTGAACAAGAAGTATGACGGAAATATTGATGATAATGTCCGCGGCCAAGAAAGACTGATATTACCCGTATCGGGCAAGGTCAGATGGTGGAATGAAGTTTTTGGCCGTACAGATGTCGAAATGAATGGGCCCGTGAGGCATCGGTACGACCAGGGTCTGGATGGAACTGATTTTTCTTTTACCAATATTATAACCGGTGTTGAGACCGCTGATGATGCCACAGGCGCAGGTGCGTCAGGAAATTTGATGTCTAATGGGAACGCAACAGAAACCATGAGAGCTACGCTGGCGGCGGGAGTCGCTAATTTGGGGATTGGGATCGGAAAAGGCAAAGATGGCAGGAAAAGTCCATCAGGTGTGAAGCAGGAGATGGAAGTCGAGATGCAATGATTGGACAACGATTATTATGTTCGTGTGATTACGGGCTTTACCTCGTTGCATCTGGCGGCGTTGTTGACAGTCTCGAATAGGGATTGGTGGGGACCGCCACATTCTTGCGATTTAGAGAGCCTTGCATGACCTGCATATGAGCCTTTGTTCTGGTATCCTTAGATGCGAAGATGTAAGATAGCGGGTCTTCACTTCCTCAGCATGGATTCCTTTTAGTATCAGACTTGTGATCGTACCGCGTCGATTTGCCCCCTGAGGCGGATCGATCCATCAATTCCACCTCTTAATCATGTACGTTGGAACCACACCCGAAGATCTAGATCTCCGTACTGCCACTTGGATCTATATCAAACCATCTCAAACGTCTTCAACGGAATAGTCGACCGGGAATCAGACATCATGCCTTGAGCGACCGATCGTCCATCTACAATGAATGATCCATTGATCCACTCTACCATAACCCCCCACCTCATCCCTCCCACCCCCCAAACATGGCCTCCGCCAACCCTCCCCGCCTTGACCCAAGCGAACTCGGCACCAAAGAATAGTACCCCCCCCCCCCCGCCCTCACCCCTCCACAACGGCCCCCTCCACCAACCAACCCCAACTAACACGCCCCCACAGCTGGGACACAACCTACACCACCGACCTAACCACGCACGCCACCAACCGCTCCCACACCGGCACCACCTGGTTCGCCGACGCCTCCGCCTCCTCCAAAGTCCTCTCCTACCTCCTCTCCCCCGCTCTATCCCTCTCCCTGCCCACCACCACGTTCCTAGACCTCGGCACCGGAAACGGCGAGATGCTGTTCCTGTTGCGGGCGAAAGGCGGGTTTCGCGGACGCATGCTCGGCGTGGATTACTCGGGCGCGAGCGTGGAGCTCGCGCGGGCGGTTGCGGGGGAGGAGGGGGTCGGGGGTGGTGGTGGTGGTGGTGGGGACGTGGAGTTTCGGCGGTGGGACGCTCTGGGGGCGGAGGAGCTGGAGGGGGGGTGGGATGTGGTGCTGGATAAGGGGACGTTTGACGCGGTGGGGTTGATGGGGGTGGAGGGGGTGGAGGCGAGGTATGTGGAGCGGGTGAGGGGGTTGGTGGGGAGCGGGGGGAGGGTGGTGGTTACGAGCTGTAATTGGACGGAGGGGGAGGTGAGGGCGTGGTTTGAAGGGGGTGGTGGGGAGGAGGAAGGGGAACTGGTGTTTGAGGGGAGGGTGGAGTATCCGAGGTTTAGGTTTGGGGGGTTGGAGGGGCAGAGTGTTTGTAGTGTGTGCTTTCGGAAGAGGTGACGGGGAAAGGGGCGAGTGGGCCACTATCTGCGCCAGGGAGTTTGGCCTCCCGAGACAGCAATCCGAAGATCAAAGCCTTTCAACGGATTTTTGGCACTCTCTTACGTCGCACTTCGATCGCTGAGGTTTCTCGATGCGTTCCTCGTCCCTATCTAACTCGACCACTTCCTGACTTACGAGAACTCCCCGTCTCAAAGCCACCTGGTGTTTCTTTGCTTTGAATGTGCTCGGAAATTGACGTGGAAAATGCTGGCACTATCATTATGCTGCAGGAATTTGGTTTCCATGTACTTTTGGCCATATAATGCTATGTTCGTTAAGATCACTTATGTTCAAGGTATCATAGTCCCTAGTATGTCCATCCATTATCGCCATACCCGATCGACTCCCGATTATCGTCGACAATTCTACCATACCTAGAATTCCAAGTCAGCTCATTTTCCTGCTAGAAGCTTGAGAAAGACATACTCCAACAAAAGCCTGAAGAACCAAACCTCAAAATCTTCATTTCTAAGGACTTTCCCAGCCCAGTCTCTTCCCTGCATAGCTACCTTCGGCGCCTGCGTTTTTCCCATCTCCTCCTCATCAAAATATCTCACATTTTCCACGTACTCTTCTCCTCCCAATCCCAAGGGCACATAATGCACCCACGGCTTAAGCCACTCCTCATGCCACTCTCTAAACATTGCCATCTTGTACACCAAACTCTTACTCTTCAAAAAAGCATAAAACCGCCCACTGAAAGCATTCCCGTCGATGTCCAGAAGATATTTGTAGGCCCAGGCTTCGTGCTGTTTCACCGGTTCGACAACGTCGAAGAACTCTTTTTGCGCGTCACAGTCACCGGGGTCACATTGGCCGACATGAGAGAATTTGACGGAAAAGAGGGATTTGTAGTCGGTTCTTGGGATTTCTTTGGTTTTCCAATCTGCTTGCTCAGTGGTGCCTTGGTTCTGTAGCACTCTTGCTTGGTCCAATGCATTGATTTTCTCCACAAATAACTGCCTGTGCTGTTTCCTCCAGCCACCATCTCTTGAAAAGCCACCGGTTGTAGAACCGCGCCAGTACATTTGGTTCTTTTTAGCATCCCAGTCGTAGTCTTCTCTTTCTTTGTAGGCAACTTTGTTGGACCAATACCACGGAGACGGGTAGAGGATGTCTTGGAAACTGCTGATTTTGCTTTGGGAGAAGACCGGGAAGAGGTCATGCACGACGTCGAAGGCGTTGGGGCGGTTGAAGAAACCGAAGCGGCTCTGGAGGGATGGCGACAAGCAAATGTCGGAAAAGGCTGTCTTGTTGGATATGAATCCGAGGTCAGAAAACGTGAAAGAACTGCTGTCATCCTCAAGGTTTTCGTCCAATGCCCGAGCTGGACTATCCGGGGAGCACGAGAGTCTCGAACTCGTCCACGTCGGCTGGTGCGCAAACCTATTGAATCGTGTGAATTTGACCTCATGACGCCTCCTCCCATCATCCATATCGGCCGGTCGTGGAGACCAAGCGTTCTCTGGCGCTTCATTGGAGTAGGCTGCCGGCATCGCCATGTCCTTTGCAGTTGCAACTAATCTCGACAAATCATCATGAGGCACTATGACCCTGGGTTCGTCATGGATGTTGAATGATAAATCCATGTCTGGTAGATATTTGACAAAGTCCGTCATCATCCCCACCGTAGATTTCTGCTGCCATTCATCACCGCCTGCAGCGCTGATAACTTGTCCATCCCGTATCAATATCCCCAGAAGTGCATTGTCAAATCCAAGCGCTTCCCTTGCTCTACCACGAATGATTGACGGTTTCAAAGCCCAGAATGGTAGTAAAGAATGATAGATGGTGTCGTACTCGTCGATCAGCTGCACGCCCTTTGCTCTCGCAAATTCATACCACTTGTCGAAATTTGGAGGCGGGGGTATCTTGTATCTCCGTCTGTATTCTGCAATCGCCTTAGCTAACGTTTGCGATTGCCCTGCCTTGAGCTTCTCGAAATTCTTCTCAGCTTTGGTGATGAGTTGGTGTATAGGATGAGACGTGACAGTCGAGGGAGGCAGAGAAATTGTCTCCGCTAGAGAAGTCCCATCGACAGGCTGCGAGGATCCCCGCCCTCCTGGTGTGCCCGGTCGTCGTAGTAGGAGAGTGGTAAACCCAATGAGGCAACACAGAACCAGAAGACCGAGGATCTGGGTTCGTCGCATAGTCCTCCTTGCAATTGAAGCCACATAGGCACCAAGCCTTACACGAGGGATCATGTATAGCCTGGTGTACCATCTAATGAAGAAATCCAAAGGAGACTCTCAAGGTGAAGGGTGTGTCTGCGAAAATAACCCAGCCGTTTCACTCGGCGAGCTTGACTGGCAGAAAACCTGTGCCGTGGTCTTTGGCAGGATCATGGCGTTAGAACCCCTGATAACTTACCGAGCCAAATTGGCCCATAAACATCTAAACATGTAAGAGGAAGGAAAGACGTTTGGAAAGTACGATCTCAAACTCGCAAACTAAAGGTTACAGACGTCGCGTTTATAACCAAACCCTGCGTCATAACTCCATGGCGCTAAGAAACCCCTATCTGGGCTGCATCATCTAGCCATCTTTCTCATTCATATCTGATCCTATGACCCAGGACATACCTAGGACATACCTATGATAGATACAATGTGTGGGAGGTAATTCCATGGAAGGCCTATAATATGTACAAATGGGTTCAGGCACACCACTATTAAGACCTCCAGCACAAGTCTAAATCTATGTTTCCCACGCCAGTAAATGATGCCTCATAATTAATCATACATTTATGATTCATCCTTGTCTAATTTGGCAAATCCTCGCTCAGTAAATGGTAGATGGGTTGAGAGTGTCATATAGAACTGGCACCGTACCACTGTCTGATACAGACTCTGAATGCCAGGAAGCGGAGTTAGGGATAATCTTACATTTCGAGCTCTCTTTGGCCCATCTCAGAGAAGAATTCACACTGCTTTAGAGTTGAAGCTCCGGTTTTCTCATCAAATATCTGACATCCGACTTTAGCAGCGTTTGGAGGTGTGTATACTAGGATCGATTAAAGCTTATACGTGGACAAGGAAGTCTCCTTACTGACAATGTAACGAGACGGCATAAATCTTAGGGTCTGGATTTGTGATCTTGTGCAGACCGAGCTGAAGTATACCGCATTTAACACAAAAACAATAGCTAAGTAAAACAGGATTACTTACCTTATCTGACATGTAAGTTACCTGGTCTCTGTCGAAGATAGTCTCTTTCAGCACTCGTGGTGGTGATGGTTTGCCTTCGTTGACTGTACAGAGGTCTGGCCATGTATATCGAGTTTCTGTAAGAGCGCCTTGAAGGATCTGAATTTCCATGAGCATATAGTTACGTTTTATGCACATCAAGGCTTTCACACACTTTCATTACGCAGTGTGCGTTCGCATGGTCATGGATTGGGCTCTCTTTACCTGGAGTCCATACAAGGATCAACTGGAGGGTTTTGTTAAATCTTATGATCGTAGTAACCTTAGCCGTTCAGAAAGCTTTACGGACCAGATTACTCTTGCCGTTTCCTCGGTCTACCAGATTCCTGGTAAATGTTCGGCTTGGATCTGGTAGAGCATATGGTTCCCACTCAGATTTCTTCGAGACGTATTTCTCCATAAGGTTCTGTAAATCGATGGGATCTACATCTTCAGAATTGAGTCCTGACGAGGGGCCAAGGACAGCGCTCAGATCCTGGACAAGTCTCTTGAATGCGTCGACTTGGTTCGTAGCTTTGCTTGTACGATCAAAAGCAGGGATCCTAACGGAGGTGGGCATGGTAGATGGAGAAGGTCTGGGTGCTATGTAGAAAGATGAGGATGAAATGATAAAGTCGAAATTGAAGGTTTTCTTTTCGCCTTTGGGAGGTTATTTTGGGAGAGATTCTTCAAGGAGAAATTCTATGAGAGGCGAACGAAGGTCCTTTACGCTCCCAGTCACATGACTCGTTTCATACGTGAATCAGGTGCTCCACATGACTACTGTTGAAGCAGATACCTAACAACCAGCTCAAGAGCGCACAAGACTTGCTAGTAATAATCTACAAACCTGGCTTACGGTAGTGACTTCTCTTTAGTCTTGAGACTCAGCAACGGAACGTCGTTCTTTGCTTAGCAGGATGGCCCATAGTCTAGCTATCCGTGCCCCCCACTTTCGCTCAGTTCTTCGCTTAGTGCTCACCAGCCATGCACCACTTTCAGCCATGCACCACTAAATTCAACTACCCTTTATATACACGAGGATTTTTGAGCAATTGCTTCAAAATAACCCGCCATTTCTACTGATAAGCCTGAACGAATTTAATGCGAGCAGCCCTATGGGGCTTAGTAGCCCTGTAGCACTTCTTTAGTGCATTTAAATAACGCTTTTCCCAGGCCTCTTCGCGCTGCTGCTGCCTCTCGTCCTTCAATTTCTGTCTATCTTGAGTCATACTTCGAGCATCTTTGACGTACAAGATGTCTTCGATTTTGAGAACCTTATTAGACTGCTTTTTGCGTGCTTTGCGAGCATTTTCAGCGACTTCTATTTGACGGTATATTCTTGCTCCCTTCACTGATGCATTCGATGCTCATCAATGACTCTCTATTATTCGAATTCTTGAAGTAAATTCTTCTATTTGAATCTGCAGTAACAATTCAATCGAAGCGTGCAACGATGCAATGCTCATACGATAGTCGATTTCGTGTATCATTCTTCGTTATATCATATTTGATCATCATCTCATTAAACTCATCAAAATGAGTCTGTAGTACTTTTGAATCATGCGTGTTCTTTCTTTCAGCTGCTAAAGACTTTCGTTTAGCTTTGAAGAGATCTGACTGATGATTTAATCATCATTTGACTCATTGAGCGTTCAGTAGAGCTGATGTGATGGTCGAATCTACTAGATGAATAGACGAGATCTATAAGAGTGATATGGCAATGTGATATTCTAAGCAGGCACAGAATGAATATATTTTTAGTAGAGCTAATTATTAAGAAGCTCTCAATAACTCGAGAGAATCAATCGACTATAAAGAGTTTGTCAAGCATTGTCAAGTCGAGCACGACATAACTCATGACATATTAAGTCGAAGATATGACGTAGTCTAAACGATGTCTTGACAGAGTCATAGAGTTTCAGAGCTAACTCATATCTGATCTTTGACTCAGTCTCTGATCTAATCTCTATGTGTCAATTCATCATGACAATTGTCTTCTCTTCTAAGAGAGTTCGTTCTCGACCTCAATAATTTAATGTCGTTGTTTATTCTGATAAACGATGATGCGCACTCATTGATTCATTTTAGAAGTTCTCGATAAAAATCTTCAAATCTCTGTGAGAAAACAAGAAAAAGAGAAACTTTCGATTGAATGATGATTCACCTTCAATTATAATGCGTATAGATGACATTATAAATAGTATATGTGATGTGTAATTGATGTAGATGACAGCAATGATGACGTGTAAATTGTTATAAATCTGCATAGAGCGAATCATATAAATGTATTCTAACTAGAAGTTCAAAGCTGAAGAAGAAAGAAGATGCAACACGTCGTGAGTTTTACTCATGAAGACACACTAGATCGCTAGCGTGTCAACATCAGCTTTATACTAGTCTATGATAGTTTGACATGATTTATGTTAGACTAATTTAAAGTGCACGATTGCAACATTACTTTCTTTCTTCATTTAGCAATGTTTTCATTGCTGCAGTTCAATCAATCTTTCTTAAGTTGATTTCTATCTTGACTTGTTCAAATATCATTTCTGAAAGTCATTTACAATCTTTAAGCATTCTTTGAATTCACTTTCATCAACGTTGTATCAATGCAGATCGACGTCGTATTCTTTTCAATTGACATGATATTGTAGTCATTTATCTTGTTTGTAGTGTCTGAAGTTCAGTATGTTCTTCATCTTTCATTCATCTTCGTCATTGATCACTATAGAATCAGACGATTCATTTTGTTGTTCATTCAAAGAATTCTTTGAATTTAATCACAGCAGATTTGATGCAAACTTTGAATGTATCTTCATAGTCAATGATAATTTCAGTCGATATGCATGTTCAATCTTGATCAGAATCTTGAAGAGTTCTAGCATTTTATCATTTAACTTCTTTGATGATCGTAAGATCATTATGTTTCTAGAATTCAAAAACATCATGTCATTTATCTTGTAAATCATTTTCTTTCAATGCTTGTTAATTTATTTCTTCATTGTGATTCTAACTTTTATCAAGACTTGTTTGATCAATGTTAATGATCATTTCATGTGTTCAAATATATTCTTTGCTTTGTTTGCTTTGATTCTAGCTCAAGTAATCTCATATTCAATTGAATTTGAATTGAAGCTCATATGTGTTGAGATTATGCCTAGATCATTCAATCAAAGAGACTCAAGACTGATATGTATGTATTGCTCTTTAAAAATAGTTATAACAAGACATTAAGAATACAGAAGAGAAAGAATGCAAGCTCTTTTATAAATAATGACTTGAGATTGCGCTAGACTTGATACAGATGTGATGTAATATATCAGATGTGTTTATTTAAAAAAAATGATGAAAGAAATGAATGAAGAAAGTGCTGAACAATGAGAAGAAGTGCTGAAAATGACTCAAAGAAATGTGCTAGATTCAAACTAAACATAATGTCATGACTTGCTTTAATCAAATTGATTAGAATTAAATCTGAACTCTGATCAATTCAGACATGTTTATAATATTACTTTTTTCTTTGAACATTCATGTTTGCATGAATAAAAAAGAAATAAAAGCAAAAAAATTCATCGTGTTTTCAATTTAGTGCAACTTATTCAAGTATAGCTTGTGAAATTCATTCAAAACTTTCTTCAAGTCATTGAATTTTTCTTTATCAACATAGTATCATTCGTTGTCACAATCTATTTCAATTCATTTGATCTTGTATTGTAATTTTTCTTTATATTGTCTGAAATTCAATATATTATTTACTTCTCAGTGCTCTTCATTCTCTTCAATGATCATCAATTTAAAGAACTCAGAATGTTGTTTTGATAAAGAGTCATTAAGTGAAGATTGTAGATACTTTGAGCTGAACATTGAATGTATATGCTTCATGCTTCTAGATAGCTGAAGATGATAGAAGATCTTAACTTTGACTGTGATTGAATAGAGATCGAGCTGCTTATCTTTCAAATCTTTGCATGATTTAGTGATTTTGATGTTTTCAAAGACTAATCAAACTTGATCATCTACTTCATAAATGACATCTCATTTATGCTTGTGTATCTGAGCTTCGATGATCTGCTTAATCTTTTTCAATTGTTGATGATTAAAGATAAGAAGTTCGCTCATTTAAATAACAATATCATCAATCTTTCTAGTCTCAATACATTGATGAATCATTTCATAATCAGTCATATCTGAATTGAAACTCATTCAAGAATGAAAGTCTTTATTGAAGTAGAAAGAGATCATCAAGATAGTTGAGAATGTATTGAAATTATCACTGAATTTCATCATTGAAAGTCATTTAGCTCAGTCATTCTGCATGTAATTGCAGTAGATTCAAAGTTCGCATTCAACATCTTGATTAACTCGTTTCAACTGATCATTGATTTCTGAATGATAAACTGTTGATAAATTGACTTTGATCTTCAGTCGTTTACAAAGACTTTGTCACATGATTGATATGAACTGAGAGTCTCTATTCAAAACGATAGAACTGAGTAAATCATGAAGTCAATAGACATTTCATAGCATGATTCATACTGTTTCTTCAATTGAGATGTCATTGTCTTCTCAATGACAGAAAACATAGTGACGTTCTTTGAAGAGATGACATATAATCATGCAAATAACGTTATAGTTTTTTGATAGAGATAGCTCAGTGATGAAGTTCATAGCTATATCTTGTCAACGCTGCTGAGAAATCAATAAAGACTGAAGCAAATCATTTGTATCATCTCAAGATGCTTTGCTTCGCTGATAAACATGATAGTTTCAAATGTATTGTTAAATAGTTACTTGATGATCTGATCAATAATAGAAGCGTTGAACTAAATCAATCATTCATCTAATGTCAAAGTGCAAGATTGATGATTGATCGTGAATCTCTTGAAACAATTTCGTATGCATTTGTTTTGACACTCATAGTAGATTTTTTTGAATAAAACATTGTCAATGATTTGACAGTTCTTTAGCTTCATGTCATGAAGTTTCAGTTCATCTTTGTTCATAGCTTGTTAATACTCATTGCATAGTTCATTCTTCTGATTGACTAAATGTACATGTTGATAGAGATTAATCTCATATTCAGATTCAATTTCAAACTCAATTGATAAAACATTTATTCAATTCAAGATCAGTATAGTCTGAAAATAATCATTCATGTCTTTAACTGATTCAGAACTATTGATCATTGACATTCTAGTTAAAGCATCGACTTTGATGTTTATTTTACCTGATCAAAAGATAATCTGAAAGTTAAACTTCGATAAAATATTCAGATAGTTTGCTTGTTGTCAAGTCAACTGTTTGTTTTTCATAAAGATCTTCAAAGTCTGATGATTAGTAAACATCTGAATAAATAACTCAGTATCTTTTAGTTTAAATTGTCAGTGTTCGAAGCATTGAATGATAGTTAGCAATTTCTTGTCATAGATGTGATAATTGCATTCAGCTGAAATCATGCTCTTGCTATAAAAGACTATCAAGTGAAGCATATTCTCATCATTATACTGAGATAGTATGTCGTCTTTTACATAGTTGAATGCATCAATTTTCAAAATAGCTTGATGTTTGACATTGAAATGACGAAGAACTGAGATCGAGCTGATCTGCTTCTTTAAATTGTCAAAGACTTCAACGCAGACTTCGTTTCAAACAAAAGATGTATCTTTTCAAGTCAATTGAGTGAATGACTTGACTAGTTTTGAAAAGTTCTTGATGAAGCATCAATAGAAATTGAAGAAGTCAACGAAGTCTTGTATCTTTTTTAGATTAATAGATGTAGCTCAATTGACTATAGCTTTCACTTTGATAAAGTTCATGCAAAGATCTTGTTCTGATACTATGACTTCTAAGAAGACTGTTTCTTCTATGTTGAATTTGCACTTTCAAATATCTATCTGCAGATCAACGTCTTGTAGATGATCTAGTATCATCTTGACATGTTATTTATGCTTTTTTTGAGTCTTGCTGTATATGAGAATGTCGTTTAAATAAGCTTGACAAAAGTCATTTAGAAAGTTTCATAAAACATTGTTCATATATTGCTGAAACGAGATTGAATCATTTGTTAATTTGAATGATAAAATCTTTAATTTGTACGCTTCTAAAGCGATAATGAAGATCGTATAGTTTTTACTATCAAGATGCATACGAAGTTTGTTGAAAGCGAAAATTATATTCAGTCGAGTCAGATGCTTGCAGTCAACAATTTTGTCAATCATCTCATTTATGAATGATAGAGAGTAGCGATTTCTTTTGATAATGACATTGAGCTTTCAATAGTTGATGCAGAAGCGAAAATCATCATTGATTTTCAGAGCGAATAAAACGAGTGAGAAATATGAGATCTTGCTAAAAGTAATAAAACTCTTTGATAGATTTTCATTCAGATATTTCTTGATCTTCTGAAGCTTGTAGAATGACATTCAATAAGCTCGACATCTAGAAGAAGTGACATCATTAGTGAGCTTTATCTTATGATCATATAAACGATGAAATAATAGCTTATCGACTTGAGCTCAATCAAACACGTTGAGAAAATTCTGATATTTCAAAGATAGCTTGACTTTGATGTCTTCTAGATTTTGAGCTGATGCATCAATGAAAGCGACGTCTAGAATGTTCAGTTTGCATTGAGTGTTGTAAACTATTTTTCTATCAATATCTTTGATCAACATAGCGAAAATCTCGATGCAATTCTTCTTTGATTGTTTAATCAATGCATGAAAAGATGCAGCTTTCACATTGAACATAGAAAAGTTCTTTTTTGAAGCAGTAGAAGCAAGTCATTGAAGCACTTTGAGAATTGAACTGATAGAAAAATTTGATGATCATGATCATTTTGAGTGTGAAGCTCTGACTGACATTGAAAAAACAGAAATGAAAGCTTCTAATCGTGATAATCACTATGCGACGCGAGATTTTCTAGTGATCATCGACTCAATGATGATCTCGACTTAATGTTTTTTTTTTTCAAAATCAACTAAATTAAAATTATCTATCTTCATCAATTTACAACTCAATCACAACATGATCGAATCATATAAAACGATGAAGCAACGCATTTTAGATGCTATTGATGTCATACATGATGATTGATACTTCAATTGTATCGAAGCGACTGAAGCTTTTGAGATTTCACTTCGTACACTTCAAAGATGATTCAATGAAGTTTCTTTTAAATCGACGCGATCTTTCATCAACAAAGCACTTACTGACGTGCAAGAACAAGCTATATTTGATTATATCAAACATCTGAATCAGATCAACATGTCAGCTCGCTCATGTATGATTGTGAAGACTGAAAATTGATTGATTCGCTCAGAACAACACGTCGTAGAATCACTGTGAGTTGAAAGATTTTTGAAGCGAAATTCACAGTATTATCGATGAAAACAAAAGTCTTTGACATACGATAGAAAGAACAGTCAGAACGTGACTACATTTGATGATTATTTCTACAAATATAAAAGAGCAATGAAAGATTGTGACATACTGAATGTGAATGTTTGAAACATGAACGAAACAGACTTTCAAATCGACTGTGAACATGCTCAATTAGTAGTCACATTGAATTTGAACAAGTCACTTCGCATGACAAATTCAAATAATCATATCTATCTTACTTTCGTGAAGTGTGTGAGTTCTGAGAGTTGATTTATATCTTCTATGTTGATTTTGATTGAAGTGCACATTTTACACAAATGAGACTTCAACGATCTGAACGACGAAACTCTCATTGATATCAGCGAAATCGAATACAGCAATGACGATCTGACAATGAATTGACTGAAGCATTTCATTGAACATATTAAAAACAAGAGAGTTGAGACATGAGCAATGCTCATAGTCGATGAATTTGATTCTCACATGACTATACTCTTTTTGAAACTTTGCAAGAAAGCAAAAATCATGCTTTACAAGCTTTCATCTCACTTCACTCATCTGACTCAATCTCTTGACGTCGATGTGTTTCAATTCTTCAAGCACTATCATACGAAGACGATTGATCATGCTGTTCAACTGAGTGATTACAACTTCGATAAGCTGAAATTTCTAGCTACGTTTCAGAGCTTTCGCAACAAAACGTTTAAAACGTTAACTATCAAACATGCATTCAAACAAATTGAGCTAGTTTTATATAATTCTGAAATTGTTCTGAAGAAAGTGAGAGCAAATCAGCTGACTTGAACTTTCAGAATCTCTAGTTCTTTCTCACTATCTCTGCTTCACACTTCGAAGAAATCAGATTCAATCATCAGACATGATTGAATGATTCAAAAGAAGCTAGCGAAGATTGATTATTACGATGAAATTGATCTCATACATATGAATCGATTTATTCAAGATTCAATGACTGCAACTCACACTCTCGATATTACAGTCAGAAACCTTCAGATCATACAGAAAGCAGCTGCTTCAAGAGATAAATGCAATAGTCAACTTGAAACAGTAGTAGCAAAATTCGAAGTCGTAAAAGTGAGTGATTGCAGAGAATTGACTTCAGTTAGAATCAAAAAAGAGAAGAAGAAGACGAAGAAAGTCGAAAAATAAAAGAAGAAGACTAAGTTGAAGAAGTGATCATTCAACGTCACGACGACTGAGTTTTTACTTTCTTAGAGAAATATTTAGAACATTCAAATCGTAGAATTAATTTCGAATTTGAAGCTATTCGAAGTTCAATTGAATTAATGATTGATTTTCATGTTGATGAGTTGCAAAATATGCAACATTGAGTCGAGATCATCATTGAGTTGATGATTACTAGACAATTTCGCGTCGCATAGTGATGATCACAATTAATTGATTTGAAAAAACGATGACATCGTTTTGTATATCTAGTAGAATTTCATTTTTGTTTATTCAGAGCTTTTCTAATATGACATCATGATGATTTATATCAGTTATTAACATTGAAACAGTCAATTTCTTATGACTTTCAACTGTGAGATTGAGTAGAATTTTATAAGTAATGATCTTCTTTGTCAGCTTTTCATCATATTCTCTTATTAACTTCTCTTTAGCTAGTTGTATGAGTTGAATTTCGAGCTTCTGACATATTTGATCGACTAGCTTTGTATGAATCAAGATGTAAATCGTCAAGTCACTATCTATCAGAGATCATAGCTTGAAGAATTCGTCTTGTGAGAATAGAGTGACATTGACTAGAAATAACTTTTCAAAGTAGTTCTCTTCAATAGATGAAATTTCGTCGATTAGATTGCACAAAGAAATGATCTCTATCTCTTCAATGATTCTGAAAGAGATGATTAGTTTTTTGAATCAGACTTTGAATTGAAGTTCAAAGAATGATTAAACTTGTCATTTAATGCATTAATTCTGAAAGATCTATTCAAGCACTCTTTAGAAGTATGATCAGACTTATGACATAAAAAGCAGTTTTCAATTAGTAAGTCATTTTCTTTGACGTTAGTTAAAACAGCGTCGCGTGATTTTGACTGATCAGTCATCTTCATTTCTATGATTCTACGAGTAGCTTTGACTGATTCTTCAATGAAGATGATCTGTTTAGTTGTTTAAGCTTTGATCATTGCTTCTATATTCTTGATCTCTCAAATAGCTCGTTGATTGTTATTCAATCAAATAAGATAGAAATGAATTTCTTTCAGAGTACTGAGTTGAATCAATTGAGTTACTCAAGTGAATTGAAGTCGAGAGTTTATTTTATTCTTTAGATCAACGATCAGCTGTTTTTCTTGATAGTCTAGATAGAGAAATAGTCGTTGAAATTGAGTATAAAACTCGCTGAATTTCTTCTGTTCTTGAATTAAGTTGTAGTAGTTTCTACAAAAGTTGACTTCTTTATTTGAGTCATTGAACAACTGAGCTAGCTCTTTCAAAAGCTCATCGACGATCTTGTATAAGTTAAAACAGTCACGTTCGCGTCTTGACTGAGTGATCTCAGCTGCATCATCGAATAATCTGAAATGTACGTAGCTCAGCTTGACTCGTTCACTTGAAAAGAGATTGACGTTGATTTCTAGCTTGTTCTGAACTTTTTCATATCAGTTCTTTCAGATAGAGTTCTTTTCATCAGTGAACAACGAAGAATCAAGTATTTTCTGAAATCTAGAACGCTCAAAGTAGATTAATGATGACAAGATAATCTTTCTAGCTTGTAGTCTAGCTTTCAGCTCTTTGCATCGTTTCTTCAAAGCTTTCATAGTCATAGAAGATGTTATGATTTCAGCGAATGAGTCGTTATCTTCAACAATGAAGAATGAAGCTTTGAAATGCTTTTTGAAGAGACGAGACATGATGAAGAAGAAAGAAGAGATTGAATTAAACAAGTGTTTTAAAAGAAAGAGATTGAGCGAAGAATGATGCTCAACAATAGAAGATGAAGTCATTTTTATTGTTTGATTTGAGAATTGATTGATTCTCTTGATTGATTTGATTTTCTAGCAATCAATGAAGATTCTTTATCGCTGATTCTATTAATTGAGATGAACGATGCATACTTAATGAGCTGTAAGTCATCTAGTAATTCAATCAGCCTTGCTGTTGATTCTATAGATTCTCTAGTGTTGTTCTGTCTTTCGATTACATTGATCATCAGATAAACAAATTTCTTTAAACTCGATCTATCTGAATGAGTATATTGAACGAATAATGAGTATCTGTATCATATGATAAACGAGATTCTTAATGTAATGTTGAGATCATGTCTAAATCATTCAATCAAAGAGACTCAAAGCTGATATGTATGTATTGCTCTTTAAAGATAGCTATAACAAGACATTAAGAATACAGAAGAGAAAGAGTGCAAGCTCTTTTATAAATAATGACTTGAGACTGTGCTAGACTTGATACAGATGTGATGTAATATGTCAGATGTGTTTGTTTAAAAGAATGATGAAAGAAATGAATGAAAAAAGTGCTGAACAACGAGAAGAAGTGCTGAAAATGACTTTGTTAGAGATCTGTCTAGAGTGAGTCGAATAGAAGTGTCATTTAACTAGAAGATAAATGCTAAGAAAGAAAGATAGCTACAGAAAAGAAGCTGGCTACATATGTGTGTTTCTCAGTCGACGCTAGGCTCAATAGAGACTAGTCAAGATGACGAAGCGAGAATAGATCTGACAAGGCTAGAAGACTGAGTCTGACAAGACTAGAATCGTGACATTATCTCTCTTCTTCGACGATTCATGTTCGCATGAATGTATTTTCTGCTCGATTCAATTGATTGCTCAATCATGATTTCACAGGCTCAGATTCATTAAATTCTGATTGACTGAATAGTCGAAAGCGCTTCTAGCGCGATTTGTTCGAATATCGAATATGAAAATCGTCAACTATCTTCTGAGCGTTCATAAATTCGTCGTCATCAGCGTTGTATCAATTGAGATCATTGTCATAGTCATTTCATTTGACTCTATACTGAAGTCGTCTTCGATATCGACGGAAATTCAATATATCGTCGATTTTTCATTCGTCTTCGTCGTTTATCACTATTGAACCTGAGAGTTCGTTCTTTTGACCAGGCAAGAAATCGTCGACGGCAGAGCGAAGCAGATCAGGATGAAATACATCATGAACACGCATAGACTCTGATAATTTCAGTTTATATGAAGAGTCGACGAAATCTAGATTGGTGAAAGAATCGAGCATTTTGTCATCTAGCTTCTTGAAAGATCTCGCTGTAACGATGTTTCTTTCATTCAGAAACATCTTTGATTCGATCTTGTAATCAACTTCTTTTCTATGCTTATTGACTTGTTTCATCATTTGTTCTCGTGTTTTGACTAGCGACTCGCGAGCAAACTTCAGTGTTTTGTTCATATGTTCAGATATATTCTCGACTTTAGTCGTCTGCAAGCGTTCACGAAAACTTTCATATTCGCTGACATCGAGTTCAAAGCTCATACGAGAATGAAAGTCTTTGTTTAGAAAGAAAGAGATCGAGAAGATGACTGAGAACAGAGCATTATTGTCGACGAACTCAATCATGAGTAGTAGCTTAGCTCAGTCATTCTGCATGTATGAACAGAAGAATCGAAGATATCTTTCAACGTTCTGATTGACTCGTTCACTTTGATCGTCGATTTGAAAGTGATAGACAGTGAATAATTGAAGGTTAATGCTCAGCCTTTTGCAAAGAAACTTTCATAGAATGAAGGTAAATTGAAGATTTCGATCCGAAACAATGAAATTGAGTAAATCGTATATTCAATATATTCACTGAAGCATTAGCTCTGCTGTTTTTTCTGCTGTGATTTCTTTGTCATCAGTAGAACAAGAAATATAGTGTCGTTTCTTTGTCAGTCTACATATCACTGTTAGTATGATGTTTTTGCCTTTCGAAAGAGATAAGTCAATGATGAAATTCATGACTATGTTCTTTCATCGCTGTTCGAATATGAATAGAGCATGTAGTAGTTCATTGAATTTATTTCGAGAAGTCTTTGATCGCTGACAAATGTAGCAGTTTCGAATATATCTGTCACGATTCTAGCCTTGCCAGGCTCAGCCTTCTAGCCTTGTCAGGCCTATTCTCGCTTCGTCACCTTGACTAGTCTTTATTGGGCCTAGCGTCGGCTGAGAAACACATATGTGTAGTCAGCTTCTTTTCTGTAGCTATCTTTCTTTCTTAGCATTTATCTATTAGTTAAATGACACTTCTATGACTCGCTCTAGATCGATCTCTAACATTAGATAAATGCTCATCATCTACTACTCTGCTATCGACGAATAGACGATATGAAACAATCTATTCAGTAAGGAAAATTTGCAAGAAATTCTTCAAATTTGCATCATCATTTTAGATTGCAAGAAATTCTTCGATTCTACATTCATTTTCATCAGTCTATTCGCAAGAGATTCTTCAAATAAAGCATTCAATTATTACCTGAAATTCACAAGAGATTCTTTGAATTTTCACTCATCAAAAAACATCAATTCAAAACATCAATCTCTCATCTATCTTTATCTCAACAACTTCTACCTTCTCTCATCATGACACGCGACGTCAAGTCAGTTGAGTCTCAAACAAATCGCCTGCTCAGAAGCATTGTTAATAGAAGAGTTTCACTTCTACTCATCGATGCTTCAGTCGAAGCTGAGAAAGCTGTCATCGCATGAAACATAAACATCGAAGAACAACTGTTTCATTGAGTCAGCAATCAACTCAACGAAGTCATCAATATGCTGAACGAGCTTCGAAGTCAGCGCAACTTGACTCTACAACTCAATGAACACTGACTTCTTGTACAAGAAGATCACAAAAAGAGAGCGAAACAACTAGAAGTCACTTTTGATAAGAACGATGAACTAGAGAAAAAGATTCATCAGCTACAAGGCGAGCGATTGAACTTCAGAGTGAAACAACGTCAAGCTGATCGATCTATGCCTCGTCAAGAGACTCAGCCAGTCGAGCATCGAGTCAATCAGAAAGAGATCTCATCGATCTCTGAAGTCGATCAACGTCTTCGAAGCTCACGAAAGTCATTCACTCTATTCGATAACGAAAACGATCATCACAAGTTCGTCAAGCTTTTGAATTCACTCATTTTCATCGAAACAGATGATTCTATCTGAGAGACATGAAACATCAAAATAGCTGACAAGCTCGATGTCAACGCGAATCATTATTCTACTGAAAAGATTCATATTGTCTATGTGATTTTCAGACTAGAAGACGATGCTGATCAGCAAATCTATGCAAAGCGTCGTGTTGACGCTTTCTCATTCTACCAGTCACTATCAGAGCTACTGAAACATCTGAAAGAAATTTACGAAGATCAGAACCTGATTCGAAAGTGTCGTTGCAAGTACGTCGCTCTGAAGCAGCTCAACAAGTCTTTCAGCTCTTTCTATTCAGAATTCACTAGAATATTCAGCTTTCTGAACTACGACAATATCATTCTGATGAACGACATTCAGAATAAAATCAACAATCGTCTTCAGAACGCGTTGTCAGTTTGCCTCATAGAGTTTAGCTCACTTGATAAGATCAAGATCTTTCTTTAAGATGTGAATAACAAACAACGAGTCAATTATCAGCTACGTGACGAGCAATGAACAGTCAAATCAATAGCAGCTTCGAAAAAACGTTTTGTTTCTTCGTCGACATCAGCTTCAGTCTCGACTACTAGCTATGTTCGACTCGCTACTTTTTTCACTCTCGAATCTGAATGATCAAGAATGTCAATCATCTGCTTCAACTGCAAAGTATCGAGTCATCTTTCAAAGAACTGTTCTCAGCTGAAGACTAGTACTTCGACATCTCGTGCATTCATTTCTCGTCTCAATGAGATCGTCATGTCGAAAGAAGAGAAGAAATTATTTACAGAGAAATCGAAGAATGAGACAAAAAACTAGTGACTTTCATCAAAGACGCGATGAAAGATGTGTTAATTTCTTCAACAACGAGCAGCTCAAATGATCTCTTTGCTTCGAAATCTTTGACTACTGAATGTGTACTATCTAGCAATGAAATTAGTTACTCATTAAAGTCATTGATTGACACTGAAGCAGCTGACTATTCGTTCATTGATGAATTAATCGCGCAGAATGTTTGTGATCATTTGCAAATTGAATCGTTATCTTTAATCAAGCTCAAGTCAATAAGGAAATTCGATGATCATTATGCAAAAAAGTTCATTACTCATGCGATTTATTCGAATCTGACTGTTCAAGATCATATGAAACGTTTCGTCTCTATGCTGATTACTCGATTGAGTCAGCATCAGATGATTCTCGGAAAAACATGAATGAATAAGATCGAGATAACGATTGATATGAGAAACGATTGCCTTCAATTTTCTGATTCAAAGACTCATATCGATGCTAGCTCGATCTCTCTTTCTGTCATCAAGAAAATCGCGATAGAACAGAAGAGTTCAACCTCTACTCAAATACTAAAGAGATCTATTCTTTCTGTCGTCACTCAACTCAGCGAGAAGTCATCTTCATTCAGTAAAATTGTGAAACCATCTAATTCAGTCAACTTCGCTTCGCCTTTCGATTCAATGAACATAGCAATGATAGAGGCTGCAGCATATAGATCACTAGTCAAACGATCGAATGTGACTACTTTCGCGATCATCGTCACGAAAATCAATCGACTTCTAAAAACAGCTAGAAATAAACTCGAAGATGTAGATCTACAAGAGCTTTCACATGAAGAGATCTTGAAAGAAGTCAAAGCTAAGCTTTCTTCGAAATATCATGACTATCTAGACGTGTTTGATCGAGCTATGACTGATCAACTACCCCTTCATCGTCTCTATGATCACAAAATTGAGTTGACAGGCGAGAGAACGTCTTCTCGAAGTCGTCTCTATCATATGTCTGACTACAAGCTTCAAAAGATGAAGAATTATCTGATTGAACATCTGAATAAGAACTTTATATCTTTCAGCTCGACCTCATACGCTTCGCTCATACTATTCATCGAAAAGAAAGACGATAGCCTGCGTTTCTGCGTCGATTATAGAAAGCTCAATGCTTTGATCAAACGAAATCGCTACTCTCTATTCTTAATAGACGAAACTCTCGCTCGTATTCAAGATAGCAAGTATCTGACTCGATTGAATATAATAGTCATCTTCAACAAACTACGCATGCATTCAAATAGCGAAGATTTGACTATCTTTATTACCTCTTTTGACTTCTACAAATATCACGTGATGCCTTTCAAATTAATCAACGACTCGACTTTCTATCAACATTATATGAACGACGTGCTGTTTGATTATCTACATCAGTTTTGTCAGATCTATCTAGATGACATTATCATCTACAGCAAAACACTGAAGAAACATAAGAAACACGTACGACTAGTTCTACATAGACTACGAGAGGTCGATCTACAGATGAATATAAACAAATGTGAGTTTCACGTTCAGAAGATCTTCTTTCTGAAACTATTGCTATTCATCGAAGAACTAAAGATGAATCTCAGAAAAGTACAAGCAGTAGTCGAATGATCTACTTCTACAAACCTCACTCAGATGCAGTTCTTCGTCGACTTCTGCAACTTCTATCGACGTTTTATAAAGAACTTTTCGAAGATTATTCATTCTCTGATTCAACTAACTCAAAAAGAGGTGATATTTGAATGAAATCAAGCTTGTCAAACGATCTTTGACCATATGAAGAAACGAATGACTGAAGTTCTTATTCTTCGTCATTTTGATCAGAATAGAAAGACTATTCTTGAAACAGACTCATTCGACTACGTCAACGATGACATACTTTCTCAGTACGACGACGAAGAAACATTGCATTCGATGATCTACTACAGCAAGAATCTGAGTCTCGCTGAGTGCAATTACGAGATCTATGACAAGAAACTACTAGCAATCATTCGTGCCTTCAAGCATTGACGATCTGAGCTGAAATTGACTGAGCTACTCATCAAGATGTTCACTGATCATCAAGTTTTAACGTCATTAATGAAAGATAAAGAGCTAAGTAGACATCAAATGCGCTGAGTACAAAAGCTCGTCGACTTCAACTTCAAAATCATGTATCGCTCAGACAAACAAAACATCAAAGTCGATGCATTGACTCGTCGAGTCGATTCAGTTTCTAGAAGCTCAGAAGATGAGCGCGTTCGCTATCAATGAATCACTATTCTGACTTCGAATCGAATGAAAATTGCTGATCTAGAGAAGAACATCGAGAAATCAATCTATAAACAGGTTCTTGAGACTAATGAGATCGACGAGAATTGTACGCTACTTCGTGAAGTCGTATTAAAAGATGAAGCTCAATACGAAGATATTAAATTAAGAGATTGCCGAGTTCAGAACGAAATACTATATCGAGGTAATCTTCTATGAGTTTTCTTCGATGAGCATCTTCAAATGAAGCTAATTCGAAAAGTTCATGATCAATCTTCTATTGATCATTTCGAAATTCTCAGAACGATGAAGATCATAAGAAGATACTACTATTGATCTTCAATGCGAAAGACAATAAGTCAATATATTCGAAACTGCTACATTTGTCAGCGATCAAAGACTTCTCGAGATAAATTCAATGAACTACTACATTCTCTACTCATACTCGAACAGCAATGAAAGAACATAGTCATGAACTTCATCATCGACTTACCTCTTTCGAAAGGCAAAAACGTCATACTAACAGTGATATGTAGACTGACAAAGAAACGACATTATATTTCTTGCTTCACTGATGACGAGAAAATCACAGCAGAAAAAACAGCTGAGCTAATGCTTCAGTGAATATATCGAATACACGATTTACTCGATTTCATTGTTTCGAATCGAGACTCTCAATTTACCTTCATTCTATGAAAGTCGCTTTGCAAAAGACTAGACATTAACCTTCGACTCTTCACAGTCTATCACTCTCAGATCGATGATCAAAGTGAACGAGTCAATCAGAACGTCGAAAGATATCTTCGATTCTTCTGTTCGTACATGCAGAATGACTGAGCTAAGCTACTACTCATGATCGAGTTCGTCGACAATAATGCTCTGTTCTCAGTCATCTTCTTGACCTCTTTCTTTCTAAACAAAGACTTTCATTCTCGTATGAGCTTTGAACTCGATGTCATCGAATATGAAAGTTCTCGTGAACGCTTGCAGACGACTAAAGTCGAGAATATATCTGAACATATGAACAAAACACTGAAGTTTGCTCGCGAGTCGCTAGTCAAAACACGAAAACAAATGATGAAACAAGTCAATAAGCATAGAAAAGAAGTTGATTACAAGGTCGAATCAAAGATGTTTTTGAATGAAAGAAACATCGTTACAGCGAGATCTTTCAAGAAGCTAGATGACAAAATGCTCGATTCTTTCATCAATCTAGATCTCGTCGACTCTTCATATAAACTGAAATTATCAGAGTCTATGCATGTTCATGATGTATTTCATTCTGACCTGCTTCGCTCTGTCGTCGACGATTCCTTGCCTGGTCAAAAGAACGAACCCTCAGGTTCAATAGTGATAAACGACGAAGATGAGTGAAAAATCGATGATATATTGAATTTTCGTCGATATCGAAGACGACTTCAGTATAGAGTCAAATGAAATGACTATGACAATGATCTCAATTAATACAACGCTGATGACGACGAATTTATGAACGCTCAGAAGGTCGTTGACGATTTTCATATTTGATACTCGAACAAATCGCGCTAATCAACAATTCAACCAATCACGATTTAACAGGCCTGAGTCTGTGAAATCATGATTGAGCAATCAATCGAGTCGAGCAGAAAATACATTCATGCGAACATGAATCGTCGAAGAGAAGAAATAATGTCACGATTCTAGTCTTGTCAGACTCAGTCTTCTAGTTTTGTCAGATCTATTCTCGCTTCGTCATCTTGACTAGTCTCTATTGAGTCTAGCGTCGACTGAGAAACACATATGTGTAGTCAGCTTCTTTTCTGTAGCTATCTTTCTTTCTTAGCATTTATCTATTAGTTAAATGATATCTCTATGACTCGCTCTAGATCGATCTCTAACAATATCAATCTATTGTCTTTTGCATTGAAGATCAATAGTAGTATCTTCTTATGATCTTCATCGTTCTGAGAATTTCGAGATGATCAATAGAAGATTGATCGTGAACTTTTCGAATTAGCTTCATTTGAAGATGCTCATCGAAGAAAACTCATAGAAGATCATCTCGATATAGTATTTCGTTCTGAACTCGACAATTTCTTAATTTAGTATCTTTGTATTGAGCTTCATCTTTTAATACGACTTCACGAAGTAGAATACAATTCTCGTTGATTCTGTTAGCTTCTAGAATCAATCGATAAATTGATTCATCGTTCTCTTTCTCT
>JAABUU010000577.1_pt1 | contig 80630 bp, 77 predicted proteins | sample 5559301 | NCBI WGS metagenome assembly JAABUU01 (sample SAMN10711884, study PRJNA513360) | rock metagenome | isolation source: Antarctica rocks | place: Antarctica: Victoria Land, Richard Nunatak white
TAACTTATTCTCTGTTTCTCTATATAGCTTAAGAGCTGATTCTTCAGCATATTAAGATATGTTGTAAAAACTTAAACTGATTAAGTAAATTTCTGCATGACTTTTAAGTATTTCTGTACTGTACTAAATTCACAGTTCACTGAGTTCTCAACAAGATTGAGCAGAAACTTTAAAAAGAATATTTATAATTTATTATTCAGAAGTTCATTCTCATTAATATAGCAAAATTATGCATCTTAAGATTCTTCTGCTAAGAACTACATGACAAAGAGAATTTTATTGTAATTATTAAAGAAGTTTTCAGAAATTTAAGTGAAATGTCATTACAGCACTGCATATAAACTCAGTATGTTCATAAATAAATTTCTCATTATATATAAATAAGTTCTTTAATCATTGCATCTATTTTGCTGAAAGTGCATACATGACTTTGAATGCATATCACTTTATTAAACTTAAAGAGCTAATAAAAACATAAAAAGATTCTGTATGCAGTTCTTTCTTAAATGAAACTTAAGAATCTTCATTTCTCAGAAGTTCATTAATCTCATTATGTATATTAAATGCTTATGATTCACAATTAATTTTTATGAATTATCATCTTTTCTCATCATTAATCTGTCTAATTTCAGTCAGACAAATCTATTCATTTAAATGTTAATTTTTCTTCTTTACAGTCTAAATAACAATCTGAATCTGTATAGATTTCTGTTCTTTAAAGATTACTTAAGTCTCAATACAGTCAGAGAATGATTTTACTTTATTTTGCTGATTTTTAGTTTGCATATTACAATGTAATGAATTGTCATTCTTTAAAAAGATAAAGTTATTAAAATTGTAAATTTACAAGTCTCTTATTTATAAGAGACTGATGAGTAAGATATGTAACCATGTAAGATACTGCATTACAATAGCTATTTAATGAAGTTTTAATGTTAAAATCTTGTATTGATGAAGATTAATAACTAAGAAACTTAAAAAATTTGTATGTAAAGACTGTCTATATAGTACTTTGCTTATTAATCATTGTGTAAGAAATTCAACTATGATTTGATATGAGTGCATAGTGATATCATAACAAATCTTTAGTTAAATTAACATTCTCAATTTAAATACATAAATTCTTACAGATCACATTCAAGACAGACTGAACAAGATAAACATAGAAGTACTAGTTAATTTAAATATGAATTAAATATATGTCTTCTTGATAGTTATCAATTAAATGTTGATTGATAGTTAATATAAAATCAAACTGCTTAAGATATTTTTGCTGAATAAATAGATCATTTAGTCAATCATAAAGCTGATTTTTCATCTCAAGATAAATAGCTTTCAACAACAATTAAAAGTATGAATTGTGAATCTTTAAGAACATAATCTTATTCTGAGATTAATCTGACTGAAAGTCATTAATTCTCAGATTAATTAAGTTATGAGCTGTATAACAATTCAGAATTGACAATAAAAACATCATTATCTGTTTCTGAAAAAGCAGCAACAAGCTGTAAATAGATTGACATTAAATGTAATTGAAGAGTATACAATTATGAAGACACTTTAAAATTACAGAATTATCAGACACTTATTAGTAATTTAATAAAACTCAAAGAAGTTAAAAGCTGAACTGTTAACTGTTATGAATGAATGACTATAAGTCATTATTGAAGAGTTTCAATTTATATTTAAATTAACTTTATTAGACAAACTATCATCTAAATAGATATTTAAATATAACATTAACATCAGCAACATTAAGTCTGTCAACATAAATGCTTACTTTCTGTAACAATTACAGCTGAACAAACAGACTAAATAGATAATGAAGCTACTGAATAAAGATTTAATTTGTAAGTCTATAAATTTATAAGGCTTCTCAGTTCTGTTCATTAAAAAGAAGAAGAATACATAATGAATGTGCATTGATTACAGAGTGTTAAACAACATTACTGTTAAAAGTGAATATTCACTTCTCTGAATTCAGAAATATCTAGATTAAATCAGCAAAGCCTGATATTTAATTAAGCTTAATCTTACTTTGAGCTATTATCAAGTTCATATAATCAAAAATGATACAAAAAAGACTGTCTTCAACACTTATTACAGCAAATATAAGTTCACAGCTATGTTCTTTAAGCTATGCAATGCTTTGATGACATTTCAGTTAATAATGAACTCTATATTATGAAACTTACTCAACAAATTCTGTCTAATATATCTTAACAACATACTGATCTTTTTTAACTCAATTTTGAATCATCAGAAACACTTATGAATCATTCTCAGTATCTTAAAGAAACATAAGCTATATGTTAAGTCTAGTAAGTGCACTGTTGAGACAGAAATTCTTAAGTTTTATAAACATATTGTGAAACAAGACACACTATGATCAATCTTTATCAAGATATCAGTCATTAAGAATTGATCTATCTCAAAGACAGCACATTATATACAGCAGTTTCTTGAACTGACTTTATATTACTGATAATTTGTATAAGAATTTGCATAAATTATAGCATTGTTATTAGATTTGTTTAAGAAGAACAATGTTGAGTTGTATATAAAGAAGAATTGATTCATTATATGAAATGCATTATGTAATAGTGTCTTTCAACAGCTTAAGAATGCACTTACATTTAAATTAATATTTATTTAAGCAGCTGTACACAAATCATTTATTATTGAAACAAACACTTTCAAATAGGCAATTAACTGTGCTCTGATGCAGAATGAAACAGATAAGAAACTTTATTTAATTATTTATGATGATTACAAGTTACAAGATGCAGAGCTCAATTATTCTATTTATAAAAAGAAGTTATTGATCATTAAGCATGCACTTTAAACTTGATAGTACTATATTAAAAATGATTATACTATAACTATCATTATAAATTATGAAGATCTACAATATTTAAAGAATACATCACACTCATTTAAACAGCTAACTTAATGAATTAACAAATTTCAATAATATAATCTTGACATTTAATATTGATCTGAAGCTCAGACTGTTGTATTAGATTTGATTAGTTATTAACTTAATTTTATAAAGAAAAATTCAGCAAATAAAGTGTTCTTAGATGCTCTGAGAAGACTAGACAATGTAAAATGAAAGAAAGTGATGATATTGTATCTGAAAGATGATACAGAATCTGAAAAGTCATTACTTTGTAAGTATGTGTGCAAAAATGATGTAATGAATCAATTTTGACTGTATTACAATTTGAAATTGAACAATTCATATTTAATTTAAAAGTAAAACAACAGTGAAGTATCATTTCTACAGTTTCAGTACTGTGCAGACTTTTTAAAACATATATACATTAAATATGAACATCTAGAAGTGTCAAGACTGCTAAAAGTCATTTGACTTTAAGCTTAATGACATGAACTATTACAGAATATTAAATTGTTTACAAAGCATTGTCTTAACTATTAAGTTGCTTAATGACTCTGAAAACATTAAGAGATCAAAGAATATTTATATTTAACTTGCAAGAACTTATTACTGTTTAAAAGATAAAGAATCAATATAATAAATATATTATCTTAAATGTTCTGAGAAAACTACTGAATTATAACAACAATTAATTATGTTACAGACTGATCTGTAACTAAAGCTGTTTCAGATGCAATGAAAACAACAGTTGCAGATTTTCTGTGTAATAAAATCTTTATAAATTATAATTTATTAAGAAAATTACTATTTAATAATAATACAAACTTTCTCAGCTGTATTGTAATCTACTATTTGAAAAAGCTTAAGACTCAATATAGAACAATGACTCTTTATTATCTCTGTACAAATAAAAAGATAGAAAATCTAAATGAAATGTTGAGCTTTATGCTTACAAAATATTTTATGAGTAAATTAACTTAATTATAAAATAAATACTTATTATAAACACTTTTTATGATCTAAATTCAAGCTCATAATACAACTAAACAGAGCTTATTCTATTTACTGTATAAGATAAATTTATAATTATTAAACAACTTAAACAATCTCTGATTGCTGAGAGAAATTGATTTTGAAGATTAGTTAAAATAAGTTATATTAAGAAGTGTAGTGCTCTATCTGCATTCTTAACTTCTTTAGTCTTAGTATAAGAAGCTAGCAGAGTCTTCTTCTACCTTAAATGATAGAGCTTCTGCTATTCATTAAATGATACTTAAGTCAACTGCAGTCAACATTGATGCATAAGATTCACTAGATAGACAGATAGCACAAGTACTCATTATCTTTTCAATAAGTTGAGCAAATACAGATAATTTAAATAACTATTAATAAAATTCTTTTATGAAAGACTATTGAATTAAAAACAATTCATGATAAAACAGTGTGATTAAGTATTATAAAGAAAGAAGACTGAGTGCTTATATGAAATGAAGAGTCTCAGAAGTTTAAAGTTAAATAATTTAAATCTTATAAGATATTGAAAACTCATTCATTAAAGACTTATGCATTAAAAATGTCTGCAGAGCATGTTTTACAAAATTTAATTTATAATAATTAATTTGTAAAAGCATATATCTTTAATGTCAATGAATTTTAAGCTAGTTTAGAGCTGCAAAACAGTCTAAAACAAGCTAAATTATTTATGTAGTGATTAAGTTTTAAAGTTAATGAGATTTTTAAACAGAAAAAGTCATTATTGTTTTTTTATAAAGAACTCTCAATCATATCTTGAGTTAAATGAGATCACAGACAAAAGAAAAGAACTATATAAGCTCTTAATAGAAAAGAAAGAAGATTTTTTTTAAAAGATAATTTATAAAATATAAAAATGTTATGAATAGATAAACTTATCTATACTTTTATTACAGAACATTTCAAAAACACACTAAAGCATTATTTCTTTCAAACTGATCTTGACTGAAGTGAGTAATGTGATGAATACATTATAGAAGATTATTAAAAGCTAAAGAAATGTTAATAATTTAATTTCAATATTTATAATAGAAAAAAGATGTAATTAGAAGAAAGTGAAAGTTTTGACATTACATAATATTAAGAAAAAACTAAATAGTTAAAAATAACTCAGTAAAGACTTACAACAATAACATGATGAGTTAAAGTTAAAGTGAATAAATAGTAAAGTTAAAAAGAAAAATTAAAAAGTCTTAACTTTAATAATGATTAACAATGATTTGATGATGATTTATGAAAGAAATATGAGCTTATATAATCTATGTAAAAGACTTAAGAAAAAGATTCTTATAAATTAAAAAATAATAATATTAAAAACAGAACACTTAACTGATTCTATGTATTGTTAATCTTTGAATTAAAATCAAAACAATGACATATTAAAAAAAGAGTTTTGTAAGCTTTTTTTAAGACAGAAATAATTAATAATTTTATAAGCATAATTAAAAGTAAACTTCTTTTAATTTAAGTTGTTATCATCTGCACTGAACAACAATAGCAATGTGAAGTGAGATAAAATAATGTGAATATAAATTGCAGATAGAAATTTTACAGAATGTTAAGCAAATCTCTGCACTCACATCAGTGAACTGTTGTGACTATGCAGTAGAAAAGAATGTAATATCATTGCTTACTCATCTCTTACTAAGTGTCTCTATTTATGTCTTAGTCATCATTTCCTATATATACTCTACATAGTGTAAATGAATAGGGACAACTCTCTATGGACTGATTCACAGATTCCCATCTAGATATCTAAGCCCTGAACTTGCCGCCTTGAAGAAAGCTCGTATAGCAGATGCCTACTGCACATATCCTACTGGCATGAACTCGACAGACATGGTTGGAGGTATCTTATGTCAATGTTATACCTAACCTGCACTGCCTCCTGCCTGCAACGTCTATACAAAGTGTGCCTCACCCAGTTCACTCCGTCGTCTCCGACCACAGCTTTCCATACATTCCTCCCAATACTGAGCTGCTTGAGTACTGTCGCAACGAAGCCTTCTTTAACCATGTCTGCCGAAAATTTCACACAATGCACACAATGAAGGACATCGCTCTCACTCTAACGCCAACCCTCTTTCCCCTCTCCCCCTTTCCCTCATCCATCTTCGCCGATGCCCCCACAAAACTGCCCTTTCACCGTTGTGGCCGCACACTCCTCTACCCAGATCCACCTACGACAGTCCAGGCCTAGAGCGAGCGCTTGTTCAGCGGCAACAGCGGCTCATCGACCTCAGCACAGATTTACGCATGCTATCTCCCGCTCTCTTCATCATTTATTAGTCCTTCTCGTGTTATGGAATATTCAGTAGGTCGTGCCGGACACAACCGACTTCGACCGGACCATGACGGCTGATAGATGGAGTAGAGTGGAAACTTAGAGCGATATAGGATGGAAGTCTTCCAATTGCGTTCTCAGTACGTAGGATTTGATGCATGAAGAAGGGAAGTTGGCCGAGGTCCTCCCTCGGGCTATCTGCTTACCAAGCCCTATTCCAGGCTATTAATCTCCTACCAGGACAGCCTCAGTGGAACAACAGTGAGGACAAAATACCATAACTCACGAGAAGCGTAAACCGTACCGTTATCTGCGTAGGAAGCGACCTCTCCGTAACACCACAGTTCCAAACATTGACTACTTCATCTTGCATCTTGAGTCGCGATATGACAGCAACAACGTGTAAAGAAGGCATGATAGCAATACCTTCCAGATGTCTGGTCGTAGAGCAAAGTGTCCTTTAGCCCAGCATCGGGGAGAAACTGATCTTGATGCTTGGTCCTTGTAAATGTCTTCTCGAGTGGTAGCTTGGTGGGAAGGGCTCAACGTAATGAGTGATAAAGTCATCCGAAATAATGGCGTTGTCTATCTGGAGTATCCCTAACACGTGCATAGCAGCTGACTGCCCAACCTGCTCTTTACACTCAGCCTTCTTCCAAACACCTCGAGATCGGGAGAGATGCAAGAAGAAAAGCTACTTGTTGCTCGGGCACCAATGATGGATAGGGCTTTGACCCAGAACGATGAAGAATCGGTCTTGCTGCTCGGTATCTACGACTGTTGGTTAGTCCTCTTTCCGTGTTAAGAACGGGCATAGGGAAGTTAACACTTCAAGAAGTATGAATCTTGAGAGACAATGCCATTGTCAACGTAGACAAAGAGCTAGTCCCCTCCTTAACACACAGCGTGGAGTAAGTGTTAGGCAGGACCAACACATCCGTAGCCCAAGTGCCAGTCCTTCTTCACTTCTCTCATTCTTCTTCTTCCTCCTCCTCCATCGATCACCAACCAAAAGCATCAATCTTGTTGCTTCAGCTCCTACACTTGAACAGGTTACCAACGAGCCCTGATCACCATCATAGATGCTCATCTTTCCAAGTAAACCTTCACACCACAAGATGAGAACAGTATTCGGACAAGCAGAACAGACAAATAGCGTCGACTGCTTCGGCATGCTGTATGGCCATCGACGCCACCTAGACAGCGTACTGCCGCCCTTGACAAAGATCTCCTCGAACCCCACAAGCACACAGCAGATAGTCGGAAGTCCGGTGCCGAGGAGAGACGTAGACAGTTTCGGACTGCTTCATGACGACGATGGCCGTCTTGGAAGTGTTATACCACCCTTGTCATGTCGTTCCAGGCTATTGTTCTCAAGACCATCGACTTCTCCAAGCATTCCAGAACAGCATGGACCTCAGCTTCCCAGCAAATTGACGGCTTTTGTCTCTAGGGTTAAGAAGGCTATGCCGATGCAGCCTAAGCCGCAACAGCTGCCTGGCAAAGTGCCATGCGTTGCTAGACAATCGTCCGAGTTGATGATCAAGCCACAAGAGCTTCCCTCGAAACGGTCATTTGCTGGCATGCCATCAGAGGAGTTGGTGGTGATCCAGGTCATCCGTTGGAACCATCAGCACCAATACGGCGGTGGCAAGCCACTACGTATTCAGAGGCGAGCCAAGACCTTATCCAGTCCTTCAAAGATCGCAGCCTTGCCCATCTCTAAGATATTGGGAATTGATGTCAAGAATTTCGACAACAAGGGATCCGTGACTCTCGCCGAATCCCAGGTCCAAGAATCGAAGGTCTATTGGTTCGGGACTCTGGACACTCACGACAAGCCCGGCGAATTCGCTGACGAAGCTGACCGGAGTTTCCTTAATGAAGTAAACGCCGTTATTACAGCGGAAAGCAACAAGGGTGACGCAAGATCTTGTAATACTTGCTCAACCTCTGGGGCGTCGGCAAACAACAGCACCACTGGTCAAAAGATTGGCAGCGGGACAACAAATGACAGTGTGGAAGACGGGAAAGAATGTAATGATTTCTCAACGCTAAATGCCTTGTCCAACGAGGAGCATTTTAGGCATAGAAGCAACACCGGTAGTACATCGAAATCCGATGCACTGTCCACCGATGAGAATATTGCTCATCAAAACGAGGATGATGCTGCAGCAAACACCAAGGAGGGAAAAGGGCCGAGTGATGGCCACGATTCAGCTTCTGATGCATTGTCTGACAAGGAGAATGTCGTTGCTCAAGATATCGATGAGAACGCTACAGGAAACCATAGCCAGGGCAAAGGGGACGGTTTCTGCGACCACCCAGCTTCTGATGCACTTTGCGACATAGGTGATATTACTCGTCCAGTTGATATCGCCGACAGGGCAGGGAAGAGCGCGGGCAAACTGAAAGATTGGAATCATCACTCGACATCGGATTTATCGTTTGACACAGAGGATGTTCATCAAGTTCAAGACGGCGGTACGACAGGAAACGGAGAGGGAGATCGGACAGAGTGGACGGAGTCATCAAACTTCGATGCAACGTCGGAGACGAGCTCCGCTCATGAATCCGATGGAGGTGTGCCCCTTGGTAATTTCCAAAAGGGCTGGGCCTATCGTAGTGTTCGCTCAACGCCTCAGAGGTTTTCAAACCAAGATACTGATCGAGAAGGCGACGACGGTGACGCAGTTGAGACTTTCAAGAAGGAACGCAAAGACCGTGCTGATATCTCAACATCTGATTGTCTCACGATTGATGAGAGCATCCAAGATGAAGATGCATCTGACGGTGTTGAGGTGGATGCAGAGGCCAACCTGATCCTGGAAAACCATTCCCTGTCTTTACCATCTGCGCGAGACCACCAGTCAAGTGATGAAAACGAGGCTGCGGTGGACGCAACGGACGACGACTCCGTCGACACAAGTAGCGAAAAGGAAAACAGTAGCCCTAGCAGTTTGCCATCTAGCAGCGTAAGTATCAAACTGAGATTACGATGATTAATTGAAGACGCAGCTGACCAAACCCAAGCAGACGGTACTTCGATACGGTCCAAGCCAGTTTGAGGGTACTCGATATCACAATGGAGACATCGAAACCTCCCACTTCAGCAGCGATCCTCGCTCTGGCTCCTCGGTCGACGAGGGTGCTTGGGTTATGGGCGTCGACCACCATGGCGATATCGAAGCCCATCGCGTCTCTCCCGTGGCCTTCAACGTTCGACAGCTTCGAGGCTCCGACAGCACACCTTCCATTCAAAGCGGACGATCGGAACTGGATGCGACATCTCCACTATACCACAAACCCTCGGCTCCCGTCACAAGGCCAGCGTGTTCTGAATATCCAGGCCCTTCCTCTTCTGAGGGAGCTGGCGGGCTCATGAAAACCACGACCTCGCTCAACGTCTGGCGCGACGATAGCAATGAGGCGAGTTCCGGCGGCAAGCCAATGCTCAGGAGGAAACCAGGCATGATATTCAAAGACGTCAGCAACACCCGGCAAGTGTTCTGTAATGCTCAGGCTTCGAGACTCGATCAGGTCCCGGGAAACGAAAACAAAGGGATCAGTTTATCTCGGAACGATGCTCACCGCACCCCACACCCTCACTCGTTTGCACCCTATCTCCTACCCCCTCTTACCTCCTCAATCACGGAAACTCGCCAAACCGAAAACAAGGCAAGCGATTCAGTTTGGGAACCAGCTCGCGATCCAACACGAGCCGCACATCTCGCCGCCACTCTTGCCGCGCTCGAAGGCAGACTCCCGCCCACGCCGGACACATCGGAAGGAATAATCCGCTGCGCGAGACAGGAGTATGGACCAGACGTCCCGGTAGAATATAGCGCACCCCCACTATTTCATCCAAAACCAATCAGACCTTGGCTCGGCGAGCACACCGTCGCGAATTGGGAGAAGCAAGCCGCGAGCGCGAACGGGATGTGCTCTTCTGCTCCGATGGGTCGGCAGACGGGACCGCCGAGCGAACCGACGCCGAGATCAGTCCAACCAAAAACTATGAGACTGCTGAATGGTGAGAGGATAATAGAGAGTTGCGAGAGGCAAGCCGCGAGCGCGAACGGGATGTGCTCTTCCACGGAGATGAGGCCGCAGATTGCGAGGCCGAGCAATCCGACACCATATGCCGCGAGATATTATTACAGTCATCGGTGTTAGATCATTGAAAATATGGAAAGAGAAGAGAGAGAGGAGAGAAGAGAAAGAGGAGAGAGAGACGGGAGAGAAAGAGGTGTTCTGGAACAGAGTGACTTTGTACGACTTTGTACTTTCTAGGAACTGTTGGGTTATTAACGGCAACATGCAAAGGGGTTGGAGATAAAGGTTGGGATGGACTGGAAAGAACGATCCTTGAGGCTTGGAGATCGTCGTCGTAAACTCAAAGAGTTTAGACTGTCCCGCTACGGTCTATCTGTATTTACAAACTGGTTTCCGAGCGTAGATGGCGTTAATAGCTTGAATGCTGTCTGAGATAGAGGGAGTTGAGGTCGAGGGACGATGTATCGGACATTAGTCAGCAGACTTTGAACAGTAGGTACCTTACCTTGGTTCCTGACCTAACAGGTAGGGTTACAACAGAGACCATTAAACAGCTTTGCCCCCACTAATTTTATCATCCAAGAATACGGCACGGATTAGATTCAGTCTTTGGCTGCAAATGCTTCATTTAATTTTCTGAGACGAGCAAACTAGAGTGCTATCACACACGTAGTGTCAGGCATCACCCCTTCAGACAGCATAAGAAAGTGAGGGTATCATAGCAATCGAGCCCTTTTCGTGCGCCAGAGAAACCTGATCATTTACTGATGTCCACCACCATACGCACGGATGTCATCGCCAACGGTGCTGCCATGACGACCGGCGCGATTGTGGGTGTGGTCATCGTGCATGATCTGAGGCTCCCCTAGCTGCTGAGCAAGGACACTGGGTGGAACGTGCGCCGCATCACGAGGGTCTCGCTTTCCTGTACCTGTCACAGAGCTGGTAGCATGTCAGCTTCGACCAGTGAAGCATGTGGATAATTCATGTCACTGACTTACGAGCGGGAGCCGCCGCCACCGATGCCCCGGTTGCCATCCATGTTTGAGTCAACACTAAGCAAGAATTAGCGGTGACTGCCCAAAGAACGACCGAATCCATACCGAGGATCCAATTTTTTCATCATGCCGGGGTTGTGAGGTCCTGCACCAGAAGTGCCTGTTGTGTTGCTTCCAGTCAAGCCGGAGCCAGTGTTACCGGAGCCGTAGCCGGTGCCGGGAGCTCCAGTGCCAGTGGTACCGGAGCCGTAGCCGGAGCCGGGAGCTCCTGCGCCAGTAAGACCAGAGCCAGTATTGCCTGAGCCGTACCCTGATTCAGATCCAGTCATGCCGGAGCCGGTCATGCCAGAGCCAGTAGTACCCGAACCATATCCTGACCCAGTGGTGTTAGAGCCAGTCATGCCGGAGCCGGTCATACCAGAGCCGCTCATACCAGAGCCAGTGACTCCCGACTCAGTTGTACCGTGGTGGTGACCCTGATGGTGGTGTTGACCGCTACCCACCTCACCAGCAACGGTCTCCAGAGGCCCACCTCCACTGACATGAGGGTCAAGTTTCTTAGCGGTCACGGTGTAATGTTCGCCACCATGGACAATGTCCTCCTCACGGCCATGGTGACCGTGATGATGACCGTGTTGGCCGGTCCCAGTCGTGGAACCGCCTAGGCCAGATCCGGTCGTAGAGCCACCCATGCCAGTTCCACTCATGCCGCTCGTAGAGCCTCCCATGCCGGTTCCCATTGTAGAACCGCCAAGGCCAGATCCGGTCGTAGAGCCACCCATGCCAGTTCCACTCATGCCGCTCGTAGAGCCTCCCATGCCAGTTCCCATTGTAGAACCGCCAAGGCCAGATCCGGTCGTAGAGCCGCCCATACCGGTACCGGTCGTCGATCCCATACCGGAGCGTCCCTCTGAAGAAGTGGCTGTTAGCCTCAGATGATGATGTCAAAAGATTCATGCTTACCAAGGTCGCGTTCAAGACGTGAGTCGGTGGTGCTAGAGCCCATGCCAGTGCCCGTTGTAGATCCCATACCAGAACCAATGCCGGTACCGGTCGTCGATCCCATACCGGAGCGTCCCTCTGAGGGAGTGGCTGTTAGCTCAGATGATGGCGTTACAAGGTTCATGCTTACCAAGGTCACGTTCAAGACGCGAGTCGGTGGTGCTAGAGCCCATGCCAGTGCGCGTTGTGGATCCCATACCAGAGGAGGTATTGTCTCCGGTCAGGCCACTGCCGGTGGTGCCGGTGGTGCCGCTGGTGCCGCTGGTGCCGCTGGTGTTGTGACCCGAGTCTTGTAGATAATTAGCGTCAGATCAAGAAATCTCCAAAATCTCAATACAAAAATGTGGAGCTTACGGTGTCCTTGGGTGGTTCCTGTATCGTCATTGGAGGTGTTGCTTGAGTCGCCGCCGCTGTGAAGGGCCTCCTTCACCTTGTTGATGAGGCCGGACATGTTTGCGGGTTGAAAGATAGATTGTTAAGAGTTTTTGTTGATTGATGGAGTTATCTCAAGGGTTGTAGGGGGAGAAAGTGTGATTGTTGTAAGTGGAGGGAGTGGAGAGAATGGATGGAGTGGGAAGAGGTAGAAGTGATGGGAGGATGGTGGGGTTTTAAGTAGTGGAGTGAATCACGACTGCATACCGTAAGGTACCTAAGGTAGGTACGGTAGGAACTGTGGGCAGGTACAGTACAAGTAAGTTACAAGGACGCTTCACCCGTACCTACCTATACCTTATCTAGATAACTTAAGATATGTATTTATTTGTACCTGGCTCTGGCTACTCCTGCCAAGTTTCAAGCAAGCAGCAAGCAGGTGAGATCCATACCTGGTACCTAACATCATATGAATGTCATATCATTATCCACCATTGTCATCACCGTCACCAGTATAAGAGCGGTCATCGGTGTTTGCTTGCAGTCGCAGTTGCAGTTGCTCATCAGGTATTGTTCAGCGTCCCACCTCTTTAAGCTTTAAGTTAGGTACAGTACCTAGGTAGGTTTAGGTCACATAGCCTATTTGATTTCAATGCCACATGGTACCTCCCTCATGGTACTGGTCAGCTTGACATTGAGGAAGACCTACCAAGGTACATAAGTTAAGGTACCTGCCATGATTGATTGGTACCTTACTGTAGGCATTTCAGATGTTGATGTTCCTTTGGCTGATGATGAGTGGTGTCTACAAATATCATATACCGTACCTAGTCGATATCATCGTGTAAGTTAGCTGTAATGCTGTATCTGTTGCTTGTTGTGTTGAGTGGATGTTACATGTGGCGGTGAAGGTACTTCGTACCTTATGATGTGTTGTTAATTTTATTTGTATGGTAACCTTATAAGGTAAGGTAAGGTAAGGCAGGTCCAGGCCCCTCAATTCTGCTGATGATAAGGGCGGGGTTCCTACAAATGATGTCACCATGCAGCACCTTCCCATCATCCCACTTCCATTCCAAGTTTGCCCCCGCTACAGCCCCGCGCGTGATTGGAATGAGATGGCGATCAAAAGGTTAGGTACCTGCGCTACGTTATGTAAGGTAAGGTAAGTGATGGTATTTGTGCAAAAATAGGGGATTCTTGGGCCCCCTGATCGTTGCACTGCCACTGCTTGCCATTGCCTGCTGGAGGCTGCCGTAGATCTAATCCCTTGATGACACAAGGGAGGCTGAAGTAATGGTCCTTCAATGACTTATGCCTCATCAGGTATTCTGTAAGTTACTCGACAAACTCTGTCCTTGCTGCCGTTGTGGCTAGGTAAGGTAGGTATAGGTAGGTAAACAACGGTCCAGGGAACAGGGAAAAGGAAAACTTGAAGGGAGTGACGGATGATTTACGCCGGTCGCATGCAAGTACAACTTGCGCAACGGCAATACCCGCTCCGGACCCATTCACGCGCTTGACTCCGAGCAACAGGTCGCTCCGTGCATCAAAAGAGAGAGAGAGAAGAGACGTCACCCGGCGACGGCAGGCACTCCCCCGCATCCCTCGTTACCTGTTCCGCTCCTCACCTGTTCCGCTCCTGCTCTGCCCGAGCCTGCCGCCACGCCGCTTCGCCACTCAACGCCGAGAGGCTCAACGAGGCAAGGCCCCTCCATCCACTTCGTGACGCGCTACCATCGTCGTTGACCAGTGTTGCCGCCATGTCGACCCCTCTCTCCAGATCCGACTCCCCCTCGGCGACGGTGTGCGGCACGGCCATGGCGGCGGATGGGCTTTCGTTCCTCGTCCGACGTCCGTCCGTTGGAGATTCTTCGGTTGGGTCGTCGCGGTAGGCCGGTTCGGCGGTGGTGGATGAGGAGCTGCCGTGCATGGAACGGACAACGTCACCTTTGCAGATGGGGCATGTACGTCGGCGCGTCGTGAGCCAGGGGGTTCTGCGGTGGTGCATCAGTCAAGACGATCGTGGCTAGGTGGAAGGGACGCGGCCTTACATGCACTCAACGTGGAACTCATGGCCGCACGGTAAGCTCATCACCCGACTTTGGCCGTCCACGTACTCTTCCAAGCATACTACACACTCCACCTGCGTCCCCATGTAGCGTCTCGTCCACTGCGGAGATCCTGCAAGCTTCTCGTGCTGCAGCGGTGGTGAAGCTCTCATGGCTGACTTGTCCGGCGACGCCGTGACGGCTGTTCCAACTTCCGAGGTCGTGCGTGAGCGTGGCCGTGGCCGTGGCCGTGGTGAAGTTGACCGCGAACCGGTCAGTAACAGCGGACTGGTGGGTAACAAGGAGTTTGGCGAGACTGGCGCGGGGGATGTCGGGGTTGAGGAACACGTCATGGTTTGATATGTCCTTACCGGTAGCCGGTCCACCACCGATTTTGGAGCGCGCCAGCGACGACGTCGGATACGGGACCGTAGCAAGAGAAGTGCGTAAACGATAGTCAAAGTCACGAGCGGGCTGACGACAAGCACAAGAAGAGTATCGAAAAACGGACTCGCAGACACACTCGTAGGCGTAAGCGTGACCCAGAGCCCTTCGTGCCCTTCTCCAGCCTCTAGATCACCATCATTGCCGTACAAGTCTTCAACAACATGGGGTGCACCTTTGCTGGCTTGGTCGTTACCGTGTGGAGCGTGATCACCATGCTGCGAATGCACTGGTTTGATTGACCTATCGTCATCATCATCATCACTTCCAAGCCAGGGCAAGCGCTGGAACCATCCCCTGCTTCCTTCGTCCGACGGTAGTTTGCCATCGGCGGTGGTCTGAGTGTCGGCAGTACTCGGATTGAGAGCTTCGGCAAAGTCTGCGCCTTCATCGCCTGGCTTTGCATACTCCCCGCTCCCTGGTGTGATACTACCACCTTCCCAAACCGCCTCGCCTGTCTGAGAGGTTTTCGTCAATCGTTCGTTGGATATCTCCGGTGACTTCACCACTGCCGGTGATTTCGTTTTATGCCTCGATGCCGACAGCGTCTCTTTACTCTGTAAAGCTGATGAGCTCGAAGAGCCGATAACGTCCTCTACACCAAGTAAATCGGGATCCCGCCAATCTTGTACCCCAATAACGAAGTCATCTCCAGGACTCTGATGGCGCTCCGGGCTCTGTAATGCGCCCAGCTTGGCATTCTTGGTTGCACCACGAAGTTCGGTCTCCACTCTGGGGTCAACAATATCGTCATCTACCCGATCGCCGATCGGAACCCAGTTCAGGTGACCGCTACTGGGCGGTCGTCTGCTATCATCCGGAAGACGAGACTCTGAGCCGCGGTCGCCGAGGCCAAAGACTGCCAAGATAGAACCGAGCCAAGTTCTATCAACTTCCGAACGAGAAGCCGAATCCGGATCCCCGGGCGACGGTGCCTTGGTCGAGGCTGGTACGATAGTAGGTCTAGAGATTGAAATTGGTGTGACTTTGTGCGTTGCTGATGCGACGTCCGCCCCGTCACGGTTGCCCTTGGACTTTTTGCCGCTCTTGCTTCTGTTGCTTCCTATGGGGATCTTGTTCTCATCGTGCCCGATTCTTGCCGACATCGGGGAAAAGAGGTCGTCCGCAGAACCCTTCGGTGGGATGAGGGATGACAATAGATGCGCAGTGGTATGAGAGGTGAACAATGAGGGTATCGTCACGTTCGAAGTGTCACCGCGGGCGTACATCGTCACTAGCCCTCCACCACGGGTATGGTCTCCCACTATCAATGCAACGCCACCCCGTCGCTGTACCCATTTGACCTTCTCCAGAAAGCCACAGCCTCCCCGACTCAAGAGAGCAATCTTTCCGGTAATCTCAGCGCTCTCTTGCAGAGATTGAATGTCGGCGTGTGCCGCAAACCTGCCTTTCCCAGTAGAAGAGTCACGTCGCATTCTCATGGGCGAACGTAGAGCCTCAGAACCGGGAAGTGGATGGTGGAGGTAATCGTCGGTACCATCCTCCTCCGAAGGTATCACCGCGTCCTTCGATAGAGCACCGAGTTTATCTCCGTTACGGGCCGTCGTAGATCTCGATGTCTCCACCTCGTGGATCGACTTCACCGCCTGATCTCCTCTGTGGCTCATGGCTTTCCGCTTCGAAGGGAAACCCGTGGTGAAGCTGGAATCGGCTTTGTTGCTATCTCCGTCCGCCCAGCCAGGCACATCGCTGCAGCCAAGCTCGCCTTCAGTGCCCATGGTCAACCCACCTCTCCGGAGACTATCGTCGCCAAAGCCACTACCGACCCACAGTTGACCGCTCAACCCTTTCGACGGCAAGAGAGGGCCGAAAGCGGCAGGTCTCGCCAGGAAGAAGGTCGAATTATCATCCGTAAGACTGATGATGGCAGATGGCGGGAAGAGGGAGGAGGGCGAGTGGAAAGAGAACCAGGTCCGGAAGCCGGATTCTCGATGCGCCCCGGCCGAAGAGGTCGATACATGCTGACGAGGATGCGCACTAAGTAGGGTGAAAAGGGTGAAGATGGTCGGACAAAGCACACAGGAAATGACAAGGAGGACCAATCGTAGGGGCCGCATGATGTGGCGGTAGTGTTGAGACTGCGGGCAAAACCGTGCCGTCTCAGCTCGAAGCTGGATGATAGTAGATGATGTCTCTCATGCAGAGGCCGCTGAGGATGACGCTGAGGATATCTGCCTTATGGGAAGCGGCGATATGGAGAATGAAAGGTAAACGGAAGTAGTGAGATGGATGAGGTTCCCTCATGAATGCCAAGGATGAGGCGCATGTACCTTCGTACTGTAGGTATCTTTTGACTGCCCTGTGTGGCGCTCATGCCAAGCACAGCCGAGCGCAGACTAGCCCGAAGGAGATTAGCACACATGGATACTTGGTCTTGACAGCAGCTTGGAAGGAATGGATATTAGAACTCGCTACCTACCGTCGATATTGGAATATATCAATGAAAATGAGTATACCGACATGATTTCATAAGTTGACATCTGTACACAGAATCATTCCCCTCTTACGAAGTACAGGACTAGTTAGAAGAGATTCAAGGATTCTGAACTTTCCATCAACGGCATGCCGCATCTTTAGGCCCATCTTTACGGAGGGGGAGGCATGAAGCACTAGAGTATGGGAATTTGGAAGATCTCATCGTGTGGGTACTGTACCAGGTAAGTCAGTCGGAGGGTCTTTGCCAGGGAATGTTCGCAAATGAAATATGAGGTTTTGTTTATATTTCAGCCTTGTCAGGATAGTTTATGAGGATTCAGGACGTCCAACAGTGCTTACATAAGAACATCTGGATCCCATTCCGGCTCCCGGTATTACCAATAGGTGGGAAGAGTTGAGCGATCACTTCCTTTTCAGGCCAAGGGCTAGTCCAGATCTCCTTAAGCATTAAGCGACGATGACAATGATGACGATCAGTCTCGGCCCGGAGGCTGGAGTGTATCTTACCTTACCTTACCTTAGTAACGACTCGGCAGTTGGATCTCCATCCTCTAAAATTCTCCCGCTTGCATAAAGTCCAGCACAGTGCATAACGCTACCTGGGCATTTTCCGAGCAATAAAAAGATATTGATCGGTCAAAACACATTAGATTTTGACAGCAAAAGATGCTCGGAAGCACCGGATTGCAGCTTCCTTACGGACGTACTGTACATGAAGGTATTCAGTTACCTGTTAAGGTATAGGTACGGAGTAAGGTAAGGTACCTAAGGCAGTGACCCAAGGTGTCAAAGATACCTGGTACCTCTATCAAGGTAATGTACGGTCTCCAGTCAAGAGGGCGTCTACCGTCACCAAAGCAGTCACTGGCCGTGCCACGCATCTTACCTCAACCGCTCTGGCTCCTCTTCTATCCGCATTCTGACTGGATGGAATTACCACCTCACCGTCGTAGTTGCTTCTTCCGAGATCGAAATTTCATAAGAGTTACAGCAGCTAACCTGAGGTAGAGTAGTAAGGTAGCTAATTGACCCAGATGACGCCAGAATTAGACGTCGACGGCAGGTACGTTAGTTCTTTCCCCCAGCCGCAGAACAGGCTTCTTATTTTCCCATCCCTTCTTTTTTGAAAACCTTCCACTTCTTTTTCACCTCGGATCGTTCTCAGCCTCGAGAGTCGCTTCTGCTGCAGCGTTGATCGAGCTTCATTGATCAATTGCTCCTTCGTCGTGTGTCTCTTATCTTCTCCGAGCCCTGTCCTTTCCCTTACCATTTCTCTCTCCTACTAGATCGACCAGCAGTCATGAACATTGGCACTACCAAGGGTCATGGCAAACGGTTGCCTCTCATCGGCTTCATGCCGGACAGCTTCCGGAACCATTTCATTGCCATGTCCGGCGAGTTCACCGGCACCTTCCTCTTCCTCTTCTTTGCCTTCTCGGGAACAAAGGTCGCAAATACTCAGACACAAGGTGAAAGCGGAACGACGATTACCGTCGCTCCAAACCCTGCCCAGTTGCTCTACATCAGTCTGTCCTTCGGTTTCTCTTTGGCCGTCAACGCCTGGGTGTTTTTCCGGATCAGCGGAGGCCTCTTCAATCCAGCTGTACGTTTGTTCCGATCTGACTGGAGAGGACCCTTCCGTTGACAAAATCTCCGTAGGTGACCTTTGGAATGTTTCTGGTTGGGGCCTTACCGATGGTACGGTCGGTCCTACTCATTCTGTCGCAGATACTTGGTGGCATCGCCGCGGCCGCTCTCGTGTCGGTTCTCTTTCCAGGCTCCTTGAACGTTCAAACGTCTCTCGGCGGCGGTACCAGCGTTGTCAGGGGTCTGTTCATCGAGATGTTTCTCACCGCCGAGCTCGTCTTCACGATATTCATGTTAGCGGCGGAGAAACACAAGGGTACTTTCATCGCGCCCATTGGCATTGGGTTGGCCCTCTTCGTCGCCGAGCTGAGTGGTGTGCCATATATCTACCTCTGATCGTGAGTGCTTGCTAAAAAGTCGGACAGGTCTCTACTGGACTGGAGGCTCGCTCAACCCGGCACGATCATTCGGTCCGAGTGTGGTGCTCCACGAATTCTACCATTATCACTGGATTTACTGGCTTGGCCCCATCCTCGGCTCGTTATTGGCGGCAGGGTTTTACATGTTCATCAAAATGCTCGAATTCGAGACGGCCAATCCGGGACAGGACTTGGACGATAAGGAAGCGCAGGTGTTCGACCCCGAGGTTAGTGTCGAGAGACCGAACGTCGCTTTGCACCAAGCCGACTATGTCGCGCAAACAGACGGCAAGGTCGCGCCCGCTCAATCCGGAGGGGTTCGTCGTAGCCGAGAAGACCGCGGCAACAACTCGCAGATGCAGGGCCGTCCCCATTCGAACTCGGCCAGCAGAGGCCAGCCGGACCGGTCGCCCCGGAGAAGTCGAGACTATGCATACCCAGCCACGGACGGCCCAGCAGCCTACGCGCCCGATACTACAGCACCTTACGTTCCAGGCGGTACAACAAATTACGTCGTTCCAGGCAGCACAACCGCCTACGCTCCAGGCAGTACGACGACCTACGCACCGAGGGTCTCTCATGACTCATACCGACGAGGACCTGATGTCGAAACTGGTCGATATGCATCTCGGAGTGCTGGACGCTACTGATTTCAAACACGATCGAGAGAGGATGATGATTCAGGCTTCCTTTTCTACCAGCACTGTTACAACAGGGAACCGTGACTGGCGTTTTCCAAATCTATGGAGGTGGAAACCATTTGCACGGCGTTTACTCGCATCTTGCGCATTTGCAACGGTACATATTGCTTCACGCCTTTTACTATGTAATCGATGGCAGTCTTGTTCAATCAGATGTAAGTTAATAATTATCTTGAGAAACTCGAGAGCTTACACCTCCCATCCTACAGTACCTTACCTAAGTAGTAATATCGTAAGTGTATTAAACACGGACTCTGTGGAGTAGAGGATAAGATACCTTAACAGGTAGGTAAGGTATTTGTACTTCCAGGTGTGTACCTTACCTACCTTACGCAGAAGCCGGAGGCTTCTTTTTCCTACCCGCTACAACTGGGCTCTAACCTTTGGTAGACTAGCGCTTGATCGTACAAGTGACGTCTTTGCTCAACAATAATTCAAAGTTTGTACCCGACCCAGTTTCCCCCCTCAAGCCTGTAACAAAAACGAAAATCTCCGGGAATCCTTCAAATCAACTGTAAAGTACTCGATAGGTTTTCGAACACACAAGATGGCCGACAAAGTCAAGGAGGTCGCGGTGGAAGAGGCGCAGCGCATCAAGAACCTCGCCGCCGATGCAGCGCTGTCGGGTGCCTATCTCTACCCTTTGAGAGTCTGTTTTTCTCTACACTGATGCAACGACCATTGCAACTAACTTGCTCAGGGTATCGTGTACTTCCTCTCACACCGTGCGCTTTGGAAGCCTCTGATCGCGAAGCTCGCTCCCACGGTCACTCTGGGCGTTGGCATCACCACCTTCATGTTCGTATTCACCTACTTGCCTCAAGCGGCGGTCCTTGCTTTCACCAGCGGACCGCTGGCTGCCATCTCCGCGGCGCTGCTGGTGTTGAGTGAGAGCTCCACCATCTTCACCGTACTGAGCAAGTCTTTCCTCATCCAAGATGCTCTGGTCGACACCTTTGATGGCGTGCTGCTCTCCAAGGGGACCACGGATCTGGTCTCGGGAGGCCGACAGATCAAGGCCGGCGGTGATCCCATGGCGAGGCTGGGGAAGCTCGTGAAGCAACCCTTTGCGAAGTTCACCCCCACGGCGTTAATCAAGTACTTCATGTACCTACCTCTCAACTTCATCCCCGTTGTGGGAACGGTCATCTTCGTCATCTTGCAGGGCCGCCGGGCGGGACCGACAGCACACCAGAGGTACTTTCAGCTCAAGGGATGGAGCAACTCGCAGCAACAGCAGCACATCGATGAGTACAAAGCGGCCTATACCAGGTAAGTTTCGCCCAGCTGTGCCCGCAAGCCTGGACCGTTGTGGTGGACAGCGTATGAGGTTACTGACGCTATGGTTTCCGTTCGGTTTCTAGCTTCGGTGTCGCTACCGTTCTCCTCGAGCTCATACCACTCGCGTCGATTGTCTTCGCGTTCACCAACACTGTCGGCGCTGCCCTCTGGGCGGCTGATATGGAGAAGGGAAATGTGACGGCTCATGGCACAGCGCCCAACCTGAGAGACCAAGTGAAGAAGGCAGAATAAGCTGAATGTTTTCTGAATATTGCCGACTAATGCTAGCTGAGATTGACCGAGAAGCCTATCAATGATGATATGGTTCTCGTCACCACCAGCGTTTGCTTAACACCGTCTGGCGAACCAGATGAGTATATGAGGAGACTTTCCGTCAAATATCCATTGTCGTTACTTCTGTACTTCCGAAAAGCAAATTACTGCAGCTCCTGATCCAGCCACTTTAGCCATGTGTACAGCTATTGGCCACCAATCCAGACGATGGTGACACAGTATCACTGACCAAGTCTACCTACGCTCCAAAGATCTAAATCGTCTTTACTTTTGCCGGCACGCGAACGTCCCATTATACTGTAAGACGGCGCTGCTCTGTGTTGCCGTTGTCACAATTCACCTATGCCCTAGGCAGCCTTGAAGGCAGCACAGTTCTTTAACTCAGTTACTAGCAGATTGCACTTTGTGACACGGGCCATACGTGATGCCACGGTTGGTGGATGATCAGTACCTACCTAGTGAAGGCAGAAGCAAGGTATCCGTACCCTGATAGCGGGAAGATGAGGGCAACTCCCATTTGCCACGCGTGACTGATGCACACCTCCTTCGCGGGTACTGGCACGCCGCCTCCGAAGCTCGTGCGACAGTCGCACAACACACGAGAAGGGTTTGGCGGGTGGGGCGTTTCAAGTTGCGTGAAGACTGCAGAATTAGGTAGGTAAGATAAGGAAGGTAAGGTAAGGTAGGTAAGGTAAGGTAAGCAAGGCAGGCAGAACCCGGCCTTCTCTTTTGGACAGGCTGTTGCCCTAAGCGCGCTGACATTCACTCGTACCTTACGGTCTTACCTTACCTTATCGTTCCTGAACTTCTCGCGTTGACTACCTTACCTTACCTATCTTTCTCTCCACCCTAACCTTGTCTCCAAACCTCAACACCTCAACACTACCTACCTACCTTACAACTGCCTGCACTTGCTGGCCCATCACTCTTTAGGATCTACACGATCCCCACCTTCATTTAATCATTCACTTCTCATCACTCCTTCATCGTTTTGTTGGCCAGAACCTTTTAAAGGTTGACATCGGAGGCTAACAAGCGGTTACCTGTGAGTTTGAATCTTCTATTCGAATCTTCTGTTTTGACGCTCTTTGCTGCTTCAGACTCTCCCACCACGTGTTTCAAGAGGAGCTATCGATGCGTATGTACTGATTATCGATGCCCCTATCGTAGGCAAACATGAAGATATCACTCTGCTCTACCCGCTTGATGTCGGTTACACTCGTTTACTTCATCTTCGTAACTACGTCCTGGACCTGGCCGCACATTCACCATCACCACCATGGTTCGGGCCACCATGAACACCATGCCGTCGCGGCTAGCTCAGGTAGCGGTTGCACGAACCTTACAAGTGAAGGTAACAATATATCTATGGTTCGCAGGTGTCTTACCAGGCATGCAGCTGACTTGCTCAACATTCGAAGTGGCTACGGCCTTCTCACCTGGATCTGGACCTGTCGGCTCGTCTTCTGCTTACCACCATGGAAGCGCGCATACCTGTCCCTCGGGGTCTTCGATACCGTCTGTGGGCTCAGAGCAGTCTATCGCCACTGCAGGCACAGTGGTTATTTCGCATGTGCAGTCGGCCACCGAAAACACGACGCAACCTACCTCTATTCAAGCTGATGCGACAACAACCATCCATGTCACCAAGACAACCCATATCACAAAGACTGTGCGAGCCACGGGTAAGTTGCCCTCCTGTTCGATGGTGGAACCTTGGAAACCTAATCCTTGAGTCACCAGGGCTAGTGTCAAGCATTCACTTCGACCATACGACTCTGGATAGCTCAATCTTGGATACCACCAGCGTGGCGAAGCGGGTGGAACGTGCGACTTCTGCAATGCCTATTGCGGGCGCGCCGCTCGATCCATTCGGTGGGGGTTACCAGTCATTTCAGCTTGGACCGTTACCAAACCCTTCAAGTTCTTCACCGACCTCAGCTGCTTCCGCCACGGCTTCCGCATCTCTGTGCCCCACAAGCAACGGGACCATCTACACCTCGACACGAGGCCAGAACTACGCAATCGCCTGCGACATTGACTACCTTGGTAATGACCTGCACTTCATCCTTGCCGGCTCATTCAATGAGTGTGTCCAGCAGTGTGATACTTATAACCTGCAGCCGAGCAGTGGCAATGGATGTGTCGCTGCTCTTTTCGTCCCGAGTCGAGTCCACGATACGAATGACTGCTACCTGAAGTCGGCCGTCAACGATCCTACTCCAGCGCAACTGAGCATGGTGGTGGGGATATTACTGTCGACTTTGACGTCCTCTTCGACGACTCTGCCGCTGACCACCACTACAACACTTGTTGAACCTTCAAGCGCTACCAGCACTCTATACCCTGCTGCAACAACTAATTCTGATATTGTGTCCGTCGTTCCGCAACCGACTGGCGTCTACGCACCCGGCACCTCGGTTGTTGTACCCAGTGTCGCTGCGTCTCATCTGCATGGTCCTAGCTCAAACAAACCGACAGCTGAGTATATTGACTGGAAACCTCCGGCGGAAATCAAACTTGATTCATATCTACTGAGCGTGGGTGTCAATGATGCGATAACGACGTCGTATTCCTGTTCCCTTGACACGGGGGTTCTGGAACTCAACGCCTCAACAGAAGGCCTGCTGAAAGCCTTGAGTGATACGCCACACGTTTCGCGCGATGGCGGTAGAGGTGGTTACCTCAATGGGCAGCACGTCTTCGTATTTTGTGATACTGGTTCCTACACAAACCCGACTGATTACTCCAACGGAAATTTTCTCGGCTTTGTCTCAAGCTCGGTAGCGATTGATACGGGACTGAATGGTTTAGACGGTCAAGCTTTAGTTCTTGAAGACGGCATTGGGCAATGGAGTGATGACGTTGGACGAATGCGCGGCTTCTGTCCCATGACTCAAGGCGAGCAGAGCTACAACATAGCTATGCAAGGAAATGGTCAACGTTACGCTGTGTGGCCCGAGTCGTCAATTATCCCTTTAGATGCCACAACCTCCATCCTGTACGCGCCTATCGTCTACGACGATGTCAACATGGCTACCAGAGCCGCGGTCTTCACGTACACAGGAGCAGCTCTCCTCACCGTAACGGCGGGAGGGAAAGGTGGCCCTGTAGCTACGAGGACCGTTGGCAAACTGTTTGGTCAAGATGAGGTGGAATGGGGTTGCATTGGCGGGATCCGCTCCTGGGGATCTTCAGGCGTTGGCGGCACCGACGGAAAAGTGTATCTCTTCGGCAAGGTGGCCGGGGGTCTTCTACTAGCGAGAACAGGACACGATACCATTGCGGACATGAACTTGGTATGTCTCATGAGTGTTGCGTTATGACATGACGCTAATGACTGAGTCAGTACGAGTATTGGACCGGGACCGCTTGGAACGCCACTATGCCATCGGCATCTTCAACTGCCTACGTCATAGCCGGAGGCTTCATGGATGTCGATGTCTTTTACTCACCTCGCCATCTCACTTTCATCATTGTGTATCTGAGCAGCGATGCCGACAACACTTTCTATTTCCGCTACCTCAAAGCTGATCACCCTATTCTACCGCCGCACGCTGCCGGCGGCGATCCTTCAGCAGACTACGTCGAAGCTCTCGTTGCCTATCCATGGTCAACAGCGCAAGTTCTGTATAAAGCTTCCCCGGGGCTAAGTGGCAAATACATCTACGCCGGTGGCGTTCACCAAGGGTACTTCGGCAACGACGACGTAACCAATGGTGGTACCAAGATGCTGTTGAGTTGGACTGCGCCAACTGGGTTCAATCCTGCTTCGGCGACCAGCGAGTATCAAATTGTCACTGCAGATATCGAGTGGGCGTGAGGTTACACGCTGCCTGCTCTTGAGCACGATGTGTGATATCTTCAACCATGCCTTGAAGCAGGCCTTCAGCGGTTCTGGATATTTGCTGCAGATGCCTCACCATCACTGTTGTCATCAGTGAACACTTCATTGTGACTCTCCACACGTGTAAACCAATTTTCTCCTCTTTCATGCGTAATGTACTTCAACCGTCTGGGTTTTCCAGGTTTGAGTTATCTTAATATGCAGCCTAGTGTCTGTATTGAGATAAGACTTTGTAAACAACACTCTTGTATGAAAAGCATCGAAGAGTCTGTTGGGACAAAAGCATTCTTTCCAAACTGACAATTGATATAGTCTATAAGCTTTCTGACAGCCCTGTAGACGGGACGGACCTCAAGGTAGGATTCATACAATGTCGCTTCACATGTCCTTATGATCGACGACCTATCTCTACAATTTCAACGCGCCAAACGCGACGCCTAGGTAGCCGAATAGGCTCGTAGTCCTTATGACTAAGGATATGCGACATACATACGCGAGGAGGGCGTCGCCTTTTTCTTTGTTTTTGTGGGCATATGTCAAAGATATCTTGCAGCCATGTACGGCTGCTGCAGAGCCGCAAGGGCTGAACCCTTCGTCTTCTCGGCTAGATTGCACATATCTCGCGACTCCATAAGTAGATAGACAGTAGGCTTTACGAATGTGATAGATTCGGACATCAAACAGAATAATGACCCGAACAATAATGAGGTCAATTGACCAGTCTATCTAGTGAGAAGAGAGATTGGGATTAGTTTACATGCATATCGAAGTGAGGTGCTTCGAAACCGAGAATGTCCAGTCAAAAGAGCCGTTAACCTCCAGCCGCAAATTTCGACTTTCTTCGAAGCTTCTCTCCAAAGCTCCAGAATAAGAACGGTGCAGGCAGGCCTATGACGATGCCGGCAAACCCTAACACACTGTTGCCCCATCCATAGCCAAGCACTTTGTACATGTCTGGGGCAAAGAGCGGAAAGCAGAATCCAGCCAAACTGCGCAGGACCACTGCCGCTGCCATCCCGCTGGCGGCATAGCGAGTGTAGCTGTCAATGATGTAGGTCTGCATGCACTGCAGGCAAACGATGGATCCCGCAGAGAATATTCCGATCCCGATGTTTGGCATTATCCAGTGCACTTTTGCTTCCACACTCCACCCGTACCAGAACAGGCCGATCGGAATCAGCACGGAGGCAACGAACATGGAAGGGATCCGGAATTCTGGTCGCCCCACGTCATTGTTGCTGTGCTTGAGTCGCCGATAAATTGTATCGTTCACGCGTGCACTGATCTGTGCTCCCAGAAAGAATCCGATTCCGAGAGATATGTAGTTCAGACCTCCGATTCCGACACTCTCGCCGTAGATGCCCTCCCAGACTCCAGGGAACGTCGACAGTATAAGGTAGAAAAGACCGAAGAGATACGCCATGTACACAGCGACCAGTTGAATGATAGGTTGGGTGGCGAGCAGTCGGAAAGGTCTGACAGTTGCGGTTTGCAGGACACTAGTGAGAGTTTTGTCGGTGTCGAATTCGGTGTGGAGTCTTTCATTCCCTGTTTGTTTTCGCAAGCGGTCTGCTCTCCTCTTCAGAAGTGTTGGTGCATAGGTCTCTTGCAAGAAGAAAAGCCCAAAGAGCTGGATGAGGACAGCAGCGATACTGGTCGCCCAAAAGACCCACCGCCACGTTGTTTTCTCGGCGATAAAACCCCCAGCGATCGGTCCAACGGCGGGTCCAAGTAGCGGGGCGAGGCTGTAGATACCGACTGCTTTTCCTCGCTGCTCAGGGGGCCAGCAATCACTGCTCGATGTTAGCGATAGGAGCAAGGCAGTGTTAAAAGTTCTCTCACCCCAGGACACCACCGCCAATAGCCAGAGGCGCGCTTCCACCTATTCCGCTCAGAAGACGAAAGACGATAATCTCGGCTTTGTTCTGCGCAAAGCCGCATCCTAAGTTCCAAGCGAGGTAGAACAGGTTACTCAGCTGTAGCACATAAACTCTCCCGAAGACTTCTGAGAGTGGTCCGAGAAAGAGCGGACCTATGGCATAGGCTAAGACGAAGATCGATAGGGTCATTTGTGACTCAACCTCGGAGGTAATGCCGAGATCCCTGGACATTTTGCCCAGAGCCGGCGCCACCATCGAGGAAGATACGGGTGATATGAAGGTGAAGAAGGACACGACAAACGTGACCGCCCATTTCTTCCTGATCGACCAGTTCTTGGGATTTTCCGGGTCATCTGGGCCAGACCAAGTCACCTACACAGTGTTGCCAGTCAGTCTCATTGCTTACACTCCTTGACAGGGGCCATTCATACCAAGTCAGGGTCTTTTGGGGGTCCTTCCGGTTGCTTCACCGCTTCTCCCGGCCCTTTGGCGGATTGTCTCTTCTGACTTTCCAAATCATCGCTTGGATCACTGCCAACGGGCGTTTGTAGGTCCTGGTCTGCGAACTCCTGCTGTGCAGACTGCTGCTCACTGGCAGTGTGATTTAGTACTGAGTCGTTATCAAGCGTGCGCTCCAAGTTTATCAGCGGCACCACAGAGACTCGGCTGGTGCGTGAGGACTGGGAATGCGATCTCCTTCGGGCGGGAGTCTTCACACGAGTAGTGAGTTCATCCCTCCTCATGACTCAGGGCTTATTGAGATATTCGACGTCTAGCTAGAGCATGAGAGAGGCTTCCACGTCAACGTTAGTATTGAGCTTGATAGTATTGACAGTGGACCGTGAGGTAGTGTCTTGGTTGTCAGACCATGTAATCTGATTGAGATGGAGCCTCCTGGAACAGCAGAAGTGCAGAAGAATAGTCTCTGTGACAAGCTCGCGTTGTTCGGCTTTTGTGATGTCCTATGACGTTTTGGCACGGAAGGTGTCAAACGCCGAGTGCAAGGAATGTGAAGGCGCGACATCGCACCAACAGATGATCTATTATTACCTCAGATGATGAGTGAATTGTGCATGCTGCTGAAATTGAGTGCATCAACTTCCTTCATATTCGTTGGAGCGGGTGAGGGACCAGTACCTCGTACCAAAAAGCGGCGTTTAGATGTGCGCGAACGCTTTTGGAAGCCCGAGCCGAGCCGCGACGCTTGGGAAAGGCGCCGACTTTAATCGCAACCAGAGGGCTTGACAACTTTACAATCCAGATAATCTACAGCCACATATGAATCTCAAGAGAAGTGAGCAAAACACGGCGTGCTTGAATTTCTATAGACTGGATACGGCCACTGCTCAAATAATGTGGCACTGTGGCCATAGGACTCGTACCTTGTACGATGAGCGCAGGGTCCGAGAATGACTCTTGACATGTTTAAAGAGAATTGCCTTTGGCTCGTTGGCTTATTTGTATTGTACTTTCAATATTAATCAGGTTGGACGATGCAAGAGCTCGTGGATACCTAGTGACTGTCACCATGATTGCGACACCGGCCCCAACTCGGAAACCAGTCCTCATCATTGGAGCCGGCCTGTCAGGACTTGCCACCGCTCGCTTGCTCACTTACCACCACATCCCCAACATCGTCTTTGAAGCCTCCTCCGCCGACCGCAGCCAAGGCTATTCGATCACTCTCCGTGACTGGGCGTACAAGCCTCTCCTCGCCGAGCTTGGAGGTGTCAGCACCGACACTCTCGAGCGGGCCGTTGCACCAGATCGGCACCTCGGTGGTAAGGGTTGGATCGACCAAGCGCTGAGAGATGTCAGCACCGGCAAGACGCTATTGGCGCCGCCTGAGCCTGAAGGTCCTGCTGGGACGACGGACCGAGCGGTCTTCAGGGCCAACCGAAACGCTCTGAGGACGTGGTTGCGCGATGACGGGGAACGAGAGGTGGATGTGCGGTATGAGCATAAGCTAAAGAGCTTTCGAGGGGAAGTGGGCAATGCCCAAGTGCAGTTTGAGAACGGTGTCCGTATGGAGGGATCTCTGATTGTTGCTGCTGACGGCCTGCATTCAACCGGTAAGCTCGTAACGGCCCCCAAGGTGGAAACGACTACTTCGATGATATGGTTGATGTGACGCCATACTCTAGTCCGTCAACAAATCCTGGCGCATATCCACCCGGAAGTCATCCCTGCCGTCGTCTTTCACGGGGACATCCGCCTCTCCCTCGAAGAGTTCAACGCCATCGTCAAACCCGCCATAGGAGACTCGAACATCCTCGCCGGCGTTGGCGATAACTTCAACACCCCCATCACCATCTCCAACATCACCGACAAGCACGTCGATCTGGACTGGTCCTACTCCCGAGGCGTCCGTGGTGCCAACGACCCGCTATTCCACCCGTCGCGCTCGCAGGATGAAGCGCGCGAGATACCCAAGGATTTGCTGGACGAGCTGGCGTCGGCCGAACTGGTGCCACCTTTCTCACACGTGCTGAGTGCCGAGCAGATCCGGAAGAACGGCCTCTACAACTGGCTCAGCCGCAGCGTATTCATCTCTCGACCGGCACTCGACGCGGCCCTGAGGAAGGGTGTCGTGTTCATCGGAGACTCGGCACACGGCATGCCGATCTTCGGCGGCGAGGGAGGGAACCATGCGCTGCTGGACGCGGTGGAGCTGACCCGGGCTCTGCTGGATAGCGGCGTGCCGAGCGGGGAGGTCATGAGTCTGGGTGCCAATGACGACGACGAGCTGGAGATGGGTGTTTATGCCTTCTACGATGGCGCGTACAAGCGGTGTGAGGACGCCGTCCGACGATCGAGGCAGCGGTTCAATCTGTTGCATCGACCGATTGCCCAGTGGCGGATGGTGGCAGAGCAGTCTAAGAAAAGGTGTGCTGCCGGTCAAAATTTGTTGGATTAAGAGCTTTCTCTTGACTTTTGAATTTTTGTTATTAATGAAAATGACTATTACTTGGTTTACGGACCTTGATCAATGTTTTCCTTAGTTTGAGTGCAAAATGTAGCGTAATGATGATGAGCATTGTGAAGCCATATTTTCTGCTAGGTTCTTCACCCTAGAGGTAGAATCAGATCGCGCATGGTAAGATTAAAAGTAGAAGCTGTGAGGATTTCATTGTGAACGTCGTTGCTGAAGAAGTTTGCAGCTTGTAGCAAGATATTGTGGAAAGTGAAGACAACATGGGCTAGATAGCCAGAAGCGGCGTTGCTGTCACAGGGAAATGAGACACCCAGCGAGTTCTTTCTCTCTGACATAAGCATGAGGGGATATCCAATCTCTTCGTTAGTGCGATGCGAACCATGCCATGTGTTTTTCTGTCTCTAGCTAATATACATGCACCCACACAACTTTACCAAAAAACTTCTCTCGCTCATTCCAGCTACCCGGCCGCACTCCCTACCACCCTATCTGTCCATCATAGCCTCAGGGAACCCTGCCAAACCCTTCTCACTCATTGTACTTTGGGCCCTGAGCCCTGAACATGAAAACCGTGCCAACCACCCACGTCTCCACCTTCTTGAAATTCTTCCTCAACGCATCCTCAAACTCATATGCGTTATCATCCTTGTTGTAGAACACCCCATGGTTCTGACACCCCTTCCGGATCTTCGCCGCGAAGAAATTATCCTTCCTGACGCCCTTGCCCAAGACATTGGCGCCGGTGATGACGCCGTCGGGCGTCATGTTGTGCTTGATGTGGTCGAAGACGCCGCACTTCTCCGGCATGGACACGGGCAGGCAGTGGAAAAGGTAGTACATGCTGACGGAGTCGAACTTCTCGCGGACGGGGAGGGGCTTGAGGATATCGGCGATGAGGGCGTTGGCATCGGGCCGGTTGGACCGCGTCTTCGCCACGTCGAGCGCACCCTGCTCGTTGTCGACCAGCGTCAGGCGTGTCGTGGCGGGCACGCTGCCTTTGCTGCGGAGGTAGTAGCCGGTGCCAACGCCGACGTCCAGGTGGTTGCCGCCCACGTTGGAGCGGAAGAGCGGGAGCAGGTAGCGCGTCGTGCTACAGCCCCAGGCAAAGGTGTTGACGACGCCGAGCACCCACAGGTCGTAGAGGAGGAGCAGCAGCGGCGTGTAGATCGGCTGGCTCTCCTTGGGCGCGGCGGTGGCATCGTAGTGCGGCGCGGCGGGAGTAACGGGTGGTTTGAGTTCTTGGTAGCCGTTTTGGCGGTTGGTAAGGGTCGAGGTTGCAGTGTTAGTCGTCATGGTCGCGGAAGGGTTTGATGAGAGGACTTTGGTGGATGAGTGTTTGAGGACTTTTGAAGAAGAGATCGGGGGTCTGGTCAGGTATTTCTGACTACGAAAAGGTGACTTGACACACGAGAAGTGCTGAGTGTATTGCCCATGTTCGTGCTAGCCGTCGAGTCTTTCAAGACGATGAGGACGGGACAGCATCAGCGCGGGAGCACGGCGTGCTACACACGCAGGAGACCCCACATCCACTTGGATCAGCCCCGGCCGAAGGTTTTCTGCCGTGGCCCCCATTCAAAGGCTGTGGTACTGGGTTTTGTAGAAGCTTGTTGGTTTTAAGGTAGAGTGCAATAACACACCGATGGATTTAGAGGTGAAAACAACTTTGACGCTACTGTACGTAAGGTGCCTCCGTTATACGGTAGTCTTCCGTACCTACCTTGAGGTACTCCGTGTAGTAGGTACTTTGTACCTTAATTACCTTACTTGAGCCGCATCTCAAGCACGCAGGCCGCCGATAAGTCTAGAACGACTTCGAGTCTGAACTGAAAGTGTGTGTGAGACCAGGGTTAGAGTTACATCTTCAAAGTATGCTACGTCGTGCGAGGTAGCCTCAAACCTCTCGTAATCTAAGTTGCATATTCATAACGTACTGTCTCATGATACAGGTGCTGTTAAAGAAATGGGCAAGAAATGATTTGCCATCGCTTTATCTACAGGCACCTATAAACTGTGGCTATTCATACACTGTGTCTGCCCCGTTGAACTCCACGAGCCTCGGACCTTCGGACAAGTCTATCCAAACGCCTTCGCAATACTCCTAAGAAGGCTCTGAACCTGTGTCTATGCAGTCGCCACGACATCTATAGCCTTCGTCCCAACGTGTCAGGTAGTGGGCATCGGAATATCAAAGTTGAAAGACATATCCCACGCTAGACTCATAGGCATTCCAATATCAGTAGTGTCATCAACACCAGCGGATACGAGGGCGTGGGGATGTCGCGCAGGGGATTGGAGATGTTCCAAAATATCGTCTTGATAGAAGCCCATAGAAATCTCAGAGCGACTTGGTGGCAAAGTCGGTACACCGGACACGCGACCATCTCTGTTGAAAGGATCAGAACACGCATCTATACCCAAGAGTATCGGGTTTAACTTACACATCTTGATAAGCACCACGAGAGTTCAAGAACTGCTCGTAGTTGAACGTCTTGTACCCGCTCTTAGCAAGCAGATTCCATCGGTGGGCCATGCTCTCAACAATCTGGGCGAAAGTCATGGCGAATCTTTTTCTCGTAGCAGGGAAGTGAGCGATCTTCAGCATTCCATCCAAGCTGACATTCGTAGCGAGGAGCATGGTTGCAAAGGAGCGCTCGGTGGCGTTGCGGTGCTCTAAAGTGTCGAAGACCATTCTCGCGGCTTTGCGGCCGTCGCTGGCCCAGTCACGAGTCTTGGCGCGGCGCTTCAATGTCCCGACCATTTGCTTGTTGACGGCCTTGGATGCGGCGATCGCGGACAGCTTTTCTTCCCGTGCCAGGCGCTCTTCCTCCCGGCGAAAGATCTCCCAGTTGAGCAGGCCATACATAAAGCCATGTGTGCTTGACACATTACAAAGCTTCTCGAGAACCGTAGCGAAGCAAACCAATGACAAGTTTCGCAAGTGAGACAATTTAAATTCATGCCTGTTATACAGCTTCTCGATTTTCTCGTTGTGTTCTTCCACGCTTAAGGTTGGTGCGGTGCGGAGAGTTTCCAGAAGTGTCTCGAGCTTCTTCATGCGTTTTCCAGGAAGGTTGACGTCTTTTGAGGGCCGATCGTCTGTTTGACTCGTGCTATCCGAGCTCACTGTTGGTGCATATGAGTCACGGGTGGTAAATCTGGTAACATTTGAGGCATGGTTTGTAGGAGCCGAACTCGGGATAGAGGATGCAGGTGAAAGATCGCTCGGTGCGTTGTCCCATGGCAGAGGGGAGAGGTGGAGGATGTCGCTCAGTGAGAGTGCCGGAGAACTGCTCGAGTCTAACATTTGAATCTCATCATCGAGAGGAAAGGTCGTAGGTGTGGACCTTGATGTTGGCAGGACACATTTGGGGTGAAAGTCGTCGTCGCTTCCGAAGTGGCCTTGAGCGGCCGTCGGTATCGAGACATTCGTAGACTGGAGGTCAAAGTTGCTCACAGGGCTTCTTGGACGCTGATCTGAGCCCCAAAAGAAAGAGTCACTGGTTGATGAGAACGTCGTAGGTGGAACATAGGAGTTCCTTCGACTCCGCTTCTTCGCCGGCATGAAGAAGCTTGGAAACCTCTCACTGCTGGCCAGAGAATCGGTGTGAGAGGAGGCAAAAGTCGAGGCACGCTTCGCCAGAGGAGCATCGGATTGGATGCTGTTCATAGGTCCAACAATGGGATCTCGTCGATCCAATTGCTTTTTGGAAGTGCTGGTATTTGCTGGACATGCCACTGTAGGAAGCGTATCCTTGGGATTGGAAATCCATTGCCGCTGGAGGCCGTGCCTGTTGCCAAGAGAGCCTTGCTAGAAAGGACGGACTATGTGTCAACGCAATTCGACAACAAATTGAAGCCTCCCTCACGTAGACAGTGTATTCAATGCAAAGACGACGAGTATCTCAAGAGGGATTCATACCTTGAGGACTTGACCATCAGCAATTAGTACAGTGTCTACACTCTGGCTAACTGGCTGTGAAGAGAGATGAATTTCTATGCGGGCGAGATAGGGATACATGGCAGTAGATTATGCCGGTGAAGGGCGGGTTGGGAGGGCCATGAGCTTCCAGACCGAGTGGTGGTTCTCCTTGATCGAAGAGACGCACGCATTCGACCGTGTGACGCTGGAGCATGGTTCCTCTATTAGTATATGTGAATCTCGTCAGTTCAGCCGTCAATACGATCGTAACGCCACAAGATCGGTCCCGAATGTCGGCAATCAATCGGGGCTGACTGTGGGCCGATGCTTGCGTAAGGTAAAGTTTTGCTAACTTTAGTCTCCCGGCACACATGGCATTCCTTTGGTTCCAACCACGAAACGTTACCTCATCGTTGCGGGAGAAGGATCCGATACTATGAAAGCAGCACTGGTGAAGGTAGGTAAGGTAAGCAAACAAGCCGGGTGACATCACAATACTGTGTACCTTAGAGCTGCTACTCGACCGCTCAAAATAGTGAAACGGCGGACTCACTTATCCTGGGTCTACCTTACCTTAGGGAACAGCCTGCATCGTATAAGGTACTGTACCTCTTTACAATTTTTGCATTCGATTGGGTCGGAAGAAGAAAAGCATAATGCCACCGAAAGCTCAGCCCTATAAGGATCTCGCCGTCAGCCGCAGGAGCCTTGTGGATCTGAGATATGTGTCGAGAGAAATTCGAGAGACTAAACAATTACCTTTCTCTGGCTCGCCTCGTCCGCGGATTGCAACACTTGCACCGGAGGGCCGTTCCGTCAGCTGCGCAAATGGCGTCCTTCAAAACCCGATTAATGAGCGTTCGAGTCGGACTTCACCGTCCTATCTTCCGGATGAAGATCTCTCACATGCATGAAGATCCACGTAGTATTGATCCTGCGTGCAGAGCACGGCGCTGCAAGCTTGCATCATTCACACTCACGATTAAGCGATCAGGGCCAAAGCCATAGAAACTAGTCCGGGGCACTGCCGTGCGAAGATCACGACGCTCGGAGCTTTCAGCCATCTCAATCATGAGCATATGAGCGGCTCGTGGTAGCAGCATAGCACCATGGCTCGGCTGGCTGCTCGTCTTGCAACTACAATTCAACACCTCCAAAATGCCTCCTGCGCCTATTAGCTTCAATCAGTGTCTTTGGAAGGAGTACCTCTCCACTCAGGAAGCAAAGCTTCCTCATCTTGCTGAACTGGAAGATGTCACGAATCGAGTTATCAGGGTAATGGGAGGAAACCCAGGTCTGATGCAGCTGCAAGGAACAAATACCTACCTTGTCGGGACTGGCCAATCTAGGATTCTCATCGATACTGGCCAGGTCAGCGACATTCCCTGTGCAATGACCCTCCAGTGATGAACACACCCATTGACTATTTCCGGCAGGGCTTTCCCATCTGGGCGGAAAACATGTTCAAGCTTCTCAAGGAGCGAAATCTAGACATCTCCCACATCCTTCTGACTCACTGGCACGGTGATCATACTGGCGGTGTTCCAGACCTAATCTCGTACGACTCGGAGCTCGCATCGTGCGTCTACAAGAACCAGCCCGACCATGGCCAGCGACCAATCGAAGACGGACAAGTTTTTCGGACGGAGGGTGCTACCATCAGGGCAGTCTTCACGCCGGGCCACGCTCACGATCACATGTGCTTTGTCCTCGAGGAGGAGAACGCGCTCTTCACTGGCGACAACGTCCTCGGACACGGCTACACCGTCGTTCAAGATCTCGGTTCGTACATGAACAGCTTACACTACATGAACGACCAAAACTGCGCAGTCGGCTACCCAGCACACGGGATCAAGATCCGAGACCTACCGCAAAAGATGAAAGAGTGTATCCGGCAAAAGGAGCTCCGTGAGAAGCAGGTTTACTCGGCGCTCATGGGTCACAAGGCGAAAATGATCAAAGCGGGCCAGAACGGCAAAGGCAGCTTGACGATCCGTGAGCTTGTTTACACCCTGCACGGCGACGTCCCAGACGACATCTTTGAGATGGCCCTCGAGCCATTTACCACCGAAGTGTTATGGAAGTTGGCTGAAGATCGCAAGGTCGGCTTTGAGCTGGGCGAAGGCAACAGGCGGTGGTTCATCAACCAGCGCGCATGGGGGCTTGAATCGCCCTTGAAATCGATGAAGTAAGGATGGAGATAGATGCATATACATACTACCTAGATCAGCGTTGGCATAAGGGAGACCAATTCCATAAGTTAGATTGCCCGCATCTAAATTCTTCCATGTGCTTTCAATCCACGGGCGAGCTAGTTTAACAACCACAACACCTTATTAATATTATTATGGTAGTCAAATCGTCAATTTCAAACTCAGCTCAACCCTGCACCTTACCTATAGTACCTAACCTACCGTGCGGCCGTACCATATTATTAAATCTGTCTACGTTCTGTAGTCCGGTCCAACAGATCGGCCTTGCAAACCGACACATGGCATTGTGCATCATGCACTGCAATGCAATCCTATTCTTGCAGAATTCGCCGAAGATATCGCCGAAGGTGACATGTGGCCTTTGTAGATGTGTTCATTTTTCCTTATTCCTTTTACCGCAGGGCTTTTGACAGACTCCGAGAAAATATCAATCCTCCGAAAACATTAATCACCACTTCTACGGCACAGCACGATTAGGATCCTCTCCGGGCTACGCATGCCTCTTTGGTCGTCTCAGAGCAAATCCTTCTTCCTCTATATGGTTTTGTACTCTTGGTAGCTACGACGTCATACAGACGCTGAAAGCTTGGTGAACTGTCCACGGCTTCCGATGCTTAGAATAGCCCGTGCAGCCTCACTCAGTAAGGTAAGGTATGACAGCACCGTGCTACCTCAACGGGAAGAACGGCGTGTCCATCGATTGTGGGAGTTCCTTTTGTACTGTCAAACAAGACACTGTGGTTGAGATGGATAGATATAAGTTGATTTCCGTACTTGCAAGACGTGATTCTTGTGATTCAGATCATTCCACAATATCCTCTCTGCACCTCTTCAACAGTTGTGATTGTATAAATCTCAAGACTTGGGACTGTTTTCGTTTCCCATGGATACCCCCTCTTCAGAATCATCCACATCGACCGATATGGTCAATGACCTCAACACAAAGCTTGTCTTCTTCAGCAATGAGTTCCCCAACGACGACCTTCCAGAACTCTTCCGCCGCCTTCAGAGGCATAGCAAGGACAAGAGGTTCCGATACCTTGCCGCATTCCTGGAGGCAAGCACTGCGGTAGTCAAAGACGAGGCTCTGAAGCTGCCACAGCAATTGCAGGATCTTATTCCTCACTTTAACACGGTCTTGACATTAGCCGACCATGGCGACTTTCGACAGGGTGCTCTTGGGGCAGCGATGGAAAGTGCCATTCTCTGTGTTCTAGAGATTGGCATGCTAATTGGGTACGTCTCTAACATCTTTATCATCTTGACTTATTTTGAGCCTACCAGAAGATACAACCTTACCATGTGCTAACTTATCTATCATAGTCACTATGAAGGCCACAACCTCGAATACGATCTCCCTACAGGCAGCACTACCCTGGCTGGCTTGAGCATTGGCTTGCTGTCTGGAGCCGCTGTTGCCCTTGCCACGTCTTTGGCAGACTTAGCCCACACGGGTGCCGAGAGTGTCCGAATCGCGTTCAGGCTCGGTGTCTATGTCGACGAGATTTCGCGAAAACTTGAGCCTCGCGAAGCCGATGCCAATCTCGAAAGCTGGGCCTATGTCGTGGCTGAGATGTCCGCCGCAGACGTGCAGAAAGAGATCGATCGATACAACGCAGACACGGTATATCCAGCACTCTTCTCATCCAGAACTGCTCGCGTATGCTGACGTTGCTCTCAGTCCAACCCAGAACTCACCAAGGTCTTCATCAGCGCGGCAGACAAAAGCTCTGTCAGCGTTAGTGGCCCACCTTCACGCCTCAAGAAAGCGTTCCAGCATTCCCAAGTCCTCCGTTACTCCAAATTTCTTCCATTGCCGGTTTACGATGGCTTGTGCCACGCGCCGCACCTGTACAGCGTCGATGACATCAACTTTGTCATCAACGGTTCGGAGCCAAAAGTCAGTCGCTCTCGGCGCGTGCAGCTTCCCCTACTCTCATCGCAGACCGGCAAACCGTTCCCGGCCAAGCGCGCCGGCGATCTCTTCGAGCAGATTGGCACAGAGCTACTGACTGGCACCATTTATCTCGACAACGTTACTGCCGGTATACTCACCAGCATAGCAGACTCGGGAATGCCCGAATGCCAAGTTGAATTGTTCCGAATGTCGCTCGTTACGAAGGGCCTCCTATCAAGTATCGAGTGCGACAGTCCACAGCTCAAGCTCACCCGGCATGACCTGATTGATTGGGTGACCAAAGACTTCGGCACTAGAATTCCGCGATCTCCAAAGCAGTCAAAGCTTGCTGTGGTGGGAATGGCATGTCGCCTTCCCGGAGGCGCAAACGATACCGAACTCTTCTGGAAGCTGATGGAAGAAGGGCGTGATGTGCACACTCGAGTTCCCGTCGACAGGTTTGACCTGAACACACACTACGATCCGACTGGGAAGGTGGAGAATGCCACGCAGACACCCTTCGGTAACTTCATTGACCAGCCGGGATTGTTCGATGCGGGCTTCTTCAATATGTCGCCTCGAGAGGTGAGTCAATAAGTATAGTGTATCGTTAGCAAACGCCAACGTTTAAGGTCTACAGGCTGAGCAAACTGACCCGATGCACCGTCTCGCTCTTGTAACCGCTTACGAGGCGCTCGAGATGGCAGGCTACGCGCCAAACCGGACTCCTTCGACAAACCTCAAGCGGGTTGGAACCTTCTACGGCCAGGCAAGCGACGATTGGCGAGAGTTGAACGCAAGTCAAAACATTGGCACCCATGCTGTACCAGGAGGGGAGCGAGCCTTTGCCAATGGACGCATCAACTACTTCTTCAAGTTTGCTGGGCCTAGTTTTAACATTGATACCGCTTGCTCCAGTGGTTTGGCAGCCGTCAATGCTGCTTGCTCCGCCCTCTGGGCAGGAGACGCCGACACTGTCATTGCAGGTGGACTCAACGTTATTACCGACCCTGACAACTACGCTGGGTTGGGCAATGCTCACTTCTTGTCGAAGACAGGCCAATGCAAGGTCTGGGATAAGGATGCTGATGGCTATTGCCGTGCAGATGGTGTCGGATCGGTCGTTCTTAAGAGACTTGAGGACGCCGAAGCTGACAATGACAACATCTTCGCAACCATCCTTTCTGCCGCAACCAATCACTCTGCAGAAGCTATCTCGATCACTCATCCACATGTTGGTGCTCAGAAGGACAACTACACCCAAGTTATGCAAAACGCCGGAGTTAATCCTCTCGACGTAAGCTACATCGAACTCCATGGCACTGGTACCCAAGCCGGTGATGCAGTAGAGTCAGAGTCTGTGGCGAGTATCTTTGCGCCACTAACACCTCGACGTCGCGCGGACCAACGACTTCATCTTGGCGCTGTCAAGTCGAACATCGGCCATGGCGAGGCTGCGGCAGGTATTACATCCTTGATCAAAACGCTTCTGATCTTCCAGAAGAACCAGCTTCCTCGCCACGTGGGAATCAAGACCGAGATAAATCCGACTATTCCTAAAGACCTGGAGAAACGTAATGTTGGTCTCAACTTCGAGAACATTCCATGGCCAAAGGTGAATGGGAAGAAGCGCCATGCTGTCGTGAACAGCTTCGGCGCCCATGGCGGAAACACAACCTTGTTGCTTGAAGATGCGCCTGAGAAGCAGAAGATTGGTGAGGACCGGCGGTCAACGCATGCTGTCACTCTTTCCGCAAAGAGCAGGAACTCTTTGAAGGGCAACATAGAGGCACTGCTCTCCTACCTAGAACAAAATCGTGGTACCAATCTTGGAGACTTGTCTTACACATTGTGCGCCCGCCGGATCCATCATAACACACGTATAGGGACCTCAGTCTCCAGTATCGTCCAGCTGCGAAAGTTCTTGGAGTCATCGCTCGAGAATTTGGGCAACATCCGCCCTGTACCGATGGAGCCTCCTGCAGTCGCTTTCACTTTTACCGGCCAAGGAGTAATCTACAATGGCATTGGTACTCAGCTGTTCAAGTACTTCCCATACTATCGCTCCCAAGTCCTTCAGCTTGATCATCTCGTCCAGCAATTCGGGTTCCCTTCTGTTATTCCAGCGATTGACGGGACCGCCGAGGATGACGGCTCTCCCCTTGCTACGCAGCTCACAATCGTTGTGACTGAGATCGCATTGGCGAAATTCTGGATGCTCATGGGTATCAAGCCTGGTGTGGTCATTGGACACAGCCTGGGCGAATTCGCCGCCATGGTAGTAGCTGGTGTTCTTTCAGCCGCTGACGCAATATTCTTGGCTGGCAAACGAGCGGAGCAGATGGCCGCGGCATGCGAGATTGGCAGTCATGCCATGCTGTCTGTTCGGGCGAGCGTCGAGGATATCAAGAAATGCTCTTCGGATGACAACGCCTACAGTGTATCCTGCATGAACGGCCGCAATGACACTGTCATTAGCGGCGCTCGTAAGGACATAGAGGCTACTCGCAAAGCTTTGGAAAGCAATGGACTCAAGTGCATCCAGCTAGACCTTCCTTTCGCTTTCCACACCGCACAGATGGATCCCATACTCGAGTCCTTCGAGCAAATTGCCAAGCACGTCACGTTCAAGGCACCAAGTGTTCCGCTTATCTCGCCTCTTCTCAGCAACTGCGTCTTTGATGGCAAGACTATCAACGCCAAATACTTCTGTCGTGCTACAAGGGAGCCAGTCAACTTTGTCGGCGCACTTGAGGCCGCCCAGGACCTCGGTATCATTGATGATAAGACCGTCTGGATTGATATCGGGCCGCATCCTGTGTGTGGTGCCTTTGTTCGCAGCCATATCCCTTCTGCGACAGTGGTCTCATCGTTGCGCCGAAACGAGGACAACTTCGCTGTCATTGCAAATAGTCTTGCTACCCTGTACTGCGAGGGTGTCTCAGTCTGCTGGAACGAGTATTTCAAACCTTATGAAAAGGCGCACAATCTGTTGACGTTGAACAAATACAGCTGGAACGAGAAAAACTACTGGATCCAATACATCGGGACGTGGACCCTCGACAAAGCCCACATTAAGGACAACCTTGACAAGAAATCTGCACTTGGCGCATTCAAATCGACAGGTTCTTCCCTAAGAACGTCCCTGGTACACCAGATCATCTCCGAAGAGCTTCAGGAGTCGACTGGCCAGTTGACAGCAATAGCAGATGTGATGCACCCTGACTTTCTCGCTGCTGTCAACGGGCACACGATGAATGGTTGTGGTGTTGCTACTTCTGTAAGTCCTTTCCACTACACGGATCATGGCTCATATGCTAATTTATTCAAGTCTATCTGGGCCGACATGACTTTGACCATTGGCGAATACATTTACAAACGTATGGTACCCAGGACGAAGGAGGTCCACATGAACGTCACCAACATGGAGGTGCTGCACGCTCAAGTCGCCCAAAAGGTCACCAGTAGCACGCAGCTGCTGCGGGTAGAAGCTAACATTGACTTGTCCGCGCAAGCCATGACGCTTCACTGGTACAACGCCTCCGAAGACGGCACGCCCTCGGCCGAGTCCTTCGCGTCCACGACGGTCTACTATGAAGATCCTGCTGGCTGGCAGACAGAGTGGGATCGAGTTGCGCATCTGGTCAATGGTCGTATCGACGTGTTGTCCCAAATGGCTGCCAATGGCACCGCCAACAAGCTTTCGCGAAATATGGCCTACACGTTGTTCAAGAATGTTGTAGATTACGCCGACAAGTACCGCGGCATGCAGACCGTTGTGCTCAGTGAGTACGAAGCTTTTGCCGACATCACCTTGGTCCCAGAGAGGCACGGCACTTGGCACACGCCGCCGCACTGGATTGACAGCGTCTCTCATCTTGCTGGTCTCATCATGAATGGCAGTGACGCTTCGAACACGACAGACTTCTTCTATGTCACTCCTGGATGTAGCACCTTCCGCTTGGCTAAGCCACTCGAGCCTGGTGCAAGCTATCGAAACTACGTCCGGATGTTCCCCACCCAAGAAACCGGTCTCTGGGCCGGGGATGTCTACATCTTCCAGAATGATATCATTATAGGCATGGTGGGCCAGATCAAGTTCAGACGGGTTCCTCGCTTGTTGATGGACCAATTCTTCTCGCCGCCTGATATGCAGCAGAAGAAGAGCTCCTCTGGTCAGACTGCTTCCAAACCTGCTGCGCTTGTCTCTGCTCCTGCACGGAAGAGAATCCCAACACCGAGACCAGCTGCTGTTCCCGCTCCCGAGCCGACCCAAAAAGCTACCGAACCGACTCCTGAGCCGGCACCGGAATCGGCCGCTGAACCAGCCAAGGCGGCAGTCACGGAGAAGTCCTCTCCAGCTCCCGCTGAGGATGACTCGATAGTCACTGATTGCATGAGACTCATCGCAACTGAGACCGGTCTGGAGATGACGGAGCTCACCGACAATGCTACCTTTGTCGAGATAGGTGTGGACTCGCTCATGTCACTTGTCCTGTCCGAGAAGTTCCGCCAGGAGCTACAGCTGGAGGTCAAGAGCTCGCTCTTCATCGAGTGCCCGACAATCGGCGAGTTGAAGGGATGGCTCGAGCAGTACTGCTGAGGGATTTTCACCTAAGACATTGGGAGGAAGCACTTACGTATGGAAGTAGAGACAGCGAACAATATTGGAGCCCTGTGTTTTTACTTGGCGGGTGTACATAAGGATTTTGGCATAGAGGGATAAATTGAATGAAGGACTAACTACAACACTAGATTACTGAACGTTGTTTCCATGCATTTTGACATGTGATGTTGGGTTAGTTATGATTAAGACCCACCGAGCCGGACAAAACGAAGTGGCACAAAAAACCAAACAAAACAAAGAGCACTCTTGAGCAACTTGGCCGATATTAGTTAGTCCTAGGCAGACAACACATCGTCCACCAACAACCCATGGCATCCCAAACTCCACAGTGACACCAAAGCGCTCCCACGATCCTCCACCACTACCGAGCTGCAACGTAGAAGGAGGAGGAATCATCTTCAATTTCACCTCTGTTCTCACCTATACGTCAGCAACTTGCTTAGGTGATCCTCGCCAGGTTACACTCCGGTTGCAGCGTCGACAGGCTGTGGATCACTCGCTCTCGGGTTGAGAGAAAGAGGATGATGATCAACCGGCATATCTTGATTGACGAGTACGGCGAGGCTATGGAGGCTTATATATTGAGGTAATCTGTAAAGTAAATCATGACGGGGAAGACCGGTGGAGGGCCCACAAGGAAGGTGGTGTGATGGCCCTGCTTCTCGATACGGTACCCGAATACGACGTGCTGTAGTAGCCTGAAGGCTAAGCTTCACGAGAACGAAGCCCGACCAAAACAAGGGTACTGTAAAAGACTTCGCTGGTCCCTGCGACAAAGACTCGGATACTTCCTAGATAGGTAAGGTAGGTAGTCAACGCTCGGATGAACAATTTCCCGGGCCCTTGCTGTCGTCTACACATCACTGTCGCCCACATCGTCGCTGTCCACCCAAAATCATCATGTCTGCCCTCACTAGCTTCCTATGGTCATACTGATTAGTAAGACAATGACAATGAGGGCAACAAGGGCATTGCGGACACCAAGGACAGTGAGGTAGAGACTAGCTACTATGTATATACAATGACTATGGAAGTCTTTTTCGGTCAGTGTCGACTTTCGGAGTCTTCTATGCAGTCGCAGGGATCAGCGAAGTCTTTTACCCATAAAACAACGCTTCTGGAAGCATAGCTGGTCGCAGCCACGTTGAGAAGTGAGCGCGAGCTCGAGCTGGTGGTTGCTTAACTTGACGCCTCATCGTTATTGGCGCTGCTGCATGACTGATTGGTAGGGAGTGCGAGTTTGGCCCCAATTATTATTATGTCCTGGCCATGTTTGCGTCTGGCTGCCACATTGGAACTTTGCCGCTGCTTTGCGTCTTCCAATTTCAGTTACGGACGTAAAAATCCACTGACCCTTCTATTCTGGGCCAAGTGCCTTATTATTGTTGTTCCCTGAACCTCAAGAACTTTCTACGCCAAGATAGAGGCTGCACACTGAACGCAATTGGCGTCCATATTGACTGTGTTACCTCTCTATATGAGTAGTCTTGTTTTTCAACTTCATGTTGACCGCGACTCCCACTTCATTGTAGAAGATGGCGACCAGAGCCTCACGACATACCGACAAGATCCCACAACTAAGTTGCGAACTTTGCCGTGAATGCAAGGTCAAATGCGACAAATTGAGCCCCTGCAGTAACTGCAAGAAAGAAGGTGTCACTTGTGTACCTGTCCATCGCAAAAGATTGCCGAGAGGTCGACACGTCCGTAATGCCTCCCTTGACATGGATTTGAGAGATCGAATCGCGCGACTGGAAGCCCTGATAACCAATTTGGATTCCACCGGTGCTCTTTCTGAATCTTCTTCGACACAATTATCGGAGCTGGTAACGAGATGCTTCAAGTTCACGGATGGATTGCGAGTCTCTTGCTAATACTGGGCTGCAGACTCGCGGCTCAAACCCCTCGTCATGTGGCACAGTCCAACCAAATCCAAGGACCACCAAGCCGCCGTCCTTGCCGAACCCGCCCAAGAAGGAGGAGGCAGGATATGTGGGGAGGTACATGGCAAAGCATTTCTGGGAAGACCTTGTCGAAGAGGTTGGTACCCCGCAGAACTCTGCACGGCGTATGGCACCCCGTGTCGCATACTGCATGTGGAAAATCTTGACTCGAAGTAGATCCATGGGCTAGGTGGGATTATAGGCCCACCATCCGACGATGATGAAGATCATGGCCAGGCTCACAACAGTAATCAGCCGTCACCAGCCAGCGTGACTGGCAGCGTCGGCGGCATCAACTCCGGTCATACCGGAGACATCAGATCTGTTGGGACTGGATCACTCGCTTTACGGCCAGAGCCTGCGGTCTGCAACCGGCTATGTCAGGTGTACCTCCGGCAAGTGGACCCCATCATCAAAATCCTACATCGACCGTCTCTGGGCCGATTCCTGCTGGATGGCAACTCATACTTGGGCTACGAAGAGGGTCACTTCTCCGTTGAAGCTTTGGTTTCTGCCGTGTGTTACTCGGCCATTGGCAGCATGACTGAGGAGCAATGTCAATCCATGTTTCACGCAAGCAAATCTAACGTTGGCGCCGAGTACCGGGTGGCTTGCGAGAGAGCCGTTGAGCGAGCCGGCCTCATCACGACGAATGATATCACGGTACTCCAAGCTTTCGTGCTGTATCTGGTGAGTGATGAGCCGTCTGATACGAACGTCACTTGCTAGCAATGGAATCTTACGCAGTAGCTAACCTCGGTGTGATGTCCGAAGCTTGCTACCCATGCGCAGGACCAGAGCCGGGTTGTGTGGACGCTAGTCCCGGTCGCGGTGAGAATCGCACGAGCTCTTTCTCTGCATGTGGACAATCATCGGCCTTCCGAGTCCTTCTTCGAGCAGCAGATGCGGAAGCGCTTGTGGTACACCATCTGCTTGCTGGATCTGCAAGCCTCATTTGACCGAGCTTCTGAGCCTCTCATCACCCCGGACTCACCCCAGCCTAGCATGCCCAAGAATGTGAACGACTCGGAACTCGATCCCAGTTCAGCGGGCGATTTGCCGGACAGAGAAGGCTTAACGGACATAACGTTTGCTCTCGTGACTTACGACGCGCAAGCCCGCGGTAAATTACTGAATTTCGTCTCAACCAGCGAGATGGCCAAGGGTGCCTCAGGTGCCACGTACAACTGGGGCGCTCGGCAGCGCCACGTCGAGCAGTTTGAGCATCGGACGGTTAAGCTTCTACGGTATTGTGACCCTTGCGCCAGTCCTTATGCATGGTACACCTTGAACGGGTCTCAGTCGATTGTGGCGACGATGAAGCTATGTGCTCTACGCCCGTTGCACCGTAATGGCAGCGGAGCACCACCGCGAGTGCACGGCAGCTCTTACCTGCTCGAGCTCTCCGCGAGCGTGCTAGAAAAGGCGCACCTGATCAGGAGCCATCCACATGGCGAGGGCTTCAGATGGTTCGAGGTGGCCCAGTGGCACGCTCTTGCTATCGCGATCGCAGAGTGCTACGTGTGCAACGATTCCGCTCTGGTGAGACGACTTTGGCCGTTGATCGAAGACTCGTTCAAGCACCACGGCAACGTCATCGCCGACTACACCGAGGGAATGCTCTGGAGGCCCATGGAGAAGCTCATGAGACAAACGAGGAGCCGGGTCAGCAGGTTCTTGTCCCCGAGCGGCGGACATATGTCGGCATCGTCGAGCATCGGCGTGCCGCGCCTGGGTGGGGATTCTGGCCTTTCCTTGACGAAAAATCCTGTTGAATCGATGACTCCCATGTCGATGACCTCGCAGCAGTTGCCCATGTCTCCAGATCGCACGATGGAGGTGACCGAAGCACTAGCCACTACGACAGCGTCGTCTCAAGCATGGCATCCTCGCAACGCCTTTGCAGCTCAAGAGTCCCCGCCGCAAATGGACGGCGTTCTCCAAACGATCTTTGACCCAGCGTGGGGGATCTGGGAGAGTTTCGTCAACGACCTGTCGTTCGAGGATGCTGCTGGCGCCGGGACTCCTGCTTCGACGTACGACAGCCATTTTGGATCCGGTATGCTTTTCCGCTCATAGCAGGTCCGTTTTTATTCCAGACGTCGCATCTGAAGCGGGTGAAAGAGGCTTTGTGATTTACAGAAGAAGTTCATGATGTTGAGAGATATACATTCAGTTATAGACTTACTATGAAAACTATGAAAATCTGACTTATGTGCACTTTAGACTATCAAATACTGAATAAAATCTTAATTAAAACTTGCTATTATACTTAAAAGTATGAAACTAATGATGTTACTGTTAAAGTGACTGTTGAGTTGAGTTGACTCAGCAATCTTACTGACTTAACTCACACTAAAGTCAGGTTAAATCAGAAATCTTAACTTAATAAATTAAATTAAGTTAAGATCTTTAACTCTGATCTAACTTATCAGATCAAATTGAGTTATGTATTACATCTTGATTAAAGATTTCTCTGATATATATATGGTCCTCACGACTACGGCGTAGTCGCCGCAAAATATTACTGTTCACTTAAGGCCTTAGCGTCGATGGCGTCGTAGTCGCCGGACCTCAACAGAATTTTTGAGCACTTTCATCAGCAGTGTAACATAGCATCTCTTTGAGACATAATCTCTGAAAAGATACCTTGTTGTCCTGGCGTCATAACCTCATTTGAATTCTTCAAATCCATCACTAGCGCATTGAGATATCGCAGGTTAGTTGGTTAGGTGGTTAGTCGGTTAGGTGATTAGATTTGTGGTGCAGCGGTTAGCGATGCTCCACAGTGTTGCACACTTGCAACACTCAACAAGTTACGAAGAGTGCGACACCCACGAAGAGTGTGAGAAGTTACGAAGAGTGCGACAAGTTACAAAGAGTGCGATACTCAATACTCAACAAGTTACGAAGAGTGCGACACCCACGACGAGTGCGACACCCACGTCGAGTGCGAGAAGTTACGAAGAGCGCGACAAGTTACGAAGAGTGCGATACTCAATACTCAACAAGTTACGAAGAGTGCGACACCCACGACGAGTGCAACACCCACGTCGAGTGCGACACCCACGTCGAGTGCGACACCCACGTCGAGTGCGAGAAGTTACGAAGAGCGCGACAAGTTACGAAGAGTGCGATACTCAATACCCAACAAGTTACGAAGAGTGCGACACCCACGACGAGTGCGACACCCACGACGAGTGCGACACCCACGAAGAGCGCGACACCCACGAAGAGTGCGATGCTCACATAGAGTTGTGCCCTATGAAAAGTTGAGTCATCAGAGTGAATGGTGAAGTTGTACAGGACCAAGGAGGACTTGTTGAGGATATGAGGAATGATGTCTTGAGGACTTGGATGCGTTAAGGACTGGGGATGACAGTGTTGGTTTCCGACATGCATGTACCCCTCCCACAAACCATCAAGACTTCAAATCTTTGAGGCAGGTTAGCTGTGACATGCATATGTTAGAGGTACTTGAATTCTTTACTCATTCCATGCGTTATAGGTACATCATCACAACTGTCAGTAACGTTGCCACAACCATCAGTAACCTTCCCACAACTGCCAGTAACGTTGCCACAACCGCCAGTAATGTTGTCACAACCTCACCACAACGCCGTCACAGCGCCACTACAACTCAACTGAACTTGACAGCCACGTAGCTACAACTTGATTAATGTGGAGAAACAATGTCAATAAGGAGGAATGTTTTGATTTGCGCAACGCAAATGGAGGAAGCAAATGCAGTCAAAGTCATGTGATTGGTGTTTTCTGACTCAGCTCGGGTATTCGACGCTACTAACTAACTTACAGTACATAGTAGATCAGTACATTGATGTCTTATGTAAGCTACACATTGAAAAGTCTCCGCTAGGAGGTACTACTCTCAATAATTTGATCAAATCAAAACAACTCTACCTCATCATCATATTTTCGCGTCAGCTTAACCCAACAGGAAGCATAACAGGTCCCTCATGCTGTCTACGGGTCCTGCGACAAGATCCCAGTCAAAGATATCCCAAGAATCACCCGATTGCAACACCTTCCAGTGCAATCTTGTATCAATCCACAATTGGTTGAGAGAGATCAGCACATCACCATCACCTTCTTCATCACATGCGAAGAAGCCACTTCAGTCTATACAACCAAGAGTGACAGCTCGCTTTCCATCTTCAACTGAGACAACATCTAAAGTTCCTGTGATACACTGGAGGAAGAGAAAGATGAATCAAGATGACACTGAGCGACCTGATCTGGGGCCAAGGAGGAGCAAACGGATCGGGACACCACGCCAGCAAATCGGAGCTCGTCGCACAGAGGCTGAACCTAGTGAAGATATGGCACAAATCAATCAACAGCAAAGCATTTCTCAGGCTCGTCGACAAGGTCAATCCACCAAGGGTAAAGTACTCTCAACCACTCATGTCCATGCAACCGATGGAGATGTGTTTCCTGCGCAATCACGGATGGACCTGTCTTTGGAAACCAATCCCTTTGTTTCCGGGCTTCATGCAACCACAGATACCTCTTTTCCGCTTTCTTCTAGCTATACAGTAACGACCAAGACCTCCGGCCGCTCATCCCCGTCAAAATTCAAAGCACCTCGAAGGGAGCATTTGGAATACCTCTCGCCGGCCATCACCTTTGAAACCATCGCGGCGGCAAAAAACCACTGGCCAAACCATATTGCAACTCTGTGGAAGGACCGGATTTCGACACTGATACATGACACGAAAGTGATCCCATCAGGCTTGAAGGTGAGATGCTGATCAGTCTATCCCACGTTGAAGCCTTACTGATATGCAATCTCAGTCCAGAATGAAAGAGGCCCTGGACACTCCTGCAAAATCACGTCCACCGATAGATGACAATGTTTTTGCATCCAGCAATCACCCTACCCAGGACAATTTAGTCTACACATGGGTGACAGCATGCGATGTTGTGAAGCAGGCTGATCACCAGAGATCGAAATCCTCTCCGGAGGCCCAATGGTGTTCATTTGTTATCGCTCCCATCCTCAACTTGCTCAACCACACCGCCAACGATTGCCAGCTTGAGATTTTGGATCTCTCTACGACATCAATTGAACCTACCACCTTATGCCCTTTCCAAGAAGACCCGGCTATATCAAAGTATCTTAATAAAAGAATTGATTTCGGACTCGGCCTCAAAATCCCCTACGAACAGAGACTCGCATTGACCAACGGAGCCTATCAAACCAGTAATTCTCACAACATCACCACTAGCATCAACCAGACCTCCACATTCGTCAACTATGTGCCCATGTTCGTCAGTATCGAGGTTAAGCGAAAGCACGTCTCCGAGGATCCTATGATTCAGCTCGGAGCCTGGGTTGCGGCAGACTTTAGAAAGCGTCTCCTGGAAGGGTATGATATGGGTATGCCGGTGTTTGCAATTGAGATTGAGGAGGACAGATGGAGCCTCTACATTGTCTATGCGACGAGTTCCTCTCCGGACCACTTGGTGTTCATCGGGCCGGTGCCAATGGGAGATAGTCAAAGTCACCAAGGGGTGTTCAAGATTCTTCACGTCCTTGCCGGTCTGGCAGAATGGGCCAACACCGAGTATCGACCTTGGTTTGAAAGGGAAGTGTTACAGAGGCACCGAAAAGAATAGCTGTCTGCCCAAGGTCAGTTCCGAGCTCCCTGGTCTCTATAATCCCTTTATCTCATTGACTACCAAGGACATTTCACCATAAATTCCAACCAAACGTCCTTATCCTCACACATAAACACTCCACACATCCTTTCTACTCATCATCGCGGGCAACAGGGCTAATGGATCACGGACATTGTGGGCTGCTTTGTTTTCCGGGAATGCAAGTCTTTTTGAGCTATCTGGGGTCTTTTGTAGCAAAGATCTCAAGTTGAACCTGTTAAAGCAGGGAGACGTGCCCACTTAGATCCGGGTCCGTCGAATGCAATCCGTGAACATATGACCGTTGTCCCTCGCTTTCCAACGTCTCCCCCTCGCGCGAAGAAGTAACAAATACAACAAACATTTAAGCTATTGTGACGCAGCACCAGCATTTTCATCCTTCTGCAATCGCGATTCGACCAGCCGGCAAAACAAGGAAATAGCCCAGTTTACTCTCCGGCCCTGCCAAGCACTCGACTCGGTCAGCGCCTGTCCATACTCTCTCTCACTGTTGATCGTACGGCCTGACGGGCAAGATCGGATGAAGGGTATGTATGTGGGTTCCCGGTAAGCCAACAGCACGACCGGAAGTAAAATATTGACGTATTGGCAGGCCGCTCGATAGGATTTACAGACCATCCTTGGGCCCCGCACGCATAGTGACAAGACCCGACCTGCCACTTGATCCCACGGCGGAAAGCTTCTACATCCCTCATGTTGACCGCCGTTGTAATGCACTCCGCGAACCTGTGTCTTGGCGCCTGTCGGCCATGAAGAAGCCAGCACGCTGGGCAGACTGGATCAGGCTGTCCTTGACGAAACAAAGAGAATATTCGTATCAGCTCTTGGGCACCAGGTGGAGCGGACGCTGCGGATGGGGGACTGGACGGTGTGGGTGCTTGAGACGAGTCAAGCGTTGGATTTTGGCTGCCGGGGTCGATGTCGCCCACCATGGTCACACATACCCGGGCCAAGTCCCTCAACCGCCGCAACTCCGAAAATACCGAACGTGTCCCGGCGGCCAGATGACGGGGATGATAGTCCTCAAAGTCCGTGAGGAAGGTCGAGCCAACGACCCGCTCGGCGACCGGAACAACATGCTCGAGCAAGACGACCTGCCCGACTTCGAGAAGCCTATCCACGCGTGGCATGGTGGATCCTGGCCCATCCAGCACAGAGGTCTTTCTCCCCAACGCCGATATCGCCATGTGGGCCATCAAGGGACTGTCAAAGGACCAGCCCGGTATACGCTGCTCGAACAATCCAACCGTCAACCTGATGATGCCCTCCTCATCGGCGTTTCCTCTCTCCACCTGTATCAGAAGTCGAACCTGATCTTCAGATAGCTGCCAACTGTCGTTGAGTTCTTCCCTCATCACACGCGTCCTGACCAGCCATGTCAGAAACTCCGTCCAGATATCAATGCAAGAGTTGACTGTCTCTGAGGATGTATCGAAATAGTTCAAGGATGCGTCAAGGGTGTCTGTCATTGGACCGGCGCTTTGCACCAACTGCATTAGCTGGGCTGGGCAGGTTGATGGTTGACAAGCTGATAGACATCGTGTGAGTGTGGCATTGACTGCTTGATGGAGTCTTGACACCCAGGGTTCATCCACTTCAGGACACTGGATCAATCGACGAAGATGATCTCCATGATTCCATCGATTGAGCAGAAATAACCAGCCAGTGTGAAGGACCCATGGGTCCATCGTGACTCCTTTGTCACCAACCGACAAGACCTCTCCATATACTCCCTCCGCTCCAAGCTCATGCTTGTTTGATCCAAAGCGCACTACGTTGGTATGTTTGGACGACATGATGGTGACGGCTGATGGCCAGATGTGCTGAACATACGTTCAGTGTCGTGTTCAACAGAAAGGGTGAGATGAGGTTAACAGCGTGACTCTGGGGCTTGGGGCAAGCTACATTTGGGTTTCGCTACGGCGACAATCTACAATTTGAGTCTCACGGTTACAAGGAAAATTGCAAGTACCCTGTTCTGGATGCTTGTAAATTGAGAGATGTAGTCAACTGTTTGTACTGCTAGTTCCCAACTCAAGGATTCCACTCGCCGCCAACCTCTGTGCGACGTTGCAGCAACTACGCTGCAACTCTCCTCTCCATGTCCTCGTCTGAAAATCCAGCTTTAGCACTTGACATGTCTCCGATCAGGATTACACTCACAATCTTTCGCACAGACACGAACTCTTTTCAATGCATGTGGCGACCTCGGCCGTCAAACTGCCAATCCACGCACACAACTTCTTCGCCTGAGGTAATAAGTCCCGCAGAGCTCTGGCTTCCTTGAAAACCAGCTTTGTTTGCTTCTCAATGTCAACAGTAACCTCATTCATGTCTAAATGCGCTTCATCCATCTCAGCCACCAGCTTTTTCAGGGTTGTAGCTGACGCGACACCTGGGCCGTATGTGGAGTTGTTGGCTTGTCTCTTGCTCGGTCATTCGATCGATTGATTTAGGCCTAGGTTGGGTCAGTCAGACCAACCAATAACATTATGTTCAGTGTAGCTGGATGTGAAGAGATCATCAAGGCAAGATGTGTGATCAAACTTAGGGGATTTGGCAATCTACCTGCCCCGGTTCCTGCCCCCTGATACTCCGTCTCTGGTGTTTTCTCGAGGCCGCCGAACGCAATGGAGGCCGATGTTGCACCGACCATCTCCTTGTCGCTACTGAGCCTACACATGAATGAGCATCTCTGATGTTGTGAACAACATCATGACTTTGGCTCACCGGCTCTGTTTGGGAGACGGAGTATCCTTAACAGAGATGATGTTTCGGTTTGGCTGTTTGACTTTGAATAGAAGCTTCTTCAGGTTTGACATCCTTGCTTCATGATTGAGTGTGTTGAGTGTAGAGGGTTGACTGTCAGCAGCTGATGAATTCTTCAGATGGTGATGGTAGCAAGAGGTTCTCTTGAGATTAAGAAGACACACACCGAGCAATACCTACCTTTGTTGGGTCACAGCGGTTGGATCAACGTTGGTACAAGGTTACAGCAATGTTGGCACAAGGGTTATGGACTTTGCAAGATGATTTGATTGAATTAGACTCTCTATCCCAAGAATAATCCAGTCCCATCTTCGCGCCGAGCGCGTTTGACACCCTTGCCTACTTCCCTATCGCGTAACGTCTTTTCGACACTCATCTCCACAGCAGACTTCATCGGCGCGTCTTTGTTCATCATATCATTGAATAATTTGTACGCGTCCACGGTGACCTTATTCAAGTTGCCTTGACTCGGCCCTTTTGTAAGCTTCGAAACCATGTTGGCTGTGTGACGGGCCACCTGCTCATCTACAATATGCATTTGTAGATGGCTTTGCTGTACTTGTCATTTGATGTTGCCGCTTCATCGATGATCTCCTGGGCCGCATTGAGTGCTTCCATGTAAAACATGGTTTGAGCTTGGCAGTACGCCACAATGGCTACCATCAGTTTCATGTTATGTTCTTCGGCTACACGATCAGGCAAGTTAGTAGGCTTCAGTTTCATAGGGAAGGTGAAGACAAACCGACCATGCTAATACCTGGCGGGTTGTGTTGCACATAGAGACCGTTGATGGTGGTGTGGAAGCTGGAAATGAAGTCAGTAATTTGATTGAGAAGAGTTCACACCTTGACGACATACAGATGTGGGGTTTGCCGCTGCAGCAAATGTTGGGTTGTTGAAAGGATTGGAGGTTAGCCGCTGAAGGTAGGGTTGAGGTGTTCAAATGATTGTAGATTAGGCCACAAGAAGTCAAAGAGTTAATCTGGTCAGCTGAGAAGTTGAAAGGGTTGAGTTCAAGAATAGCCATTTGACTCAGTGGTGAAGGGTTCACAGATCTTAGGGGTTACATCCCTAGAGTCTTCCCGTCTGAGCCGCCCTCACCCATTCCGTGTTGTTGACAAACTCATAATGTTCTGAGCTCACGACCTCCTCCACCCCAACATGTTCAGCCACGACATGCGCCAAACCTAGAAAAGGTTTGAACTTGAGCTCAAGATGCTATCGATCGAGACCTTAGGTTTCCGGGACGACGAGAAGGAACGAGTATACCACGCTGCACATTTCGCCTCGAAGGCACAGGGACGACGGCATGATGGGATGTAGGATCGAGTGCTGTTGAGGGTCAGTGATTCTCAAGCATGTTCCATTTGCGGATTGTCACCTTACTTGTGCGATTCAGATTGACTGAACATGTACAGTGACTGCCCTCCCACCATCGCTGCCGCCATTGCCTTTACCGTTGCCTGGGTGTCTGCCTTTGCCGCCGGGCGCCCTGACAGGTGGAATAATCACTTTGCTGCCGCCGACGGAGACTTTGGCTCCCCCGGTGTGGTGGATGAGTTATCAATGGGGTTTGGGGCGGGCAAGGTTCGTCGTCGCTGCCCAAGAGGGACTGTCACTCAACTCTTGTTATTAGTCAGCTTTCACCTACCCGCAACCTCGACGTTCCTTTCCCCTCCTGTTCCTCCGCACCCAGCATGCGCCCTCGCAGACGGTAATGCATTCCATCACCCTATGTCTCGGGACATTATAAGTCGAGGAGGCGGAGGAGTGGGTGGACAGGTGACGCGGTCGCAGGCCGACAACACCGGGTTTGCTGGCTCTGCCGTCGGTGTTGGAGCTCATGGGTCCCATTCTTCTTCCTTTAATCCTCCAAGTCTTTCTGTCATCAAATACTAACCAGACCGCTCTTTGTCCTTTGCCGCCTCATGGACCTCCATTACCCTTCTTCTTTCGGTCGGAAAGGCCTTGAACACTGCCGACATCACCGTATTAGCGCTGTGATTTTCAACATCTGTCACCTTCTTGTCGGAAGCAACATCCCTCGTCCATCTTCCCCATTCGTCTTGATCTCGTTCGAGGAGGTCGTTGTCGACGTTATGCAGATCCGAGGGTTATGGGTTAGGCTACATTGCAATTGTTGAGAATACTGGTCAGGACGGGTAGAGACACAATCTTTTGAAGAGGCGATCTGACGTTCTTATGGTTACGTATCACGGTACTGGCAACTGTCAAGTCAATGACATTGTCCTATAAGTAACCCTTCAGCTCCACGTTCATGATTGAGTGAAAATCCCCGTCATCCTCGAGCGCCTGCTGTCATACACCTCAGGCAAGGCGCCGCTTTTTACTCGCCTCGCATCCGATTTCTTTGTTCGAGTGTAGAACCTCGGTGGGTTGAGCGCTTGAGATATGCATCCCAAGTCGAAGAAGCGCGTCGCTAGCTCACCATTGACCTCCATATCTAGGCGTGTCACTCGCTCACAGTCACTGGCTCCAGCCCCTTTCGGTACGCAGATACTCGAGGGTCAAAGCTACGGTGCTGCCAGTCTTTCTTCCATGATTGGCATTTGAGAATCCAACACGTGTAGAGATTCGTGCAGGTTGAGATACGTGCGGACATGATGTAGGTGGGGATATCTGCAGTCTTAATATTGAAGCAGCGAAAGTAAACACACTGGGCGTATAGTCGGATGCTGTCGTCCTCGTGTCTTTGTTCTTCGGTGAGCAGGGGCGATGAGCTCGCTAACTTTAACGGCCTCAATGGTCTGTTCGGGTCCGGGTTCATGCTGAGGTCATAACGGGCCTCATGGACAGAGTTGGGGTTCTCGTGATAGACAGCCCAGAAGGGATTGAACCCCGGCAGTGGCCCGAATGGCGCCATAGCGACGAAACCATCCTGGTACTCGCTGATATGGTCTGAATTTGTGCCACTGGCAATCGCCGGCCCCTCTGCACGAGATGACATCAAGTATTAGCTTAGGGGTTAATCCTGACATGTAGACTGGGTTCTTATTCAAACTCGTCCTCACCGCGTTGGTTTGAGGTACCGTTTCCCTCGGTCGATCCATCGTCGGCCACGTCGAGGGTGTAGTTTGTCTGATCGGACCGGTGGGGGGCATCCGGGAGGTTGTCTGCGACCTCCAGGATGGCCGCCAAGGATGAGTACATGTCCAATTTCAACGGCGCTGAATGAAGTCAACGATCAGGGTTGTAAGGTATGCATGCCACACACGAACGATGTGATGTTGAACGGTCGAGGAATGTCACGTCGAGGCAAGGTTGTGGTGACGTTGCCGCGATTGTGCTCTACGCTGAAGTAGATAAGTCGGGTTGGGGTAACGTTGCGGTTGGGTTGTGGCGATGTTGCCGCGATAATCTTTGAGCGATGTGTGTTGAGTGAATCTTGGATGTTGCGATTCTCGTCACTATATCAGCGAAAGAGGTATGTCTACATCTTAAAGTATTAATCACCAAAATGCATCATCACTTCATATGACTCACAATACCAACCAGCTGCTCACCCAGCCCGGATCAGTGTGGTGAGCCTAACTCATGTAGACCTCAAACCAGAGCGGTATGGTCTTGAGGCCTTTGGGGTCTTGAGGGGCGGTGTGATGTGGATGCAGCATGTTAGATCATCTTTTTTGACACACACACACAATCATCACTTAGGGTGGCAAATATCCGACGAGCATCGTCTCAAAGTGACGATCATGTGCTGCCGCTACCAAATTTGGCAGGTCACTCATAGACAGGATACGCTTCCTCGACGCCGGCGGACTCCAGCCCCTCCAAATCATCAGTCTGCACATTCGGTTCGGCCTCTTCGATGGCGCGCGTGGCAACTCGACGGTATTCGGGCCAGGTCACCGAAGTATCAGGGTACTTCAGGCAATACCGGTTGTAGCCAGCCAGCATGGTGTGAGATATAGGGCGGTTAATTTCGGACATGGTTGACAGACTCGTAGCTGCAACAATCAATATCCAAGTCAGCCTTCGTGTAACCCTCAAGACCTAACCCTCAATCCGGAACTCTCACCAGTCCATGTGTCATCCTCATCCGTCTGATCGACATCCATCATCATTTCATCATACCCTGACCTCACCCGTCAACATCATCATAGCGAGCTGGCGGGTAAGACTCTCACCAAAAACCTCCGTGGAGTGATGGAGGGTTACGTCCTTTGAGGTGATCAAGTCATCGACACAGAGTTTGCCGGTGGCTGGTGTGGATTTTTGAGTAAGGATGTGCTCCACCGTGTAAAGTTATGTCAGATGCCCTACCGAGGTCTGCCCCTTCCTGGACGCATGCGGCTTGGTCGACTGCCGAGAAATCAGTAACGTACGTGGAAGGTGGCGTCGAGTAAGGTTGTCTCCTGACCACCGCACACATCAGGTTCGTCGGCTTCTCTGCAGCTTTGATCAGCATGCGCTTGACCAAGAGATACACGGTAAGCGGTGATGGGTTACCCGATAGGTGTGTCCGTGGGCTGATGGCCAATGCAACCAATGTCCTCTTCTGTGTCACTGCACGCTTTGGATCAGCCCAGGCCAGTTGTACGGACTTGCACCGCTGACTTTGTAGATGAATTGACGTCACAATGACGGGTCTCAACGGCATCTTGGTTCAAGGTTTCCATGTCCTCACTGTTTCGATCAGCAACGCGACGGTGTGTAGGCCGGCCCGGCTTACCTCGCCACCCTCAACTCTTTCATTGTGTCTAAGTTTCGGTGAGCACCCATGCCTTGATCGGGTCAGATTGAAATTACATTTCGGTAATGTCACGAAACCCTAAGCTTGTGTTGGACGCGATGGTGTTGAGGTTCAGTGAAGTGTACCTCAGGAAGACGAGTGCGGCTAACATTCAAGTCATGTGACACCCTCGCCTGGACGTATTCACCTTACAACCGTCCACCAACCTCCACGTAACTTCTCGGCCAACGCCCGTATGACGTTGCAGCAACTCAAGTCATCACTTCCGAGGTGTAGATGGTACTTGATCTCGCATGACAAACATAGTCTCATGCCGTGTATCAATATTTAGGGTTAATACTTCCCAGTCCGCTGATGCGTCGAGTACCCGTATCTTGATCACTGTGGGGAATTGCGTAACCGAGTAGGGCTGGCCCTTCTCGTTAGACAGCGTAGCCATAAAACCATTTCCCCGTCCAGGGTCAGGACAGCCATCCATCCTCCAGATTCAAAACACTGACGGTACAACAATATCTTCAACCCTTATCTTCACCATCCATACCTGCGTTTCCAATGGATACCCCAACCGGTGAAGCATTGTTTCACCTCGATCTGACCATCGGTGTCTTGATCTGCAAGAGCTGTCGATTCGCCGTGAACCCAATAACAATTCTAAAGCACCTTCAACAATTTCACAGCACCATCCACTTTCAAACACGAAAGGAGCTAGCAGATAGCTTATCCACCTTGCCTATAGCTTCTTGCTTAGAACAGTTGGCCTGGCGGCCTGGCGGCCAAGCATTGCCGCACATAGCAATAGCAAGGGGTTTTAAATGCCTCCATTGCGGCAAGTGCCTCATATCGGAGGATACTATGGCTAGACATATGCGAGAGCGACATGCAGGGTCGGTTGCGATAGAGAAGGGTGTAAGGGTTCAACAAATCTTTGCTCAGCCAAAGACTCTTGTCGAGGTTCGAGAACCGGATGAGGGGCCAGCAGAGGATATTACACCCGTGGAATTGTACTTGGAGGCGGCGCTGTCTCGGTACAAGGACACGATGACGCCCAAGGATGAGACACTTCCCACAGACGTTGGTGCAGCCCACCTGACTCCATGGCTTGTGCGAACAGGGTGGGTCGAGCATCTCGGGGGACTGAGCCCCGCCAGGTTGAAGGCCTTGACCGATCTGCCGGGGTTAGGGGGAGAGGAACCCGCGCTGAAGCGTCTATGCGCGTGGACCGTCGAAGTCCTCCGGGACTGTCACCTCGGGGCGCAAGCGGCCTCATGCCCTACGACGATCCGGTGTACCATCAGCGCCAATACGACAGCCGACATCGGCATGAAACCGGAATCGTTCGATGTGCAAGAGGCAACACTCACAAAGTACTTCCGATACTGGCAACATTTCCTCTGTTATCTCTTCCGGGCCAGTAGCGACCCAGTCAGCAGCCGGTTGGTACTGACTGACGGACAACAGGAAATGGTCGAGGACTTGAAAACATGCGTCAGCACGGCGACAGCAGAGACAGAGGCGGCGGTCAAGGAGCAATTGCTTCGCTTGTCGGTGAGTATCTTCGAACAGCCCCTAACGTCCTGGGCGATGAAATCGCCCCTCATCCACTTCCTGTCGATTCAGGCCATCAACCATCACAACAAGACCTTCTCAACGCCTCAAGAGTTCACTCCCACACTGTTCGGCTTGATCTTCGTCGGCCGGATCCTCATGCTCGAGAAGGCGATCCCATTGGCCTCTCGCGCCGATGATGAATTCGTCCCTCACTTTCGGAAATATCACCAAGAGCACCTCATCAGTGGATCGTTGTCGACTATGAGGGAACTTATCAGTATCCGCGCCTATGGCATGAGCATAGCGGCCAATCAACATAGCAAGCCAACCTGCCATTGGTCCCGAGATTGGTCACAACTTTATTACTTGGAACACGTCATCTCAATGGAGAAGGTTCGGTCAATGTCGAAACCGATCATCCAGCTGGCTCAGACAGAACTCTTGGAGCATCTCGTCGCGCGGCCACCCTCATACCTTCAGACCCGAGACCCCTCAAAGTTCGTAGACAACTTGACGTGGTGTGCAAATGAACAGTGCTTTGCCGACCTGAATGATAACGGTTTGAAAGGCGGCGGCGAAAGAGTGCTGCGTTGGCTTCAGGAAGGGGGTAAACTGGATGGGATGTTGACGGTGTCTGGCCCGGTGCAATTTGCGTATCAAAATGTTCAGACTTACATCGACCACGTGGAAAACTTCCTTGACAGACTGATGTTCCTCTGTCACACCTTGGGGGGGATGCCGGCGCGAGGGACGGAATTCGCAACACTCAAGATACGTAATTCGTGGACCACGATGCGAAACTTCTACGTCGTCAATGGCACGTTGATGTTCCTCACCGAGTATCACAAGGGCCAGAGCAGAACCGAGTCGCCGAAACTGATCCCGCGATTCGTCCCACAGGAGGTCGCTCAGTTGGCTATCGCATATATTGCGGACGTCCAGCCGTTCGTGGACTTCCTGGACAATGCCATGCAGCTCGGTAGCGTAACCACGTCCAAGCATGTCATGTGGGGCTGGAAGTCCAAGACAAGAGATACGGAGCATCTAAGTAAAACGCTCGCCAAGTTCACCGGAGCACATCTTGGGGTCGCATTGACAGTAGCGTCGTGGCGACAGGTTGCCATCACCGTCGAGAGAGATCGGGTTAGGCCGTCGATGGATGCCGTTCATCGGGAATTTAGTGATTTGCAGGCAGGCCACAGCGAGGCCATTGCCGAGCACCACTACGGCGTTCGCGCCGACCTGCTGTCGAGCTTAAGCGATTCGACGATGCGTCAGATGCGGACCGTGTCGGAAAGATGGCACCGGTTCATGTTGCAGGGTCGCTTCCCCATACCACATCGCCCGGTGACAATCATCGTCGACGACTCGCAGCCGCCTCTCGCCCAAGCCGTTGTTCCCACCATCACCCCCATCGAACCCGACAGTTCAACCCTTCATTTCACACCCCGACCCCAACCCGGAAGAGGAGACGAACAGACACGTCTGAGGATGAGTTAACGCGGATCCTGAAGGAGCACAGCCCACCTCTGCCAGGATTCCGGAGTCTGGCGCAGCAACAAGCAACGCAGCACTTGATCGGAGGGAATGAGGATCTGTTTGCAATATTGCCGACCGGCGGCGGAAAGACCCTCTTGTATTATGCGTTTGCGAAACTCAAACCCTCGTCCATGATCGTCGTGATAGTGCCGTTTACGGCCTTGCTGGCAAGCCTGCTACGATACCTTGGCAGTCAGGGCATATGCGCCCAAGAGTGGCGACAAGGCACCACCCAGACGACCAGTGTCATGTTGGTGGCCGTGGAGAACGCGACGAGCGGAGCATTTATCGCGTACGCCAGGAAGGCGACGGACATCGGGCGCTTGGAGCTGATGGTGTTCGAAGAGGCACACATCATCGTCAAGGATGTCGCCTGGAGACAGGACATGAGTGGCCTGCGGAAGTTGACGGACATTGACAGGAGAAAGCTCTTCCTGTCGGGCACTCTACCGCCATCATATCAGACGCTCTTGGTGTCCCAGTTCGACTTGATCAGGCCCGCGACGGTCCGGGTGTCAACCGCGAGAAGGAACATCTCATATTCGGTGGAGGTCATGGAAGATGGTGGTTTCGAGCAAGCATCTCTCGCCAGGGTTCGGGAGTTGATTCCGACCGTCGGACCCGACGCTCGCATCCTGGTTTACCCCGGCTCAATTGCGGAGAGCGAGCGTATCTCTTCCGCCCTAGGTTGCCATTTATACCATTCTGCCTATGAAGACAAGCAGGCCGAACTGGAGAGTTGGGTGGCCGACCGGCGCTCTCCCGTGATGGTTGCAACTGCGGCCTTGGGATCCGGCATCAGTGTGGATGGCGTCCTGCTGGTCGTTCACATCAACCCGTATAACTCCGCGACGGATTTTGTCCAGGAGAGCGGGCGCGCCGGGCGCCGACCGGAAGAGACCGCCAGGTCCATCTCGTTGATCTCGGAGAGGGATTATGAGCGAAACAAGCGAAAGGCTTCAACATCTGATGATTTGGAAACGAAGATCCTGGCCTCGTTCGCCGTCACTGACGGCTGCCGACGGATCCCGATCGGTCAATGGATGGACGGGGACGGATCTTGTTGCGACCAGCTGAGAGCCGCAAAGTGCGACAATTGTACCGTCACTTTGTCGGGAAATCTGCACTCAAGGCCACCGTCAGTGAACCAACCCAAGCCAGCACATACTGCCAACTTATCGTCATCTGACCCATCACCTCGAACCGTCGGCCTGAGCGTACCCATCGTGACTCCAGACCCACGTCGAAACAATGTCATCTCAACTTCCATCGCCGCAACCGTGATCGATACTCAGCAGGGGTGCGAATCACTCCAGATGGCTTTCTGCTACTTGAAGACCCGGTGTCCAGTGTGCTGGCTGCTTCAGCCATCGAGTGATACCCGACATCCATTTGCCAGCTGTCGCGCAACAGCCATCAATCTTGAGGCAGTCGTAGCCTTTCGGAGAAACTTGCACTGGAAAGACGAAATCTGTCACCCTAAATGCGGTGTTCCCACTTTCATTTGTCCAGGTTACGGGCAATTAAGGTGTGAGTACCGTGATATTTTGCTACCATTCTTGCTTGCTGCCCATGGAGACCCAACCTATTTCTCTGTTCTTGCTGAGGTGATTGGCCATCAAGTCAATGAGGATGAGTTGAGAGCCTGGATGGCCAGGTCTAATCAGCTGTTTGGGAAAGTGGTGACAAACGCCGTTGTTGCGTTTGATGCCGTGTACCGGCATAGGCGAGATAACATGCAAGGATAACACGTGATATAACCTTAAACCGGTACAATTCTACTATGGTACCTTAATCTCTGTGTGTCTAACCCTTACACACTACAACATATTTGTAACTCAAGTGAACCCATCTCTTCTTGACCAGATTTCTCAAGCTTTGTGTCCAAGGTGAGTAACCCTAAGAAATTGATCGATATCACTGACCGATACAGACATCAAGTGTGAACCCTGCAGCATCAGGCACCATCAACATGCGCTTTGCTTCATGTGATGCTAACCCTAAGATTCAAAGAACAGTCAAAGATGTCTGAGTGGGTTCAGTGCACCGTCGACATGACAGTGGTCTGTAATCCTACTCTTGCCGATTTCCGTTTGGCATCGCTGGTCTCCGAGTCAGCCCTATGATATGAAGATTCGGTGACGCGCCGACAATGTTAGGGTTAGTGATGCCGGCACCACAATGTCCAAGGAGGTAAGGCCTGACGTCTTCGGACCTGTACCACGGAGAAGACAGCCTCTACAGAAGCGTTGCTATGTTCTCAGCCCAGCATCAATGTCTATGATGATATCTAATTCCCAGATGTTTACCATACTTTCTGTTATAACCCTAAGAGGCAAATAACAATGTGTCGGAGGTTTGGCTCTAATCCAGAAACATAATAATTGAAGAGACTGAAATGACGGTTGGAGTGAGTTGCACTGAAGTGGTGTGACCAAGAAGTAATGGCTTAGGGTTACCGCAACCTTCAACCCTACCTGAATGAACGCGTAAGTAACCTTTGATCTTACCTGACTTCGACGCATCCGCAACCTCGACCCTACCTGACCTCGACACTTCCGCAACCTCGACTCTACCTGACCTCGACACTTCCTCAACCTCGACCCTACCTGACCTCGACACTTCCGCAACCTTTGACCTAACCTGACTTCGACGCGTCCGCAACCCCCGATCCAAACTGACGCCAGCCCGACAACATCCTTGAGATTGGCTCCAACCAACGCAGCAACTCACTCGGTGACGGACACATCCTGTGCACCACAGCCGACAATCAGGGCCATTTTCACCATGCAGAGTGTATCCAAAGGGCTGAATAGCATGATGCATGAGGCGCAACAGTGAGTCTTTTTGATGTCTTGATGCCATTCCCGTCGATGCAAGTCGTTGCCTCTGACAAGAGCATCCAACTCAGCCTGAACACCACCGCTCTCAGAGCAACGTCGGCGGACGGTGTCACATTGTTGACCCGGGAGGAGAGCGAGCTGTGCCAGGACCCATGGATTCTATCCACGGGTTGGATCTTTTATTTGACCGAGGCAGAAGATAACCAGACAATCGTTGAACCCCCATTGTTCACATCAACCGTCCAGGCAAAATACGACGAGGTGCACGACGCGCTCGACCACGTCCTTGACCGATGCCGTTCCGGCATCAGACCGTCCAAATGTCCTGTTAGGTACTCACAAATGCTGATTGACCGGTCATCTGCCATCGGGCCATACAAGCCGAACCCCCTAAACTTGTATGCTACCGACGGCATACATGCCAACCACAAGCGCATGTGGCATGGTTTCCTCGAATACACCTTGAAGTCTCACCGGACCAGAACCCTTAACCCTGCAGTCTCCGATAAAATCAGCCGTACGTTGCTGTGCGAGACCGACCCTGACCAAATGGAAAAGTTAGTGCTGGACTTCCTTATCGGGGTTGTGGAAGGGAAAGTTGGGTTCAAACGATTTTCCAACCCCTTGATGAGTTTCTTGGCGATGCTATCGATCACGGAGGATGAAAAGACGCTTGCGGGACCCCATCGATGCATTGAACACTTGAGATCGATTGTGGACGTCGCACTTGCGCTCATATTAGAGCATGTCCACCCGGCTGCGAGCCGGGAGACCAACCCTTGTTCGCCAGGGCAATTTGGGCAATATGTTGTATCCATCCTGGCAGTGGGCGCGCCCTCGGTGATTGCGGAGACATACAACCTTTTGACGTTAGCAAGTAATCTTATTGATGGGGACGAACGACCAGGTGCTCCGGGTGCGGGTGTACCAAGTGCCCGGAGGAAGAGACCCAGGCTAGACATCATCCAAACAGGGTTATCATCGATGTCTGGCAAGGCCTCGATGCGTGGGACGAATAAAGAAACCATCACTTCACGGAGCACCAACGGCACCATACGTAAACCTAACCTTTCCTTCAAGACGAGTTCGACCCGGGAGACGGCACAGATCATCAACTCAAACCGCAGCCTAAATAACCATCCCCAGCCAACCGCCCCCGCCATAGACTTTTTTCGCGACACATTTCGGAAATTTAAGAAAGACAACCCCGACCCGATCTGTCCCTTGTGTTGGTTGATCAAGGACCCGGCCCAGACTCACCACACCTTTTATAGCTGTCGGGAAACGGACATCAACCACAAATGTGTGAAGTATTTCCGTAGAAAGTTCATCAACTGGGAGCCGGATTGTCAAATTCACTACGGCTGTGGGGCGCCAAATTTTGTATGTGGCATGCGCGAAGGAACATGTACATGGACCGACATCCTGTTGTCCATGATCATCCTCGCCATTCATACGGAAAAATTCGACCCAATAACAAGAGACTCCTTCAAACCGATCAAAAACCCTGTGAAAAGCATAGAGTTCATCTTCGACCAGCTCCCTTTACCATCCAGCATTCAAGGCCACGTTACGACCAGGGCAGCTAGATACCTATATGAGATTATGGTTGAACGAACGCAGGAGCTGACCTTGATCAATGATTCACTTCACCAAGAAGAAGTCGGCGAAGCTTCCTCTTCATCAGAATGATGTTGGTGCCAAGGATATCGTGTGTTTGGTCACCGTCACGATGTGAAAGTCTGTTGTTGCCTACAAAGAGGGGATTGGTGGAGATTAACTGTTGCTAGGGTGTTGGTGGTTGGTGGAAGGAATCGTTCACTTGAAAGATGGCTTGTGTCGCTGCTGTCAGTTTAACTGAAGCTGTCAGCGTCGCTTTGCCTCATTAACCCTATTGCTTTTCATTAATCTTGCAGTTGAAACGGATTTCCTGCCTGTTTGACTGAAGCTGTCAGCGTTGCTTTGCCTCATCAATTATATTGCTTTCCGTCAATCTTGCACTTGAAACGGGCTTCCTGCTTGGAATAGGGTTAGGCAACTTTGAAACCCGCAACCCTTTTATCATCTATTCTTGTGATAATCACCGCTAGGCCTTTCCGCGCCTTGCCCCCAAAACGGAACCCTCTAACCCAGCGAGACCACATGCAAGAAAACTTCCGATATGATTCGCCCGCCTGTCGTCCCACAGCAGCAGCGTCGATAGCTGTGCTTTAATCCTCCTGACATCTGGGCAATGTTCTTCGCTTGTAGAGCAACCAGAGTCATGCTTAGGTTTTTCGGATCTGCTCTCATCAGCAGAGGCTTCTCGAATCCTGTGCAGGGGAGTGACAGGTGCAAATGAGGTGATTTTGTCAGTCTCAATATTCTTTATACATTTAAATTGCCTAAAATATCTGCAGATGCGGACCTGCGCAACAATGAAGGTCTATAAGTTGATCGCCTTGAGTGATGGGGCCCAACCGTAGGGTTGTGAGCGGGTTGAGGTCAGGTAGTCTACCACATTGCAGAGAGGTTGAGGTCCGGTAGTCAGTGAGGTTGCAGAGACATGATTTCAACCTTTGTCATTGGTCACACAACCTGAACGCCCAATGAACCCAACTATCAGCAACTGTTGTTCAATGACAACACCCACAAGTGCAGGGTGAGAGATGAAGGTGGGGACGGCAGAACGCATAGACGTGAACTTATTAAGTCATCTATCACATGTGAGCTTAGTCAAGAGTGATGGGACTGATTCATATGGTGCTTGCAGTGCACAGCATTGTCCAGATGGAGACAGTTGCCACAAACCCCAAGTCAAAGGCTCCGGCCACCACAACATTCCACATACGGCCCGCGAAGCCCCATACCACAATCAGGGACAGCCACAAGCCCCAAGTCAAAGGCTCCGGCCACACTCCACATACAGCCCGCGAAGCTCCATACCACAATCAGGGACAGGCTCATTGAATCCAACTGCCTCCTCATCACCCAAAGATTTGTGGAATAACACCTGAGCTCGCTCCGCATCTGCGCAATATATGAAGCGCAACAACCGCCGGAGCTGGTAACAAGCGACGATTCCATCGCATCAACCCGGTGGGCCCATCAAGACAAAAGCCCCACATACAGTTTAATGGACCAAAAGCAAAGCATCAGCACATGCCGTCGCATCATTTATTCATATCAATTCTGACCTCGTCGACAACTCTTCTTCAAAGTACCCACACAGCCACGGTACAGTAATCCACCTTATTGGGATAGTACCATGAGACAAACCACCGAAACTCCAAACAGCCAATGAGCCACACCCTCAAGTATCATGGTGTCAATGCACCCTCTCCCACGGCTCTGACCTAACGCATGCCATAGCACTCATCACGCTGCGCGCATGACCCAGAATGCCGTCGTCCCTTTTAACCAGTAACCCTCCGCGCCTCGAATCACCATAACACCCATGTTACCATGCAAATCCGCTTCGTCTCATCGCATTCCCTACAATAATTTGTCGTTGTCGTGCAACCCTCGTAACCGCTAACTCGTTTCTGCGATTTCAACGCACCGGATATAATAAACTCCGCGTCACCCGGCCGTTGGGCTTGATATGCTGACGAATATGGTATGCATCGGCGACTTGGGCGTCGGCTTTGATTCTTTAGACCCTCCCACAAGCTACCCTCCCACAAGCTACTGCCTATACAAGAAATCAACCCCGACTGGGGTGTGCAGCAAAGAAAATATCGTTTGACAGAAGTGATCAAATCAATCTTTTCCTAGAGCTACGACTTCATCAGTTGACTGATGCAGAAGAAGCTTGTCTTTAGCGCTCACAGTCTTCCCTGTCTTCTTGCTAGCTTCAACTGCTTAGCACACGTAGCCATCTCTTCAGATATCTTAAGATCTTCTTCCTCCAAGCTCTGAAGCATGATTTGCCCCACAAGGTCAAGCTCCTCGTATTTGGCCCAAAAGGTGGACTCATCCACGGTATGGATGGCGGCCCTGAGGGCTTTGAGGAGCTTGCATAACCCCTTGGTTTTCATATCACAGCCTGCCGCTTCAAGAAACCCTTCTAATGCCTTGGCGTCCTTGTCCATTTTTGTGATATGTACGGTCATGGCGCATCGCGATTTGGGGACCACGGCCTGAAGATGAGAGTTATTGTCAGCTTGTGAACTCGCACCTTTGTTGACATAGGCTTGATCCCCTTCTTTCTGGATGGCTTTCGAGTGCGCTTTGATCGAGTACTTGATAGTAACATATTTAACTTAACCCGCTTGTGTGTCTTGGTTGTTCGACCCGATGAGTGTAACGGCAGTGTGGTTGTGTGGGCAGACGCGTCTTTGCTTTCGTTGGGTTTCAAGAACTTTATGTGTGGACTAGGGCTAGATTTAACCACAACCACCTTACCGTTGGATGGGTCACACAATCATGTTCAACACAAAATCCTTGTGACTTCGTCTCAATACCAGAGTACAGTCTCAAGCCGTTTGTAACCCACATCACCTTATCGGCCAACACTCCACACCGTCAGTGCTTTTTTTGAACGCGTTGAACACGACCTCGAATCAAGAAGACTCAACAATAAGTGTACGTGACCTGCCCAGGTTTGATTGCAGCTGAATCTCCAGGTTCATTGACTTTGAGTGAAATAGATCACCTCCAAGGTTGATACGACATCTCTGCAACCTGGCCTCAACCCGCCCACAACCTTGGACCTTTGTTCCGTCAGGTCAGATACTTTACCTTGCATTTGCTGAGCTCTAACCCTAAAGTATAGCATGCTAACCTTCATTTCACATCAACCAGGTCACTTACCGTTACACCCAAGCAATTAGACCTTGCTGGTCTCACCGGCACACTGCTGTTTTCGGCACAACTCCATCTTTGTCAAATGCGAACCCTAACCCCTAAGAACCTAGAGTGGGAACCCAGCTGGTTGATAAGTACCCAGACAAGACGAGCGGAACAACATCAGTGACCATTACGACCTCGGCAAAGAAATGGGGAAGAGAAACGACAAAGTCGGTGCCTCTCCCGCCAGACCGCTGGATCACCCAGCCTATACCGATCAGTTGGGCAAAGATATCAAGAGTGACAACAAGAATGCGGCAATTCAGGAGACATGGTCAGGATGGCCGCTTTATCAGGGCAAGCAAAACCCACCGGTGAGGGTCAGGCTGGACGACAAGGCAGCTCTTGAAGTCATTCAAGGCAAAGTATCTGTCAGGGCTAGGGGTGAACACTGGCCCGGTGATTTTGACAAGCAAGGAGATCTCAAGATCAATCGAGCAAACTATGGCTGAGCGGCGACAATCAACACAATCAACGGCAAAGCTTACGCAATCTATAAAGGTTACTACCAGCTTTGCGGGGAGGAAGACAGGGACCACTTTCCAGGATCTAGATTCGCAGGGAAGGATTTGAAGTATCGCGGCGAAATCATCACCGGAGGCGACCTTGTGCCAGAGCAAGAACGTTTAACCCACCGGTCCGCCCTGAACCACGCGGCTCGACCTGACTCTCCCTGCGAACCTAGCCACTCGTCACTGCCCAATGTCCATTTCGTAGCGAAAACGCCCTCTCCGCCCATCCTTCCAGCGACCCAATCAGCCACGCTCAAAGCAGGCAAACGATCGATACAGTTATACCTAGACGCGATTGACCACCACCATCGCGCTCCTCCGTCTTCCACGCCGGCTAAGCGGCCATACGTCGGAGGACACTTTGAACGGCTCGGACGTTCGAAGTTGACCAAGCCTCACGGCGAAAGCGCAAAGGCGCAAATCAACCCGACGTTACCGCAGTCTCGAACCTTGCAGGCACTTGGAATGACGGTGGATGGTTTGTTGGAAGAGCAAGACAACACAGGTGATCCAATCCCATGTTTGATCAAAACAACCCGAACACTGTTGGATGTCATCGAGTCTCGACACCTCAAAGGTGCACAGAGGCTCTCGCAACTACCGGAGGAGCTCAGTGCGGAACTTGAAATGGGTGGGCACACCATCGATCCAGAGGTATTGCGACAGGCATTTGACAGGTGGACCGAGTCGAAGGAAAGGGAGGAGACAGTGTCAAGAGCCAACGAATGATGTCGTTGTGGCACTCTGGTTTGAGAGAGAAGGAAGACGAGAGCAGGTGGGAGCAGTCTAGGAAACTTAGGTCAATCATATGAGACAACAACCAGTTGACCTGATTCCGGACCCATGTAGACGACTCTTTTCTGTTGCCCAGCACGGCAAGACTGTCGTGGTGCTGACCGAGTGCTTTGTTCGAAAATGCCTCGTCAATGTGGACATGAGGGACACAGGGCCATCTGTTAACCTGCTGACCCCCAACCATAGAAGATTCAACCTTTGTTCCACATCTCTACAACGTTGCTGCAACCTGTCCTCAACCCGCACACAACCCTAGATCTTCACTCCTACCAACAAGACGTGCACACCGTGCAATCCGAATCAAAACCCCTTTAAGTAATTAATCCTATCGTGACAATGAGTCTAACTTAACCTCAACCTAACACTCGCCTCAGCCAGATCAGGTCAACAACCCACGTCCACTACCAAATATCATCTTCGAGTCAAAGACATATCATGGATGATATACTTCGCTTTGCGTGTGGATGTATACTTAGTTCCACATCAAGATAGGAGCCGGACACTGACCACATATGTTATTTTAGTCTGTCCGGCAAACTGCGTCGGCTCTCATGGCAGTCCCCAAGTCGATGATATTGTCAGTCTTGAAATCTGGGAGCGTGAGCTGGTTGACCAGAGAGGTGTTGCTGTTGTTTGTCGTGGTTGGTTCTTGGGGTGGGTCTTGCGGAAGGACGGCACGGCGGTGTGGAGCACTCTGGAGGATGGTGGATTGATTGAGGGAAGGGTGACTGCTGTGGATTCCTTTTACTGGACAAATGGGGGAGGGTTGTGTACTCTGGGCCGAATTTGTGTGGACGTTGTTGGCAACTGATATGGGTGATGCATAATGATATTGTAGACTTCACTAAGCTCATGATCAAAGCTCCGACACGGTCAACACACCCTGATGCGATCAGTAACGAAAGCCTGCCATCTGCTTGACATGTAACCCAACCTCTATCCTCAACACTCGAAGGTGTTTTATTTGTAACCCTCCTACCTGGTTCTTCGCTTCGACCCCTCACCATCTTATAGCCAGCCCACCATTCCTCTCATAGCCACATCCTCCCTAGCTGATGAATTGTTGTCAGTAAGAACCTTGTTCCCGGATCAGGGCTAACTACTACCTCATTGGAACCGCAAAGAAAATTAGCGGCAAAAGCAGGCTCCGATCACCGGATGAAATGTCGATTTTGCAAGGTACATCTTTGACTCAGCCGAGGATTCAGACAGATCGTTTGTGCCAGAGGTACAACTCCCCTGTCTGAATCCTTCTTGCCCACTCAACATCATCAACAAATAGATGATGTCCAGACACAAACACCTCCTTGACTTTGTTGTTTCTCTCCAAGGCCAGCTTGATCTTCCTGACAGTGTCGGCATGGGCTTCGACTGTAAGCGGCAAGAAATGAAGCTCGAGGCGGTGTGTCGAGGAAATCCAGATAATGCAGCCAAGAACCCTCCTCGGTGCCTTCCCATGCCTGGCGGGGGAGTGGAATGTAAAATGATATGTGCCGCACCATTCGCCAACCAGTGTAAGTTATAAATTCTAGTTGGAATGAGTCATGAATGATGAAGTGGTTCTGACCATACAAGATCGGCATGGCCTCGTTGTAAATCGCGCGTGCTGTACTCAAGATTGTGGGATGCTTCGAGGAGGATGTGAGACGGCGTTGACCGAGGTCGATGGGATTTGAACCAACAAGAAGTAAAGAGTACATCATATTTCGGATTTCTGACGGAAGCTCGAGAAAGGACGGCATGACGATTTGAGGAATTGCGGTGTGGTGGGTTGGGAACAGCGACTGTGTATAGAGACTTGAGCAGATACGGGAAATGATCAGATGGTGGGTCTTAGGGTTAGTACGATGCAAGCCTCTTAGTCTCACAATGCACACATTGTCAATGTTGACTATGTGAACCAATTTCAGATAGCATGTCTTGACTTCCATTATTCTATTGCACACAATACCGAATGTACTCTGGTGGCGGTGTTTATTCTGTCAAAATCGTGAAGCAGTGGGACGTTGAGGGTCATCGAGACGTTGATGGTTTGAAACCTAAAGGTGTCGAGTTTGCAGATCCTATTAAGACAAAAGGGAAGGCTGGTAGCGGTCAACCTGCGGAATCTAATGTGAAGAATGTTAAGTTGCAGGATATCTTGCGGAAGATGAAAGATGCTGAAGGTCATGGTGTCTGACATCGCTGTGAAGGACTTGGTGACTCAGAAGATGCAGCCTAACCTGACACCACAGACTGCATTCTCAATCCGCACCAAGTCCAAGTGAACAATGCGCGGGTAAGAACTCGCAAGCTTATGACCTCGAGTTCTAACCCTACCACTCGATCAAAGGGGTTGCGAGTATAGCGGGACCAATTTATGCGTTGATGAAAAAGAATGTTCCTTGTGTGTGGGGAGAGAGAGCAGCAGGAAGCCATGGATTGACTAAATTCATCTCTGGTCATCGGAATGCTGGACCATGAAGACAATCGGAGATCATCTTGACGGTATACACCAGTAGGGAAGGGCGGGGCTCTGCACTGATGCGAGTCGCTGTGGGCGGAAAGGGTAACCCTAACCCTGTATGACAGCGGTGTGTGGCCTAAGCTGAGTCAGAAAATGATGCCGGAAAATGTGAATGTCGAGGCCTTCCCGAAGCACTCAAGAAGGTCCGCTCATACCTGTATGGGGTGCAGTTCGTGATCAAGGTGGATGCAAGAACCTTGGTCCATCAGCTAAACAAGAGTGCAGCGGATGTGCCTGGAGTACCTGTCAACCGCTGGCTTGCATGGATTAGGTTGTTCGATTTTGACGTTCGTAGTGTGACGGGAAAGAAACACTTGGTAGCTGAAGGTTTATCGCGCAGGTCATGGACACCGGAGGATGACGACGAAAGTGAAAGTGAGGTGGAGGATTTCCTAGATGCACAGGTGTTCTGTCTTGGAGTGCATTCATACCGAGTCCATGCAGGAAGGCCAAGAAAGAAAGCCTCGGCGGGAAGACCACTGATGGCTTCCTTAATCCAGAGTCAGGATACACGATGGAGCAAGGCCGCCACGCCAGATATCTTACCTCATAAGAAAGGCCAAAGGATCTCAATAGTCGACAGTTCACCGGGTTCAAAGGGGACGCCTTGCAATATTTTTTACGGGAGGGTGAGCTGTTTCTGCCGAGGGAGCAAAAACGTTCCGTTGCGGCGAGTTGTGGCACGGCCTGAAGTGCAGAAGGAAATCGTCACATATTGACATGATTGATTAGGCCAGAAAGGACTCGAGTCCACGTACAAGTGAGTCGCCGCGATATACTGGTGGGAAGGGCTGCCGAATGACGTCAGGAAGCACTGCACCGAATATGAGGAGTGTCAGTAAAGCCATCAATAATCAGCTGGTGCCCGTGTTTGCCTGGGGTTGTGTGTAGAAACAATGACACAACAGATGTCATGCGGAACGACTTGGGGCAGTCACTTCTAACCTTTTCGGTTAGACTCCACGCTTGACAGGGACCTTCGGCAGCGGCGTCCACACTAAACGTATCCGTATGGTGTGGATCTACGAAACCTAAATCCATGGTCTTGTGTAGGTTGACTGAACGTGTCTCGTAACTGGGACACGTCCTCCTTCCTAGTCTTCCGAATCCTTCTCGGTCTTCGTTCCTTCCGCCTCACCGTCGCCACCGCTGTCGCCGTCACCATTGCCGTCGCTGCTGCCTCGGTGTCTGCCTTCTTCGCCGAGGGCCTCGACACGCGCCCAGAGGATCGAGTTGCTGCTGTCGGAGGAGGTTCCGACTCCTCTGGCATGGTGGACGGGATAACAAAGGTGGGGGACGGGCTTGGCTCGTTGTCGTCGTCCGAGGAGGAGGAGGAGGAGAGGGGAAGGAGGCGGAGGTCACGTGGTGGACAGGTGACGCGGTTGCAGACCGAGGAACTTGGGTTTGCCTGAGCTGACTGCCTAGAAAGACGACCTCATCGTCATCGTCAATCTCCCTCCGTGCCTCAATCTCCCATCGTCGTCAAGCACAAGACGCATCGCGTTTTTCGGCCTCTGCTGCTTCTCAACCCATCATTGCTCACCTCTTCCTGCCCCTTGTTCTCCTCCAATGGAATAGCATTTGGAAGTTCCGGAGGCAGTGTTCTTCGCACCTCCGCCTGGGTTTCAAATGCCGCGGTAAGTCGACCAATATTCTTGTCAAGGGCAGTGGCAAAACACTCCGCTTGTGGACCAGTAAGTTGTTTCTGGTATTCAACTGCCCTGACTGCTGCTGACATCGCCATATTAGCTCCGTGGTCGCAATACCTGTCGCCTTGGCGCCGTCTTCTCAAACAATCCACCTCCTCCGTGGCCTCCTCCTCCGCTGCCTCCACCGCTGCCTCCAAGTCCTCCAAGTATTTGAAGTCACCACCATCGTCAAAGGTCATAGAGGCATATCTATCAGCTATTTAGGTAAGATTCTTCTTTAGCTCGCTCAACATGGCTAATATCTGGTTTGTCTGTGTGTTTAGTTGAGTTTCCAGTCAATCAATTCGAGTGGAAACCTCCCTTCCTGCCGCTCGTTCTCGCTCGGCCTCGTGGACCCTGACCTGGGCCTCCAACAACCTCATCTCCGCCTCTGAAGCTCTCGCTCTTGCCTCTGTGGCCCGTGCCTCCGTGTCCTGACTCGAATCCTCTCGCTGGATATAACTTTCGAACATGGTGGTAAAAGCTTGGACTGCGGGGGATTTGGTGTGCAAAGGGTTTCATCTTGGACGCTTGGTGGCCCTTCGCTGTCGCTGCTGCAGTCAAATGCGGGCTGCTGGAGTGCTGGAGTGACTGCGGGAGGGAGTTGTGGAGGTTGCGACGGATGGGCTGCGGACTCGCGAGGATGCGACGGCGGGGTGGACGGAAGGACTGCGCAAGCTAGGTAAGTCTTCATCTTCACTGTCTCCCGTGTCAGAGTCATCTGAGGACTCTGATTGCCGCCAACTCTTTCCTTTTCTACCCATTCAAAGCATCAGATCGTCTCTCGCACCCTTGTCTTGACGTTCTTGTTCTGCCAGTTCTTCCGCAGTCTTTTTCTTTGCTTGCTCCTTTGCTTTGTCTTCCTCCACCACCTCAATCCATGCATCGAGGACCCTGGTGAGATTGGTTTCCGAGTCCTCGCCGCCAGTAGTAAGGCCGGCTAGGTACTGCTTTCTTTTCTCTATCAGCGTTTCCACATGACGCTTTGGAGAGTTGAAAGGCCGCTTTGCCTTGCGGACAAACTCTTAGAGTTAGCTGAACAGGTGGAGGGTTGGGAAGCTGACAGACATCAACTGAGCATGGCATGGACTGCCTGACGCACATTCAACACCCAGGGTTCCTCCTCTTCAGGACACAGTCTTATTTGATGCAGATGGTCTGCCTCATTCAACCGGTTCAGCCAGAACAACCATCCAGTGTGTACTATTCAAGGATCCATCGAGACTCCTCTCTCACCGATTGACAATACTTTTCCATATACAGTCTCCACTCAAAGTTCATGCCTCCTTGATCTGAAACGCTCTACACCTGTATGTTGGGACACCATCTCACTCGATGTTCGGAGACTCGGTGTGCGATATATGACTAGAGGTGGTTGTAATTTAATGTCGAAAATAATCACGGCTTGGACATGGGACTCAGGGCAACGCTACCGCGGAACATCAACACTGGTGCGAGGTGCATTTGGATACACATACACGCAAGCTTTGTACAATAGGGAGGGTCTTACTTACATCCTGTATGTACTTGCATTTCTACATACTTGCCTTGATATTTTCATCAATCAGCTTTCAAGCAATATACCCACGAAATGGGAAGTCTGCAGAATGCTGAGACGCCGAATCTCTTGCAACCTCAATTAGGCATATCATTTGACAATTGTGTCTTGAGATTGACTGCATCTGACGTGATGCCCATACCCAATCTGTGTCCAGTATTGACCCGCTGGATCGGTCTGCGCTGGAAACACAAGCCTCATTCGACAGTGGCGGGAAAATAGAACTGGGCCGAGGACGACAGTCAAATCAAGCTCTTCTTGGAGCTAAGACTTCATTAGTCTACCAGCTCAGGAGGATGTATGCCTTTAGCTCATACTGTTTGCAACATTTTCTCGCCAGCTCCAACTTGTCTGCACAGATAGCCAGCTCATCCTCTTTTCTTTGGTATTCCTCTTCCAATTGCTTCAACATTAACCGTCCGACAAGTCGGAGTTCTTCGTGTTTGGCCGAGAAGGTGGTTTCGTCAAAGTTGTGGACGGCGGCCCTGAGGTCTTCGAAGAGTTTGCAGCATCCCTTGGATTCAAGATCACAGTCTACTGCCTTGAGAAATGCCTCTAACGCCTTCACGTTCCTGTTCATCCTTGATGTGTACACCGTCAAGGCACTTCGGGATTTCGGCTCCACGGGCCTAAAGAAGAGTAATTGTCAGCTTGTACATGCAAACTTCAGTTGAGGGTGGTCACTTCTTGATCTGTTTGGATTGTTTTGCAATTCGTCTTGATGGAGTACTCGGTGGTGCCATGCTTGACTTTCTCCGCTTGTGGCTTGTGTTTCTTGTTTGTTTGACTTGAGGAGTGTCAATTAATGTGGATGCACAGGAAGACGCGTCTTTTATTGGGGTTGTAGCTCTTGAGGTTTGTTTATTTCCAACGAGTTCGGCAACACTACTCACTGACAATGCAGAAAGAAAGTTCACAAGTCAAGATTAACAAGTATTAGCTACTGCATCCGTTGATATGAGTTTATTAGGGTTCTCTATACAGGAGGGATTTATCCTTCCTGGTCAGATATGAAGGGCTGCGGCATTCTACAAATCTAGGGTCACAGTATCTGAAGAGATGTACAAGAGCCGTATTTCAAAGATTGATCAATGGCCAAACACATCCAACATCTCTCATGGCATCCCTGACCCTCAAAACTCGCCGGTAACGTCTGGCCAACGTTGCATCCATCCCAATACAACCTCCAAACTTAATATCCCGAGCTCTGTCCTGAGAATCCTGCGTTAGCACTGTACCCTCTTTGACATAAAATGATTGAGCATCTGGACTTGACAAAGACTCACTCTTGGTCTTATTGGGTTAAAGTTCCTCATCACTGACATATGTGGCGACCTCAGCCGACAAATTTAATATGCGCCCACATAAATCCTTCGCCTCGGCTTGCAACGCCTGCAAAGCATGGGTTTCTGCAATGATTGCCTGGGTCTTTCCTTCAATACCCGCAGAGACTGCGTCAAAGTTCAGCTGCGCCTCTTGCAATTCTGCCAACGATTTCTTGAGCGGTCTTGGAGACGTGACTGGTTGGCGGTATGTGGTGTTGCTTGTCTTTCTCTTGACCTGAGGTTGGATATCCATTTGATCTAGGCTGGACTGGTCAGTCTGATCTCTGACATCTTGACCCCCGAAGCCAGAGATGAAGAGTCCATCCAGGTGACTTGTGCTGTTAACCACCATTGGGGTTTGGAAGCCACCACCGACGTTGCCGGTGCTCGGAGAATCCATGCGCTGGGCAGTGTTGGAGCTCCTGGCATTGGCGCGATCTAGTCGGCGGTCGGCGGCGATTCCCTTTGTGATGTTGAGCCTACATGAAGAAGCATCTCCGGTGTCAGTGCATTGTCTGGCGTACCAAGATTCCAATAACTCACCGGCCTTGTCTCAGGGGCACCTCTTCTTTTGATCTCGTCTCCTCTCGACTCGATTGCTTGACTCGATTCAGGAGTTGCTTGAGGTTAGACATATTCTACTGATGAATCAACGGCTTGATGGTTCAAGGTTGACCGTCAGCAGCTGGAATAAAGATTGTAAGTGGCGCTCGTAATGTTGGTTGAAGGTGAAGGGAGTAATAATCCGTTCAAGATCAACCAATACAACTTGGAGAGCTTAAGATTTAGACTTTTCTTCAGCTCATTGGATGAGGCCAGCATATAAATCGCACAAGTCACACTTAGGGTTGGTGAGAATTATGGCTAAGGATGCATGTATACTGTGTGCGTCAACATACGGTTTTCAACTCTCAGCTACATACAGTTCTGTCGCATGACCCTTGCTAGTGAGGTTGGAGTAACACTGTCACAAGGTTGGAGCAACGTTGCCACGCAGTTGCTGAAGGCTGACTCAGAGGGTTGATCTTGTACTGAAGTTATCTATTGTCGTGGGCGTTTGCCGCCTCTGTTGACGTCCTCATCACGCAAGCGCTTCTCGATAATCACCTCCAGATCAGGTCCGACCGGTATCTTCTTGCTCAGCAGGTCATCGAGAAGTTTGTATGCCTCGACTGTGAGATTGTCGAGGTCGTTCTGGGTCGGTCCATGCGTGAGTTTGGAGATCAATGTCACCGTAAGTCGGATCACCTCCTCATCCGCAGATCCACATCGTTGGACACCCTTTTTGAATGCATCCTTGTTCTTGTTTGTTCCTGCGCCAAGCTTCTCAGCTGTGTCAACAGCCTCCATGTAGAACATCATCCGAGCCTGTGCAAGGGCAAGAATGGCCGCCATGTTGTGAATGTCCTGTTGTTCCTCTGTGTAGATTGTCAGGCCAATTAGTAAACTCCAGTGTGACGATGAAGATGGTAGCATTGAGACGAACCGGCCATTGTCAGATCCGTTGCATGTCGCCTGAATCATGCAGTCGCAGGTTCCTTTGAAGACTGCAATGAGGTCAGCTACTTGATCCCCTAAGTTTAGGAGTCAGAATATGTCATTACCTGATGATTGTGGATTGTGATCAGTATTGTCGAAGTGGTTACTTTTCAAAGATCCTATGGTCACTAGATGTTGAAGGGTAGGGTCAGATTCACCAATGATTTGCCTTTTAGATTAGAAGGCGTAGCGACTTTAGGGAAACTGCAGAGACACATAGCTCCAAACAAACAGTGTCAGGTCACTTAATACAACATTGAGTTCATGAGGTATGTCTTTGATCCTGCTAGAGCTGTGGTGCAGATTTCACAGATGTTGTTACACTATCTGATGTACCATTCCCCCGTCTGAATGGTCCTTGCCCAATGAGTATCATCGACAAATATGGGATGCCCAGTCACAATCACCCCCTTGGCTTTGTTCTGCTCTTGCAAGAGCATCTTGATCTCTCTGACAGTATCTTCGTGAGCTGAACCCCAAGGAGGGTTGAATTTGAGCTCAAGACGCTGTAGGACTGGAAAGTAGTTTTCGTAACACCCTAGAAATTGACGCCAGGAACCCTCCTCGACTCCGGTTGCCCGAAGGGGAATTGGGATGCAAAATGTAGCATGACGTATCATTTGACGAGCCGTAAAGGTGGCGAACTCCTGGATCTGGAACCCATCGTTGAAGATGAAATGATTTTGCCCGTATAACATCGGCATGGCCTCGTTGTATACCGCACGCCCCGTACTCAAAATGGTGGAATGCTTCGGGACGGATGTTAGGCAGTCTTGATCAAGGTCAATGGGTTCAGCGACAACAAGAAGTAGGGAGTAAATCATGTTTCGGATTTCAGCTGGTAGGTTGAGAAAGGGTGGCATGATGTTTCACAGGAGTGAGTGTTGTGGATCAGAGTTGACAACTGTGCACAGAGGGCTGATCAGATGCAGGAGATGGGAGGAGGCAGATGAGCCTCAAGATCAGGTTGGGGGGTCTGAGGGTTAGTATGATGCAAGTTCGCTTGGAGGATTAGGGTTAACGTAATCTCATATTAAATGCACACATTGTCAATGCTGGACGTGTGAACCGACTCCAGGCAGCCAATTTTGGCTGGTATTGTTTATTGCTGACAATACAAACGGCTCTCCGGCGGTGGCAGTCACCTTGTTAGAATTGTGTGGAGTAGTAGAGGGCCGAGGTATTTCTGGATCTTGATATGATTAGACATCTTGTGTAGGCTGACTGAGCATGTGCAGTACCTGGGACACATCCTGCTCCTGCCCTTCCAAATCCTGGCCTCCTCTTCTTCCACCTCACTGTCGCCATTGCCGTCACTGCTGCTCTCGCCGCTGGGTTGGTGGCTGCCTTCATCGCCGACGGCCTCGACACACATCCACCGAATCGAGTTGCTGCTATCGGGGGAGGCTTCAACCATCTGGCATGGTTGACGGATTTGCGGATGTGGGGGACGGGCAAGGCTCATTGTCGGTGTTCAGGGACGTCATATGGACCTCCCTTCTCTTGTTATTAGTCAGTATTCGCTTACCACCTGCACGCTCATACAGCAATTCCTAGAATGTTGGCTCCTCGGTTCGCTCAGAACTTTTTGCAACTTTTTTTTGAAAATCACACTCAAATTCAGTGTTTTGATGTTAA